>Ga0308175_100000104_pt1 | contig 66642 bp, 51 predicted proteins | sample PhyCR1_3_FD_203893 | JGI IMG/M metagenome (GOLD analysis project Ga0308175, IMG submission 203893) | Soil microbial communities from UC Gill Tract Community Farm, Albany, California, United States - DLSLS.C.R1 | ecosystem: Environmental > Terrestrial > Soil > Agricultural land | place: USA...
AGATTGGCGCCGCCGGGTTTGCGACGATCGTGACGCCATACAGCTGCCCGCTCGCCACCGGCGTCGAGAACGTGAAGCTGCCGTTCGCCGACTGAAGCAGATCATCGCCGCCGTTGTCGCGCAGCGTGATCGAATCGCCAGCCGCAAGCCCCGACACCGTGCCGCCGATGGTGAACGCGTTGGTCGTGCACGTGACGATGACGTTGGTGACATTGCTGTTGCCTACCGTGCCCGCCGCATTTGCGACCGTGCAGGTCTGCGAGATCGGCGCCGCCGGGTTCGCGACGATCGTCACGGCATATGACTGCCCGCTCGCCACCGGCGTCGCGAACGTGAAGCCGCCGTTCGCCGACCGGACCAGATCATCGCCGCCGTTGTCGCGCAGCGTGATCGAGTCGCCAGGCGCGAGCCCGCTCACCGTGCCGCCGGTCGTGAACGCGTTGGTCGTGCACGTGACGATGACGTTGGTGACGTTGCTGGCGCCCACGGTGCCCGCGCCGTTTGCGACCGTGCAGGTCTGCGAGATCGGCGCCGCCGGGTTCGCGACGATCGTCACGCCATAGGTCTGCCCACTCGCCACCGGCGTCGCGAACGTGAAGCCGCCGTCCGCCGACCGGACCAGATCATCGCCGCCGTTGTCGCGCAGCGTGATCGAATCGCCGGCCGCAAGCCCAACCACCGTGCCGCCGATCGTGAACCTGTTGGTCGTGCACGTGACGATGACGTTGGTGACATTGTCGCCACCGACGATACCGGCACCGTTGCCGATCGTGCAGGTTTGCGAGATCGGCGCCGTGGGCTGGCCCTTCACGGTCACGTTGTAAGCCGAGCCGCTCAGCACCGACGTCGCGAACGCGAAGGTCCCGTTCGACGTCACGTCGAGGTCGTCGCCGCCGTTGTTCTGCAGCGTGACCGTTCCGGCCAGGCCGCTGATCGTGCCGCTGATCATGTAGCGGTTGGTCGCGCAGTTGATCGCGACGCTCGTCACGTTGCCGCTGCCGACCGTGCCCGTGCCGCCCGCCACCGTACAGGTCTGGGTCGGCTGCGAAGGCTGGGTCAGCACGGTGACCTCGAACGTCGCGCCGCTGGTAACCGGGGTCGGGAACTGAAAGCTGCCGTCGCTGCTGACCGGGAGGTCGTCGCCGCCGTTGTTCTGGAGCACCAGGCCGGTGCCGGCAAGGCCGGTCACCGTGCCACCGATCTTGAACGCGCTCGTCGTGCACGTCACCTCGACGTTCGTGACGTTCGTGGCACCCACGATGCCTGTGCCGCCGGAGACCGTGCACACCTGCGTCGGTTGCGACGGTTGCGCGGCCACCGTGACGACGTAACTTGCGCCGCTCGCGACCGGCGTCGGGAACGTGAAGGGGCCATCACCGCCGATCGAGAGATCGTCGCCGCCATTGTCCTCAAGCACCAGCCCGGTGCCGGCGAGGCCGGTCACCGTGCCGCCGATCGTGAACGCGCTCGTCGCGCACGTGATCGTGACGTCCACGATATTCGAGGCGTCCACGGCCCCCGCGCCGTTCGCGACCGTGCAGACCTGCGTTGCCTGGGAAGGCTGGGTCAGCACCGTGACCGCGAACGTCGAGCCGCTGGCAATCGGGGTCGCGAACGTGAAGCCACCATCGGCGTTGATCGGGAGATCGTCGCCGCCGTTGTCCTGGAGCACCAGCCCGACGCCGGCGAGGCCGGTCACCGTGCCGCCGATCGTGAACGTGCTCGTCGTGCACGACACCGCGACGTCCGTGACGTTCGACGCGCCGACCTTCCCCGTGCCACCCGCGACCGTGCACTCCTGCGTCAGATGCGACGGCTGCGTCAACACCGTGACGTCGTAGCTCGCGCCGCTCGCGACCGGCGTTGGAAACGTGAACGTGCCATCGGCGTTCACCGCGACGTTGTCGCCGACGCCGTCCTGCAACACGAGCCCGGTGCCGGCCAGCCCGGTGACGGTCCCGCCCACGCTGAACGCGGAGACGCTGCAGTTCACCTGTACGTCTGTCACGTCCTCATCGCCGGTCGTGCTGCTGCCGTGGCTGACCGAGCACATCTGAGTCGGGTTCGATGGCTGGCTCTTCACCGCCACGGCGTAGCTCGCCCCACGCTCTATGGGGGTCGTAAACATGAACACACCGTTGCTGCCGATCGACAGATCATCCCCGCCGTTGTTGGTCAGGACCAGCCCGGTCCCGGTGAGCCCCGCGACGGTGCCACCAATCCTATCCGGCAGCTCCCGGAAGGTGATCGAAGGTACCGAGCATGCAACGAGCGCGGTGGCGATCGAGATGGTGAACAGTTTCGGGAACGTGTTCATATCAGAACCCCTCGATCTGACAGGTCAGCTGTATTTTTTCACGCACAAGGATTCGCGCGCGTGCCCTTACCCCATGCAGGTGCGAGAACATAAGTAGACGTCTGCCCACTAACTTGAACTACTTCTAATAGGGATCTAGATTGCGAGTCAATCAGCTTCCAAGCGGTTTCGCGCCGGGCAGACAGAAGGCATCGCGTGATCGCCGTTCGTGTCATGGCCTGCGGCAGAACGCCGGCACGCGCCGGTGGCGAACTACTGCGAAGATTGTCCATCGTGGGCGGTCACCTTTGGCCCGCTTACGACATTACGGGCAATGACGATCTCACCCGACGGCAAGATGAACAGGGCTTTACTACAGCCGCTTTCCAAGGCCGGAGCCGGGCCAGGAGCTCACCGCGCAGGACCTCGGTGAGCCGATAATCGACGCTGACCGTGCGCTACGGAGGCACGACCTCGAGGGCGGCCCAGTTCGATTGCAAGGTTCCCACCCAGTCCGAGGCGGGTGCGCGGTCGCGGCGCGACAGCTCGTGATAGAAGCGGACGCGATAGGTTCCCGGATCGAGGTCGAAGCCGAACGGATTGCCGAGCCGGAACGTGAAGCTCCGACCGACGGCGAGGTGCTCGCGGGCGGTGACGCCGTCGTCGACCTGAGGCACTGGCGGCGGCCCGAGCGGCACGCGTGCCCCCGCGGCGTCCTCGACCCATAGAGACAGGCTCGGATACGGCAGGTCAAGCGTGTTCAGCTGCACCGCCTCGACCGTGCCGTTGGTGATCGTGACCTGCGCCTCGAACTCGTAGATCGTGGCGATGCGCGGCTTGGTGAGCGTGAGCTGGACGTGCATCGTGGCGGCTCCCGTGGGCTTGGCTTGGTGTGCACACGCACAGACGACCGCGAGGAACAAAAGCCGGATCATACGATCGCGGTGCCGGGCGGCGACAGCGGGATGAGTCCGTCCTGGCCCTCGAGCGGATAGTCATGATTCTGCGCGCGGAGCGGCGTGGGCGGCCCGGCGGTCGGGTTCACCGACGTGGTGGCCTCGCCGATGCCCAGCACGCTACAGGCCGCGCGGCGGATCCCGTCGTAGTGCCGCGCGGTCGGAAGCTTGGCGGGGTTGTTCATGATGTTGCCGTCGGCGCGGTTCGGCGCGCCCTGGTTCACGCCGTTCACCGTGTTGTACTCGTCGTAGTTACCGAGCATGTGGCCGAACTCGTGGGGAACGTCCTGGGCTCCCCCCCGTACCCCACTCGGTCATCGACACTGTGCCCCCGCGTCCGAGCGTGCGGCAGGCCGGCGGATGCGCCGATGCTTGCGACACACCTGCCTGACAGTAAGTATATGATTTTATTTGTGTATACCATCATGATTCTTCCAACAATTTCGTTGTACAGCAGAATTGCTGTACGACGATTTTGTTGTACAACAAACCTGTCGTGCGGATCGAGAACATCATCGGCAAACCAGTCCTTGACCAGAATTTCTTCGGCCGAGACGCGGAGCTCGAAGATCTCCAGGCGATCAGCGAACGCGAGCACGTGCTGCTCCTCGCGCCGCGCCGGGTCGGCAAGACCTCGCTGTTGCACGCCCTGGTGAAGCGCGTCGACGGGGACGGATCGGCGATCGGGGTCTACGCGAGCGTCGCCGCGGCGACGAACGAGACCCAGTTCGTGCAGACCGTGCTGAACGCCATCTACGCAACCAAGCGCGGACGCAAGCTCAAGCGTGGCATCGTCGCGCGAGCGCTGGGGCTCGGCCGCGGTGTCAAGAGCGTGAAGATCGCTGGGAGCGGCCTCGACCTCGAGACCCGGACCCCTCCCTGGCAAGAAGACGCCGACCGCGCCTTCGCGGCGATCGTCACCAGCAAGCTCCCGCTCTTGATCCTCATCGACGAGCTGCCGGTGCTCGTGCTCGCGCTTGGCAAGAACGATCCCTCGGGAGCGCGCGTTCGCGCGTTTCTCCAGTGGTTCCGGAACCTCCGGCAACACCCCGCTGGCGCGACCACGTTGCGCTTCGTGCTCGCAGGATCGATCGGCCTCGACAACGTCACGCGGCGGCACCACCTGACCGATACGATCAACGATCTCCGGCTCTGGCCGCTTGGCCCGTTCGAGCCGGCGGCGGCACACGAGTTCCTTGACCGGCTGGCCACCAGCTACAAGCTCGAGCTCGAGCCTGAGGTCCGCTCCGCGATCTGCGGTGCTGCCGAATGGCTGATCCCGTTTCATCTTCAGGTCATCTTCGGCGCGCTCCGCGAACACGCACGAGCCTCGCAACCGACCACGGACATGCTTCGATCCGTGATCGAGGGACTGATCGATCGGCGCACCTACTTCTCCTACTGGGACGAGCGTCTCCACGACTCGCTGGGGGCGCCATCCGACACGATCGCTCGTGCGCTGCTCGCGACCTGCGCGCAAGCTCCCGAGGGTGCAACGCTGACCACGATGAGCCAGGCCATCGCGGCTTTGGTCCCGGATGTCGTCGAGCGAACCACCACCCTCAAGTGGATCGTCGACGTGCTCGCGAACGATGGCTACCTGGTCGAACACGCCGGTCGCTGGCGATTCCGCTCGGGGCTGCTTCGCCGCTACTGGTTGAGGCACGTGGTATGACGCTCTACAATCCGCACCTCCTACCGCGGCAAGACCTCATCGAGACGTTCGTCGCCAGGCAGCCCCTGCTCGACGAGCTCCTCGACGATCTCCGCCGGGGCGGAGCGCAACATCACCTGCTGATCGGTGGCCGCGGCACCGGCAAGACCACGCTGTTACTGCGCCTCGCGGCAGCGATCGAGGACGACCAGCAGCTCGCCAAGAAGTACGTTCCGCTACGGTTCCCCGAGGAGCAATACAATGTCTCGCGTCCGTCCGATTTCTGGATGAACGCGATCGACGCGCTCATCGATGCACTCGAGCGCCAGGACGATCGCGTTGCCGTGAAGCGGCTCGAGTCCTCGTTGACCGAGCTGGAGCCGCTCGACGAGGCCGTGCGTGCCAAGCAAGCGCTCGCGGTCCTGGAGAGCTGGACCAAGCAAGCCAGGCGCGCGGTCGTGCTGCTCGTCGACAACCTGGATCTCGTGCTCGACCGGCTCGCCACCTCGCTCTGGGATCTGCGAGAGGCGCTCTCGGTCGACAATCGACTCGTCGTCGTCGGCGCCTCCTCGAGGTTCGTCCAGGAGGCCATCGACTACGAGTCGCCGTTCTATGACTTCTTTCGCGTCCACGAGCTCGGGCCGCTCTCCGAAGCCGAGGCCCGGCGCGTCGTGCTCTCGCTCGCCGAGCGCGCGAACACCCCCGTGGTTGCCGAGGTCCTCGAGAAGGATCCCGGCCGGTTTCAGGCGCTCTACGCCCTGACCGGCGGAACGCCACGCACGCTCGCGTTGCTGCACACCGTGCTCGGGCTCGGCCACAGCGATCGCATCGAGCGCGATCTCGATGGTTTGCTCGATCAGCTCACCCCGTACTACAAGGCTCGCTTCGACGATCTGGCCTCGCAGAGTCAGGTGATCGTCGATGCAGTCGCGCTGCACTGGCACCCGATCACCGCCGCGGAATGTCAGCTCGCGACGCACCTCGACCTCAACACGGTCTCCGCGCAGCTGAACCGGCTCGTGAAGAGCGGCTTGCTCGCGAAGGTCTCACTTCCTGGACCAAGCAAGCTCGGCTTCCAGCTCGCCGAGCGGTTCTTCAATATCTGGTACTTGATGCGGGCGAGTCGCCGGCTGCGCCGCCGCTTGTCATGGTTCGTCGAGTTCTTGCGGATCTTCTACGGCGAGGAGGACTTGCGGCGAAGAGCCGAAGAGCTGGTTCGCTCCGTGCCTCCCAGCAGCCTCAACAGTCCGGCCAAATTCCTCGCGTTCGCCTCCGCCGTCCCGGACGAAGCGCTTCGCCGCCGGCTCGAGTTTCGCGCGATCGACCTCCTCGTGAGCGAGGGAGTTACGGCGATCCGTGACATGATCGACCTCGAAGGCGAGGATATCCACCTTGCCCCGGTGGTCGATCGAGTTCGTGCGCTGCGAGAAATCCGGGCGCAAATCGCCAAGACCAAGGTTGCCTGGCGACCAAGGTGGAGCTCGAGTTCGGTGGCGGAGGCGATCGTTCGACATCCGATGTGGCCCCTTTCACTAAAACAACAACTGGCATCCCTCGTAGTCACAGGGAAAGGCCAGCACATCGAAGCCAGCCTGAGGAGTCTTTCCGACTACTCTATCACGCTTGGCGATCGCCTCTTGAACGCGATCTCGACCGGGGAGGCGTCATCTCTGTGTGACGTGGTCACCCCTGCCGAGATGCATCAGATCATCGATCTCGCGACATCTCCATCGCAGGCTATAATCCACCTCTTAATGGCCACGGAGACTTACAATAAGCCACTCCCCGATGAGACCATTTGCCAGCTATTGCCTCGCGATCCGGTTGCGAGCACCATGTTCTTATTTTTCACTAGACTGCTCATAGGCCGCCACGACTGGACACACATACGACACCGCATTAGCTTGATCATGCGGTATGACGCAAGGTCGATAGATCTCGATACATGGGTCGGGTTTCTTAGACAATGTATCTCCAACAGCCTGGCGACAGCAGCCCTCGAGCTCCTCCTCGAAACCGGGATAGCAGAGCGCTGGGCTCCGCTCTACGAAGCGGTTCGCGCGACCGCCGAGGACGACAGGGCTCGGCTCGACAGCCTTGCGCCCGAGATGCGGGTTGCCGCGCTTGCACTGTTCGACCAGCTTCACCGTCCCGCACTTCCTCAGGCGAGCGCTGGTGCTGGTGCTACGATCGGCAATCCTCCCGTAAAAAAGCGCCAAGCAACCAGGCAACGTGCTGCCCCATCTTCGTCGGGGAAACGCAGCAACCAAGGTACCTGAAGCCAGGCCAAGAACCGGCGCTGCGAGTCTCGAGCCGATTCCGCACGTTGAATCGCCTTCGTTTGGGCCGCGGGCCGCTACGCGCATGGCGCCGGCCAGGATGACGCAAGCGAGGCTTGCCCGATGGCGACGCGCCCGATGGTGGTTTCGCGCTAGCGTAGACGTGTGACCAAGGAGAAGCCGTGGTGGAAGCAGACGCCTGTCGACGCGCCCGACGCGCCGCGGGCGGTCCGCCCCGCGCCTGACGACCCCGATGATGATGTCTCCGACGAACTCGGTGACGACGGCGACAATGACGCTGACGAGGACGCTAGCCGGGACGACGAGGTGGCCTCGGCCACGGGCGCGGTGGATCTGGCCGACGGCGAGTCCACGACGATGCGCGGCTCGGGCGCACAGCCGTACGTGCTCAAGAACACCGGCGGCGTGTACTCGTGCTCGTGTCCGGCGTGGCGGAATCAGGGCGCGCCGATCGAGCGACGCTCGTGCAAGCACCTCCGCTGGCTCCGCGGTGACGCGGCCGAGGCGGCACGGGTCGGAGCGGCGGCGTCTCCGGCGCGCGCCCCACGGGCGTCCGGTGGAACGACCGCGTCCCCCGCGGGCACCGCGCCACCGATCTTGCTCGCGCATCCGTGGGACAACGTCGCCGATCTCACCGGCTGGTGGATGAGCGAGAAGCTCGACGGGGTTCGCGCGTACTGGGACGGCGCGCGCTTTGTCTCACGGCTCGGCAACGAGTATCACGCGCCGGACTGGTTTGTGGCGAGCTTGCCGCGGGTGCCGCTCGACGGCGAGCTGTGGGCCGGACGCAAGAAGTTCCAGCGGGCGGTCGCCATCGCGCGGCGTCAGGACCGGAGCGACGCATGGCGGGAGCTCACGTATGTCGTGTTCGATGCCCCGGCGGTCGACGCGCCGTTCGAACAGCGCCTCGCACACGCGAGGGACCAGCTAGAAGGACATCACTCCGCGCACGCGCGCTGGCATCCCCACGAGCGATGTACCGGGCTGGGCCACCTGCGCGCGGAGCTCGCGCGCATCGAGGCGCTCGGAGGCGAAGGCTTGATGATGCGGCAGCCGGGCTCGAGATACGAGGTCGGCCGGTCGTGGACGCTGCGCAAGGTCAAGACGTTCCACGACGCCGAGGCGCGCGTGATCGCCTATATCGGCGGCGCTGGCCGGCATGATGGCCGGCTCGGCTCGCTGCAGTGCGAGATGCCCGACGGAACGGTGTTCAACATCGGCACCGGGCTGTCCGACGCGGAGCGCAACGCCCCACCGCCGCTCGGCAGCATCGTGACCTATCGCTACCAGGAGCTGAGTGACGACGGCGTACCGCGGTTTCCGTCGTACGTCGGTGTGCGTCACGATATGCCATGGCCCCCGCCGGACGCGCCCGTTCGGCCACGCGGCGTTGCCCCGGCCCCGGCCCCGGCCCCGGCACCAGCCCCCACCGTGGCCGCCGCCACCACCACCGACGCACCTCGCCGGATCTTTGTACGCGGCGTTACGACGTGGTCGATCGAGCTCGACGGGCGCACGGTCAAGCTTCGCGAGGAGACCCCCGGCGAGGCCGCGGAGACGACGACCCGCCGGAACGCGAGCCCGGCGGGGGCCTGGCGCGACGCCGAGCGCTTGATTGGCGAGAAGCTCGCGGACGGCTATGTCGAGATCATCCCGTAGCCCTATCCAGTGAATGACAGTTGAGGCTAGGCTCGACATGGTATGGCCGAAGTACGCACCTACCTCGAGTTGTCTGAAGCCGACGGCGGTTCTCACAAGTTCTACGAAACAGTCGTGAGCAATAAGACGCTCACGGTCCGGTTCGGCCGGATCGGCGACACGGGCCAGACGCAGGTCAAGGACTTCCCGGATCACGCCAAGGCCGTCGCCGAGGCGAACAAGAAGCTCGCCGAGAAGCGCAAGAAGGGCTACGCCGAGGCGGTGATGGGTGAGCGCAAGAAGCGCTCGGTCACCCGCCGCGAGATCTCCTCGCAGATCGCGGCGAAGAACGTCACGAAGGCGCCGGTGATCTGGCGATTCACCCCGGGCAGCCGCGCATTCGGGATCTTCATCGACGACGCCCGCTGCTGGATGGGCAACGAGGCCGGCGCGATCTACTCGCTCGACCACGACGGCAAGGTGCTCGACCAGTTCAAGCTGCCGGACGGGGTCAAGTGCATCGTCGCCGATGACGACTGGCTCTATGCCGGCTGCGACAACGGCAAGGTCTACGATCTCGGCGGCAAGGCCCCGCGCATCGCCTACGAGATCGCCGAAGACATCGACATCTACTGGCTCGACATCAAGGACGGCGTGCTCGCCGTGTCCGACGAGGCCGGCAACGTGAGCGTGTTCAACCACGAAGATGAATCGCAGTGGAAGAAGAAGTCGAGCGGCAGCTCGGGCTGGATGGTCCGCTGCGACGAGGTCGGCGTCTATCATGGCCACTCCGACGGCGTGACGATGTACGACTGGGAAGACGGCAAGAAGCTGTGGCACCAGAAGACCGACGGCTCGGTGCTGTTCGGCTGGCAGGAGGAGTCCACGGTGTTCGCGGGCACCACCCAGAACAAGGTCCAGCGGTTCACCAAGCGCGGCAAGGAGCCGCGGACGTACGCGTGCGATGCCACAGTGTACTCGTGTGCCGCGGCCGAGGACGGCAAGTACGTGTTCGCCGGCGACAACTGCTCGTCGGTCTATTGCTTCAACGAGGCCGGCGAACGGCTGTGGAAGCTCAACACCGGCTGTGGCTCCGCATTCTCCATGCAGTTGTTCAAGGACCGGCTCTACATCGTCACGACCGACGGCAGCTTCGCGGCGATCGACGCGAGCGAAGCGGCGATCGCCGCCGCCAAGACCGGCAAGGTGCCGGAGGCCAAGGCGATCAAGGCGCCCAAGGCCGCGGCCGTCACGCCGACCACGGAGGTCGAGACCACGCGCAGCGCCGGCAGCGGCGTGGTCGTCGAGTGCTACAAGGAAGGCGGCAAGCTCCGGGTCCGCCCGGTGTCGACCGGCTACCACAAGAAGTGGAACGTGCAGTTCCCGAAAGACCTTCGCGAGCTCGGCGCGAAGTACGTCGTCGACGAGCTCCGCGAGAGCGGCTCCGGAGGCTTTTACCGCACCCACGGGACGATCCGGAAGCTCGCCGGCGGATGAGGCTCGTCAAGCAGACGAAGCTCGTGTTCGTGGAAGGCCGCAGCGACAAGGTCTACGAGGTCGATCTGTGTGAAGTGGGCACGAACCAGTTCGTCGTCAACTTTCGCTACGGCAAGCGTGGCGCGGCCCTCAAGGACGGCTCCAGGACCGTCGCACCGGTTGCGCGCGCCGAGGCCGAGCGCACGTTCGACAAGCTGGTTCGTTCGAAGCTCGACGCCGGCTATGTCGAGGAAGACAGCGCCCCGGCTGCCGGGACAGCGCCGGCGACCCGCCCGGCGACCCGCCCGGCGACCCGCCCGACCGCGCCCGCGCCACGTGCGCCCGGCACCGTCGCCGTCAGCCAGGACCCGCGGGCCCAGCGCATCCTCGAGCGGCTCGCCGCGCCCGACACGGCGCCGGGCGCGGCCCCGGCCCGCTCCACGGCCCGCGGAGTCACGGATCGCCGGGCTGGGCGCAGAGGTTCCGCCGCGCGCGGGTGGCCGCTCGAACGGGTGATCTGGCGCGCGGGCGAGCTCAAGCTGCGCGAGGCCGAGCCGCTCCTGATCGCGCTGATCGGCACGGCCCGCTCCGCCGACATCGAGGGCGGCAGCAGGGGCATGCGCGACTACTGCATCGCCTGGGCGCTCGGCGGGTGCGGCGGTGACCCAGCCGTGCGCGCGCTCACGACGCTCTACGGCCATCGCCAGACACCGGATCACGTCAAGCGGATCGCGGCAGAGTCGTTACTGCTACTCGGCGACCCGGTGTCGAACGAGGAGTTCAAGGCGCATCACATCGACCAGCTTCCCGGCGCGCTCAGGCAAGCCGCGCAGACCGACAAGCCCGACGTGTTCGCCGTGGCGCTCGACGAGTTTCCGCTCCACCAGCACGCGGCCGTCCTCCACCAGCTCTACCTCATCGATAACGCGACGACGCGCCCGGCATTCCTCGAGGCGCTCGGCAAGGCCCCGTTTCGCAAGCCGCTGTTTCAGCAGCTGCGCGGAATCTTCAAGGCCGCCGAGCTGCGCCGCGACGCCCGGGTGTTCGGGATCTTCGGCTACCGCTTCGAGATGACCACCGCCAACTACCAGCGCGGCTACCGTGACCGCCAGGAGCCCTACGGCTCGGCGACCCGGCTCTATATGCGCCGGCGGATCTGGCGCGTGCTCCGCCGGCTGGGCCAGGCCGGCGATCCGGACTACGTACGGATGGCGACCGGGGTCCTATTGCCGTTCTCCGACGCCGACGCCGTGGAGGCGAAGCAGACGCCGCGCCGGCGCGGTCGCGCGATCGACTGGGATCGGTTCGCGCCCTACCTGGCGTTCAACCACATCCTGTATGGCAAGAGCCCGCGCTACGAGCTGCACCGCAACAACAAAGCGTGGCGGATGAAGCCGCCGCACCGGCCCGGCGGCGCCGTGCCCGCCGAGCGAGAAGAAGCGTTTCCCCGGCTGTGGGAGCAGCACCCCGCGGCGCTGATGCAGCTGTGCGCGCAGAGCGAGTGCACGCCGGTCCACGACTTTGCCGGCAAGGCGCTGCTCGCGTGCCCCGCGTTCCTGGGCGAGCTCGACCTCGACGACGTCATCCTGCTCCTCGGCCGGCCCTACGAGACCACGGCGCGCACCGGCTTCGTGGTCGCGAAGCAGCGCTACGACGCCTCGCACCCGAACATGGAGATGCTCGCCGCCCTCGCCGCTTGCGCGCACGCGCCGGGCCGCGCCCAGGCGTTTTCGTGGATCGACGAGCAGCGTACGCTCGCGCTGGGCAACAGCGCGCTGCTCGCGGCGCTCGTGATCGGCCGCGCGCCGGACACCCGCGCGTTCGGCCGCCGCCTGTTGCGCTCGGCGACGCTGGCCCCCGAGGTCGGGCAAGCGCTGATCGGCCGCCTGGTCGCGGCGCTGCTCGCGCTGTCCGAGACCCAGAACGACCTGGCCAGCGACGCCGTCCAGACGATGACCACCGCGCTCGCCGCGCACCTGGCGATCGTGAGCGTGACGGTGATCCGCGATCTTCTGGCCCACAAGCTCGCCGGCGTCCAGGAGCTCGGCGCCGAGCTCCTGCTGCGCCACGATTCCAGATCTGGCCTGATCCCCGCCGACCTGATCCTCGCCGTGCTGCACTCCCCGCACGAGAACGTGCGCGCCGCCGGCATGCGCCTCGTCGGTGAGCTCCCCGAGGCCGTGCTCGCGACGATGGATCAGCTGCTGCTCCGGCTGTGCACCGACGCCAACGCCGATATCCGCCATGCGTCGCGGCCGCTCGTCCGGCGCGTCGCCGCCGGCTACCCCGCCGCCCGCGACAAGATCGTCACCGGCCTCATCGAGGCGCTGCTCCGCCGGAAGCTCGCCGAGGACGTGCCGAGCCACGTGCTGCGCATCCTCGTCGACGATCTGGCCGAGTGCCTCGGCAAGGTCGACAAGGAGACGATCTTGCGCCTCCTGGCCTCGGGCTCGCCCCACGCGCAGGAGCTCGGCGGCATCCTGCTCGCACGCAACCTCCCGCCCGACGCGCTCGAGCTCGACCAGATCATCGCGCTGGCCAGCCACGAGATCCAGAGCGTGCGCCGCGCGGCGTGGTCGATGTACGAGCACGGCGTCGCGCGCGTCCAGGCCGACATGGCGTCGGCGGTGCGCATCCTCGACGCCAAGTGGCGCGACTCGCGCGAGTGGGCGTTCGGCTTCTTCCGCGGGCCGGCGTTCGGCCGCGCGCAGTTCACCGCCGACGTCCTGGTCAGCGTGACCGACAGCGTGCGCGACGACGTCCAGGCGTTCGGCCGCGAACTGCTCCAGAACTACTTCGACGACGGGGACGGCCCGGCGCTGCTCCACAAGCTGTCGGAGCACCCGTCGCGCGCGGTCCAGCTGTTCGCGACCAACTACCTCGAGCGGTTCGCCGCCGGGCAGCCCGACCGGCTCCCACAGCTCTTGCCCTACTTCACGAGCGTCCTGTCGCGCGTCAACCAGGGCCGGATCGCCAAGCAGCGCGTGCTGGCGTTCCTGACGGCCACGGGCGCGCGCGACGCCGCGTCGGCGAATATCGTCATTCCGCTGCTGTTCCGGCTCGCCGCCACGATCTCCGTCGAGTACCGAGCCTCCGCGCTCGAGGCGATGATGGCGATCCACCGCGCCCGCCCCGAGGTGCCGCTGCCGATCCGCATCAAGCCGGTTCCCGGAAGGCCGGTGCGCAAGACGGCGGTCCAGGGAGCTCGGTGATGGAGTTCGAATACGCGTTCAAGCGGAGTTCGTCGGTCGCCAACCGCCCCGGCGCGACCGAGCTGTCGTTCTCGCCCGACACCAGGCGCGAGCCCACGTACTTCTCCGGCGAGCTTCGCAAGGGCATCGCGTTCCGCGAGGCGATCAGCGCCCTGCACGACGTAGTGATCTCGGACCTCCGCTTCCAGCCGAAAGACAAGACCGCATACAAGGAGTGGGCCGCCAAGCAGGACGCGATCGACTGGGACCAGGTCGTCGCGCAGCGCGGCAATGTCGCCACGCAGATGCGCGCGCTGCAAGACCGCCTCGCGACGCTGTATCGCCGATCGAGCGAGCGCCGCGGTCCGTACGACAAGGCCAAGCGCGCCTACTTCGACTACCTCTACCAGAAGGATCGCGACGCCTGGTTCGTGCTCGATCCGGTGATCACCGTGCACCCCGACGAGGTGTTCTTCGAGTGCTTCAGCCAGGACGAGTCGTCGTACGGCCGGCTCGGCGCGAGCTACGAGGTCTTCCGCAACATCGGCGACCTGGCCTGCGGCACGACCAACATCGACTACTCGTCGGCGCTGTACGACGAGTTCCAGAAGATCCGCAGCTACAAGACCACCCGGTTCGAGGTCGACCCGTCGGGGTTCGATGTCCGCACGCAAGGCGAGGAAGACTTCAAGGAGGTCAAGATCGACCTGCCCGACTCGTGGGTGCGTGGCTTCTTGCAAGTCAACAGCGCCATGGGCCTGCCGGCGCGCACCTTCGACTTGCACCCGATGGACGTACACAACCTGTGCTTCGTGCTGCGCCGCCACAAGGAGAAGCGCGGGCCGCGGTCGATGCGGTATTGCCTCACGCCGGGCGCGCCGGTTCGCGTGGTGTTCGATCCATGGGGGATCGAGGTCATCTGCCGCCGCACCGAATACCGCGGCCCGGCCAAGGAGGAGATCCGCGTGTGGGGGCGCCGCCGGATGCACATCCTCGAGCGGCTGATCCCGGTCGCGAACCGGTTCACCGTGCACCTGCTCGGCCAGGGCCTGCCGTCGTTCTACGTCGCCGACCTCGGTGACATGAGCTTCACGCTCGGGCTGTCGGGCTGGACCGCGAACGACTGGTCGACCGCCGGCAACTTCGATCTGCTGGCGCCGCGCGCCGAGGTCGATGACTTCACCAAGCGGCGCGTGTTCGAGGGCCTCAAGGAGAAGTGGATCGACACGCCGGAAGGATTGGCGAGCCGGCTCGGCGTGTCGCGCGCGGTGATCCTGGGCGCGCTCGGCGCGTGGACCCAGGCTGGACGTGCGATGTTCGATCTGGTCAAGGGCGTATACCGCGCCCGCGAGCTGGCGCGCGATCCACTGCCGATGGACAAGCTTCGGTTCTCGAACGCTCGCGAGGAGGCGGCGACTCGGCTACTATCCGGCAACCTCGTGCAGTCGACGGCGCGTTCGCAGAGCGATGGCAGCGTCGAGCTGTCGGGCACCGTCAAGGATCGCAGCCACGCCCATCGCCCGTCGCTCGTGATCGACGCCGACGCGCGGGTCACCCGCGGCGAGTGCGATTGCAACTACTACCAGCAGAACAAGCTGTACAAAGGCCCCTGCGAGCACATGCTCGCGCTGCGCATGCACGACGCGCGGCGCCGGCCGATTCTACTGTCATGACGAAAGGAGTTTTTCACGCGCGGAGTGTTCAGGAGGAAACATCTTGCAATCCGGACGGTGGATCGCCGCCCATGCAACCTGGCCTGACATGCATCACTGGCCCGCTCTTGACTGTGCGACGTCACCCTCTGGTAGGGAGTTCCGGAGTCAATTCGGAGCATTCAACGCCCCCACCAGAGGGGACGTCGCTTGAGTTGATCGAGCCAGTCCCATGAACGTACGAAGGTCCTCCTGACGCTCCGCGCGTGAGCTTTTCACCCCATGGCCGACAAGCGCCAAGAACTCTACGACCGCATTCGTGCCTCGTCCAAGGACGCCGTCGTCCTCGAGGAGATGATCCGGCTCGGGTTCTGGCCGGCGCGCGGCGTCATCCCCGACGATCCGGCCGATGAGCTCCGCGAGCAAGCCGAGCTCCAGCGCCAGCTCGCCGCGCTGCGCACCGAACAGGCGCGGCTCCACAACGTCGAGGCCCTGAAGAAGGCGCTGCGCAAGCAGCGGCTGGAAGCCTCCAAACAGAAGCAGAACGAGACCAAGGAGCGGCGCGAACGCGAGCGGCTCGCCCGTGCGGCTGCATGGAAGGAGCGCACCGGCCGCGAGATCACCTACCTCGGGCGCGGCGTCTCGGGTGGCCTCTCGCACACCGCGTGCGACCCGGCCAAGCTCGCGCGGTTCGCGCTGCCCAGGCTCGAGACCCCGGAAGAGATCGCGCAAGCGATGGGCCTCACGGTCCCCGCGCTGCGGTTCCTCGCGTTCTCGCGGACGACTTCGGAGGTCACGCACTACATCCGCTTCGAGATCCCCAAGAAGACGGGCGGCACGCGGCGGATCTCGGCGCCGATGCCGCGGCTCAAGCGCGCCCAGCGCTGGATCCTCGACCATATCCTCGACAAGGTCACCCTGCACGACGCCTCGCACGGCTTCCGCAAGCAGCGCTCGATCGTCAGCAACGCGCGCCCGCACGTCGGCGCCGACGTCGTGTGTAACCTCGATCTCAAGGACTTCTTCCCGACCCTCGCGTACAAGCGGATCCGCGGCATGTTCCGCGGGCTCGGCTACGGCGAGGCAGCCGCGACGATCTTCGCGCTCCTCACCAGCGAGCCCGAGGTCGACGAGGTCGAGCTCGACGGCCAGACCTTCTACGTGGCCAGCGGCGCGCGACGCCTCCCGCAGGGCGCGCCGACCAGCCCGGCGATCACCAACATCGTGTGCCGGCGGATGGACGCGCGGCTCGCCGGCGCCGCCCGCAGCCTCGGCTTCACCTACACCCGCTACGCCGACGACCTCACCTTCAGCGGCCCCCGGACCGCCGACACCGGCGCGATGCTCGACCGGATCCGGTTCATCGCCACCGCCGAGGGCTTCGCCGAGCACCCCAAGAAGACGCGCGTCTTGCGCCGTGGCCGCCGCCAGGAGGTGACCGGCGTCGTCGTGAACCAGCAGCTCGGCGTCGACCGCGAGACCCTGCGCAAGTTTCGCGCGCTGCTGTTCCAGATCGGCAAGGACGGCCCCGCCGGAAAGTCCTGGGGCGCCTCTCCGGACCTGTTCGCCTCCGCGATCGGCTACGCCAACTACGTACGCATGGTCGATCCGGCCAAGGGCGAGGGCCTGCTCGCCCGCGCCAGGGAGCTCGCCGCGAAGCACGGCTGGCAGCCCCCGAAGCGGCCGCCGCCCAAGCCTCCCGCGGGCCCCGCAGGCGGAGGCTCGCCGACGGGGCGCCCGCCGCAGCCGCCAGCGCCCGAGCCCGCGTCCCCCGAGCCGAGCACGCCGGAGCCGGCCAAGAAGAAGAAGTGGTGGCAGGTGTTCTGACGCAGGCGCTTCCGGCCAACCCTCCCGGGCGTGACGTCCAGCTCGCAAGCCATGACGCCTACTTCACCGATAACCTCCACGGCTGATGCACCTGAGCTACACTGTCGGCATGTCCCGTGTCTATTCAGCTCGTGTCCGTGGAGGGGTCGTCGTTCCTGATGGCGTGACGCTCCCAGACGGCACCGCCGTCACAATTGCCGTGAATGACGAGCGGGAAGCCGAGGTCGAGCTGACGCCCGCAGAGCTCGCAGAGCTCGATGACGCGATCGCGGACGCAGATCGTTCGAAGTCGGTCTCATCTGCGGTTGTCCTGGCCGAACTCGATCGGATAACCCGCGCCAGGTGATTGTTCGCACATGAGCTACGAAGTCCGTTGGATGCCTCGGGCACGCCGTCAGGCAGCAACGACGCAGAGATGGTGGGTGACCAATCGAGGGGCCGCACCGACGATGCTTCGTGATGAGCTTGCTCGCGTGATCGGCCTGCTCCAACTGAATCCAGAACTGGGGATTCGCGTCCGAGGACGCGAGATTCGACGGCTACTTCTTCCTGACACTCAACAGTTCCTCTACTATCGCGTGCGCCCTCGCGCGAAACGGATCGAGGTCATCGCTCTTTGGGGCACGACCCGAGAATTCGGGCCGCCGTTACCGTCCCGTTAGAATCTCGACCCTCAATCTCGCAGGACGCGCTGGATGACCTGCGTAAGTTGGTGGCGAGGGCCGACGCCTTGGCCAACGCAACAGAGATCCATTTCGATGATGACCTGAGCTGACGGCGATAGCCGCCAGCTTGAGCGACTCGCTCACTTGGTGGGCCGACTTCCGAGGTGGTGCACGCGGTGGTGGAGGTCGGCGACAGGCTCGCCGTCGAGTGCTCTACGCATCGGCCGGAAGCGTAACGAGAGCGGAGGTCAGAACGGTTACTTATCCGGGTATCATCCGGATCTCTGGACAAAGCTGCCGCTCTGGTGGTTCTGAAATTAACCCCGGTCGGGTTCACTCCAGGTCGAGCGCGCGATCCTCACGGCGGATTCGAACTCGTCGAGCAGCGAGTGGGGATCTGTGGCGATCGTCGCGTCGCGAAGCAGGTAGGCTGTCGAGGTAACGTCGCGGCGGGTGTCGTTCCTCGTCGCTTTTACCCTCTTGCCCCACGGCAGATCGTGGAGTCCCACGTAAATGGCAACCTTGCTGTCGTAGTCGTGCTGCCACCACAGCCCGATCTCGAGCTTGCATTTCTCGTTCTCGAAACGACCTCGCACCGCTATGCTGACGTAGAGATCGGACTCCGGAGCATACTTGGCAAGCTTGGTTCGCCAGTCGTCGTCGGCCACGAACGTATGGAACACGTGCTCATCGATCCACTGGATGAGGCGTTCAATGAAGATCTCCTTGAAGTCCTTCGCCGCTCTCACCACGGTGTTGTAGTGGGCCAGGCTCGCCGCGAAGATCTCGTCGTTTGTGGAACTCTTGCTGCTGCCTCCCAATACACTCAGGAGCTTGCGCGCAGCGCTGAACGATCGGCCGGTATCCTGGACGAGACCAGTGGGCGCCGATGCCTGTGGAAGGAGCGGTGGAGGGCTCGGCAGAACTACCCGGTCGGCGTCGATGTCGTCGCGAGTCCGGCAGACGGGCAACGCGTTCTCGGGAAGCTGAAGTGCCGCGAGGCCGGCGTTCGCCTGCGCGACGGCATTGCCGATCGAGCGTCCGTAGCCAAGCGCGCGATAGAACCCGACCGAGAATGCTCGCGCAGCAACGTCGCCAATCGAGCCGCACATTCCGACGACGCAGTCGACCGCACCGCTGAGTGCCGCTGCCGCGGTGTCGCTGAAGCACGCATTCAACACCACGATCCGCGCCGAGGGTGCCGCGGTGCGAATCATCTCGGCCAGCGCACGCGGGCCGACCGTTTGGAGGTGATACGATTCTCCGTGGAAATGGATTCCAGCGTCTGCTGGCACGTCGACGTCACGGCGCGCGGATGACTGCGGCGTTCCCTGGACGTGGAGTTCGGCTCCGGCGCGCCCAGGAGCAGTTGGCCGCATTCTCCCTCGCGAGCTTCGCGGCACGGCGGGCTCGGCCGAGGTGCAGGGAGGTTCATGATCATGCTGGCGGCTCCCTGCAGCGATCGCGTTGCCGGTCCACGCTTACCGCGAAACAGCGACTCGCGCCGACCTGCGCCCATTGCGTTCCTTGTAAGCCACGGGCCTGCCTGTTTTCGACGAGCGGTCGCCGATCACCTCTCGGCGTGATGAAGCGACGATGGCTTTTTCAAGCCAACGCTCCAGTCGCTGTAGGTCTTTCTGGGCGAGGATGCGCTTGCGAGCAGCCTCCGGAACGGCGATGCCGCGAACGCGGAGCGCGGTCAGCACCGCATTCGCCTGCGCCGCGGCGCGCCCTTCTGCGAGCCCTTCGGTGCGGGCCTCGATACGTCGCTCTTCCCAGGTTTTGTACATGGCCACGATGAACTCCTTCTCCTTCCGGTCAGGCTTCGGCTTCTTCTTGAGCGCGCTTTCCAAGCGTAGCAGGATCGGCTCCGCGACGACACGCTCGGGTGCGGTCAGCTCCAATGACATCACCTGCTTGATGGCGGGCTCGAGCAGCGGCCCCGCCGCCATCAGGCGGACCAGAAGCGTCGAGGGGTCGGGAGGCAGCTTGCTCGCCACGACGATCCCGACACGGAGAATGCCTGCGCCGAAGAAGCAGACGCCTGCGGGCCAGCCATGCGCTGGCTTGAGCTTGAGCTCGCTCAGGATGGTGGTCGGCGTTCCGGCGCGATGATCCACAGAACGGGCGCGACCGACGCTTGGGATCGCCGCCGGTTCCCACGCTGCTTCTTTTTGTTACGCGTCCATTTTTGCCAAAAAGCGATGTGCTTGGCCAGGCACGCGCGAAACTCCGCAGCGCTGGGCGCGTGACCGTAGATCTCGATCAGGCACAAGCCCGCCGCGATTCGCCCCAGGAGGCCGAGACGTGCACGCGCGACTTTGCGCGCCGGATCCGGCTCGTGCCGCAAATCGGCGTGCAGGATCTCCGGGGCGATCTCGTCGTGAACGACAGTGGTGCCGGAGGGTCCGAGCGCCTCCTGCCGATCTGCTTGGCGAGCTGGTCGAAAGGGTTCTGCATGAGCATTCCCGGAGGGCCGTCAGTGCGCGGGGCGCCAAGTCAACCGATAGGTCCCGCGGTGTGTTCTCGTTCAGAGCGCCACTATGACACGGCTTCGCGCCATGTCAGTAGCAAATGAGCCAGATCTTGCATCTAATGTCCGAATTTCGGACACATAATGACCGAGTCCCGCGATGCCATGAACTGACATTGCCGCGCCTGTTCTTATTACGCACGCAGCGCGGAGCATTGGACTCATCAATGCGCCTGACGCTCGACGAGTGCGCAAGCCTGCGTACAAAGGTCGAGCGGTCATGCTACCGTCGGGAGCTAGCACTCATGGCCGATCTCGCTCCCCCCAACGTCACGCAGGTCGCACCCGACTTCACGCTGTCCGATGCCACCGGCACGCCTCGCCGGCTCGCCGACCTCTGCGCCGAGCGGCCGCTCCTGCTGGTGTTCTACCGCGGCCACTGGTGACCATTCTGCCTCCGCCAGTTGGCGGAGTACCGTGACCGATTCGCCGAGCTGACCGCGCTCGGGCTGGGTGTTGCCGCTCTCTCCGTGGACGAAGCGCGGCGCTCGCGCGCGCTGGCCCAGCAGCTCCAGCTCCCCTTCCCGCTGCTCTGTGACCCGGCCAGGAAGGTCGTACAGGAATACGGGCTGTTCAACGCCGAGGAGAAGGGAGGCATCGCCTATCCGGCCACCTTCGTCCTCGACCGTGATCGAACCGTACGCTTCCGATCGCTCGATCGCACCGCGAAGCGTGTCGATCTGGAGGGCCTCTTCAGCTTCCTCCGGAGCGGCATCGCCTCGTCGCCGCCGGCCGTTCCGGCGCGATCCGGCATCGTCCCGAGCGTGCGCGACTGGCTGCGGATCGCGGGCAACCTGCTCCGGTATGGGCTTCGCTCGCCGAAGCCCTGATCACGGTGGCCGCGCGGACGTGCAAGATCGACAGGGCCGCGCGACCAGGCACGTCCCCGCGTGACGCGCCGCCCCGGCGGCGATCAGTTCCAGTACAAGTTCGCGGCTAGCTTGGCGGTCGTCGCGAACTGGATGTCCTTGAAGCTGTTCGTGAGGTTCAAGGCGACACCGATCGCGCCGCTGACCGAGAACCACGGCGTGAGGTTGCGCTCGAGGCCGAACGACGCGCCGAGGTTCACCCCGAGCGTCGCGGTGCTCGACGTATCGGGCCAGCTGATCACGGCCTGCGGCTCGATGAACGAGCGCAGGCTCTTCTTCACGCTGTACATCCGGTAGCCCAGCCCAGCGGCGACCCCGATCAGGTTGGCAGTCGTGGCGGCCCCGCCCATCGCGGCGGCGACCTGCGCGCGATGAAAGTTGAGCCCGACGATGAGGTCGAGGGCGGTCTTGTCATCGAGGAAGTACACGATGTCCACGGTCGGGACCGCCTCGCCACCTGCGCCACCGACGGCCCCGGCGATCACCGTGAACGGTATCGAGAACCCCAGCGTCCCATCGTGATACGCGACATCTGCGCCCCCGGTCGCTGCCGGGGCGCTGTCCGTCTCCTTCTCGGCCTCCTTCTCCGCTTCCTTCGCCTTCGCCTTCGCCCGCGCCCGCGTCGAATCATCGTCGTCGTCGTCGGGATCCTTGGCCTTCGCCTTCGGCTTCACTTTCGGCTTCGCCCGCGCCGAATCATCATCATCGTCGTCGGGATCCTTCGCCTTCGGCTTCGCCTTCGGCTTCGCCTTCGGCTTCGCCCGCGCCGAGTCATCATCATCATCATCCGCCTCCTTCGCCTTCGCCCGCGCCTTCGCCTTCGCCTTCGCCCGCGCCGCGCTGTCGTCCTCGTCCTCGTCGTCGTCGTCCTTCGCGTGATGCTTGTCCTTCCCCTGAGCGTGCACGGCCGTAGCCGTGACCATCACGAGAGCTCCGATGACGGCGATCGTCCGTGTCGAGAACATCAGTACTCCTCACATGAAAGCAGAGGTAAGATTGAATCCGACCCAGCGCCGAGAGGCAATGGGGGACCGTTGTTTCGTGAAGTAATTGTGAGCGCTAACTCGCTTTGATGACCTTCACGCACACCCTGCCACCGTGGCTGCCCGCCGGTGACCACGATAGGAGATTTCACCAATCCTCGAGAAGGTCCTTATGCGGGGCCGGTGCCACGAGAAGCTCACCAGCTGGCTTGGAAAGGCCGAGGTGCACAGATCGGCGTCTCGGTGGCCGCAAGAACCACATCAACCGCCACGTCGCGCGACGTCACAGATCAGGTCGTGGAACCTATCGGCGACCGGCGAGTATGGCGTGGCTACTTGGGGCTCGCCGCGCGCTGCTCTCGCCAGTCATGAAACTGAGGCTCGCTCGGATTCAGGGTGAGGGCACGGGTCAGCGCATCCTCGATCGACGCTTCGGGATCCTCCAGCGTCGCGCGCACCTTGGCGATATCAAACCACGCCCAGGAGGCGCGCACCGGCTGATCATGCGACAGCTGCGTGACCCGCGACAGCATGTCGAGGGCTTCTCGGAGCAACTGTTGCTTGGCAGCCGGCGCTACCTCACCCTCGGTCGGGATCTTGCGCGCCAGGGCGATCTTGGTCTGGGCCCACTCGTGAAGCGCACGAGCGTCGGTTTGAATCTGAGCTGCGATCGAAGAAAACTGCCGGTGCGCACTCTCGAGATCCCGAGATCGCTTGTGAAGGATGGCGAGGTCGACCTGGGAACGAGTCGCGGAAGGACGCGGCGCGTTGGAGAGTAGCGCGGCGGCCTCGTCGCGTTGATCGACATCGAGATAGGCACGAGCCAAGACCATGTACGCAAGGTACCGATCGCGCGCACCCTCGGTCTGTTCAAGGCGGGCGAACACCTTGCGAGCTGCGGGCAGATCCCCTGTATCGGCCAGGTATTCGATCTCCTGCGCCGCGACCGACCCGGCCTCGGGCACCCTGGCGTTGGCGTCCCGCAGCACGGCGATGGCTCGTTGCTGTTCGCCCGTATGCCAGAGTACCGCCGCCTCACGCAGGGCGTGGAGCACGACGTACCCAGGGTGGGCCGGAAGCGTGACCCGAAAGTAGGTCCGACCCTCGTCGAAGTCGAAGCGTGGCGCTGGTGAGCCGTTCTCGTCCATCACACGATGGATCTTCGGCACACCCGTGTGCCAGGTCTCGGCGAGCCGCAGCGCCTTCAACATCTCCCCGACCAGCGGATTACGCGCGGGAACCTGCGGAGGTCGTGCCCCCGGGAGCAGGTGCTCGGCGAGGAGGCCCGGAACGGGCCCTGGATAGCTCGTGATCTCGACGCGATCGGGGTAAAGGGCGACGCGAACCGCCAAGCTGGTCCCCTCGTACCCTCGGTGATAGACGGCATTCACGAGCGCCTCCCGCAGTGCCTTGCTCGGGTAAGCCACGAATCGCTCGGCTTGCATGTCATCGGGCCCCTTGCGGACGATCTCCCCGAACAAGGTGGAGAGGTACTCGAGCGCCTGGGTTGTCTGCTGCTGGATCGGCCCGCGGAATGAGCGCGTCTCGATGAGGTCTCCACCGGCGTCATCGCGAAACTGCGCGAGATCGATGCGGCAACCTGGAAAAGTATCCTCGGGAGACTCGGTGAAGAACAAGAGCGCTGCGTTGCGAGGGCCTTCGGTGCCGTTGAGGCCGCCGCTGAGCCGGAGCCGTCGCAAGGTATCTCGGACATCGATCGTATCGGGGTCGGCAGCGAGGTCACTGCCCACATCATGCAAATAACGTGCGAGTAGTCTCGGTGATACCGATGACAGTGGGACGTCCGAACGACGTCGCTCGTCGAATGGAACCCGCGCGGTGAGTTGATGGAGCTGCGTCAGCACCGCGCCCTTCGCGACATGGGGTTCCGCTCCTATGCGCACGTAGTAGGCGAGCGTGGCCCCCTTCCGGATCTCGTCTGGAGCCTGGTAGGGACGAGCGTCCCCCATCGGGGCGTAGATCACGATGATCGGTTTGCCCTCGAACACCTCGGGCAGGATGATCGGTTGATAGCCTGGGCTGATGCGTTCGCACCCACCGCGGATCTCCTTCTGCACCCGTTCGAGATCGAGATCATCGAGACCGCGAGGAGGCAGCACGGGCTGGCCGCGGTTATCCTCGATCCCGAGGATGACATAGCCACCATTCAAGCCCTGGAAGTCGTTGGCGAACGCCGCGATCGTCTGGATCGTCGCGGCGCGGATCACCTCGTTCCACGTGGCCTTGAAGTCGATCCGAACCGACTCCACGGTGCGAGCGTGGATGAGGTCTTCGAGGCGAACGGGGAGGAGGCTCACGGGCAACGCTATTCTCGCATGGTACCTGTATCGTACGATACACGGCGATACACGGCGAGGCCGGCTGATTCCAAGGAGCGCAAGCCGCAGATCCCGCCACCTGGCGACGATGAAGCCGACCGCCATGGCAAAATCTCCAAACGTGCTCCACCGTGATCGAAGGGTTCGAAAGATACGTCCGAGACTTCTGCACGTGGCGCTGGTAGGCCTCGGGACGCTGGCATGCGTGCACGGCGCGCGGGCCGAGGATGAGGGCGACAGGCAGGCGCCGGGCTGGGCCAACGACTTCACCGCGCGCGTCGAGGCGCTCGCGCTGCTCGAGACCCTGAACGCAGACCTGCTGAGCCATGACAGCGCGACGCTGACGCTCGATCGCTGGTGCGACGCGCACCACCTCGCGTCGCCTGCCAAGGTCGTCGCCGCGCGCGACAAGGACATCACCAAGGAAGCGACCGCCGACCAGCGCCGGGTGCTGGGCGTGAGCGCGACCGAGCCGCTTGGCTATCGCCGCGTGAAGCTCGTGTGCGGCGCGCATGTCCTGTCCGAGGCGGACAACTGGTACGTCCCATCGCGGCTCACGCCTGACATGAACCATCAGCTCGAGACGAGCGACATCGCGTTCGGCCGCGCCGTGGCTGCCCTGCACTTCCAGCGCCGGACGCTCTCGGCCACGCTCCTGTGGTCGCCGCTGCCGGACGGCTGGGAGCTCAAGGCCACACCGTTGCCCGATGCCGGCGTCAAGACGCTGCCGATCCCACACGAGGTGCTGCGTCACCAGGCCGTGCTGACGCTGCCGGACGGGACCCCGATCAGCGAGGTCGTCGAGACCTATACCGGCGAAGTACTGGCGTTCCCGCAGCCGCAAGCCGTGAAGTGAGCATGCCCGCGGCCGGCGACTCCGCATGTCCAGTGGTACATCGATCCGCAGTCTGATCTGGTCACTCCGTGGCTGCCTGCACCGCCCGGCGTAGCGCCGCGCGAGCCAGTAGACGGGTCGAGTCGAGCGTCGGCAGCGGCGAGTTCTCGTCGCTCATGATCAGCGGAAGCTCGGTGCAGCCGAGGACGACGGCGTCGCAACCCGCGTCGTTCAGCCGTCCGATGACCTGCTGAACATGGCTGACCGCCTCGGGCCGTATGATGCCGCGCACCAGCTCGTCCATGATGATGCGATTGACTTCGTCACGGTCGGCCGGAGCTGGCCGCACGTACGCAAGGCCGCACGCGGCGAGCTTGTCTGGGTAAACAAAGCTGTCGACGAGCCAGCGGGTGCCAGTCAAACCGAGGCGCCGGTACCCGCGCCGGACAGCCTCGGCGGCGACGACCTCGGCGATGTGCAGCCAGGGCAACGGCGATCGCGGCGTCACCAACGGCAGCGCCTGGTGGATGGTGTTGTCGGGGCAGATCAGAAAATCGGCGCCGATCTTCGCGAGCTTGTCGGCGGACGCGAGCATCAGCTCGCCCACGCCTTGCCAGTCGTCGCGGTCGAGGCATGCCACGTACTCGGCGAACGAGGGCGTGTGCATCGAGACCTCGGGGTGCGCGTGCGGGCCGAGGAGCTGGGCGGCTTCGCTGCAGATGGTTCGATAACACAGCGCGGCGCCTTCGGCAGAGCAAGCAACGATCCCGATGTGCTGGGCCATGTCAGATCCTCACCGCGGTTCCCACGAACGAGCGCGCCGAGCGTGCGCCTGGGGCCCCCGGCGTGAACGGCGCGCCCCCGGCGCCCATCTGCGTGACACCGAACCCGAGCATGGCCTGCAGGTCGAAGCGCTGCCCGGCAAACTCGAACGGCGTCGACGTGACGAGGCGCGCGGTGAACAGGTTCGACGTGAACGTGGCCGTGGCAGCGCCGACGACGGGCGCCGCTCGCTCGAACGTCGCGATCGGCAGGCCCCGGGCAAAGCTCTCGGGGTGCGCGAAGTCGCCGGCGGGCTCGGCGCGGTAGTACAGCGAGAACCGTCGGGGCGGGTCGACCGACGCCGTGAAGGTGTCGGCGGGATCGTTGGGTGGCAAGGCGATCGAACGGAACGGCTCCGCCGCGAACGTGAACCAGGCCCCCGCCGGCCCGGGCGCGCCGCGGAACAGCGGCTCGGGGAGACCGCCGAGGTGCGCGAAGTAGCCGACGTCCTGGAGCGAGCCGTCCGCCCACTCGTAGAAGCAGCCGACCGCGTACCAGAAGACCTCGCCCCGAACGATGTCGCCGATCTCGCGCATGGCGCGACTATAGGGCAGATGCCTCAGGTCAGCGGGAACGGCTTGGTGCCGGTCACGTTCGGACCGGTCATCCCCGCAGGGTTGTCCTTCGGGATCGTGAAGCTGGCGGTGCGCTTGACGCCGGGGCCCGCGTCGGTCGGCGTCGCGATGGGCCGGTTGATCGTCACGATCGTCGCCGCGACCTGGGCGGCCGTGACCTGGACGTAGCCGTACCCCTGGGAGTTGGTATCGGCCCACTTGAGGTGCGGATTCGTGTTCGGGTCAGCCTTGGCGAGCGCGGCACCGAGCGCGACGGACTGCGGAGCCCCCTGCGCGATCGCCCCGGCGAAGGTGCCGGCGGCAATGACCCCATCGAGGAGCAGCATGTTGAAGTTCTCGATGAACTTGGCGGTGGGGCCCGCGTCCACCGTGATGAGGCTGCGTTGTGCAGGATTGCCGCCTCGCGTCGCCGCCTCGAAGAACGAGAACAGCGAGTTCGAGGTGATGCCAGGCCCGCCGAGCTCGCACGCCACCGGCGCGGGCGTGGCCCCGTCGAAGTCGTCCATGAGCGTCCCGGCGAACGAGGCGTGGATGTCACCGGACAGGACGACGACGTTCTGGATCCCCTGGCTCTTGAGGAAGGCCATGAGCTCGTTGCGCTCGGTGGGGTAGCCGTCCCACGCGTCGCCGGACACGACCCGATCGGAGACGTCCACGTTTCCCGGCGGGTTCTGGATCTTGAGGCGCATCATGGTCACCTCGCTCCCCCACAGCTTCCAGGTCGCGTCGGAGCCCTTCATGGTCGCCTTCCACCACGCCTTCTGCGCCTTGCCAAGCATCGTGCCCACCGGGCTGGCCTTGCGCAGGTTGGGGATCATGACCGCGCCCCCCAGCAAGGCCACGGCATCCAGCGGGTTACCGTTGTTCGCGGTCTTGCCCTGATCGAACGCGTTGACCACCGGGAGCGGCAGCGCGTTGCGTGGCGCGGGGAACACCGCCGCCAGCGGCCCCACCGTGAGATCTTCGGGAATCGCGTGATCGCTGCGATAGCTGCGCAGGTCGGTCATCACCAGCTCGACGTGCTTACCGAACCGCAGCGAGCGGTAGATCGTGATCGCGCCGACCGCGGCGACGTTGTTGGGCTCATCGACGAAGTTGTCGGCGTTCGGCGCGGTGAACGCGGCATCCTTCACCTTGGCCGAGGCGAAGTCCTTGGCCTCGCTGGGCACGCCCATGACGCCGCCGGCGCCCGTCAGCTGCACCGGCACATACTCGAACCAGGCCTGGCTCGCGGCGAGCTTGCGGGCCTGATCGCCTTCGTCCAGGCTCGCCGCGTTGGTGTAGTTGGCCTGGCTCTGCCAGCAGTCGTCGGTGAACTCGTGATCGTCCCAGATCGACACGAACGGCCAGCGCGCCCGCGCGGCCTGGAGGTCTGGATCCGAGAGGAACGTCTTGTACAGGCTCCGGTAGTCGTCGACCGTGACCGCGAAGGTGACGCCCGCCCGGGTGCCGCCGCCCGAGGGAAACGCCGAGACCGCGCGCGGCTGGCCGTCCCGGTTGACCAGCATGATCGGGTCATAGTTGTCGTCGATCGCCGTCTGGAAGCCATCGGCGCGGGTCTCGTAGATCATGTCGCCCAGGTGGACGACCGCGTGGATCTTGTCGCCGGGGCCGCGCGCGTCGTCGTCGACCAGCATCTGCCGGTACGCGCCGTAGTGCCCGGCGCTGTAGTCCTGGCACGAGACCCACGCGAGGTTGACCTGCACGTCGGCGTTGGCGTCGGGCGCGGTGCGGGTCTGCCCGGAGATCTCGTCCTGGCTGGCGACGAACCGATAGTAGTACGTGGTCGCGGAGGCGAGCCCGGTGACCACCACGCGGACCGTGTGATCGCTGCCCTCGGTCGCGACCAGCGGCTGATCGACGACCAGGAGCCCGAAGCTCGGATCGGCGGAGACCTGGACGCGGAGCGGAACCGCCCCGAACGCGACGCCGGTGTCCTTGCCGACGACGACGCGCGTCCACAACACGACCGACGCCGCCTGCGGGTCGCCCGACGCGACCCCTTGCGGGAACGTGTACGTGCCCTTGGGCTGGAGCTGCTCGCCGGCGGCCGGCGCGATGTTGTCACCGCAACCGGGGATGCCGACCAGGGCGGCGCCCACCACGAACCAACCAGAGCTGCGAAGAAAGTCTCGGCGTTGCATCGGCCGAAGATAGCGTTCCGCGCCGCGCGCCACGAGACGATTCGCGCGCAAACGTGACCGATGACGCAACGGCGCCGTGCCCTACCGGATTGCCACGATCGCCCGCCGCCGAGACCCACGAGCTCGACGAGTGGCTGCACGTGCTGGGCGGAAGCGCTACCTGGCCGGCGGTCCCGCCACCGCGCGTTGCATCGCCGCCCTGGACTCTCGCCCGAACCGGCGCTGCAAGCGCCGCGCGATCGGCTTTCCGAGCCGCACCATCCAGTAACGCGGCCTGGAGAACGCGTCGAGGTCGTACCACACGGTGTCGTCACCCTGCCACTCGACGCAGAACCGCTCCTCGCCGCGCTCGACGTGGCCGGGCAGCGTGCCGTAGGCGAAGCCGAACCGGCGTGGCTCCTCGATCACGTAGACGATCCGCGCCGCGCTTAGCCACCACAGGCCGACCGCATGGCTCACGACGCCGGCCACCTCGCCCGGCGCGATCGGGATGCCCTCCGGCTCGATCTGCGCCAGCGGCGGCGGGAACATCGCCCACGCCCGGATCGCGTCGCGCGCCGCCGCGAAGCAGGCGGAGCCCGTGCCGAGCCGCTGCCGGTTGCGATCGTGATCGAAGCCGGCGGGCGCCTTGCCCTCGCGGGTCGCCCCGACGGCGCCGTAGGTGAACGGCAGGCCGCGCTGCGCGTCGAGGAAGCGCCGCACGTCGTCGCGGCTCGGTCGCGAGAGGCTCCACATGTGGCGAGGCTATGATGCCATCGCAACCCGCGGGGTTGCAGGTGGACGATGACCTGCGTCCTGGCAGAAGGGGTCGCCAGCCAGGCGGAAGCGGCGCTATGGTCCGCCGCCATGGCATTGCTTCGCTCGCGCGCTGTCTGGATCCTCGCACCGTCGATCGCCATCGCCGGGTTCGCCTGCTCGTCCGCCCCCGCCCCTGCGCCCACCGCGCCGTCGGAGGCCACGCCACCTGCGCCTGCCGCGCCACCTGCGCCCGCGACGAACGACGCCCCCAAGGATCAGGCGAAGCGTGGCCCGTCGGCCGATCAGGCGTTCGAGGCGTTCGCGCAGGGCTTCCTCGATGGCTACCTGCAGCGCACGCCGGTCGACGCGACCCAGGTGGGCGACCACCGCTACGACGGCACGTGGCCGGATGTCTCGGTGCAAGGCGAAGCGAGCACCCGGAAGTGGCTCGAGGATACGCTCGCCGCGCTCGGCAAGCTGTCGCCGGGCGGGCTGTCCGAGCAGAACCAGATCGATGCCGAGATCCTGGGCGATCACCTGCGGGCGCAGCTGTTCGCGCTCGAAGAGCTCAAGACGCCGGAGCATGATCCGGTCTGGTACACGAACCTCATCGGCGAGGGTCTCGATCCGCTGGTCACGCGCAGCTTCGGGACGCAGGACACCCGGATGGCGAGCCTGCTCGGCCGGCTGGGCGGCATCCCGGCGCTCGTCGCGGTGGCCAAACAGCGGCTCGGCCACCCCGCCAGGATCCAGACCGAGACGGCGATCCAGCAGAACAAGGGCCTGATCGCCCTGGTCGAGACCCAGCTCGCGGCGCAGTTCGCCAAGGTCCCGGCCCGTGAGCACGATCTCCAGGAGGCCGCCAGGCGCGCCGCCGCCGCGCTGCATGACCTCCAGAAGTTCCTCGAGACCGAGCTGCTGGCGCGCTCCGACGGCTCGTTCCGGCTCGGGCGCGAGCGGTTCGCCAAGAAGCTCGCGTTCGCGCTCGGCGACGACATCGACATCGACACGGTCGCGGCCAACGCGCGGGCGCTCCTGACCCAGACCCAGGCCGAGATGGTCGACACCGCCAGGCAGATCTGGGCCGACGACAAGCTCGGCAAGCTGCCGAAGCTAGGCACGGCGGACCAGCGCAAGGCGTTCGTCAAGCAGGTGCTCGACCACGTCGCGAAGGAGCGCCCGACCAACCAGACGATCCTCGCCGATGCCAAGCAGTGGCTCGACCGGGCGACGGCGTTTGTCCGCGAGCACGACCTCGTGCGCGTGCCCGACGAGCCGGTCCGGGTGATCGAGATGCCCGAGTACCGGCGCGGCGTGGCGGTCGCGTACTGCGATTCATCCGGGCCGCTCGAGGCCACGCCGGAGACCTTCTATACGATCTCGCCGACCCCGGCCGCCTGGCCCAGGCCACGCGTCGAGTCGTTCTACCGCGAGTACAACGAGTCGATGCTCGCCGAGCTGTCGATCCACGAGGCGATGCCCGGCCACTACCTCCAGCTGATGCACAACAACCGGTTCCCCTCGAAGATCCGCGCGGTGTTCTCGAGCGGCCCGTTCGTCGAGGGCTGGGCGGTCTACGGCGAGTGGCTGATGGCGGAGAAGGGGTTCGGCGGCCCCAAGGTGAAGCTGCAACGCCAGAAGATGGTGCTCCGGCTCACCGCCAACGCGATCCTCGATCACGACATCCACGCCGGCGACATGGACGAACCGGCCGCGCTCGCGCTCATGAAGGGCGAGGCGTTCCAGGAGGACGGCGAGGCGGTCGGCAAGTGGAACCGCGCCCGGCTGTCCAGCGCCCAGCTCACGACCTACTTCTACGGGTTCTCCGAGCTGCTCAAGCTGCGCCGCGCCGCCGAGACCCAGCCCGGGTTCAGCGAGCGCGCGTATCACGATCGGCTGCTGTCCTGGGGCTCGCCCGCGATGAAGTACGTCCGCCGGCTGATCGCCCAGCGCTGAGCGCGGCGCTCGGCGGCTGCCCGGGCGCGCCGCCTGCCCAAAAGTTGCCCGCGCGGCCGGACCGGGCCCAGGCTGGGGGCACGATGAGCCACACACCGACGGTCTCCGAGCCCATGACCTGGAGCGAGATCTGCGATCGGTTTCCGGATCAATGGATCGCGCTCGTGGCCCTCGACTGGGTCGACGATCGCGACGAGCCGTTTCGCACGGCGCTCGTGGCCGGCCACGGCTCGCACCGCGAAGCGCTCGAGCAGGCCAGGCCGCTCCTCAAGCTGTTCGACAAGATGGGGCCGTTCTTCACCGGCGACCCGCCGCGCGCGGTCCCCGTGCTGCCGCCGATCGTATACGTCGCCTGAGGCGAACACCGCCGCCGGGGGCAGCGCCGGTCGCGCATGGTCAGACCCCCGGGCTATACGCTCGTCAGAGGTACCTGATGAGCTTTGGACGCAACCCGCACGTATCGAAGGCCGAGGCCGCCGAGCAGAAGGCGCTCGGCGCCAAGGACTCCACCGCACGCGAGCACGCCTGGCGCGAGGCCGGCCGGCTGTGGGAGCGCGCCGCCGATCGGGAGACCGATCCGAAGCGCCGGCAACAGTACACCGCGCACGCCGAGCGTGCCCGGGCGAGCGCCGACGAGCCGGAGTCCCCCGCCGAGGCAAGCACCGCCGACGACGCGACCGCCTCGATCGCCCCGGTCAACTGAAGGGCCCGGAGCTCCTCTACGGAGAGCCCTCGCCGCTCCCGGCGTCGTTGTCGAATTCACTCATCGCGCACCTCCACCTCCCGCGGCGCCTCCGTTACCGGCCCTGCGTCATCTTCAGCATCACCAGCGGCGTCTTGAAGATGATGCCCAGCTCGGTGCGCAGGAACGTATCGAACCGCTCGAGCGACGCGGTGTACGCGAGGTCGTAGAGCAGCTTGATCCGCATGTCGTCGGCGAGCGAGCCCTTGGTCTCCTCGAGGTCCCACGGGTTCTGCAGCGTCGCCGCGAGCTTGCTGATCTCGCTGCCTTCCGGAATCGACCCGGTGTAGCCCAGGGAGATCTGCGCCAGGCCGGTGATCCCGGGCTTGACGTCGCGCATGCGCTCCTCGAACAACGGGATCGCGTACGACAGATCCTGGAGCAACTCGGGGCGCTCGGGCCGCGGCCCGACCAGGCTCATCTTGCCGCGCAGGACGTCCCAGAACTGGGGCAGCTCGTCGAGCCGCGACTTGCGGAGGAACTTGCCGACCCGGGTGATCCGCGAATCATTGGCGCCCGCGACGACGATGCCGGTCTTGGCCTCGGCGTTGGGCACCATCGTGCGGAACTTGTGCATGTCGAATTCGTCGAACTGGAACTGCTTCTTGCCGTTCTCGGTCCTGATCGACTTGAGGCTGCCGGCGCGACGCTGGCGAAACAGCACCGGGCCCGGGGAATCGATGTAGATCGCCGCCGCGATGAGCGGCATCAGGGGGGCGGTGATCGCGAGGCCGAGCGCCGCGCCGGCCACGTCGATCGCTCGCTTGGCGAGCCGTACGCTACGCAACACGCAGGGCACAGTAACATACCCGCCCCGCGCCCACCCGCGATCGTCGCCTCCCCCTTCAGGTTTATCACGGAGTGGACGCGCACTCTTTCCCAACCTCACCGCCCTCGGTATCCTCGCCCCAATGGTCGCTACCATCCGCCTCAGCGTGCCGGGCACGCTTCGCTACCGCCCGATCGCGGTACGCGCGGTCGCGGAAGCTGCCCGGCTGGTATCGGGCTCGACCCCTCGCGATCCCAGGAACCCATCGATCGACCCGCTGGCCCACGACATCCGCCATCCGTTCGACACGGCCGTGGTGTCCGCCTTCATGGAGATCTTCAACAACATCGCGATCCACGCGTATCAGCGCAAGGGCGGCGGCTCGATCGAGATCGAGATCACGCCGACCAAGGACGCCATCGTGATCGAGGTGAAGGACGACGGCCGGCCGTTCGACCTCGACAACGTCGTCGATCTCCCGGCCGAGCTCGACGAAGAATCGTTACCGGAGGGCGGCATGGGGATCCACATTGCGAAGACGATGCTCGACGAAATGACCTACGAACCCGGCCCGCCCAACATGTGGCGGCTGAGCAAGCGATTGCCGGCGCCTCAAGTTGCCGTCGGGAGGAGCTGATATGCCCGAACCGTTCAACGTGCAACACACGAGCAACGAGACCAAGCTGACGGTCCGCGGGTCGCTCGACATCAACAGCGCGCCGGACCTCGCCGACGCGATCGACAAGATCGTGGCGACCCGGCCGCCCAAGGTCATCGTCGACCTGAGCTCGCTCGATCTGATCGATAGCTCCGGGGTCGCCGCGCTCGTCAAGCTCTACAAGGGTGTGCGCGCCAACGGCGGCGCGATCACGATCGCGGGCGCGCGCGATCAGCCGCTCGCGATCTTCCGGCTCCTGCGGATGGACAAGGTGTTCAACCTGTAGCGCGTCGTCCCGGCAACGGTTCTCCCGTGCGCGTCCTGGCCATCACCAAGATCTTTCCGAACGCCGCCGAGCCGCTGTCGGCTCCGTTCAACCGCCAGCAATTTGCCGCGCTCGCAAAGCGCTGTGATCTCGAGGTGATGGCGACGATCCCGTGGTTTCCTGGCGCCGGGCTGGTGGCGCGGTGGTCGAGCGCCGGCAAGCTCGCGACGGTCCCGCGCCACGAGTCGATCGAGGGTATCGCGGTCAGCCATCCACGCACGCTGTTCGTGCCGCGGCTCGCGCACGGGGCGTGGGGCCCGCTGTACGCGGCGTCGATCGCTCCTGCGGTGCGGCGCTACCGCGGCAAGGTCGACGTCGTGCTCGGATCGTGGGCGTATCCCGATGGCTTTGCGGCGATCCTCGCCGCGCGCCTGCTGGGCCTGCCGTGCGTCGTCAAGCTCCACGGCTCGGACATCAACGTGATGGCGAAGCTGCCGGGCCCGCGGCGCTGGCTCGCGTGGGCCCTGCCCACGGCCGCGCGCGTGGTCGCGGTCAGCCGGGCGCTCGCCGACGAGGTGGCCGAGCTCGGCGTCCCGCGCGACCGGATCGCCGTCGTGATGAACGGCGTCGACGCCGAGCTGTTTCGCCCCCGCGACCGCGCCGCCGCGCGCGCCGAGCTCGGGCTCCCGGCCGGCCCGCTGGCGCTCTACGTCGGCAACCTCAAGGAAGAAAAAGGCGTGCTCGATCTGGCGCGCGCGTGGGATCGCGTCGCGCGCGACCTGCCGGACGCGAGCCTGGCGATCGTCGGCGGGGGCCCCATGCGCCCGGCGCTCGAGGCCGCGCTGCCACCGCGCGCGACGTTACGTGGCCCCCAGCCGCTCGCGGCGATCCCGACCTGGCTCGCGGCGTGCGACGTGCTCGTCCTGCCGAGCCACGTCGAGGGGACCCCGAACGCCGTGCTCGAGGCCCTGGCGTGCGGGCGGCGGGTCGTCGCGTCCGCGGTCGGCGGCATTCCCGATGTGATCACCAATCCCACCCTCGGCACGCTCGTGCCGGCGCGCTCACCGGAGCTGTTCGCGACGGCCGTCATCGAGGCCTTGCGCACCCCGTATGCTGCCGAGGCCGTCGCCGAGCTCGGCGCACAGGGCGGCTGGGACGCGAGCGCCGCGGCGCTCCATGCGGTGCTCGCCGCGGCAGCCGGTGCTAGCGTTTGATGAAGCGCGATGACCGATGATCCACCCCCGGCCGAAGAGGACTGGTACGGCTCCGAGGAGTCGACCCGGCGCGGGATGATCGTCGAGCTCCAGCGGATCCGGCGCCGCACGCGCGTCCGGCCGCTGCCGGTGATCCTGCTCGCGACCGTGATCACCGGCGCCATCATGTACAAGGTCGCGACCAAGCAGACCGTGCTCGAGTCCGACGTCGTCCTCGCGCTCGCCGAGGGCGTGATGTCGACCGGGCACACCGGCATCCCCGTCGATCAGCTGCGCGAGTACGTCACCTCGGTGCTCCTGCCCGACAAGAAGCTGACCGAGCTGATCGAGAAGCGCGACCTGTACCGGCTCCGCAAGAAGCTCGGGCCCGAGTTCGCCCTCGAGCAGCTGCGCGGCGCCCTCGACGTCCAGATCTGGAAGAACACGTTCAACCTGTTCGATGACGAGTATGACAACACGCGGCGCTCGGCGCGGATCGGGCTGACCGTCTCGGACACCGATCCGGACCGCGGGTTCGAGATCGCGCGAGATCTCGCCACCATCGTGATCGAGACCTCCGCGGCCCAGCGCCAGCAACTCGCCGACGAGATCACGAGCCAGGCCGCGGTGGCGCGCAAGCAGACCCTCGGCAAGATCGCGGTGCTCGAGCGCGCGATCGCGCGCAAGCAAGCCGAGATCGACGACGCGACCCGGCGCGAGCACCCCGAGTTCCTCGGGATCTTGAACCTCGATCTCACCGAGCTCACGCAGGAGCGGCAGAGCGCCGAGGATCGCCTCTCGCAGATCGCGACCAGCCGGGAATCGCTCGCCAGTCAGATCGCCGCGGCCGGGCTCGACATGTCGCTGTCGATCGTCGAGGAGCACCGGCCCGAGCGCCCCACGCGGTCGAACTTCATCCTCATCCTGACGGCGGTCTTGCTCGGGGCCGGCGCGCTGGTGGGCTCGGCCCTCGTGCTCGGCACCTTCGATTCACGCGTCCACGAACCCGACGACGTGGCGCGCCTGGGACTCCCGGTGCTCGGGCATGTCCCTGGATTTGCAGGTGACAACGTCGGGTCCATGACGACACGTAGCGTTGCACGCCCTCGTGTACCATCGTTTCTCAGATGGCGCTCTCACCGATAACCCCTCGCGATCGCCTGCAGCGGTTGGTCGACCTCGCCCGGAAGACCTGGCGCTACTGGTGGCTCGTGGCCGTGTTCGCCGTGGTGGGCGCAGGGCTCTCGCTGGCGTTTGCCGTCACGCGGCCCCGCAACTACATGTCGTGGACGACGCTGTTCTATCAGGAGCGGATCCAGTCGCAGCTGCTGTCGCCCAACCGCGAGGAGATGGCCCAGCGCAACATCGGCGATCGCTATCGCGAGCTCCTGCTCGCACGCAAGCAACTCGAGCAGATCATCAATGATCCGAAGCTCGATCCGTACAAGCTAGAGCGCGATCCGGATGTCAAGATCGAGAAGCTCCGGCAAGCCGTGCGGTTCACCGCGCGCGGCGCGATGGCGTTCCGGATCGAGTTCACCGACTCGGACCCCGAGCGCGCGAAGCTGATCACCGACAAGCTGACCCATCTCCTCCAGGAGACCGAGGAGGCGATGCGCAACGAGCAAGCCGCCGAGACGGTCAAGTTCGCGACCGCGCAGAAAGATGCCGCGGCCGCCGAGCTCAAGGAGCGTGAGCTCAAGCTGACCGAGTTCCTCGCCAAGCACCCCGAGTTTGTCGCGGATGCGAACAGCACGCAGACCGAGGGCGCCTCGATCCGCGCGAGCCGCAACAACAAGCCGACCAGCTCGCCTCAGCTGTCCGGCAAGGAGCGCCAGCTGCAGCGGATCCAGGCACGGCTCGACGCGCCACCCAACGCCCCGGCGGTCACGTTCGTCGCTCCACCATCGCAGGAACGCCTCGACGCCCTGGCGAAGGTCGCGGCGGCCAAGCGCGAGCTCGAAGCGGCCAAGCAAGCGCTCGAGGAGCAACTGTCGAAGTACACCGAGCAGTACCCCTCGGTCATCAAGGCGAAGGAACGCGTCGAGAACGCCACGCAGGCGCTCCGCCAGGCGGAGAACGCGGTGCCGGCCGAGGTCGAGACGATCGTGCGGCCAGCCACGGCGGAGGACCGCAGCAAGCTCGAGAAAGAGCTGCTGCAGCTGCAAGCCGAAATCCGCGCCGAGCAATCCAAGACCGGCAAGTCGAGCGAGGCCCAGAGCACCACCGAGCAGCGGGTCGTCCAGCTCGAGACCGAGAACAACGACCTCCGGCGCGACGTGAAGGAGCACCGCGACCGCCTGGCGACGCTCACCCAGGGTTGGGAGCGCGCCCGGCAGGACGCCAACCAGAAGCTCGCCGAGCAGGGCGGGCGGCTCTCGATCGTCGACCCCGCGTTCAAGCCGGTGCGGCCGACCGGGCAGGGCAAGATGATCTTCTTGATGGCCGGGATGGCCTTGTTCCTCTCGCTCGGGCTGGGCTTCGCGATCGCGCTCGCGGTGATCGATGATCGGCTGTACCGTCGCGCCGATCTCGATCACCTCGGCATCGCCGTGCTGGCGGTGATCCCGCCGGCGATCCAGCTGCGGCGCAAGCGCGAGCGCAAGGTCGAGCGAACCAAGCCAACGGACACCGGAGGTGTCGAGTGAGCATCAAACGCACAGGCCGCTACGGCGATGGTCCCCCCGGCCGTTACGGCGAAGGCCAACCCAACCGCCTCGAAGGTCATCCCGTCCCGGCCGAAAAACCGTCTCCGCTGCCGCCGTACGGCGAGCGCCGGGGAGCTCCGCTGCCGCTGTTGACCCAGCCGATGATGGCGATCGAGGCCCGGCGCGACTTCTCCGACCTCGCCGACGTCAACCAGACGCCCAACCCGACGCGCCCCGGTCCGATGCCGACGCTCAAGGTCGAGACCGCGACGGTGATGCACGGCAGGCCGACCGTGGCGGTCGCGCCGCAGAGCAAGGCGATCAGCGATCCACCGCAGATCGACCTGACCCAGCACCACCTCCCCGACGGCGATCCGGATCCGCGCCTCGCCCTGGTCATCGATCCGGACTCCGAGCGCAGCGCGGCGTTTCGGGTCCTGCGCCACCACCTGCTCGAGGTCGGCCGGCCGCAGGTCGTGATCGTGTCGAGCCCGCAGGTCGGCGATGGCAAGACCACCACGGCGGTCAACCTCGCCCTCGCGCTGGCCGAGTGCGGCCGCGCCAAGACGCTCCTGGTCGAGACCCACGTACGCCGGCCGCAGTTCACCGAGATGTTCAAGTTCGTCCCGCCGTGGTGCTTCGCCGAGCAGCTCGCGGCGCACCGCCACCAGCCGACGATGCCGTGGAGCCTGATCGACATCCCGCAGCTGTGGCTCCACGTCGCCGCGATCAACCCGCGGATCACGCAGACCCAGCTGCTCGATGGACCGGCGTTCGCGATCGCGATGGAGCGCCTGCGGCTCGCCGGCTACGAGCACATCGTCGTCGACGCGCCCCCGGTGCTCGGCTCCGCCGACGTCAACCTGATGGCTGACGCCGCCGACAGCGTGGTGTTCGCGCTGTGGGCTCGCCGGACGAACACCCGCGACCTGCGGCGCGCGATCGATCAGCTCGGCGGCAATAAGATCGCCGGCACCGTCCTCCTGCAGGGCAGCTGAGCGGCGAATCGGACCGGCAGCCGCTGCTTGGCTCTCCGGCGCAGTTCGCCCCCTGGGCTACGGCGGCGAGGGCGGCCGGCAGCTCGCGAGCTCGAGCAGCCGGCGACGCGCGGCCTCCCAGGCAGCCTCGTCCGCGGGCCACGCCGCCGTGGCGCCGGCATCGCCGAGCGCGCGCGGCACCAGCTCGGCCGCGAGCCGCTCCGCCGCCGGCCGATCGCACGCCGCCGCGAGCTCCAACAACGCGCGATCCTGGTAGCCGCGGCGCAGCGCCGCCAGCCGCAGCGTCGGCCGGCAGCCGGGGAGCGCGAGCACGCCGTCGAGGTTGCCGTGATCCTCGCCGTCGTCGAAGCTGACCGCGTCGCGGCTCGCGTCGAGCGCCCGGCCCGGCAGCCCGGCGCCGTGGCGGTTGTGGCGATCGTGCCAGTACAGCGCGTCCCACACGTACCAGATCGGAATCTGCCACCGCCACGCGATCCAGCCCCACGTGCGCATCCCCGGGGCTTCGGCGTCGAGCACCATCGCCCCCGCGCGCGGCGGCGCGCCGTTGTACGTCCAGCGCGGGGCGTGATCCCCGGCGAGGTGCGCGGCGTCCGGCGCGATGTAGAGATCGATCGCGTCGCCGTACTCGGGGTGCGGCGTATCGGTGACCGCGAACCGAAAGCTCGTAGGGCCCCCGCCGGCCGCGCGCACGACGTCGGCCAGCGCGCGAACGCGGCGGCGCTGATCCGGGGTGCGCGGCTCGTCGATCGGGATCGCGAACGGGACCTGCCCGGTGCCGGCGAACGCCGCGATCCAGGCCTTCACCTGGCCTGCCGCCTGCTTGGGGTCAGCGGAGATCCACACCGGCACGTCGTGGAGGCCGGCGAACTGATCGCGGCGCGCCGGCCAGTCCTCGAGGTGGACGTCGGGCGACAGCAGCACGCCGTACGCCCGGAACATCGCGATGCAGGCCCGCTCGTCGCTACCGGTCCAGACGGGCTCGCGGGGATCCTCGTACGCCCACACCCGCAGCGGCAGCGGCGGCAGCGTGACCGGCGCGATCGTCAACGCGACGGGCACCTTGCGCCCCGCGGCGTCGAGCTCGCCGGAGACCACGCCCGGCGCGGCGTCGCGCGCGATCTCGAGCTCGAAGTACGCCGGATCGGTCGTGGGCGCCGCCGACGGCGACAAGCCCTCGGCGTACGAGCCCGCCCCGTGGCTGCCGCCGTACATCGCGGTCGACGGCCGTCGCACCTCGAGCCGGTCGACCGCGTAGCCGCGGACCTCGACGCCCGAGCTCGCGCCCGCTCCGGATACCTGCGGGGCCGGTGATGCCTGCGGGGCTTGTGATGCCTGCGGGGCCTGGGGGGCTTGCGACACCGCACCGGATCCGCCGGGAACCGCGTCTCGCGGTCGCAGCGTCAGCACGACCGGCCCGCCGCCGCGATGTAAGACCTGTAGCCCGACAACCTCGCCGCGCGCCGCGACCAGCGAGATCCGCGCGCCATCGAACCACGGCGACGTCGCCGGGACCGGGTCGGCCGTCCGGAGTCGGGCCGATTCCCCGACGATCTGGAAGGCCGGTCCCGGATCCGGGCGCTTGCAGGCGGGCGCTACCGCACAGGTGCCCGCGAGGCAAACAACCACAGCTCTCACGCAATCCACACGTACCAGCACGCCCACCGGGTTGCCAGGCCCGCCAAGAGACAACTATTGTGCATCGCTGTGCCCACGCCGATCGTTGCCTTCGCCAAGGACTGGCACGAGGATCCCAGTTTCCCCGAGCCGATGCCCTCGACCGTGTACGGTCCATCGGGCCGAACATGCCGGTGTTGACCCAGTCGGCGAGCGAGCTGCCGACCGGATCGGCGACCACGATCTTGGCTTCCTTGGCTTCGGATCGCGCTCCTTGATCCGTTGCCGACCCCGGTGATCACTTCGAATCGCGCGGCAGCTTGAGATGTGCCGCTATTGCTACACGCGCGGATTCACGGATGCGCTGGTCACGTTCGGCTTCCTCAGCGGCCGGTGTGAGGCGACCGAGGAACGGTGACGCGGCGGCGTCGAGCGCCGCGATCATGCGATCGACGGCCGCGCCGGCCGCTGGCGTGCGCTGCTCCAGCCACTCGGCGATGGTGCGGAGCGCGCCAGCGATGTGGCCGGTGTCGATGCCGAGCGCCTGCACGGTGCGCTCGAGGTCTGCCGCGTGCACCGTCGCGCCGGTAGTCGCCTGCTCGCCAGCCGCGGACAGCAGGCCGCGTAGCTCGGCCTCGGCAGTGTTCCGCGCTACCGGATCGCTGCACGGGTCGGTGATCGCGTCGCGCCACTTCTGCGCCGCGGCGCGGACGCGATCGACGTGAGCATGGTACGCGGCCGGGTCGCTGGCGAGGCGATCCGGGGTGGTACCAAGTAGGCCTGCAAGCAGGCCGAGCAGGTCCCGGGCAGCGCCGGCAGGCCCGCCCGGTGCGCCGCCGGAGTGCGATGGGCCCGAGGGTCCCGACCCGCGCGACGGCGGACTGCCAGGGCTGGTCGGGCCCCGCAGGCCCGCGCGCGCCGCGAGCCGCTCGAGCTCGTCGATCATCTTCGGTGCCGAGCACCAGCGTTCATCATCGAGCACCCCGACCAGCAGGCGATCGGAGCCGATGGGGTCGACCTCGACCGAGAGTTCATCAATGGTCATGCCATTGCCGGCGCGGAGGAGTCCGAGCAGTCGGTCCAGGTTGCCGATCCCGATCTTGCTTACCTGGATGCCGTGGAGGATCAGCTCCCAGCAGTGCGCGACCTCCGGGTCAGCAATGATCTGAGTGGCGGCTAGAAGGTAGAGCCGCTGCGCCTGGGGAGTCATGACATACGCGGTCACTGCGGTTCCTTGTCCTGAGTCGGCAGGTGGGGGTGGATGTAGATCGGCGGCGGCACGGTACGCGAGCCGCCGATCCCGGTGCCGCCGGGGACCGGGATCGTACCGGCGGTGGGATCGCTGCTGGGGAACACGCTCTGGATGTCGTAGCCGCCTGCCGGATTCGGACGGTAATAACCCTCGATGACGATCAATTGTCCGTTGGGCCCCATGACCGTCGCGGTGAAATGTCCGTTGGTGTTGGGTCCTGTCGGTGGAATCAGGCCGCTGCCCGGCGCGCTGGTCAGGGCACGCTGGAGGCCTGCGTTGCCCATCGCATCGACGTCGGCGCGCGTGGTGCCGGGCGGAAACAGCGATTTATCGGTGGGCAGACCGTTCGGCCGGGTGAACTGCTCGATCGACACCCCGCCGATCGGATCGGTCGCGGTGGTGGTATGCGGCGTGCCCTGGGCATCGGCGCGCGGGATGATCTCGTCGGGGATATGGCCGCCGCCCTTGACGTTCCAGTTGCCGGCGCTGGGCCCGCCACCGACGGTGTCGCCCTGCGCGATGTGGTTCATCTTGCCGGCGGGGATCGAAGTCGTCGGGGTCGGCCGCGCGCCGGGCAGCTGGTCGCGGAGGCCGATGCCACCCTCGAACCCGGCGCCGTAGCCGCGGCTCATCGCGCCCTCGGAGAGGCCGCGGATCTGCGGGTGCATCGCAATGCCATTGACGAACATCGATAGCAGCAAGCTGGCGTCAAAGTTCTGCCACGAGAGGTTGCCCTGCGCGAGGCTGAGGCCCGTGTTGATGACGTTGTCGACGCCGACCTGGATCGCGTAGCGCGCGAATGCGGGCATCGCCTCCATCGGGCCGGACAGCAACGCGCCGGCACCACCGCCCAGCGCGCCGCCCAGCGCGCCCCATGCCATCGCGGTGCCCACGCCATCGAACAGGTGCCATCCGGTCCTTCCGGAGAACCCGTTGTCGATCACGGTGGTGACCGCAGCGGTGCCTGCGCCGACGATCGCGCCTCCAACGACTGCGCCGACGACGCCGGCGACCGCCGCGCTGGCACCGAGGCCAGCGGCGAGGCCGGCGACCGCGCCGATCACCATCGGCCCGAGGACGATCGCCACGACCAAGACGACCGCGATGATGATCACCCACTTGAGCACCGACTGCCAGCGCGGCTTGACCTGATCGTAGGCCTTCTGTGCTTCGCCGGTGATGGTGGCACCGATCTGCTGGTCGACCGCGGCGATCAGGCCGGTGCGGACCGTGTCGGCGTTGTGTTGCATGCCCTGCTGCAGGTTCTGGCTGAGCTGCGCGTACGCCTGGTCGACGCCCCGGGTGATACCAGCGTTGCCGGTCGTGGCGGCGGTGACGCTCGACGTCATCGCCTGCTGGTGCATCGCGCCGATCTGCTGCAGCTGGGCTGCGGCCGCGTGGCCGCCTTGGGTCAGCGCCTGGTTCGCCCCGCTGCCGGTCTGCTGCGCGCCGAACACAGCCGAGGCGCCAACCTGGTTGATGCCTTGCGCACCGGCAGCACCGGACCGGGTCAGCGACTGGGCAGCCTGGTCGCGAGACGCGTCGAGGCCGGTGTGCAGCTTCTCGATCTGCGAGGCGAGCGAGCCGTCGGCCTGAGCCAGCGTCTGGTCGAGCGCGACGCGCTGTGGGACCTCGGCCTGGTGGAGCGCGGCGAGCGAGCGGTCGAGGCCGGTGTCGAGGTCGGTGATCGCCGTGTCGAGGTTCCTGTGGAGCTGGGTCGCCGTGCTGGTTCGCTGGGTGTGCAGCGCCGTGCGGTGACTCGCGGCCTGCTGCAGGATCGCGGCGACCTGCGCGCGCTCGTGCTGGCGCAGCGCGATCTGCGTCTGAGCCAGCGTCTGCGCAGTGCCGGCGAGCCCGCCATCGCGCACCCTGCGGGCGCTATCGAGCGCGCGTTGCCGTCCCTGATCGAGCGCCTGCAGGCTCGCAGTATGCGCGGTGGCGAGGTTGCGGCGCGCCTCGTCCGCGACCTGATGCACCGCCGCCTCGTCGGTCGGGCGCCGCTGGTGCAGCTCCGCGATCTGCTTGTCCCCTTCCTTGGCGAGCTCGTCGCGGTAAGCTTGGCCGACCTTCTCGGCGGCATCGGCCTGTGCCTCACAGCGGTTGTCGGTGAGTGGGCCGTCGAGGAAGCTGTCGTCGCGGTGAATCTTGTGACTGCGATACTCGGCGGCGTGCTGGGCCGCAATCAACATGGCGTGTGAGCCAGCCGCAGCTGCCGCCGCGTGGAACGCTCCTTCGGCCTGCGTGTAGAGCTGGCCGATCTGGGCGAGCTGGCGCGCCTCGGCGGTCTGGGTGGCGGCGACCGATTGCTGGTACGAGGACTCGATCTGGGTGCGCGTCGTGAGCGTCGCGGCCTCGATCGCCTGCGTCGTCGTCGCGAACGCCGCCGTGATCTGCGCGCGGGCCGCGGTGGCCGAGCCTTGGGCCTCTCCCAGCGCGCTCGCGACCGCGGCGCGGACGGCGGCGGTCTGAGCTGCGGCGGACTGGGCGACCTGCCCGGCGGACTGGCGCTCGGAGCCGTCGAGCGACTGGTCGATCTGAGGGCGGACCTGGTGGAGTGCCGCGATGCGCTGGCGCTGTGTCGACGAGAACGCGGACAGGCGGCTGGTAGCGTAGGTGCGATCCTGCGCCAGTTGCTGGCGGATCTGAGCGACGCGCTGGGCGCGGACCTCGGGTGGCTCGCCGGGCTGGACTGGCACATGACGCTCGACGTCGGTCTCGGCGAACGCCGGGGCCACATCTGCGGATGATGCAGCGCGGGGCGAGGGCGCGACGGAACCAAGGGAACCAGAAGAGGCGTCGGGGTGCGCATCCGCGTGGGAATCGCCCGGATGCGCATTTGCCGGGTGGCCAGCGCCGGCGCTGCCTTGGGCGGCGACGTTCGGCATTGCCGAATGCAGCATGGCGGCGTGAGGGGCCGGAGCGTCGGCGTGCGCGGCACCATGGTCATCGCCTTGCACCGGCCCCGGGCGCGCCCCGGCATGCGGCGCAGGACCAGCGCCACCGGACGTCAGCGACGCGGTGAGCACGGGCAGAACCGGGCCGGGGGCGTTGCTCGCCAGTGCTATGCCCGAGGCGAGTCCGGCGCCCGCCGGCGCGCTTGCATCGTGGGCGGGCGTCGGCGCGGGATCCGAGCCGGGAAGGCCCGGAGCTCCGGTGGTGTGCGCGCCAGGTGGGACGCTGGCCGAGCCCGCTGGCGTCCGCTCGGTGTTCAGGGCTCGCGCTGCGACCGCTTGCGGTGCATCACCGCTCGCCGCGACGATCGCATTCGCGATCGGTCCATCGCCCCGCGGGCGACCAAGCGGCACCGGAGGCGTGGCCAGTTGCGCACCGGCGCCATCGTGGCGCGCAGGCAGAGCGGGAGGTGCAGCGCCGGCGTGCGCGGCATCGGGAGCGGCATCGCCATGCTCGGCCCCCGGGGCAACATCGCGGCGCGCACCGTGGGGATGCACGCGATCGGGTGATGCCGATGGGCTTGTGTCGTCGAGCGGTACCGCGCCGGGCGGCAGGCCGTTGCCGCGCGCCCGCTCGGGGAGGCGCGCGAGCACGCCAGCAGACGGATCGCCGAGTACCGCGGTGTTGTCGGCAGCTGGATCGGTCGCTGGAGCCGGCGACAGCATGGGATGGCCGAGCTCGCCGACCCGCGTGCGCTTGCCGATCGATGAACCCGTCGCTGCACCCTCGCGCCGATCATCGCCCGCAACCAGGTCGCGACTCGTCTTCCCTAGCGCCACACGGAAAACGCTATCGGACCGCCGCCGTCACTTCAAGCGGACCGCGAGGAACAGGTGGCGCGGGTGATGACGGCCGCTCCGCGCGACGCGACCGATACACTTCTCACGTCGCGGCGCGCAGGTGCTCGGCGAGGCGGTAGGTCAGCGCGACGAGGGTGAGGCCGCTGTTGGCGATGCCGGCGGCGCGCAGGATCGAGCCGTCGCAGACGTAGGTGTTGGGCAGGCCGGTGACCGCGAAGAAGTCGCGCGACGTATCGCCGGGCATCGGCAGGAAGCCGGTCGAGGTGCCCGAGTGGTGCGCCGCGTTGCGGAACTCCCAGGTCGGCACCGGGACGACGCGCTTGTCGAGGATGTGGTCGGCGAACTCGGTGAAGAACTTGTCGACGCTCGCCGCGTAGCTCTTCAGCTCCTCGGGCGTGACCTGCCAGTTGAGCGTCGGCTTCGCGCCCGGGCGCATCTGGATCCCGCGCGTGGCAAGGGGCGTCTGCTCGCCGAGGATCAGGATCGAGTAGTGATCGCCTCGGAAGCCGAGGCGCGTCTTGAACAGGATCGCCTCGCGCACGGCTTCGAGGTTGCCGAGCAGCAGCATGATCTTCTTCGGCGAGAACGGGTCGTTGCGCAGATCGGACAGGATGTAGCGGGCCTTGCCGGTGATCGACCCGAGACGCATGTCGACGGCGGGGCGCAGGTACACGACGGTCTTCAGATCGTCGGTGGTGTACGTCAGGCCGGCGCGCACCTCGGCGGACAGCGTCGCGCGGCACGACACCGCCTTCAGCTTGCTGTCGGGACGGATCTTGACCTTCGCGACGTACGCCATCGGGTGGTCGTGGTAGCCGGGCACGAAGCCATCGCGCTTGCCGAGCGACGTCGCGAGCAAGATCGGGGTGCCGATGCCGCCGCCCGCCGCGACGACGTGATCGGCTTCGATCCGGCGTCCATCGGCGAGCTCGACGCCGCCAGCGACGATCCGCCGCGCGTGGCCGTACACGACCTCGATCGGCGCGCCGGGGTTGCGCTTGTTCGCGAGCTCCCACGCGTTGTGGCGCGCCTGCGGCAGCACCATGTGCGCGACCGTCGACGCGCCATGCTCGAGGAGATCGCGGTTGGCGTCGCGCGCCTGGTCGCACGCGTCGAGCTCCGACGGCGACAGGAAGAACTGCCACGCCTTGCGATAGTACGGCGCGAAGCCGCGCGGCTCGATCCCGGCCTTGTGCAGGTCGTGATCGTCGAGCTCGATCAGCGCGTTGTGCCAGTAGTTCGTCGTGCCGCCGAGGCCCTCGGCGCGATTGATCGACGTGTTGAGCTCGCCGGTGGTGCAGTCGACGTCGTCGAACAGCGGCTTCTTCTTCTTGCCCTGCTCGACGACGGTGACGGAGCAGTCATCGCGGAGCAGCGTGGCGAGCACCGAGCCACACAACCCAGCCCCGATGACGACGACGCGCTTCTTCATACGCGCGCGATGATGCCATCGCAACTGATAAGGTGGTCCGGAGTCGAGCCGATTCCCCCACGATCTGGAAGTCCGGCCTCCGGATCTTGGCGCTTGCAGCCGGGCGATAGCGCACAGCTGCCCGCGAGGCAAACAACCACAGCTCTCACGCAAGCCCCACGTACCAGCGTGCCCATCGGGTTGCCAGCCCTGCCGGAAGACAACTATTGTGCATCGCTGTGCCCACGCCGATCGTTGCCTTCGCCAAGGACTGGCACGAGGACCCCACCTCGAACCACCACGTCCTGCGCGAGCTCGCCCGGACCCGTCGCGTGCTGTGGCTGAACTCCTTGGCCACGCGCACGCCGAAGCTGTCGTCGGGCCGTGACCTCGGCAAGATCCGCCGCAAGCTCGCCGAGTTCGCGCGCGGCCCCCAGAACGTCGAGAACGACCTGTGGGTCACCACGCCGCTGGTCCTGCCGCTGCCCGGCAGCCCGGTCGCCCGCGCGATCAACCGCCAGATCTTGCGCGCGACGATCCGCGCCCTGCGCCTGCGCCTGGGCATCCGGCAGTTCGAGCTGTGGACGTTCTTGCCCAACACCGCGGACTACGTCGGCACGCTCGGCGAAGATCTCGCGGTGTACTACTGCGTCGACGAGTGGTCGATGTTCTCGTACCTCGACCGGGCCCAGACCGTCGCCGCCGAGCGCCGGCTGCTCGAGCGCGTCGACGCCGTGTTCGCCATCAACCACGCCCTCGCCGACGCCAAGCGCGCCGTCAACCACGCGACCTTCGTATCGCCCCACGGCGTCGATCACGCGCTGTTCGCGCGCGCCCTCGATCCGGCGCTGCCCGTCCCCGCCGACCTCGCCGCGCTGCCCGGCCCGCGCATCGGCTTCTACGGCACCCTGCGCGACTGGGTCGACTTTCCGCTGATCGCCCACGTCGCGCGCGCCCGCCCCGCGTGGTCGATCGCGCTGATCGGCCAGGTGCTCGGCGATGTCTCGGCGCTCACCGGCCTGCCCAACGTCCACCTGCTCGGCCAGAAGCGCCACGACGAGCTGCCGGCCTACTGCAAGGGCTTCGACGTCGGCCTCATCCCCTACCGGATCGACGAGCGGATGACCTTCGTCAACCCGCTCAAGCTGCGCGAGTACCTCTCGGCCGGCATCCCCGTGGTATCGACGCCGGTACCCGAGGTGGTGCGCTATTCTCACATGTGCCGGATCGCCGCGACCCCCGAGGCGTCCGTCGCGGCGATCGACGCCGCCCTCGGTGAGACCACCCCCGCCGCGCGTCGCGCCCGATCGGACGCGATGACGCAAGAAACCTGGGCCGCGCGCGTCGCCGAGGTGACGCGCACGATCGCCGAGATCGCCCAGAGGAAGACTCGATGAGCAACGCACGGTTTCGCGCCGGCATGGTCGGCGCAGGCAATATCTGCGAATTTCACGTCGCCGCGGTCAAGAAGCTGGCCCCCGACGTCGAGCTGATCGGCGTCACCGATCTGGACGCCGCGCGCGCCCAGGCCAACGCCGAGAAGTGGGGCACGACCGCCCTTCCAGATCTCGACGCTCTCATCGCCGCCGGCGCCAACGTCATCCACGTCCTCACGCCCCCCGCTGCCCACGCCAAGGTCGCGACCGCGGCCCTCGAGCGCGGCTGCCACGTCCTCATCGAGAAGCCGATCGCCGAAGACGCCGACGAGGCGCGCAAGCTCGGCGCGCTCGCCAGGCAGAAGGGCCTGGTCGCCAGCGTCAACCACTCGCTGCTCTACGATCCGCAGGTCAAGCGCGCGCTCGACGCCGTCGCCGCGGGCGCCCTCGGCCAGGTTGTCTCCGTCGACATCCTGCGCGGCTCGGAGTACCCGCCCTACGAGGGCGGCCCGTTGCCACCGTGGTACCGCGACGCCGGCTATCCGTTCCGCGACATCGGCGTGCACTGCCTCTACCTCCTGCAGGCGCTGCTCGGGCCGATTGAAGACGTCGATGCCGAGTGGAGCTCGCTCGGCGGCGATCCGAACCTGGCGTTCGACGAGTGGCGCGCGATGGTGCGCTGCGCCCGCGGCCTCGGCCGGTTCCAGCTCACCTACAACACGCGGCCCATGCAGTCGCAGCTGATCATCCGCGGCACCAAGAGCGTCCTGCGCGTCGATCGGTTCGCGATGTACCACGGCAAGAAGTACAACACGTCGCTCCCCAAGGCCGCCGAGCGCCTGGTCAACGCCTTCGTCGACTCGATCGGTGCGATGCTCGACGTCCCGATCAACGTCTGGAAGTTCGTGCGCAAGGAAGTCCAGTCCTACCAGGGCCTGCGCGACCTGGTCGCCGAGTTCTATCGCCGGCTGGCCGCGGGCGAGCCCCCACCGGTCTCCGTCGATGACGCCGCCCAGGTCGTGCAGTGGGTCGAAAAAGTCGCGCGCGCGGCCGACGCCGATCAAAAGGCCCGGCTCGCCCCGTTCACGCTCTCGGACAAGGTGCCTTACCTCGTCACCGGCGCCTCGGGCTCGCTCGGCAAGGCCGCCGTCAAGCGCCTCCGCGCCGACGGCCACCGCGTCCGCGTGTTCCAGCGCCGGATCCCGGCGAAACCCGAAGACGGCATCGAGTACTGCTTCGGCAACCTCGGCGACCCCGTCGCGGTCGATCGCGCCGTCAAGGGCGCCGAGCTCGTCATCCACTGCGGCGCCGCCACGAAGGGCGGCTGGCCCGAGCACAAGGGCGGCACCGTCGTCGGCACGCAGAACGTGATCGACGCCTGCAAGAAGTACGGCACGAAGCAGCTCGTCTACATCTCGTCGATGTCGGTCATCGACTGGGCGGGCTCCGTCGGTAACGGCGCCGTCAGCGAGGCCGCCAACCTCGAGCCCCGCCCCGACGAGCGCGGCGCCTACACCCGCGCCAAGCTCGAGGCCGAGCAGCTCGTCGCCGCCGCGGCTGCCCAGGGTCTACCCACGGTGATCCTCCGCCCCGGCCAGATCTTCGGCGGCGGCATCCCGCTCATCAACGGCGCCGTGGCGCGGTCGATCCCTACTCCTGGCGGCGGCCGCTGGCTCGTCCTGGGCGACGGCAAGCTCGAGCTCCCCCTCGTCTACATCGACGACGTCGTCGACGCCATCATGGCCTCGATCGCCAAGCAGCTCACCCACGGCGAGGTCATCCAGATCATCGACCCCGAGCACCTGACCCAGGAAGACGTCCTCGGCCTCGCCGGCGGCGACAAGTCCATCCTGCGCGTCCCGCGCCCCGTCGTGTTCGCCCTCGGCAAGCTCAGCGAGTACCCGCTCGGCGCCCTCGGCCGCCCGAGTCCGGTCGCCGTCTACCGCCTCAAGTCCGCCCTCGCCCGCCTGCATTACGAGAGTAGCCGCGCGCACCAGATGCTCGGCTGGAGCCCGCGCGTCGGCGTCCGCGAGGGCATCAAGCGCGCCCGGCCCACGCCGTAGCCCAACGCCGGGTGCGCGCCGAGACCTCCTCCGGTCGCTCACCAGCCGTCGGAACAGCTTGTCAAAGGCATCGCTGACCACCCCGAGCGTGCCGAGCGTGACGCCTCACAGATCGCCGATGTCCGTGTCCAGCAGGTACGGCGACGCTTCGACGATGCGTGCCGCGGTCCACCCCGTGTTGGCGCCGCTGCCGTCCTCCGCGCAATCGCCGTCGGTGTGAACGCCGAGCAACTGGCCTTGACGATTGAGCACGCCGGCACCGGAGCTCCCCACCAAGGTGTCGAGATCCGCGTAGGAGATCACTCCCTGGCATTCGCCCACAAAGCTGCCCTCGGCGATTACCTTGGGGCCGCCTCGGGGATGCTGGATGATCGCCAGCAGATCGGTCGCCTGGGTGGTCAGCGCGGTCGGGGTGACCGCGGGCAACGCGTCGAGCTCGATCAGCGCGTAGTCCGGCTCCAGCGCTTGCTCGATCACCGTACCGTTGGTTACCAGCGGGTCGCCGTCGGGATCGGCCTCGACATTGAAGGCCACCAGCGACTGGTCGCCGAGCCCGACGCAATGACCCGCGGTCAGGACCACCGGTCCCGCGCTCGCGGCGATCAACGTCCCGGTGCAGCTTCCGTTGATCAAGGCGACCGCGTCTTCTCGATCCTGGACGCTGGCGATCTCGCCCTGGTACTTGTTGATCGGCGTGAAGTCGGCGGTCGGGCCGCATTGTGACGGGAGCACGAAGCTCGCAGCTCGCGCAGCCGGCGGCCCTCCACAGGCCAGCTTCATCTTCTGCGGTTCCCCGCAGGCCGCGAGGCCCAAGGACACCACGGCCACGCCGGCAAGGACTCGCAGGACCATCCCCAAGAAATAGCTTGTAGCTATCGATTAGTAAAGGAACTGCAGCGCGGTGACGTCGCTGCTGGTGAACTTACCGGTTTCGTTGGTACGGAAACAGGCGTTCATGATCGAACCTCCAACCTTTGCCCCACTCGGCGTTCCCGGGATCAGCGTGGCGCCGACGCCAGCGGTGCCTTCGTTCGTGGGGGAACCACCGCAGCTGATGGATCGATCGAAGAAATCCGAGTGCCGAAACCCGATGCAATGGCCCAGTTCATGGGTGATGACATGGGTCACCGTGCCAACCGCAAAGGTGGAGAGCCCACCGCCGATGTTGATCGTGTTAAACGGTAGTCCGCGCGATGGGAATCCCGAGCTGCCCCCGGTGGGGCCGCTGATCTTCCCCGTGATGACGGCATTGCAGCCGGTGGTGCTGCCGCTCGTCCGCTGCATCCGGAACGTGAGATTCTGGCCATTGTAGTTGGCGATCGCGTTGTCGAGCGCGGTGCTGAACACCCCGGTAAACGCCGAGCCATTGACGCAGATCGTGCGCAGGCTTGTACTGACGAGGTTATCGGTGCGATATTGCTCTTTGCCGGCGGCCGAGCCGTCGACCTGCAACATCTCGCGAGACGCCTGCAGGCTCACCTCTGCGTCGAGCCCGACGTACACCTTGTCATCGACAACCATGATGTCGCCGCTCGGATATCCAGCCTGGACCAGGTTATCGATGATCTCCTGCCGCTCCGCGGCACCGTCACGTGGCTGTTCGGTGCTGCAGCCAACTGCCAAGGCGCTCAAGCTCGTCGCGAGTACTACCATTTTTACAGACATTGTTTCTCCTGACACGGATTCGGGGTCGGTTTGAAACGGCCCCAACATGGGACCGTCTGGCTCGCAGACACACCCCTGCAGCGACGATGGCCGCGGCATGCGGCGATCATCTGGCCCAGACCAGAGGGTGTTCCCCCCTGGACATCCCCCAAGGCGGGCGAGCGCGATTCAACATTGGTGCCAGGCGAAATTACGGCTGTAGAACGACCCCAGCGAGACCGCAGAAGACCGCGACGCCGCAGCGCGGCATCCCGGTCATTCTAGGAGAAGCATAAGTTTCTTCGGCAGCTTGCGTGCGAACTTTTCTTGTTCATTCGACGTACCACGGGAGGATTGTGGGATGTCGGCCGTCACAAAATCCGTGACAGGTTGTCACGCCGCAGATCAAAACAAGGGGCAAAACGCCCCACCGAGACACAAGCTATTTTGTGTGCTGCCGCAAACACGACGACGTACGTGCGGCGCGAGCGTGCGAGTGAAGTTCAACATCGCAAGCTCACCGAGGCACCCGAACATGCGGCGCCTGCGCAGCACGCTCGAAGCCTCCACGTGCCTTCCGTCGTGATCGCCGCCGGTGTGCCGTACGTCGAACAGCCCGGCCTCGTGGGGCCGTGGATCGAGGAGTTCCTGCGAGCAACTCCACGCTGCGCTCCGTCCGCACGTCGACGACCCGGCTTCGATGGAGCGACCCAGGGGTGGCATGACCGCGCACGCTTGCGGGTGTGGCCAGGCACGCGCACACGCGTGATACGTCTCGGGTAGAGGCCCTACCCATGATCCCGCGCTCGCTTCGCCTGCCCTGTCTCGCGCTCGCCGTCTCCGCCTGTGCCGGCGGCCCCGTACCCAGGCCCGAGCCCAAGCCGCAGATGCCGCCGCCCATGCCGTCGATCGCCGCGAAGGTGGCCGGCGCGCAGGCGCTGCCCGGCTTCTTCAACCTCTACTGGGACGACAAGGAGGGCAAGCTCTGGCTCGAGATCGACAAGTGGCGGACCGAGTTCCTCTACCAGAGCGGGCTCGCGGCCGGCGTCGGCTCGAACGACATCGGCCTCGACCGCGGACAGCTGGGGCCCACGCGCGTGGTCCGGTTCGAGCGGATCGGCCCCAAGGTGCTGCTCGTGCAATCGAACCTCGGCTACCGTGCCGTCAGCAACGCCCCCGAGGAGCAACGCGCCGTCCGCGAGTCGTTCGCCGAGTCGGCGCTGTGGGGCGCAACGGTCGCCGCGCAGACAGGCGGGCGCGCGCTGGTCGACGCCACCGAGTTCTTCCTCCACGACGCGCACGAGATCCCGGCGACGCTCAAGCGCACCGGGCAGGGCGCGTTCCACCTCGACGCTTCGCGCAGCGCGCTGGCGATGGAGCGCACCAGGAACTTCCCGCTCAACACCGAGGTCGAGGCCACGCTCACCTTCGCCGGCGATGAGCCCGGCGCGTGGGTCCGACAGGTCACGCCCACGCCGGACGCGATCACCGTGCGCGAGCACCACTCGTTCATCGCGCTGCCGCCCGCGGGCTTCAAGGCGCGCGCTTACGATCCACGCTCGAGCTTCTTCGGCATCACGTACCAGGACTATGCGACGCCGATCAGCGAGCCGATCGTTCAGCGTTTCACCGCCCGCCACCGGCTGGAGAAGAAGGACCCGACCGCGGCGCTGAGCGAGCCCGTCACGCCGATCGTGTATTATCTCGACCGCGGCGCGCCCGAGCCGATCCGCGCGGCCCTGCTCGAGGGGGCGCGCTGGTGGAACCAGGCGTTCGAGGCCGCCGGCTACCGCGACGCCTTCCGCGTCGAGCTCATGCCCGAAGGCGCCGATCCGATGGACGTGCGCTACAACGTCATCCAGTGGGTGCACCGCGCGACGCGCGGCTGGTCCTATGGCTCCGCGGTGATCGATCCGCGCACCGGCGAGATCATCAAGGGCCACGTCACGCTCGGCTCGTTGCGCGTGCGGCAGGACTTCCTCATCGCCGAGGGGCTGCTCGCGCCCTACGCCAAGGGCAAGCCGGGCGCGGACAAGGCGCAAGCGCTGGCGCTGGCCCGGCTGCGGCAGCTGGCCGCGCACGAGGTGGGCCACACGCTGGGCCTCGAGCACAACTACGCCGCGAGCACCGTGGGCCGCGCGTCGGTGATGGACTATCCGCCGCCGGTGGTCTCGCTCGGCGCCGACGGCGCCCCGGACGTCTCCGCGGCCTACGCCACGGGCATCGGCGCCTGGGACAAGATCTCGATCACCTGGGGATACCGGGACTACCCGCGCGGCACCGACGAGCGCGCCGCCGGCGACCAGCTCCTCGTCCAGGCGTTCGCCGCCGGGCAGCGCTTCCTGACCGACCAGGACGCCCGCCCGGCGAGCTCATCGAGCAGCGTCGCCCACCTCTGGGATGCGGGCGCCAACGCGATCGACGAGCTGGACCGGCTGATGAAGGTGCGCGCCGCGACGCTGGCTCGCTTCGGCGAGGCCAACATCCGGCAAGGCGCGCCGCTGGCCACCCTCGAGGACGTGCTGGTGCCGCTGTACTTCCTGCATCGCTATCAGGTCGAGGCTGCGACGAAGCTCATCGGCGGCGTCGACTACACCTTTGCCTTGCGCGGCGACGGCCAGATCGCCACGCGCCCCGTCGCGCCGGCCGATCAGCGACGCGCGCTGGCCGCCGTGCTCGCCACGCTCACCCCGGAGGCCCTCGCGCTGCCCGAGCCGCTGCTCTCGCTGATCCCGCCCCGCCCGCCGAGCTACCCGCGCGGCCGCGAGCACTTCAAGGTGCGCACCAGCCCGGTGTTCGACGCCCTGGCGCCGGCCGAGGCCGCGGCGCAGCACACCCTGCAGTTCCTGTTCACCCCGGAGCGGGCGGCGCGCCTCATCGAACAGCACGCGCGCACCCCGGACAGCCCCGGCCTCGATGAAGTGCTCGGCGCGATCGTGGCCGCCACCTGGAAGGCGCGGCGGGAGCCCGGCCTCCGCGGCGAGATCGGGCGCGTGGTCGATCACGCGGTGCTGTCCGATCTGATGGTCCTGTCGCGCAGCGACAGCGCCTCGCCGCAGACCCGCGCGCTCGCCACCCTCGAGCTGCAGAACCTCAAGGCGTGGGTCCAGGCCGCGGCGACCAAGGCCAAAGATCCAGCCGAGCGAGCCCACCTCGCCTACGCCGAACAGGAGATCACCGAGTTTCAAAGAGACCCCAAGCAGCTCGCCTTGCCACCCGTGACGCCGCCCGACGGCCCGCCGATCGGCTCGGACGAAGCCGACGACGACTGAGCGAAGCATGGCATGATCGACGCGTCGGTGTTGCGCGAGCGTTTCCACCTGGAGGATGAATGATGCCGATCCGGAAGTTCCGCTCCGCCGAAGAGGCACGCCCTCGGTACAGGTCGATCTTGGCCATGAAGTCCTGGAACCAACCTTGAACACGTTGATACCGTAAGGTTCGGACCTGGACAACGCTTCTTGCGATAGCGGTCGGCCGCTTCGTCGACACTCGGCTCGCCGCGAAGCACCTCCCCGACGATCACCTCCCCGTCTGCCGGACCCGCGACGGCGTCGACGCCGACCAGATGGTCTTGCCCAGCCTCGACCTGCACCGACGATGAAGCGCGCGCTACGAGGGTCGTGGGTGGCGCCTGGGGCACCTTCGCGACCCAACCGGAGCATGCCCATGTTGGCCGGCTGGCTTGGTATACTTACTGGGTGACGTTCCGGGATCGGCTGCTAGCCACATTGCGCGCCATCCAACCGATCCTCGATGTGCGCGGAGTGCTCGTCGCTGGGTCAGAGGTGCCAAATCTCCTGGAGGCCAACGCAGCCACGACCCTTGTGGTCTCGCAGGATGTCGATCTGGCGATCCCGATCGCAGTGCACGAGGAGGTGAAAGCCCGACTCGACCAGATCACGCGCCTCGTCCCGTCGTCCGACGAGCCGTCGGTCTGGGTCCCGCGTCCCGAGGCTGCCGAGCTGATCGAGGTGAACTTCATCGGCCTCGATCCGGCAATCGTCGAGCCAATGGAGACGTACGAAAAACAGGATGATCGGCTGCCGCTCATGGTCTTCGGGCCGTTGTCACTGCTGACGGCGGGTGCAGTCGTCGAGATCGACGGCCTCCGGATCCCATTACCACAGCCCGCCGGTCTCGCGCTCGAGAAGCTGGTGTCCGATCGAACGGGTGAGAAGGGAGACCGCGACCTGCTCGTCGTCGCCGGGCTGCTCGCAGTCATGACGCCGAGCGATTACGAGCACCTCGAGCGAGGCTATCTCGGCCTTCCGATCGAGCTACGCCACCAGGTTCGATCGAACCTGTCGATCCTGTCCTTGCTCGACGCGCGCCCGGGCATGCCAGACCCGCGCGCGCAACGACCCGCCGTCGATGCGCTGGTGCGTCGCCTGGAGCCCCGATGACCCTCGCCGAGCGCGTGAAGGCCGTGCATGCCCGTGCGCGCGTGCGGCGATGGGAGTACCGCCAGCGTAACCTGGCACACGGCGCGTGGGGGCGGTTCCGGGCAGCGCTGACCCACGCGTGCGAGGTCTACGCGATCGACGATGCCACGGCGGCTGCGTTGCTCGCAGAGGGGTTCGCCGCCGACGACCGCGGCCAAGGACTCGAGCCGCCGCGCACCCTCGTGTGGATCACCGCGGAACGAGCGGCATACCTCGTCGATGCACGTCCGCTCGCGATCAGACTCGACGCCGAGCTCCTTGCAGCGCGCTGCTTGGCCTTGGTGCCATTCCCGTAGCTCGCACGGCTTGCTCTCAGCGAAGAATGCGCGGCGAGCAACGCCAGCCGCAGCAGGTGCAGGCACGTGCCCTGACCCAGATGATCGCGACCGCCGCCCATCGGCACGCCTGGTGGATGGCGCCATTCACCGGGCCTGCCGCCGCTCGGCGATACCAGATGGAGCGTCGATGCACGGCTCCTGGCGTGATGGCGACGCGGCAGCGCCTTACCGGAACTGGCTGGCGAACTCGAGCAAGGTTTCATGCGGCGTGGCGATCGCGCGCGACCTCGCCAGCAGATCCCGGCTCAGGCGCTCGGCGCGCCGGAGGTCGTCCCGCGCAGACGCGGCGGGATCCCACGGCGTCCCGATGCCAAGCGTCACCTTGCCCTCGCCGGTGATCGAGACCCGGTCGAGGCTCACGACGCCGTACGCGAAGCCCAGCTCGTGTCGCGAGCGCAGGCCGAAGAGAACCTCGTCGAGGATCCGCTCGGCGATCGAACGCGGCAGCGGCCTCGCGGGAGACAGCGCGCGACAGAGCGCCGCGAGCGATAGCCCCTCATCGTAGGCGAACACGGCGAACGGATCGGCCGCGGTCTCGACGTGAAACAGGTCGGGGTTGTTGGGCACGTAGTGGCGATGCCACAGCGCCAGCGACGCGCGAAACCGGTTGACGACGGCCGGATCGCTCACGAGCGTCGGCAGGACCCGCACGAAGACGACCTGCTTGAGCCACTCCCACGACAGCTCGCCGACCCGGACACGCGCGAGCGTGCTCGTGGTGTACGCATCACCGCCGATGGCGGTCTCCTCGAGCACATGTAGATTCGCGAGCTGCATCCCCGGTCACCTGCTTCGTCGGCCGCCTGCAAGCTCGTCGCGACGCCCGGGCGACGCCCTCGACGCCCTCGTGGAGAGTTGCATGGCCGATGCCGACGGTCCATCGGGAAACGGCGCCGGGTCGCCCAGTGCCAATCCGCGGGCGATGGGATCAGGCAGGGACGTTTTCGTATGAATCTACACACAACCTACAGACAAGGATCTGCGTGAGAACACTCGGTGTGCCACAGGCAACCCCCAAGACTTCCGATAAATAGTCGAAAGCCCACCGGCCCGTGCGGTGGGCTTTGCGCGGCAACTCAGAATTGCGAGAAGTCGGGTGGGCGGCGCGCCATGAACGCCTGGAGTGCCTCCATCGCCTCGGGCGAGCGCAGCCGCTCGGTGAACGCCTCGTTCTCGACCCGCATCGCCTCGAGCACCGCGTCGCGCGTGGTGCGGCGAGTCAACGCCTTGGTGGTCCGGAGCGATCTCGGCGCACAGGCGGCGAGGCGCCGGGCGGCCGCCTGAGCGGCGGCATCGGCATCGTCCGCGACCCCGTTGATCAGGCCCCACGACAGCGCGGTCGGCGCATCGAGCTGTTCGCCGAGCAAGAGGAGCTGGGCGGCGCGGCGCGCCCCGACGAGCGCAGGCAACAAGATCGACGAGCCCGCCTCGGGGACCAGCGCGAGGTCGACGAACGGCGTCTTGAACCGCGCGTTGGGCGCCGCGTAGATCAGATCGCAGTGGAGGAGCATGGTGGTGCCGATGCCGATCGCGACGCCTGCGACCGCGGCGACGATCGGCTTCTCGAACGTCGCGATCGTGCGGAGAAAGTCAGACGGCGCGGTCGCCCTGCTGCCGCCTCCCTGGGCCGCGCGCATGAAGTCACCGAGATCATTGCCGGCCGTGAAACACTCGCGCGAGCCGGCAAGCACGACGACGCGAACCGCGGGATCACCGGCGGCCGCCTCGAACGCCCCGTACAGGGCGGCATACATATCGAGCGTGATCGCGTTCTTCTTTTCGGGCCGATCGAAGCGGATCGTGGTGATCCGGTCGGCGGTGGTAACCTGGATATGCATTGCCTGCGTCATGACCGAGCCTTCCGTCGGGAGTTCTTGGAGTGGCGAAATTTACACCGGGGTTGCAGCAACCCGCCACGGCGCAAGCACCTGACGCGCCATCGCCACACGCGCGACGCAGTCGCCGCAAACCTACCATCACCGACGTCGACAGCTGGGTCCGCGACCTTGCGTCCCCGGCAACATACGGCGACCATACTCGGGTCTCGGGGCGTGGTTCGAGCGCACGCGCGATCCTTCGACTAGCGAACGCGTCATGAATGCTTAGGTTGGAACCGTGTATCAGGAAGACTACATCTTACGGCTTGTCCAGCAAGTCGCGGCGTTCGCCGCCCATATCGCTGGCCTCAACCAGAAGGGTGAGTACGACCAGGCCCTCGCCGCGTCGGATCAAGCGTGGGGCAAGCTCCTGGAGGATACCCCCCGGGCGCTGATCGACGCGGTCGATACCCCGACGCTCGCCGGCATGTTGCGCGAGCCGGCAAAGATCCGGGCCGCGGCACAGCTGTTCGTCGAGGAGGGTCGCGCCCTGGCGGGCAAGGGCGATTCACAGCGGGCGGCGGCACGGTTCCGCCGGGCCATGGAGCTGATCTTCGAGGCGCGCATGCTCGATCCCAAGGGGGATTCCTCCGCTCCCCGAGAGGCCGCCTCGCCCGCCGATCCGAGCAAGCTGGGTGCGAGCAGGTCGGATCCGAGCAGGCCGGGTCCAACCAGGCCGGGTCTGAACATACCGGCCCTGAACAAGCCGGAGCTTGTCACGCAAGATCTGAGCAAGCCGGACCTGAGCACACGGGATCTGAGCAAGCCGGACCCGAGCAAGCAGCCCCCCGGCAAGCAGGATCCGAGCAAGCAGCCCCCGAGCAAGCAGGACGATGTGCTCCTCCGCGAGCTGTCGCGCGTCGTGCCGGTCGATACGCTCGATCCGCGTTATCGGGCTCGTACCTGATCGTCAGGCGACGATCACCTCGCTGCGGCCGCCGCCGCGCTGGACGACCCGGACGTGCGCCCCGACGCGCTCGACGAGCGCCGGCACGTGGGAGATCACGCCGACCTGGCGGCCGGTCGCCTGCAGCGCGTCGAGCACCGACAGCGCGCTGTCGAGCGTCGCGGGATCGAGCGTCCCGAAACCTTCGTCGATCAGGAGCGTTCGCACGCGGACATCGTGCGCGGACATCGACGACAGGCCGAGCGCGAGCGCGAGCGAGACCAGGAAGCTCTCGCCGCCCGACAGGCTCTGGACCGAGCGGACCTCGGAGCCGAGATCCCGATCGATGACCTGGAGCTCGAGGTCGTGGCGCGGCACGCGCTCGAGCTGATAGCGCGGGGCGAGCTCCTCGAGGTGCGTGTTGGCGACCGCGAGCAGGCTGTCGAGCGTGAGGCTCTGCGCGAAGCTGCGAAACAGCTTGCCGTCGTGCGAGCCGATCACGTCGCCCAGGATGCGATCGACCTCGGCGCTGGCCTCCTCGGCCGCGACGTCGGCGAGCTGGGCGGCCCGGCGCGTGCGCGCGGCGGCGTCGGCGGCGAGCGTGGCGGTGAGCTCCGCGGCGCGGCGATCGGCGGCCTCGACCGCGGCGGCGAGCGCCTCCACGCTGGCGGCCTCGGCGGCGAGCTGCGCGGTGCGGGCCTCCGCGGGGACCAGCGCATCGCTGCCATCACCGCCGGTTCGCGCACCGCTCCCGGCGCCGGCCCGGTCGCCCGCCGGATCGATCGGCGCGGGAGCGCGGACCGGGCGGGCCTGGGCGTGCTCGGCGACCTGGCGCTCGCGCTCCACCAGCACCGTCCGCGTCCGCTCGACCACGCGATCGAGCGCGGCGAGCCGCTCGGCCAGCACATCGACGCGCGACGGATCGGCCGAGAGCAACCGCCGGAGCTCGTCGGGTGCGAACCCCGCCTCGCCGCGCGCGGCCTCGAGCCGGGCCGTGGCGTCCGCGAGCTCGCGGCGCAGCTCGTCGCGGCGGGCTTCAGCCGCACCCCGCCGGGCCGCGTGCTCGGCGACAGCGCGATCGACCTCGCGCACCTCGCGCTCGATCGCGGCCGCGGCGGCCGACAGCGCCGCGTCGGCGTGCGCGATCCGGTCGGCGCGCTCGCGCCACGCCTGGGCGACGGCGGTCATCGCGATCCGCACGATCGCGAGCGGTGAGCCGGGCATCACCTCGGAGGCGCGCCGCGGCGGCGCGCTCGCTGCAAGCCGGGCGACGAGCGCGACCGCGAGCGCCGGATCGATCGCGCCGCTCGAGATGCTGTCGCCTCGCGAGCTCATCGTGATCGCCGCCCCCAGCACGCCGGCGGCGCCCGGGGCCGTCGCCGCACGCGCGCGTGCGCTCGTCGCGCGCCTCGTGGCCGTGCGAGCTGGCGCCGCCTCATCGGCGGCCGGCAGCGCCGCCTTCCAGCGCGCCATCGCCGCCGCGAGCTCGCTCGCCAGCGTCGCGTGATGCTCGAGCTTGCTGGCGCGCTCGCCGCGAAGCCGGCCGATCGTCGCGTCGAGATCCGCACGCCGCTTGTCGAGCTCGGCGAGCCGGCCGGCCGCTTGATCGACCGTGATCTGGCACAGCTGGACCTCGGCCTGCGCGTCCTGCGCGGCCTTGGTCGCGGCCTCGGTATGGCTGCGCGTCACGCGCGCCTCCTCGAGCTTCTTCCTGGCCTGGGCCTGGCGATCGGCCGCGAGCGCCTCGGCCGCCGGCAGGGCCGGATCTTCGACGAGCAGGAGCTCGCCGAGCGCGCCGAGCCGATCGCGCCACGTCGTGACCGCCGACGCCGCGGCCGCCACCTGGGTCGCGCGGTCGCGGGTGAGCCGGGCGTGCTCGCGCCCGTGGTGCTGATCGCGCGCGGCGATCGCGGCGAGCCGGGCCGCGATCTCGTCGAGCTCGCCTTGCGTCGTGGCGAGCCGGGCCGCGGCGCTCGCGATCACGTCGTCGAGCGCCCCGCGATCGCGCCACGGGTGCTCGACCGCGCCGCACAGCGGGCACGGCTCGCCGTCGACGAGCTCGGCCCGCGCGTGCGCGTACCCCGCGGCGCGCCGCAGCTCCTCGACGACCCGCGCCTGCTCGACGCGCAGCGCGGTCGCGAGCCGGTGCGCGTCGCCGAGCGTCGTGCGCTGCCGCGCGTCGCCGGCCATCGCGGCGGCGAGCTCGGCGCGCTGGCGCTCGAGCTCGGCGCGCGTCTGGCTCGCGTCCCGCGCCGCCGCCGCGATCACGACGAGCTGCTCGACCTCGCCGAGCCGGGTGCGCGCGGTATCCTCGAGCCGGCGCGCGGCATCGAGCGTGAGCCCGCGCTTCTGCGCGTAGCTCGCCGCCTTGCGCTTGGCCTCCTCGTGCTGGTGCGTCGCCGCCGCGACCTCGCCCGCGAGCACCTTGTGCGCGCGATCGAGCTTGCCCTTTCCCTCGGTGTGCTCGCCGAGCGCGCGATCGAGCGCGGCGATCGCCTCGCCGAGCGCGGCGTGTTGCGCGAACCGGGCCTCGAGCTCGGGCCAGGCCGCGATCTCGGGGGCCAGCGCGCCGCGGGCCGCGAGCCACGCCGCGTCCTCGGCGACCGCCCCCAAGGCCGGCTCCGCGCGATCCGGCGCGACGCCGCGCTCGACGATCCCCGCCGCGATCCGCGCCGCCCGCACCGGCTCCTGCATCGCCGCGAGCTGCGCGCGCCGCTCCGCGATCCCCGCGAGCTGGTGCGCCGCGCGCGCGGCCGCATCCCCGGCGGATGTCACCTCGGCCGCGGCCGCCGCGATCCCCCGGTCGAGCCGCGCCACCTCGTCCCACACCGGCCGCAGCAGCTCGGCCCGCCGCCGCAGCGCCAGCTCCGCGCGATCGGCCTCCGCCGCGACCACCGCCGACCGCGCCGCGGCATGTTCGTGGCCGGCCTCGGCCAGCTCGCGCGCGCGCCGGGTCGCCTCGGCGATCCAGCGAGCAGCCTCGACCGCTGCGGCGTGGCGCCGGCGGGCCGCCTGCGCCGCCGCGGTGGCGACCTCGAGCTCGGCCCGGGCTGCCTGCTCGGCCGGCTCGTCCAGGACCGCGATCGCCAGCGCCGCCGCGCGGCCGTCGCGCAGCCGCTGCTCGGCCAGCGCCGCCTTGACGTGCGCCGCGATCGACAGCTGCGAGTAGATCTGCGTGCCGGTCATCCGCTCGAGCAGCTCGCTGCGATCCTTGCCATCGGCGCGCAGGAACGCCGCGAACTCGCCCTGCGCGAGCAGCGCCGAGCGCCGGAACTGATCGAACGACAGCCCGAGCCGCGCGTGGATCGCCTTGAGCGTCTCGGTCTTGGTCCCGCCGAACCGCTCACCGCCGTCGATCGCGGTCAGCGTCAGCTGTTCGTCCTGCAGCGTGCCGTCGCTCTGACCGCGCGCCCGCCGGACCGACCAGCGCGCGCGATACTGCCGGGCGTCGCCGCTCTCGAAGTCGACCTCGGCCCAGCCCTGCGCCGTGCCGCGGCGGAGCAGCGTCCGGACGTCCTGCGCGCCGAGCAGCGCCCGCTCGTCGCCGCGCCCGACCTTGACCGTGCTGTGGTTGGTCAGCCGCGGCGTGCGATCGAACAGGGCGACGCACAGCGCGTCGAGCAGCGTGCTCTTGCCGGCGCCGGTATTGCCGACGATCGCGAACACCCCCGCGCCGCCGAGCGCCCCGTGCGACAGGTCGATCTCGAACTCGCCCGCGAGGCTCGCGAGGTTGCAGCCGCGGATCGCCAGGATCTTCACGACACTGTATCCTCGCGATCGCCCTGGACCTCGGCGAGCAGCCGATCGAACCCGGCGAGCACCGCGCCCCCCGGCGGCTCCGCGTGATCGCGGCCCCACAGCCGCACGAACACGTCGCGCGGATCGAGCTCCGCCAGCCGCTGGCGCGCCACCCGATCGCCGAGCGCGTCGCCGTCGCCGGTCAGCTCGACCCCGAGCCGCACCAGCCGGGGCCGCTTGCCGTCGAGCGCCGCCTCGATCAGCGCGCGCAGCTTGGGCTCGGGCCGGTCGAGCGCGACCACGATCTCGAGGTACGGCCGCGCCGGATCGCCGGGCACCAGCAGCGGCAGCCGCCCGAGCTCCGCGAGCACCTCGGCCAGCGGTGCCGCCCCGCGCCGCGGTACCCGCACGATCTCGACCACACGCGGCACCGCCAGCGTCCGCAGATCGTGGATCCGGCCGGCCCGGAACTCGATCGCGACGACCTGGTTCTTGTAGTCCGCCTCGTCGAGCGACAGCGGCAGCGGCGCCCCGGCATAGCGAATCGACGCGCGCCCCACCCGCTGCGCGCGGTGAATGTGGCCGAGCGCGACGTAGTCGATGTCGTCGGGGAACAGCCGCAGCGGCGCCGACTCCTGGCCGCCGATCGACACCCGCCGCTCGCTCAGGTACTGCGTATCGGCGCCCGCCACGTACAGGTGCCCCGTCACGATGAGCGCCTGATCGGCCCGCCGCCGCCCGCGCGCCGCCGCGATCACCTCGCCGTAGATCGCCGTCAGCGGATCGACCACGTCGCCCGCCACGTCGACCGGCCGCAGGAACGGCACCGCCGCGACCAGCCCGCGCCCGCCCGCCACCGGGATCAGGATGCGCGCCAGATCCAGCCCGCCATCATCGCGCCTGGGCAGCCCTCCGACGACGTGCACGCCGAGCTCGCGCAGCACCGACGACGCCGCGCCCAGCCGCGCCGGTGAATCGTGGTTACCGGCGATCGCGATGATGTCCATCGCCGGCCGCGCCCGCCGCGCCGCCGCGACAAACTCGAACCACATCCGCTCCGCGCTCGCCGGGGGCGTCGCGCTGTCGAACACGTCGCCGGTGATCACCAGGACGTCGGCAGCCTCGCGCACGCACGCCTCGAGCAGCCACATGAGGAACGCCGCGTGCTCGTACTCGCGCGTCACCTCGCCCCGGAGCGTGTGCCCGAGGTGCCAGTCGGAGGTGTGGATCAGCCTCATGGTCCGGATTGACCATCGCAGAGGGGTCTGACCATCCATTCCCAAGCGATCCCGGCAGGCTACGGACCAGCCGGGATCGGCACGGGCCGGGATCTCCCCGCTGCGCCCCCACTCGTCCCGAAAAGCGGATCAATTTCGATCGCTTACCCGGGCCGCTTGACCGCGCGACGCCGACCCCGCCGAAGTCGGTACACCGACTCGGCGGGCCTCCCCCGAGCCGTACGGTCCGGGCCGTGCGAGAAGATCTCCGACGCCTGATAACAAGGCCCGACCCCGTGGAACCGCGTCCGGCGCCGCCTACTCCGGTTTGCCCTGAACCTCGCGGAGGAACGCCTCTTCCGCCGGGCTGAGCGGGCGGCCCTTGAGCCGCTCGAGCTCGTCGCGCGACAGCCCGCCCACCTTCTGGCGATGCCGCGCCATCGCGATGTGCGCGCGCGCGATCGACGCGATGACGTCGTCGAACGTCTCGAAGTGCACCGGCGTGCGCTCGGGGTTCGCGCGCAAGAGCTCGGTGATCCGCTGCTCGTGGCGCCTGACGATCTCGTCGAGCGGCGTCCCGAGCGGCAGCCGCTCGATGCGCGCCTCGGGCGGCGGCTCGAGCCGGTCGATCCCCTGCGTGTTGCTGGTCACGAGGAACGCGCCCTGGATCTCGCTGACCAGCTCGATCACGCGCAGGTGGCGAGGGTAGAGCTGGACCAGCTGCAACATCGACAGCACGATCCCGCGCGGATGCAGGTGATAGACGCTCGCGCGGATCATGCGGCCCGCGTCGACGAACAGCCGCAGGAACGTGCGGTTCTGCGGGTAGATCCGGGTCAGCGTCAGATCCTCGACGTCGGCGATCCAGTGGTACGACCGGCGCTCGAACGCCCCGCGCGCCCGGTCGTAGAACTCGAGGTCAGCCTCGGGAAACGCCGCAGGCGAGACCCGCGTCAGCTCGTGCGGCTCGCCGTACACCGCGTCCAGCCGCGCGCGCAGGGCCGCCCCGCCGAAGCCGCGCGGCCGCCGCATGCCGAGCGCGACCGCGACGACCAGCCAGAGCCCCATCATGAGGAAGAACACTTCCACGGGCGCCATTGTGCCACGCGCCACGCACCCTGGCTGCGCGGCGAGCCGGGGATAGCCCCAGGCCGAGGGATAGCCCCAGGCCGAGGGATAGCCCGGGGATGACGTCAGCGCCGCGGGGAGCCCCGCGAGGTCACTTGCGCGTCGTCAGGAACGGATCGGGCTCGGCGCGCACGTGCTCGGTGACCGCCGCGTCGATGTCGACCTCCTTGAGGTACTTCCGGTTGATCTTGCCAAACCCCGGCAGGCCCTGCTTGTCGCCGTCGAGCCGGTCGGCAAAGTCGACGAAGGCCTCCTTGAGGTCGCCGGACGCCTTGTGCGCGCCCTGGTAGATCTCGATCAGCTGGGCGTAGGCCTTGCCGAGCGCGTCGCCGCCGCCCTCGTCGATCAAGCGATGGAGCTCCAGATCGACGCCGAACTCGACGCCGAGCCGCTGGAGCGCGTAGCTCAAGAGCTCGTTCACGGTGCCGTCGATCACATCCGACGCGAACCAGGCATCGAACGCGTTGGGGCCGCTCGCGTTGAAGAAGTACTGCGCGAACCCACCGTTGCGGACCTGGTGGTCGAGCTCGAACATGAACGCGACGTCGCGATGCGCGTCGTCGGCCTCCTTGTCGCGCTCCATCCCGGCCGTGCGCTTGCGCAGCAGCGCGGTCAACTTGTCATCCGGCAACTTCAGATCGGCGCGGCTCAGCATGCGCGATGGACTATAACGTCACTTGGCCAGCTTCGCGAATCAGGGATCATCAAACACCTGCGCGAGGCTCGTGCAGGTCGTGGCCCGAGCGATCCAGTGGTCAAGCCGATCGGGCTCGCGCTCCCCGACGATCCGCGCTCGAGCCGTGGGATCCGGCGACATGCCTCGTGTGCCCAGCACCACGAGCAATGCCTCGATCTTGCCTCGGACAGCCCCCTCGAGCTTGCCTTCCGCCAGGCCCTCGAGCTTGCCTTCGGCCCTCGCTGTGAGCCGATCCCCGGCCCGGGTTGCCTCGAGCACAGGGTTACGCTTGGCCAGCAGCGCGCGGGCCATCGCGTCGTCGGCCTTGGCGGCATGGACCAGCGCCTCGATCGGCAGGGGCACCGCGAGCGCCAGATCCTCGATGTGCCCGTTCGAGTCGAGCAGGTGCCATGTGCCAAGCGTGCGCGACCACTCCAGCGCGCGCGCCCGCCCGACGTCGATCGCGAACACCCGTCGCACCCCGCGCGCCACGAGCTTGGCCG
>Ga0308175_100000105_pt1 | contig 66576 bp, 47 predicted proteins | sample PhyCR1_3_FD_203893 | JGI IMG/M metagenome (GOLD analysis project Ga0308175, IMG submission 203893) | Soil microbial communities from UC Gill Tract Community Farm, Albany, California, United States - DLSLS.C.R1 | ecosystem: Environmental > Terrestrial > Soil > Agricultural land | place: USA...
AGGTTTCTTCTCGACTCCCCAATGAGGCTCAGTGCTCCAGAGGACCTCCGATAGAGGAATGACCGGTTGTGTGTGTCGTTCCTCGATGATCGGACGACGTGTTCACCTTTGACGATGCTGCACTCGTCGCCACCTCCGAGACAACGGGAGCTGGTGATGCGTGAACCGTCGCTCTCGATGGCCGTCGTGTTCCCGACTTCGAACCCCGATGGCGTGGCGAGGGCTCACGTCGAGCTTGGCGCGAACCTCGACGATGTTCCGACGTGGTCGCTCCAGACGCTGAATTCAGGCCCTGCACGATCTTCGCCAGCGTACAGCCGGCACGTGGAGGTCACGATCGGCAGCTCGTACGACTGGAGCGACGAGATCAGGTTCGACAAGCGTACCGGCAAGCTGAAGAGCTTCGTGCTCAAGACGCCGGAGGCCGGGGCACTCGAACCAGTGGTCGCACGATCATGGCTCGCGCTGCCCCGACGGACGGGACTCCCGGTGCTGGACCATCGCGAGAACGGCTTCCATGTCGATCCGCTGGACCTGCGGTATCTCGCCGACGATGCAGCGGCACTCGTCGTGGCGAGCGCTGCGCTGCCACTCGCCGATCGCGACTCGTTGCGGCTCGCGATCGGCCGCAACATCGACCTGCTGTTTTGTCATGGGCGCTACGGCGGCTGGATCCTCGGTTCTCCGACCGCGCACCTGGTCTCCGAACCCAGCGAGCCGGCGCCGAGCACAGACGATCCCCGACTTCACGGGCCGCTCCGTGAGTATCTCGCGCTGGTCGTAGAACCAAACATCACGTGCATGAGCGATGAAGATTCCAATCTGCGGGCAGCGCTGCTGGCGTTACGAGCCCGTGTCCGAGCCGTCGATGGAATGCAGGCTCGCGCGCTCGAGAGGGGCATCGAGCGCGTGCTGGAGACCTTCTATCCAGGGTAGCTGGCCTTCTCTTGTACGGGGCCGCCAAGGCCATCACGTCCCATGCGCCCGCATACGACAAGTCCTGGCCAAGCGTGTTCACCGTCGTGTTCTCGACTTCGAACTCTGATGGCGAGGCGAGGGCGCACGTCGAGCTTGGCGCGAACTTCGATGATGCTCTGACGTGGTCGCTCCGGGCCGGCTGCGTCCGGATCGGCCAGCAGTGCAGGCAAGCCATTGACGCCAGGCCCCGAGTGGCCAAGACCCGCGTCGCTGGCGCGCGGAGTGCGCAAGTGGTGCGAGTGGCTCGCGGGCCTACGGGGCTGCGTGCGGCGCCTACTTGCGGCGCGCCATGATCCGGAAGTCGACCCGCCGGTTCTTGGCGCGGCCCTCCTCGGTCTTGTTGCTGGCGATCGGCTTGGTCTCGCCGAAGCCCTTGGTCGTCAGCCGGTTCGCGTCGATGCCCTTGCCGACGAGGTAGGTCTTCACCGACGCGACGCGATCGAGCGACAGCTTCTGGTTGTGGCGATGCGAGGCCTTCGAGTCGGTGTGTCCTTCGATCTGGATCTTCGTGATCTCGGGGTGATCGGTCATCACCTTCGCGACGTCGTCGAGCAAGGACTTCGAGCGGTCGAGCAGCACGGCGGAGTCGGTCTCGAACTGCACGGTCTCCGACAGCTCGATCGTCTCGTCCTTGACCTCGGCCTTCGGCGGCGGCGGCGGCTCGGGCTCCGGCTTGGGCTCGGGTTTGGGCGCGACGGCCACCGGCGCCGGCGGCGCGGCACAGCGAACCGTCGGCGCGGCCCAGCCACCGACCGGATGGCACACCGGCGCCCCCGCGGGCTTGTCACATCCCGCGAGCGTCGCGGCGAGCGCGATCACCAGGAGTGTCTCAGAACGCATACGTACCTCCGAGCGTCAGCGTCCGCGCGTCGAACCCCGATGGCGCCTTCGCGACGAGGCGCGGCAGGCTGAACGCGAGGTTCAGGTTCAGGTTCTCGGTCGCCTGGTAGTGGCCGCCGATCGACAGCGGGATCGCGTAGCCATCGCCGAGGTTCTCGAGCGGCAACACGAAGCCGAGCTGCAGCGCGAACGCGAGCTGCGGGGTGAGCGAGTAGAGGCCGGTCACCGGGACGCTCAGGACCTCCTGGTTGGTCGCGACGGCGACCGCCGTTATCCCCGGCACCACGGCCGGGGCTGCGGGGCTGCGGTTCGTGAGGCCGAGGAACAGGTTCGGCTGGAGCTCGACCGCGAGCTGGCCCGAGTGCCAGCGGCCGGCGAGGCCGAGCTTGATCGCGAGCTGGAAGGGATCGAGGGCGCGCGCGTAGAGGCCGCCGTCGGCTGCCCACGCGAGGTCGCCGGTCTTGAGCTTGTAGCGGACGTCGAGGCCAAGGCCCGGATAGAGCTTGCCGCAGCCGCCGCCCGTGCCGGTCAGGCACAGCGCGTCGCCGACCCCGCCGATGAACCCGGAGGCGCCGAGCCCGCTGTGCACGAGCCCCACGGTGATGTCGTCGGTCGCGCCGTACCACAGGTCGGGGCTGAGCGAGAACGGCTTGAACGCCGCGCCGCTCGACAGGTTGATCTCGGCGAACGCGGCGAGCAGCAGCTGGCCGCGCGGGAGCGTGAGCTGATCGACGCCCCCGGCAGGGGCCGCAGCCGCCGGGGGAGGCGTGGCCTCGTTGTCGGGGTCGGTGTCGGCGCGTGCAGTCGCGAGCGTTGCACTGAGCACGGCCCCCACGAATGTGAGTGTCTTATAGAGCATTACAGCTCAAACGAATATCACACATATTTATCCACGACACCGTTCGCGTGCCGGAACTTCCGCTGTGCGTTTGCTCACGCGTCCGGCGTTCCTGGGCCTCGATGACCATCGGGGTGTGGGTGAGGGCGGGTCGATCACCGCCGAGGCAGGCGCCGGAAGATCGCTAGAACGTGCCTCCTGGCTGTCTTTCGCCGCTAGGCGTGGCAGCCGTGGCCGGCGTCGTCGTGGGACGCAGCGAGCCGGTAGGTTGCCTGGCCGATCGGGTATCCTCGGTGGTCCATGGCTTCTGTCGATTCGGTCGGCCCGTTGATCCTCCGCCTCCGGGAGGCGAGAGACTTCGAAGAGGCGGCGAAGCCGACGCTCGTCGCCATGCTCGCCGTCGCCGAGGACCACCTCGCCAGGAGCCCGCTGCTGAGCGGGAGCCGGCTGTTGCGCGGCGTGCTTCATCTGCGGCCCAACGACAGCTACCAGCGGCTGTTCGGGGTCGAGCACCCGCACGGCGAGCACGTGGAGGGGACCGGGTATCTAACGAGCGCGAACGTGTGGCGCTGGGTGTCCGAGCACCGGACGGCGGTCTCGATCAACGTGAAGACCGGCACGTTGCGCACCTGGCTTGCGGAAGGGGCGAGCGAGCCGGAGCCGCTTCGCGATTCCGGTGTCCCGGGCGCGGAGACGCGCAACCGCATGATCCAGCGCGAGGCGACCCACGTGCATGTCGTCCCGTTCGGGCTCCCGCCGGAGGGCAATGTCATCGGCATGATCTCGCTCGAGGTGCATCTGCGCGGCTCGCCGGGCGACGACGTCATCTGGGGAGACTGTCGCGCTACGCTGGACGTGATGGCGAGCGCGGCGGCGCCTTACCTGAGCAGTCTGCCGCTGAGCCGAACGGAAGAGTCCCTGGCAGACAGCCTGGCGCCCGTCATCGGCGCGTCGACCGCGAGCATGATGCGAATCCTCTCGGTGTTCTCCCGGCAAGACGAGACGATCTTGCTCAGCGGGCCGACCGGTGTGGGCAAGTCGCGGCTGGCTCGCTGGTGCCACGCGCAGTCGCCGCGCAAAGCCCAGACGTTCGAGGTGGTCCGGCTGCTCAGCGTGCCCGAAGATCTCCAGATGGCGGAGTTCATGGGCTGGTGCCGGGGCGCGTTCACGGGTGCGGTTCGAGATACACCCGGGGCGCTCGAGCGCGCCGGGAAGGGCACGCTGTTCATCGACGAGATCGACAAGCTGTCGCTCAAGGCCCAGGCCGGGCTGTTGCAGGTGCTCGAAGAGCGCCGCTACCGTCCGCTCGGCGACAACGCGAGGGAGCGCCGCGCCGACGTGCGCTTCATCGTGAGCACCAACGTCGACCTTCACGCGGCGGTGCGCGCCGGCAGGTTCCGGGAGGATCTGTATTATCGGATCAACGTGCTCCCGGTCCGACTGCCTTCGCTGGAGGAGCGGCTCGACGAGCTGCCGCCGTGGGCCGAGCACATGGTCCTCCGCCGCCAAGCGGAGTCCGGCGGCGGGGGTGGCGGAGGTGCGCCGCGCATCACCGCAGAGGCGATGGCGTTGCTCTTGCGCACGCCGTGGCTGGGCAACCTGCGGCAGCTCGACAACATCGTGCGCCGCGCCTACGCCATCATGATCGCGGATCGCGGTGACGCGGCGAGTCCGGCCACGCTGTCGCGGCGGCACGTGGAGCAGGCGCTCGGCTACGAGTCGCGGCCCGAGGTGCTCGGGCTGGTGGCGATCCTGTGGCGCGCGGCTTGCGCCTTCGTGGACGAAGCGGAGCGCCGCGAAGCGTCGGGCGCCCGGCTGCCGCTCGATCTGGCCGACGCGTTCCGCGGCCTGGTGCTCGGTGCGGCCATCGATCGCCGCCAGGGCCTGGACGCGGCCTTCGTGCTGCTCGATCAGGCGTCGCTGCTGAGGAGCCGCAATCACCACCGCGTGCTCCGGCGCGAGCTGGAGCGGGTGCGCGCGCTACTCGAGGCGGTGCCCGGCGACGTCGATCCCGCGCTGTCGGCCCTGCTCGAAAGTCCCGGCGCCCCCAAGGAGTGAGGGTACGCGGCGCGCCCGCGGCCCGCGGCCCGCGAGCAACCTGGGGAGCCGGTCCGGGCTTTCGTCAAATGCGGAAGGCCGTGCTTCTGATCCTGACGCACGGCCGCGCCCCGCCATCGCCATTCGGCGGCGCGGTTGCACGCGGCGCAGTCGAAGTTATTGATCTTGCTGCAGAAGCGGCTGTTCGATCGCCCCGGCGCCACGCTGGCATAGGCGCTGCTCTACAGGCGAGCGAGCCCTCAATTACGGCTTACAGAGACAGCCAATGAAGAACATCCTTCTTGATCATGTCGCGTGGGAACAGCTCGAGATGGACGAGCTTGCCGCCGTCCAGCGCCAGGTGCGCGCGGCGATCGACGGCAAGCGCAAGCTCGCAGGCAAGCTGCGACAGATGGACCGCGGCGTCGGGCAGGAGCTCCGGCTGCCGCCGCCGATCCACGCGGGTAAATCGGGCTACCGGGCGCTGGTCTCGCAGGTCGCGCCCGCCCACCAGCGAGCCGCGGTGGACAGGCTCGACAGCTGCATTCTGGGGGTCAGCCTGGGAGGCGGCAATGCGCTCGAGTTTCATGGCGCCAAGCTCGAGGCCACCGTCCGGTGGATCGCCGCGCGCGCACGCCGGTGCTGCGTGCTGGTGGGCGACAGCCTGGGGCGCATCAGCCTGGAGGTGCGCGAAGGGCTGGCGCCGGACGTCGCGGAGCGCGAGGCGTTCGCGCTCGGCAGGCGCTACGCCGCCGAGACCGAGGCCATCTTCCGGCACTACACCATGGACGAGGTCAGCTTCGAGATCCGGTATGGCACGGACTACGCGGATCACCAGAACTTTCACCCCTATCTGCTCGAGGTGCATACGCTCTACCAGACGGATCATGGTTTTCGCGCGCTGGTTCATGCGTTCGGGGGTGAATACCAGGCGCGGACGGCCCGGAGCCTCGAGCGCGACGACGCTCGCCTGAACAAGCGCTGGCAGCACCTCGCCCACGAGTACCTGCTCGAGGAGATCGCCCTGTTCGCGTGCCTCGCCGAAGACGGCTGGCCGGTGCTCGTCTATCCGGGATCGATCGACTCCATCATCGAAGTCGCGGAGGGCCGATTTCCTTCTCTCCCGGCGCCGCTCCGTGCACTCCAGTACATCGCGCTGTGGCTCGATGCGAAGAGCGGGTCCCGGTGATGCGCGATTCGGTCGTGAGGACCGATCCGGAATCGACGTAGATCGCACGACAAGGTTGGAACGACAAACGTCCCGCTGCGCTCGCTCGATTCGCTGCCCGAATAGGTGGGCCACGCGAATCCGAACCGAGAGCGGTTGGCCATGCTCCAGGAGTGACCATGAACCGTTTCGCCAAGAGAACTTATGGGTCTATTCTGATTTATGCTCTATTGGCCGTTGCATCGTGGGGGAGCGCCGGAGGCTGCCTCGGTGTGGAGGGCGAGGGGGGCGGCGAGGAGAAGCCGGAGCCGCCGACAACCTCGAAGCGCACGTACGGGCCGGCAACGGCGTTCGACGTGGGGACGATGATCATCCCGCTCGACGCGGAGCACCAGGATGATCAGGGTGCGGTCCTCGCCTACGGCCTGGTCTACAAGCTGCTGAGCAACGGCGTCCCCGTGCAGTGGGCGATCAAGCGGGGCAAGACGGTCGACCAGAACAATCGCCCTGAGCAAGACTTCTCGATCGACGCCTCGGCGACGGTCGTGGACGTCGAGAACCTTATGCCGATCCCTCCGCTGATGGGAGCGAGCTCGATCGCGTATCGCGGCGGTCCGTTCATCATCGACGCCGCGGACAGCGGTGCGGCGATGCCGATCATCAAGGCGTGGCGTGCCGCCCACCCGGCGATGCCACCAGCAGCCGCCCTGCCCGTGGTTCACACCGTGACGGCCGGGAGGTTCACGGCCGACATCCAGAAGTCGCTGACCGCGGCGCCGCGGATCGCCGTGCTCGATGACGGCAATGCACCTATCGCGTTCGCGGCCTTCAACGCGGCCGGGATCCCCGATTCGCTCGACCACGCGTGGGCCGATGCGCCGTCGGGCATGCCCGATGCGTCGCCCGACGTGCTGACCGAGAGTGCCGTCGCTGCCAACACGCTGGCCAGTCACCTCGAAGGCGGGTTGTGGAACGCCGACGGCACCCCCAAGTACTGCCACCTGACCTCGATGCACTACAAGAAGTCGACGGACACCCCGAAGGTCGTGGCCGAGGTGAAGACCTGGCTCACCGCGATGCCGGGCAACCATGCGTTCATGCAGTGCGAGGCGGTGAACACGTTCGAGAATGATCTCACCAACGGAAACTTGCTCACGACCAGCGGCATCGATATCCAGACCCCGGCGCTGACCCCGCTGACCAACCTGGTTGTCGACGATCCATTGACGCAGGCCGACGGTACGCTGGTGGGCATCAGCGGGAATGTCGGCTCGTTTAGCCTGAAGAGTGGTTCGATGCTCCAGTCCGCAGAGGTCGAGGAGCTGGTCACCGGCCCGCCGCAGGACATCGGCCCGCCGCAGATCGATGCGATCTGGTTGTTGCACGGCCCGCTCCAGGGCGATCCCCGCAACGGCAGCATCACCTACCTGGGTGGCCACGACTACGTGGACTCGGCCAAACCCAACGGCGTGAAGATGTTGCTGAACAGCCTGTTCGAGACGGATTGTGGCACGACGCCTGCCCCGGAGGTCACGCTGAACAAGACCGCCCCGAAGGTCATCAACGACGACCAGATCACGTACACGATCGAGTACGCCAATACCGGCATCGGTGTCGCGTACAACGTGGTGATCACCGACCAGATCCCGGCGGGGACGACCTTCCTGAACGCCAGCAACGACGGCCGCAATGACAGCGGCAAGGTGACCTGGATGCTCGGCAAGCTCGACAGCGGCAAGACGGGCAGCGTGACGATGACCGTCGGCGTGACGGCCGATGGCACGTATACCAACGAGGCCGAGATCCACTTTCAGGCCGGGACAACGACGGTGACGACCAACACGGTCGCCAGTAACCCCGTGGCGACGACCCGATTTCCGCTCGGGGTGTCCGGCGGTGGCTGCAGCACCGGGGGTGGTGGTCTTGGCTTCGGTGTGCTTGCCGCGCTCGCGCTGCTGCTGCGGCGGCGCCGCCGCGGCGTGGTCGCCGTCGCGCTGCTTGCCGGGGTTGCGCTGCCACACCTGGCGTCGGCGCAGATCATGGAGCCTGCGAACTTCGGGGTTGAGCGGTTTCAGCTGTCGTCGGATCGCGACGGCATGTTCGACGTCGAGGGGGCGGAGGTCCGGGGGAACATGGCGATCGATGCCGCCCTGTGGGCCGGGCTGGCGAACGATCCGCTGGTGGTCTATCGCGGTCAGCCCGGTACTCGCATCGGATCGCTGGTTGCCGATCGGGCAGGGGGGAGCCTCAGTGTGTCGATCTCGCCGCGCCGGTGGCTGCAGGTCGGGATGGATCTTCCGCTGGTGGTGTACCAGGACCGCCCGACGTCGAGCTCGATCACGCCGATGGGGCTGTTGCACAGTTTCGGCACGAGCAACCTGCGCGTGATCCCGAAGTTCGTGGTGCTCCATCAGGCGGATCACGGCGTCAGCCTCGCGGTGATCCCGACGGTCAGCTTTCCCACGCGTAGCACGAACGATTCGTACTTCGACGACCGCGGCTTCGGCTTTGCGCCCGAGCTGGCGCTGTCGAAGCGCTGGACCGGCTGGCGTGCGGGCCTCGACGCCGGGTATCACGCTCGCCAGCGCGCGACGATGTTGAACCAGACCGTCGATGACGAGCTGTTCGCGCACGCCGGGGTCGGCTACCAGTTCGCGGATCGCGGCGGTCCACCGCTCGGGATCGACGTCACGATGTCGGGCGCGACCGCGGCGCGCGCGCCGTTCCAGAACTTCAACGAGAACCACCTCGAGAGCCTGATCGGCGCGACCTACGATCTCAACGGCGGAGCGCAGCTGTTCGGCGGCGCCGGCGTCGGTCTGCGGAAGGGCTACGGCACGCCCGACTGGCGCGGGCTCGCCGGCGTCCGGGTCGGGTTCGGTGGCACCCCTGCGCGTCCCTCGCGTCCGCGCGAGATCGTCTCCACGCCGGATCCGCTGCCCTCGGCGGCTGCGCCGGATCCGCTGCCCCCGGCGGCTACGCCGGATCCGCTGCCCCCGGTGGCCACGCCGGATCCGCTGCCCCCGGCGCCTTCGCCGCCGCCGCCGCCGCCGGCCCCGGCGGCCGTCACGGTCGGCAACTGCACCCTCGACATCAAGGAGAGTGTCCACTTCAAGACCGATCGTGCGGAGATCGAAGCACGCTCGTTCGAACTGCTCGACAACATCGCGGCCGTGCTCGCGTCACACGACCAGCTGAAGATCGAGGTCGAGGGTCATACCGACAGCCAGGGTGACGACGGCTACAACAAGAAGCTGTCGCAACGTCGCGCCGAGGCCGTGGTCGCGTACCTGGTGAAGCAGGGGATCGACAAGGCCCGGCTGACCGGGCGCGGCTTCGGCGAGGAGAAGCCGATCGCCGACAACAACACGGAGGAAGGTCGTGCCCAGAACCGGCGCGTGGTGTTCGCGATTGTCGGCTGCACGCAAGGAGCCGGCGGCGACACGAAGTAGCTAACGTGGCTGGCGACCCGAGGTAGGCATCGCCGCCGGAACACGGATCTGTGAGTCACCCTGTTGAGCCAACGGGGTGGCCCAAGTCGGTTTCGGCAGCGTGAGGGTCTGCAAATGTTCCTGCCACTGCCAGAAAACTGTATGTATTTAGCGTGCTTACCGCTGCTCGGCCAAAAGCGACCCGGGGGCCGATCCGGAACCCATCCAGGTCGCACTAGGAAGACGATGACGAAGGAGCGACATCGTCGGGCTCAGACATGCGACGCGACCCGCGCGCGACTATGTCATCCTGGGATCCATCGAACGCCTCATGGATATTGATAGTTCACACCAAGCGAGACGAGTGAAACGAATGATGGGTTGCCCTGAGAACGCCATGAGGGCAGCTCCGCCAGCGAAGGGATAGCGGATGCCGCCCGACCCGCCGCTCGAGGTGAGCAAGGCCGCTGCTGCCGAAGCCGACCCAGCTCGGGTGCTGGCAGCCAAGGTGCCAGATCTCGGGGTCCTGCCGACCGGCACTCCGGTGCCGTCCGAGCCCATGGCGGAGCGCGGATCCGCGCCCAACCCTCCGCCGGAGGTCGGTTCGAAGATCAAGCACTACGAGCTGGTCCGCAAGCTCGGCGAAGGCGGCATGGGGGCTGTGTACCTGGCCCACGACACGACGCTCGGCCGCCTGGTGGCGATCAAGGTGCTGCAGCTGACCTCGGGGCCAAGCGCCGAGCGGTTTCTGATCGAGGCCCAGGCCACGGCGCGCTGCCGGCACGACAACATCGTGGTCATCCATGAGGTGGGTGAGCACCATGGCTACCCGTACATGGTGCTCGAATACCTGGAGGGGCAGACGCTCCGCGAGTGGATGGCCCAGCGCGACCCATCGTCGGAGCCCGTCTCGCCGAGCCTGGCGGTCGAGCTCCTGCTGCCGGTGGTACGCGCGCTGGCGTGCGCCCATCAGCTGGAGATCGTGCACCGCGATCTGAAGCCGGAGAACATCTTCTTGACCGAGGCGGGGCGCGTCGTCGTGCTCGATTTCGGGATCGCCAAGCGGCTCGAAGCAAGCAAGGTTTCGGCGATCAACGCGACGGCACGGCGGCTCGCCAAGGGCGCCGGGCTGACGCAGGAGGGCGCGCTGCTCGGCACGCTGCCGTACATGTCGCCCGAGCAGCTGCGTGCCGAGGACGTCGACGCGCGGAGCGATCTGTGGACGGTGGGGATCCTCTTGTACGAGCTGGTCACCGGCGCGCACCCGCTGACGTATCGCTCGGCGTTCGAGCTCCTGGACATCGCGGCGGGCGAGGAGCCGATGCCGGGCGTGCGCGACAAGCGTCCGGACGTGGGCGCGCTCGGCGCGATCATCGACCGGTGCCTGCAGAAGCCGCGGGCCAAGCGGTATGGCTCGGCCGAGGAGCTGGCGGCGGCGCTCGAGGCGCTCGTGCAGGGCGCGCCCCTCGTGGCGCGGCCCAACGCGCCGGCTCGGCAGGGGGAAGCGAGCCACGCGGCCGACGGCCTGTCGTGGCGCGATCGCGCGGGTGCGACGGCCGCGCGACCCGCGAGTGCCCGGGACACGGCCGCCGCGCCCGGCGATCCGGTCGCCGCGTGGCTCCGGTTCGGGCTGCAGCGGCACAGTCGCGTGATGGTCGTGGGGTTTCGCGACGCGGCGATCCCGATCGACCTCGATCGCGTCTTCGTGCCGCTGTACGTCTATGCGGATCGGGCGCGCAGCGGCGGCGGGCCCGACGCGCGCGATGACCGCGATGACAAGGAGGGGCTCGGCCACGGCGGCGTCGAGATCTCGTTCGACGACGCGCTCGCACGTGCGAGCGATGGCCGCACGTGCCTGGCGCTGATCGGCGATCCCGGCGCGGGCAAGACCACGCTGCTCCGCCACCTGTTTCGTCGCGTCGCCAGCGGCGCGGCGACCGGTCCGGTCGCACACCTGCGCGGCCTGCACCCGGTGCTGGTGCGCCTTGCGACGGTCACCGACGGCGAGCAGGTCGCGCGTGGTCTGAAGCGGATCGTCGCGCGGGTCGCCGCCGAGGACGACTATCCCGAGGCGGGCGCTGCCGTCCTCGCCCGCCCGGATCAGCGCTTCCTGTTCCTGCTCGACGGCCTCGATGAAGTCCGCGACGAGCGGACGCGGGAGCAGGTGTGCAGCTGGCTCAATCGCGAGATCGATCACTGGCCCGGATGCGCCTTCGTCGTCACCAGCAGGCGCGCCGCGTGGGCCCGCACGCCCGCGCTGGGCGCGCGCTTCCTCCCGGTCTCGGTGCAAGGCCTGCGCGGCGACGCGATCGCCGAGTACGTCCGGCGCTGGTTCAGCGCCGTGATGCGCCACTTCTCCGGAGCGGTCGACTCACGCGAGGTCATCGAGGCCCGCGCAGCGGCGCAGGCGGCGGCGCTGCTCTCGGTGCTCGCGACCCCGACCTGGCGCAGCAGCGCCCGCCTGCTCGAGCTGACGGCCAACCCGCTGACGCTGTCGACGCTGTGCCTCGCGCACTACAACGACACCCGGCTGCCCGAGCGGCGCGGTGAGCTCTACGAGCGCACGCTGGGACTCCTGATCGAGCTGTGGACCCGCGAGCGCGCGAACGGGCCCGCGCTGCGCCTCGACACCGTGCGCCTGATCTTGCAACCGCTCGCGTACGCCATGCACGAACAAGATCGACGCGAGCTCTCCGTCGCGGAGGCCGCTGCGCTGGTCCAGACGACGTTCACCCAGGTGCCCGCGCTGCGCGCCATCGCGCCGACTCCCGAGCGCTTCCTCGACCAGGTGCGCGACGAGTGCGGCGTGCTCGTGGGCCGCGACCTCGGCCGGATCGAGTTCATCCACCTGTCGTTCCAGGAATACCTGGCCGCTTGCCACGTCGCCGGCCAGGGGCTCGGGCGTGCGCTCGCCGACCGCGCCGACGATCCGCGCTGGGAAGAAGTGATCCTGCTCGCGATGTCGCGCCCGGGCGTGTTCGCGTCGTTCATGACCCGCGCGCTCGAACGCGGCGATCTGGATCCGGCGCTGTTGCGCCAGTGCTTCCGCGAAACGCTCCAGATCCTGCCGGCGCCGTTCGAGGCTGCCGCCGATCGCGCGATCGCGCGGCTGCGCTCACCCGACGGCCCGCTGGCGCGGTTCGGACGCTGGTTATTTCGGCGCCCGGCGCCTTCGCCGCCGGCCGGCGAGCTCCGGCGGTTGTTCGAGCTCGTGCAGGGCTACGATCTCCCCGGCCTCGTCGAGCGAGCGCGGTCGGTCATCGACACCGACGATCGCGCGCTACGCGCCATCGCGCGCACGCTCGTGGGGCTACCGGACGCCGAGGTCACAGCGCCGCGCGAAGGGCACCCGTTCACGGAGCCCACGACCGGCATGACGTTCGTCTGGATCCCGGGCAGTAGCTTCCTCATGGGATCTTCGCTCGAGCCGGGCCAGCCCAACTACGATCCCGAGGCCAACAAAGAGTTTCCGGCGCACTGCGTGCAGCTCACCGGCTTCTGGATGAGCGTGTACCCGGTCACCAACGAGCAATACCGGCGCTTCGTCGTCGAGACCGCGCGTGCAGCGCCGGACGCGTTCACCGATCGGCGGTTCAACGATCCCGCGCAGCCGGTGGTAACCGTGACCTGGGACGACGCGCGGGCGTTCACGGACTGGCTCACCACCAAGCTCGCCGGCATCGTGGCGCGTCTACCCACCGAGGCCGAGTGGGAGTACGCCGCCCGCGGCACCGACGGACGGCGCTATCCCTGGGGCAACGAGCCCCTCGACGCGTCTCGCGCGACCTTCGGCCAGCCGTCTGATACGGGACGGCCCGCGGTGGTCGGTCATACGCCCGACGGCAGGAGCCCGTTTGGTGTCCACGACCTGGCCGGCAACGTCTGGGAGTGGTGCTTGGACGCCTGGACCAACAGTTACGCCGAGATCCAGGCCAGTCCGGTGGACCCTTGTCGGCATGGTGACGCTCGCGGGGCGCGGGTGATCCGCGGCGGTTCATGGAGCCGCGAGCCCTGGGGCCTGCGCTCCGCCTTTCGCAGCAAGCTCCTCCCCCAGGTCAAGTTCCAGTTCCTTGGGATCCGGGTGGTATGTGGAGGGGCCCGCCAGCTGGATGCCCCTTGATTCTCATCGCAACCTGGCGCTGCGATTTCTGTACCTCGAGGCCTCGCTGTCGTAGATGACGTGTATCTCCGCGCGCGACGGTTCGGCTACGTGAGCGGCCAGCGGGCCCACGCCATGGCGCGGGAGACCCGGCCGAGGCTGCCGCGCGCCGAGCGGTAGGCCGTGTCGGCCGAGGTCGCCATGTCGGAGAGATCGCCCGCGTCGATCGCGACGCCGTGCCGCGCCCGCTCGAGGATGGTCGCGCAGCGCTCGAGGCCATCAACCCCGACGCGGCGGGCGAACTCGCGCGGCGCCTCGGCCGACGTCGCGCGCCATCCGGCATCGCGTAGCCCGACGAGCGCGAGTTGCCAAGAGTTGGACACCCGCTGATCGATCGTCTCATCCCAGAACGGCCGGCGTAGATGGCGCAGCGTGATCCACCGCCGCAACGGCCGTAGCCCGAGGCTGGTCAGCTGGAACAGCAGCGCCGCCGCGAGCATCACCGCGATCCAGTGCAGGAGCGCGGGGCCGAACCGCGAGGGCGGGGCGCGATGCGGCCGGTAGCTCGACGGGGGAGCGGCGACCGGCGAGGGCGCGGTCCCGGCGGGCGATGGCTCGGCAGCCGCTGGTAGCGGCGTTGGCGTTGGCTCGATCACCGGCGCTGCCTGTTCGACGGCGGGTGCCGGCGTGGGGATCGGTTCCTGGGCCTCGACGGCCACCGGCGGCGTGGTGATCTCCTGTGGGGTGAGCGCGGGGATATCGGTCTGGCCCGCCGCCGTCCCCGACGCGGGACCGCGCGGATCATCGATGATGACCCCAGCGCCGCCGATCGGTTCGCCGTCGGCGATCACGCCGTCGTCCGGACCGATCGCCCCACCCGCGGCGAACGCGGGCTGTTCGCACACCGCGCAATCGATTCCCTGGCGGGGCGGATCGGCGAGCTCGTCATGGCCGCGCCCGATGTGGAAGTACTCCGACACGCGCGAGCGCGTGATCGGCGCCTCCCAGCGGACCGGGCAACACAGCAGGCCGAGGGTCGGTTCGGGATCGGCGACCTGGACCGGGCCGCCATCGAACGCCTCGGTCTGCCACAGGTATGGTGCGATCCACGCGGTGGCGCCGAACGTGATCGCGCTGATCAGGAGGGCCCAGCCACCGCGCGCGAGCTGTCGGCCGGGCGGTTCCTTCAGCACCGCGGACGGCCTGCCGGTCGCCAGGGGCGTCGTGGCGATCGTGCGCCACAGGGCGACGCGGCGCGACTCGCGGACGCGCAGGAACACGATGAACAGCACGGCGAGCGTGCCGAGCAGGACGACGCCGGCGCCATCAGGCGTGACCTGTCCGCTGGTGCCGTCGAGGATCGAGAGCATCCAGATCACCGTCGGGAACCAGAACGCGGCGAGCTGGGCACGATCGCCAAGGCTCCAGAACCCGCACAGCGCGGCCGGCACGAACGCCATCCAGATCTCGGTGCTCGACAGCTCCGGCGGCAGGATCGGCACGCACCAGCTCAGCACTCCGATGACGACGGCGATCGTGACCCACGGCCGGTAGTCGTGGAGCGCGAGGATCTGGCCGAGCGCGGTGCCGGCGAGCGCGCCGACCCAGAGGGGCACGACGCTCATCACGTCGTCGCTCCGGATCGCGGTGAAAAAACCCAGGCCGGCGACGAGCATCAGCCAGTACAGGGCCATGACCGGAATCGCGAGCCGTGTCCGCGTCATGGGATCACCGCCAGGGCAACGCCGCCCTTGCTCGGCCGCGCGATGAAGTCACCGGAGAACGCCGTCACGTCGGTCCAGCAGATCACCTGGCTGAACAAAGCGCGGTCTTGCCACATCTGCTGGACTCGCCGGCGTTCTCGCTTCCGGCGGGATCGGCGATTCTCGGCCGTGCCTGCCGGAAACGGCAGCTTCATCAAGCTGGGCACCACCTCCAGGGGTTCGGTCGACGTCCAGGCCGCCTCGGGCACGACGATCCACAAGATCTGGCCTTCCCAGGGGTGGCGCTGCGGTCGGCTCGACACCACGATCTGCTTGGTCGCGGTGTGGGCGAGCAAGGCCGCGAGCGGCTGGGCGGATTGCCACGTGACGCGCGCCCCGAGCCGCAGCGCCTCGCGGGCGGAGCGTGCGCCGAGCAGGCGCTCGACGGGGACGATCGCGCCCGCCTTGTCGGCGGCGGTCACCAGCGTGACCCGGCAGCCGGCGGCGGTCAGCGCCTTGCCGATGCCCAGCCACACCCCGACCAGCGCGTCGAGCAGCTCGTCGGGCGCGCGGCAGGTCAAGTGCTCGGCGCCGTGAAGCGCGTTGTCGAGGACCAAGCGCACCGCCGGCTCGGCGGGAGGGACCTCGTCGGGCAGGCGCACGACGAGCTGGTTCTGCTGCAGCGAGCGCACCCAGTGGATCCGGCGGGTGTCGTCGCCGGCCACGTACGCGCGGATCCGGAACGTGCCCTCGGTCGGCAGCCGCTGGGCGGGGCGCGCGATCGCGTCATCGCCGCCGGCGTCGAGCAGGTCGCGCAGGCCATCGACGGCGCTGGGCCGCGGCAGGACGGTGAACCGCGCCTCGCCGCGGTGCGTGGACGGCGTGCGCGTGAGGCCCAGGACGTCGCCGAGCCAGAGCGCCAGCGGCGGGGCGTGGTGCTCGCCGCGCTGCGCGTGGCCCAGCTCGCTCTCGAGCGTGATGTCGGCGAGCGAGCCCTCGGCGCCGACCGCGTAGCGCGCCTCGGCGCCGTGGCGCATCGCGCGCCCGGCCGCGAACAGCCGCATCCCGGCGGGGATCGCGACGCCGGTCAGCCGGACCTCCTCGCGTAGCAGGCCACCCTCGACGGCGACCTCGGGCAAGATCGATCGGGTGATCGCCGCGCGCCGCCACGGACCGTCGCCGCCGGCGAACAGCGCGGTCCAGGTCGCGGTGATATAGACCGTGCCCAGGCCGAGCACGCCGATCACGCTCAGGCTCGCCCACCCGGTGAGCCCCGAGGCGACGAGCGCGGCGGCGCCCGACCACATCACGGCGGCGCCGGAGGCGGTGAGCACGTCGAGGTGCGCCCAGCTCGACGGCCGCGCGGTCGATGGCTCGGCTCGGCGTTCGGCTCGGCGTTTGGCCCAGCGTTCGGCGCGGCGCTCGGGCGTGTCCGTGCGCCGGCCGCCGTTGCGCGGCAGGTGTCGGGCCTCGACAAACCGCATGACCAGCGCGCCCGCCATGATCACCCACAAGACGACGAGCAGCGGCGCGGCGACATAGAGGATCCGCTCGTCGTGGACGTTCACGGTGACGAGCGCGGCGACCAGCGAGGGCAGCACCAGCGTCGCAATCCGCAGCGTTCTAGCCTGCATGATCAACGTCCTCCTTTGATCGCGACGGTTCGCAGTCGCTCGCGCACGGTCATGCTGTCGGTCCACAGCCGGTGCCGGAGCACGTCCGGCGCGACGTGGAGTAGATCGTCCATCGTGACAAACTCGCGCTCGGACAGCATGGCCTTGGCCTGAGACGCACGCACCCAGGCCAAGGTTGCGCGCGGGCTGATCGATTGGCCCTCTTCGGCCCCGCGCCGCAGCCCGTTGATGTAGTCGACCGCCGCGCGCTTGATCTCGGGGCTGACGTGGATGTGCGGCACGGTCTCCCGCCAGTCCAGGAACGCCGCCCGGGAGATCACCGGCCCCAGCGCCGAGAGCGGCGAGGCCGCGGCGAGGTGATAGTCGAGCACCTTGACCTCGTCGTCGGGTGCCGGGTAGCCGATCTCGACCATCACCATGAAGCGATCGATCTGCGCCGCGGGCAGCGCGTAGGTCCCCTGGTGGTCGATCGGGTTCATCGTGGCGAGCACCTGGAACGGCTCCTCGATCTCGTAGGTCACGCCCTCGACGGTGGCGCACCGCTCCTCCATCACCTCGAGCAGGGCCGACTGGGTCTTGGGGGTCGCGCGGTTGATCTCGTCGGCGAGCAGGATGTGCGTGAAGATCGGCCCGGGGCGGAAGTGGAACTTCTGGCCCTGCGGGTCGAACACGTTCGCGCCGGTGATGTCCATCGGGAGCAGGTCGGGCGTGAACTGGATGCGCCCGAACCGGGTCTCGATCGCCGCCGCGATCGCCTTGCACAGCTGGGTCTTGCCGACCCCGGGCACATCGACGAGCAGGACGTGGCCGCGCGCGGCCATCGCGGTCAGCACGCGCTCGATGACGTCGCGCTTGCCGACGATCACCGACTCGATGGCATCGACCACCCGGAGGTATTCCTGGCGGATCCGTTCGACCCGGCGCCGCAGCGGCGTGCGTTCGACCGGCGCCAGGGTCGGGGCCGGCAGCTCGCCGCCGCGATAAGGATCCTTGCGTTCCATGCTGGTGTTCTCCTCGGGCGCATTGCCCACGTGATGGCGTGGCAGCCGGCCGATCAGCCAGCGCACGACCTTGCCGCCGGTTCGCCGAGAGGCGGCCTCCTCCGGTTGTTCCTGCCAGAGGCCGGCGTAGGCATCGGCGAGCCGGCGCCGGATCGGCTCATCGGCCGCGAGCTGGTAGAGCAGCGCCAGGACGCCCGCGCGCAGCTCGCTCGGGATCATCGGCGCGAGCGTCTCGGGGGTCTCGATGACGAAGTCGTGATCGCCCAGCGGGGGTCGACCGAGCGCGGACAGGCCGTGGGCGGCGCGCTCGAGATCGATCGCGGTGGGCTCGCCGGTGGCGAGCAGGACGCCCGCGACGACCCGGCCGACGCGCCGAATGTCGGTGACGTCGGTGGCGCCGGCCCCGCCGGTGCTAGCAGGACCAGGCATCGGGCCTCCTGGCGTGGCGGTCATGCACCAGGGACACCGCGAGCGCGCCGCGCGTTCCCGGCAGCGCACCCGGCAGCCCAGCCGGCGTTACAGTCGATCGGTTCGCGGTGGGCATCGAAGGTCGCGCCACCGAGCGGACGGCGACGCCGCCTTAGCGTGCAACGCCGGACCTCGCCGTGCCAGCAGAACTCCAGCGCCGGCACTTTTGACGAGAAATTCACCAGATCGACAGCACGCGGCTACCTGCGCACGGGAGCGCCGAGGCCGAGCCGCTGATGGTCGGCGAGCGTGCAGCGGTTCTGCACGACCGTGATCCCCGCGGCCTCGAGGATCCGCGCCGAGTCCTCGTTCCTGATACCGAGCTGGAACCACACGACCTTCGGGCGGGGGCTCATCGCGAGGATGTCCTCGACGTGCTGCGGGATCAGCTCCGCGCGGCGAAACACGTCGACCAGATCGACGGCTTCACCGATCTCGGCGAGCGTGTCATGGACCTTCTCCCCGAACATCTCGCGGCCGTGCAGCTGCGGGTTCACGCCGATGATCCGGTAGCCTTCGTCGTGCAGGTACTCGGGGACGTAGAACGCTGCCTTCTCGGGCTCATGATGAAGCCCGAGCACGGCGATCGTCGGCGAAGTCGTCAAGATCTCACGTAGCTGGGGGTCATTGAGCGCGTTGATCGCCATGACAAACCATACCCGTGCGGGCAGACGGTGGGTATGTACCGATCTCGCCGGAGGCGCCCGCACCCGCGGGTCGATTCACCGCGTCATCGGTATAAAGATTACGCCGCGTCGTCGAGCCCAGACGGAATAGCCTTACGCGGCGGTTCGTTGCATGATGCACGCCTCATGCGCCTCCCATACCTCTTCGCTGTGGTCGCCTTCATCGCGGTCGCATGTCACGGCAATGATTCCGCGAAGGCCGGTGCCGGCTCGTCGTCGAGCGCACCGCAGACCACGCCGCCGGCGGCCGGGCCGGCCGGGCCAGGAGCGAACGGCTCCGCCGCGAGCGGCAAGCCCACCAGCGACGGGGCAGGCTCGCAGGTAGCCGACGCCAAGCCGGTTCCGGCCAAGCCGGACGTCCAGCCCGACGCCAAACCTTCAGACATCAAGCAGGCTCCGTCGTCGGGGGAGCTCGCGCCCGGGGGCCACGACTTCACGTCTGAAGGTAAGGCGCTCCTCGCGGTCGGCGCGTGCGGCGACCTGCCGCCGCCCGCGGGCTTCGATCCCCAGGCCCTCGCGGCGCATTGCGAGATCATCAAAAGAGCACAGGCCGACTATCTCGAGCAGTGGGTCAAGCCCGCCCGCACCTTCTTCGGCGAGCACGTCCCGAGCGACATCCCCAGGAAGGTCGTCTACCCGTTCGCCGGTGGCGATCTCTCGACGGCGCTGACCGTGTACCCCGATGCCGACGAGATCACGACGCTCTCGCTCGAGCCGGCCGGCGATCCGCGCGACCTCGCCCACTTGAAGGGCGGCGAGCTCGACAAGGCGCTCAAGAAGGTCGAGTACGAGCTCAAGTTCCTCTACCGCGTCAACTTCAGCAACACGATCAACATGATCGACGCCATGCGCGAGGGCTCGCTGCCGACCCAGCTGATCTTCGGGCTGTCGGCGCTCAAGATCCACGGCTACGAGGTGGTCGCGCTCCGCTACTTCAAGCTCGAGCAGGACGGCAAGATCCACTACCTCGACGACAGCGAGGTCGCCGCGGCGCCGGCGCCGACGAAGGCCAAGCCGCAGATCCGCAATCGGATCTTTGCCAACGTCGAGATCCAGTTCCGGAGGCCGGGCGGCCACCTCCAGGTCTATCGCCACATCCAGCAGAACCTCGACAACGACAACCTCAAGAAGGATCCGCGCACGCTCTTGCACCTCGAGGCGAAGGGCACCGTCGCCGGCATGACCAAGGCCGCGAGCTACCTCCTGTCATGGGACTCGTTCTCGACGATGCGCAACTACCTCACCGACCACGTCGCGTGGATGGTGTCGGATGCCACGGGAGTTGCACCCAAGTGGGGCAAGGCGGCCGGCTTCGAGTACGAGACCTACGGCGCCTTCATCGGCCCGCACATCCCGGCCGGCGGCAGCATCGCCAAGGACTGGCGCGTCGAGTTCGAGGGCGAGCCCAAGCGCGATCTGGCGTTCCGGTTCGGCTACTACGACAAGAAGAACGCCAACCACCTCATCATCATGCGGAAGAAGAAAGGCTAGCCAGGGTCGTCTCTGTGACACCGATCTCGGTGCGTGTAGGCACCCTCGCCACAGTTAGAATTGCAACACGCTCACCGGATCTCACGGCGACCTTGCGATAATCTGCCCGCATGGTGGCCGGCATGTGTCCGCGGTGTGGGAAGGGCGTTGCTCTGCATGAAGGACGGCCGTTCGTAACGGCGTTCAACGTCGTCGAGCTGTGGCACCGCGACTGCTTCGATGAGCGCGACGTGCTCGTCACGCGGTCGACCCCGCTCGACTTCCTGCCGACCCCGCCCACGCCGCGCCTGCTCCGTGTGCTGGGCGGCGCCGTCGCCGGCTCGATGCTCATCGCCATCGTGATCGGCCAGTGGACGTGGGGCGAGATGGCGCCGCCGCCCGCGGCCCTGGTCGCGAACGTCGAGCCCGCGGCGCCGGTCGAGCCGATCGCACTCCGCGTGGTCGATACCGCGCACGAGCGGATCCCGGCGCGGATCGTCACCGTCGAGACCGAGATCGAAGCGCGCTATGCCGTGCCGGTGCGCGACGGCATGCGGCTCGACGAGATGTTCCCCTCGCTGCGCGCGTGGACGCACCCGGTGACCGGCAGCCCCGAGCTGATGCCGGAGCAACCCAGCCGGCACTTCGGCGCCCGCCGCGAAGGCATCGATCGCCCCGAGTGCGGCGAGGGCCATTGTGGCATCGACCTCGACGGCCCGCGTGGCCGGCCGATCGTCGCCGTGGCCGCGGGGACGGTCGTTCGCGTCGAGCTCAGCAAGCTCGGCCTCGACGGCCGCAGCGGCCGCTACGTCCGCATCGAGCACGACGACGGCACGCTGACGGCGTACATGCACATGGACGACGTCGCCGATGTTCGCGTCGGCGATCGCGTCGCCGCAGGTCAGTACGTCGGCACGCTCGGCGCGACAGCCGTGTTCGAGTCGGTGCCGCACCTCCACTTCAGCCTCGAGGTCCCGGCGCACCCGGGCCTGCACGGCGACAACACCGACACGCATTACGTCGATCCGGCGCCGTTCCTCGTGCGCTCGACGATCGGCCCGGTCACGCGCCCGCAGGGCAACGCCGAGCGCGAACGCCGGCACCAGATCAAGCCGGCGTTCTAGCTCCCGGTCAGTCCTGAGGCGCCGTCGTCTGGCGCCGGTGGGTGCTAGATTCCGCGCGATGGTTCCGAAGACGCCTGCCCAGCGGCCTCGTCCGGTCAGAGCGTCCAGCACGAGCGCAGGCCCCGAGCGAGCCGACAGGTCGCCAACGTTGCGTAATACGACGATATGCCATACGTTGATGGCATGGCGGTCGATCGTCTGAGCGTGACCGTACCGAGCGAGCTCGGGGCTGCCCTGCGCGCGCTCGCCGAGGCCCGTGGTGCGACGGTCTCGACCGTGGTCGCCGAGGCGATCGCGCACCAGGTACGCCTGGCGGCCCTCGACCTCGCCCTCGCGGAAGCCGACCGGCGCTTCGGCCCGGTCGATGACGAGCAGGTGACCGCGGCCGAAGCGGAGCTCGTCAAGGCCGCCAGGCGCGGGCGCAAGCGCGGACGCAAGCGAACCGCTGCATGAGTCGCCTGATCCTCGATGCCGGCGCGTTCGTGGCGTTCGAGAAAGGCGACGTTCGGATGCGCGCACGGCTCACGGCGGCGCGCCGGCTGGGGCTCGAGCTCGTGACGACGTCCCCGGTGATCGGTCAGGTCTGGCGGGATGGCCGCCGGCAGGTGCTGCTCGCCCGGCTGATCTCTGCAACAAACGTGGACGCGCCGACCGAGCAGGCCGCCCGCCGCGCCGGCGAGCTCCTTGCGAGGACCAGGACCCCGGATGTCGTCGATGCCCTGCTGGTCGGCCGCGTGATGGATGGCGACACCGTGCTGACCTCCGATCCCGGCGATCTCGAAGCGCTGCTCCAGGCCGCGGGGGTACGCGCGACGATCGTGACCGTCTGAGCTCGGCGAAGGGCGCTACTGCTTGGCGTGCTCGGCGAGCACGTCGGCGATGCCCAGCGTGAGCTTGCGGGCGGTCGGCAGGTGCAGGTCAACTACTGCGCGCCATGACGGAGCAAGAGGATGGCGTCAGTGTCGGCGATGACGATGGAGTTGCCGACGATCGTCGTCCAGGCGGTCGAGCGATCAGGACGCCTTGGTGCGTTTTTGCGCCCACCACGACTTGGCGGAGCCGACGAGCTGGAAGTAGCGCGGCCGGTCGGTCAGCTTGTGGGTCTCGAGCCACAGCCGCTTCAGGAACCGCTTGCGCCCCGGTTCGGGGTGATCCTCGAAGGCCGTCCGGGCGTGCAGCACGTGGTAGTTATTGATGAACTGGATATCTCCCGGCTGGAAGTCCATGTAGACGTTGAACTCGGGGTTGCGGCACATCCGATCCATCAGATCGAGGGCCTCGCGCTGCGCTGGGCTGAGCGGTGGCACGCCGGGGTGGCGGCGCGCCGACTCGATGTAGGGCCGGATGTAGCGCACGAACAGCCGATCGCCATGGCGCGTGAAGATCGGCACCTCGTAGGTCGGCGCGTGGCCGGGCTGCTCCTCGCCGCGGTAGTCGTAGATCATCGGCTCGTAGAGCACCGCCGCCAGGTCCGGCCGCGTGCGCACCATCTCGTTGTGCGCGAGTACGGCGTTGGCGACCGTGCTGAGCCCACCCGACCTGGCCTTGCGCAGGCACATGAGGCCGACCAGATCCGAGCCGTCGGAGTGGTACGGCATGGCGACCGGCCCCAGCTCGTTGCCGCGGGCCGTCGGGTCGGAGACGTAGCGGCCCTGATCGGTCACGTCTCCGAGCAGGTGGCCGTGCTTGTTCTGCGGCCAGGGGTGGCCGAGGTGCATGCCGATCCCCCAGTAGATCGCGCTGGCGTCGGCGTCGCTGTAGCGCTCGACGGGCAGGCCGCTGATCAGCTGGAAGCCGCGGCCGTCGATCAGCTCGTCCTCGAACCGGCGGATCGTCGCCGCCAGCGTGGGCAACGGGAAGTCGTCGGCGGTGATGTCGAGGACATCCGCGCAGCGCGCGTTGGCGTGCGCCAGGGCCGCCTCGAGCTCGGCGATGTCGGCGCCGGTCAGCCGGTACGTCCATCGCGAGTGATCGGCGATGTCGCGCGCGCGCCACTCGGCGCCGGTCTCCAGGGGCACGAGGGTCGGGGGTGATTCAGCGTGAGCGATCATGGGGTCCTCCTGGGCTTGGCGCCACGCACCAGCGTACCGGGCAGGGCGCCGGTCGGCTCGCCTTCCCGGTAGGTGACGGCGCCGCTCACGATCGTCGCGACGTAGCCGTCGGCGGTCTGCATCAGCCTCCTGCCGTGGGCCGGCAGATCGTGGACAATGTAGGGCCGGTGTAGCCGCAGCCGCGCGAAGTCGATGACGTTGAGATCGGCCTTCATGCCCGGCCGCACCAGGCCGCGATCGAACAGGCCGACCGCTGCAGCGGTCTCGCTGGTCTGGCGCTTGATCAGCCACGGCAGCTCGAACCGCCCATGCGGGCGATCGCGGCCCCAGTGGGTCAGCGCATAGGTCGGGAAGCTGCCGTCGCAGATCGTGCCGACGTGCGCGCCGCCGTCGCCGAGCCCCGACACCGTATCCGGGTGCGCCAGCATCACGCGCGCCGTGTCGAGCGAGAACTCGGTGTAGTTGTGGAGCGGGAAGTACAGGATCTCGCGGCCGTCGCTCTCGAGCAGCAGATCGTAGGCCAGATCGGCCGGCGGGCGGCCCGCCTGCGCGGCCTGCGCGGCGATGCTGCGGTCCGGACCGGGCTCGTAGTCGGGTGGATCGCCGAGCCGGAACAGCTTGTGGTAGCTGCGCGCGATGTAGCGCACCGTCGAGCTGCCCGACGAAATGGCCGCGTTCTCGTCGAGGATCCGGCGTCGCAGCGCGGGCTCGCGCAGCTCGCGCAGCCGATCGGCCAGGGGCAGCTTGGCGATCGCGCGGTAGCTCGGGCACGCGACGAACGGGTGGAGCGAGCACTCGAGGCCGAGCAGGAGGCCGATCGGGCGTCCGGCGACCTGGGCCTTGATCGGCAGGCCGCGCGTCGCCGCGCGCTCGATCTGCGCCAGCAGCAGCTTCCACTGGTCGGGCGCGCCGTCGTGCTGCGCGAGCGAGATCGTCATCGGCCGCCGGGCGTCCTCGACCATGCGGCAGAACAGCTCGAACTCGCCGTCGAGATCGGCGAAGTCGGAGATCATCTCGAACACGCCGGTGCCGGATCGGCCGAGCCCGGCGGCGATCCCGCGCAGCTCGGCCTCCGCCGCGGCGAACGTCGGGGTGTGCGCGCCGCGGCTCGTGCGGTGCTGCACCGTGCGCGACGACGTGAAGCCGAGCGCGCCGGCGGCGAGCGCCTGCTCGACCAGCTCGCTCATCGTCGCGATCTCGCCATCGGTCGCGGCCTCGCGACGCGCGCCCCGCTCGCCCATCACGTAGACCCGCAGCGCGCCGTGCGGGATCTGGGCGCACACGTCGATGTCGTGCGGCATGCGCTCGATCGCGTCGAGGTACTCGGGGAAGCTCGACCACGTCCACGGCAGTCCCTCGTCCAGCGCGGCGCCCGGAATGTCCTCGACGCCCTCCATCAGCTCGACCAGCATCGCGTGATCGGTCGGGCGCACCGGGGCGAACCCGACGCCGCAGTTGCCCATGACCGCGGTGGTCACGCCGTGCAAGGACGACGGCGCGAGCCGGGAGTCCCACGTGACCTGACCGTCGTAGTGGGTGTGAATGTCCACGAAGCCCGGCGTGACCAGGAGGCCCTCGGCGTCGATCTCCTCGCGGCCGGCGGCGCCGACCCGGCCGACCTCCGTGATCAAACCGCCGGCGATCGCCACGTCGGCGCGAAACGGCGCGCCGCCGCTGCCATCGATGACCGTGCCGTTGCGGAGGACGAGATCGGGCTTCTCTGTCATGCGATGAGCTCGTTGGTTATTGCCTGGCGTGCTCGGCGAGCACGTCGGCGACGCACAGCGTGAGCTTGCGCGCGGTCGGCAGGTGCAGGAACTCGTTGGGGCCGTGGGCGTTGGAGCCCGGTCCGAGCACGCCGGTGATGCAGAACTGCGCCTTGGGGAACTTGTCGCCGAGCATGGCCATGAACGGGATCGTGCCTCCCTCGCCCATGTACATCGACGGCTTGCCGAAATGCCGCTGCGACGCGGCGTCGAGCGCCTTCTCGAGCCACGGCGCCAGCTCGGGCGCGTCCCAGCCGTTGTTCGCGTTGATGTCGGAGAACGAGACCTTGGCGCCGTGGGGAGGATCCTTCTCGAGCGCCTGCTTGAGCGCGGCGGCCGCCGCCTCGGCATCGACGCGCGGCGGGATGCGGAGCGAGAGCTTGAGCCGCGTGAACGGGCGCAGCACGTTGCCGGCGCTGCCGACCGCCGGCCAGCCGTCGGCGCCGGTGATCGCGAGGGTCGGACGCCAGGTGCGGTTGAGGATCAGCTCGACGTTGCTGGTCGAGACGGGGGCGACGCCGGGCTGGAGCGGGAACTTGCTGTAGATCTCGTCGCCGATCACCTGCGCCGTGCGCTCGGCCTGCAGCACGCGCTGCCGGGGGATCTCGGTCGCGAGCTGGGCGAGCTTGATCTGGCCGGTGTGGCTGTCCTCGATCCGATCGAGCAGCTGGCGGATGATGCGCTCGCTCGAGGCGATCACGCCGGTGGCATCGCCGGAGTGCACGCCCTCGGTGAGCAGCGAGACCTCGAGGTTGCCGGTGATGTTGCCGCGCAGCGAGGTCGTCGACCACAGCTGGTCATAATTGGCGCAGCCCGAGTCGAGGCACACCACGAGCGAGAGCTGGCCGATCCGCGGCGCGAGGTGGTCGATGTAGGCCGGTAGGTCGAAGCTGCCGCTCTCCTCGCAGGCCTCGATCAGGATGACGCAGCGGGCGTGTGGGATCTTGTCGCGACGGAGCGCGTTGACCGCGGTCAGCGACGCAAAGATCGCGTAGCCGTCGTCGGCGCCGCCGCGTCCGTAGAGCTTGTCGCCTTCGATCACCGGGATCCACGGGCCCAAGCCCTCGCGCCAGCCGGTCATCTCCGGCTGCTTGTCGAGGTGGCCGTAGAGCATGACCGTGTCGCCGGCGCGCCCACCGGTGCCAGGGATGTCCATGAAGATGACGGGAGTGCGCTCCCCGAGCCGGACCACCTCGAGCGTCGCACCTTCGGGCAGCTGCTTGCGGGCCCAGCCGGCGAGCAGCTCCGTGGCCTTGTCCATGTAGCCGTTCTTGCGCCAGTCCGGGTCGAACATGGCCGACTTGTTCTCGATCTTGATGTAGTCGACGAGCGTGGGGACGATCGATGACGCGAACAGGTCGGAGGTCCACTTCGTGGCAGAGTCGGCGACGGGCATGCGCGGACTCTACTTGCGATCGCCGCGCGGATCTATCGATCGCCTCTGGGGTTTCCTGGGCGGTGGCCGGGCCGGCCGGCTCCCCTCATGGGCGGGCCCAGTTTGGCGCCGCCGCGAGCACATCCGCGCTAGGCTTGGGCTACCCGCGCGTGAACCCCGCGAAACCTACCCGAAATTGCGGGCTGCAACCGGCGCTTCCCAGCGCTACACAGGAGCTATAGCTCTCGTACTATTGGAGGCATGGTGATCCGGCTGTCGGACGAAAAGAAACCCCCCGCGCCCCCGAAGCGCGACGGCGAACGCCAGACGGGCCTGGTGCTCGATGAGCGCACGCGCACCAAGAAGCCCCCGATGTACAAGGTCCTCTTGCACAACGACGACTACACGACCCGCGAGTTCGTCGTCTGGGTGCTGCAGACCGTGTTCCACAAGAACGAGAGCGACGCGATCGCGATCATGAGCCACGTCCACAACAACGGCGTCGGCGTGGCGGGGGTGTACACGTTCGAGGTCGCCGAGACCAAGGTGACCAAGACGACGCACCTGGCCAAGGCGCAGCAGTTCCCGCTCCAGCTCTCGATCGAACCGACCGAGTGACGACCGACCGACGACCCGACCAAGAGGTTTCGCCATGCTTTCCCCCGAGCTTCAAGCCACGCTGCAACGCGCCGTCGATGATGTTCGCGGCCGGCGCCACGAATACCTGACGCTGGAACACCTGCTGCTGGCGATCCTCGACGATCCGAGCGGGGCCGACATCGTCGTCAAGTGCGGCGGCGACGTCGACAAGCTGCGCGGGGATCTCGAGCGCTTCCTCGACGAGCAGGTCGACGAGCTGCCCGAAGGCGAGGAGAGCGGGCCCGACCAGACGCTCGCGTTCCAGCGCGTGCTGCAGCGCGCGGCCATGCACGTCCAGGCCGCCGGCCGCCAGCAGATGACGACCGGCAACGTGATCGCGTCGATGTTTCGCGAGCGCGACTCGCACGCGGTGTACCTGCTCGAGAAGCAGGGGGTCTCGCGGTTCGACGTCATCAATTACATCTCGCACGGGGTCTCGAAGATCGCGTCCGGTGGGCCGGTCGTGCCGCGCGCGCGCGGGGTCGAGGACGATGGCGCCGAGGATCAGAAGGTCGCCAACCCGCTCGAGAGCTTCTGCATCGATCTGACGCAGCGCGCGCGCGAGGGCAAGATCGATCCGCTGATCGGCCGCGCCCTCGAGCTCGAGCGCATCATCCAGGTGCTGTCGCGGCGGCGCAAGAACAACCCGCTGCTCATCGGCGAGCCCGGCGTCGGCAAGACCGCGCTGGCCGAGGGACTCGCGCTGCGCATCGTCGACGGCAAGGTGCCGGGCCCGCTCGCCGACGCCCGGGTCTACTCGCTCGACATGACCGCGGTCCTGGCCGGCACGCGCTACCGCGGCGACTTCGAGGAGCGGCTCAAGGCCGTGATGAAGGTCCTGATCGGCGATCCGAAGGCGATCCTGTTCATCGACGAGATCCACAACATCATCGGCGCCGGCGCCACGAGCGGCGGCACGATGGACGCGGCCAACATCTTGAAGCCGCCGCTGGCCAACGGCGAGCTGCGCTGCATCGGCTCGACGACGTTCAAGGACTACCGCCAGGCGTTCGAGCGCGATCGCGCGCTGGCGCGGCGGTTCCAGCGGATCGACGTCGGCGAGCCGACCGTCCCCGAGGCGATCGAGATCCTGAAGGGCCTCAAGTCGCGCTACGAGGATCACCATAACGTCAAGTACTCGGACCCGGCCATCGAGGCGGCGGTCGAGCTGTCGGCGCGCCATATCAGCGACTCGCACCTGCCCGACAAGGCGATCGACGTGATCGACGAGGCCGGCGCGCGGTCGCGCCTCATGCCCGAGGCCGATCGGCCCGACATGATCCGGCCCGCGCAGATCGAGGAGATCGTCGCCAAGATCGCGCGGATCCCGACGCGCTCGGTGTCGTCCCAGGACAAGAAGAAGCTCGCCGACCTAGAGGGCGAGCTCAAGCGGATGATCTTCGGCCAGGACAAGGCGATCGAGCAGCTCGCCACGGTGATCAAGCTGTCGCGCGCGGGCCTCGGCAACCCCAACAAGCCGACCGGGAGCTTCCTGTTCGCGGGCCCGACCGGCGTCGGCAAGACCGAGCTCGCCAAGCAGCTCGCCGCCGTGATGGGGGTCGAGTTCATCCGGTTCGACATGTCGGAGTACATGGAGAAGCACACGGTGTCGCGCCTGATCGGCGCGCCTCCCGGCTACGTCGGCTTCGATCAAGGCGGCCAGCTGACCGACGCGATCAACAAGCACCCGTACTCGGTCGTCCTGCTCGACGAGATCGAGAAGGCGCACCCCGACCTCTACAACATCCTGCTCCAGGTCATGGACCACGCGACGCTCACCGACAACAACGGTCGCAAGAGCGACTTCCGCAACGTCATCCTGATCATGAGCAGCAACGCCGGCAGCCGCGAGATGGCCGCGGGCAAGATCGGTTTCGGCGACTCGATCGCGGACAACAAAGACGGCAAGAAGGCGCTCGAGCGCGTGTTCACGCCCGAGTTCCGCAACCGGCTCGACGCGACCGTGTTCTTCGACGCCCTCCCGATCGAGGTGATCCGCAAGGTGGCGCGCAAGTTCCTCGACGAGCTCGACGGACAGCTCGCCGAGAAGAAGGTCCAGCTCGAGGTCACCCCCGCGGCGATCGACTGGTTCGTCGAGCACGGCTACGACAAGGCGATGGGCGCGCGGCCGATGGCGCGGCTGGTCCAGACCACGCTCAAGGGCCCGCTGGCCAACGAGATCCTGTTCGGCAAGCTCGTGGGCGGCGGCACCGCGCGCATCGACCTCGCGGCGGGCGCGATCACGATCGAGTGCGAGCCGGCCAAGCCGACCGACGCCGGCGACGCCGACAAGGACGACGACGCCCCGAAGCCGCCGCCGAAGAAGAAGACGCGCGAGCCGGTGAACTGACCAACTGACTTCAGGGTTGCGTCGCCTCGGGATGATCATACTTTTCGCCACGCCAGAAGTGTTCGCCATGGCGACCGTTCGCCACCTCGCACGCCTGTCGCTGGCGTGCCCCCACGATTCTTCTGTTGGGCTCTCTGGGAGGCAGCCGCGTCCTGGTTGATGCTTGTCCTGTCCACCTTCGCGAACTACCTCGGCGAACGTGATTTTCGGATTCCCGACTAGCGCTGCCTCGGGTTCGATCCCCCTCGGCGGCCGCCTCCGATCACGGTTGCAGAAGCATCAAGGCGACGTGAGCTGGTCGCCGGGCTCCCGCGCGCGACGGAGGAAGTACCTGCCGCTGATCACGAGCGAGATGATGCAGATACCGCTCGTCGCGTACGAGAAGTAACGGAAGAACTGAAGCTTCGAGATGTTTGCTTGGCCGAGGTTCTTGTACAGGACTACGCCGACGGAGCCTCCGTAGGCCACAGCATCGCTGACGTAGATCAGGAAGACGGCGGTGGCGACGATCCCCAGCGCCGCGATCGTGCGATCGAAGAGGACACAGCCGTATGGGACATAGCCGAGATAGAGGCCGAGCCCGACGAGGATCATCCAGGGGGTCGGCCCGATCGCGCCGCCATCGAAGAGCAGCGTCCCGACGCCGACCAGCAGTGCACCGGTCGCCATGATCACGTAGGTGAGGAGGAGTCCGCGGCGGTTGTCCTTGACGAGGTAGAGCAACCCGAGGACGAGCATCACCGATAGCGCGATCGGAAGCTCGGTGATCGTGAACACGCTCGCCTGGTCACCGAGACCCAGGTCCGCCCAGATCTCTGCCGCATAATTGTCGCGGAAGTCGCGGTAGGAGGTGAGAAAGAAATAGACGAGGACGAGCAGCAGGAGCCCGGGCAGAAAGCGCCGGAGGAACGCGCGTCGCTCGGGCCCGCTCATCGGCTCACGCTCGGTCCGAGCCGCGACGTCCGCGGCGCTCGGCGCGGGGATCAGGCTCAGGCCGTAAACGGCGGCGAGGAACACCGGCAGGAACAGCAGGCCGGCCGTCGCCGGCATCCACGCCTCGCTGACTCCAGCGTCGAGCAACATCTTGCCGACCGACTTCACTGCACCGCTCGCGACGACGTAGGCGCAGCTCAGTCCAGCTCCGAGGATCTCGGAAGTCCGTCGGCCTTCGAGGAAGCTGAACACGACGCCCCAGACGGTTCCCAGGGGCAGGCCGTTCAAGAACAGCGCGATCACCTTTCCGTAGGGCGGCAACACCGCGAATAACATGAGCGCGAACTCGGCCCAGCCGATCAGGAACACGAGCGCCCACGCTCTCTGGCCGGGCCGCATCTCCGAGTTAAACTTGATCCCGAGGAACTTCGAGAGTGCATAGCCGAACAGTTGACTGATGATCAGCGCGCTCTTGAGATCGAGGAGCCAGAACGTCTCGCCCGCGTAGTGGGCCGCCGCGAACGGTTTGCGGAAGCTGTACATTGCGAAGTACGTCGTGAATGCCATCGCCACGGCGTAGAGAGCGAACAGGCCGGGGGACGCCCGCGTCAGCCAGCGGGTCACGCGATGAGGTGGTTGTTCGCTCACGGAGGCACCGTACATTGTCCTACGTCCGACGAGCGGCGTCTATGTCGAACCGTGAACGACGCTTGACAAAATTTCGCGGGGGTCGAAAGTTGATCGATCACATCAACACTTGTGAGCCGGAGGTCGAGATTTGAGCCTAGACGTCGAGCTGGTCGTCCGCATTCTTGTAGGAACAGCGCTCGGAGGAGTCATCGGTTACGAGCGGGACATCCATGGCCGACCAGCTGGGCTCAGAACCCACGCACTCGTCGCGCTAGCGGCAGCGACATTCATGGTCGTCTCTACCCACCTAGCTTACTACCAAGGCTACCACGCAGGCGATTTCACCGAGGTAGACGGATCGAGGATCGCCGCGTCGGTGGTCAGCGGGATCGGTTTCCTCGCAGGTGGCGCGATCCTGCGGACCGGATTCTCGATCCAAGGCCTGACGACAGCCGCAGGACTATGGCTCGTGGCCGCGATCGGCTTGTGCGCCGGCGGTGGGATGTATGTCGAGAGCGTTGCGGCCACGGTGATCGGTGTCGCCACACTGACGATCCTGCGGCGCCTCGAGGATAAGGACGACCGTATTCGACGGCGACTCATCCTGACGCTCACCGAGGCGGCGATCGCCACCGATCGACTCGTCGCAAAGCTCACCGACCTGAACCTGTTCCCGACGGTCGAGGGCTGGAACCGGGAGAACGCGGCCTCGCTTCGACAGATCACCCTCGCGGTCCGGCTACCGAGGACAGGTGGCGAAAAGACGCTCGTTTCAGCGCTGGAGGCCGAGCCGGGCATCGCGCGTATGCAGCTTGATCCACCGAGCTAAGATCGCCATCAACGCGAAGAGTCTCAAGCGCGCCATTGCCGAGCTGGCCCCAGTCAAGGGCATCACCCGCTTCGAGCGGAAATCGTAGCCGTTTCATCGCAGAAGTGTCGAGAGAAGCCGTCGAGAACGAGCTTGCCGACACCGTCGCGAGGGACGGCTCTGGTCGTTCGAGCGCCCGCATCCCCGGGGCGCTGCGTGCGCGGAGGCGGGACTCGTCGACTGGGGCGCAAGCGTTTCGACCGACAACGAGGGACTCATCGACGTGGCGGCCGGCAAGCCCGTGCGCTGGGGCGAGGGTCAGGGGCTGGGTAGAGGAATCGGCGTGAAGGTCGCTCACGGCACCGCCGTGCTCATCGCGGAGCGGCCCCGACAGGGGTACCGGCAGTTCTGAAACGGTCGGGATTCTGCCGCTGGCTCGGCTGGCGAAGTAGTCCAGTCAGGATCTCCTCACGGTGAGGCAGAGATCATTGAACGCAACCTGAACCGCAACGCGAAGTTGCGCACAGTGCGCCGCAGGTGTCGTCTCCGCGATTCTGTTGCACTGCTACGAACAGATCGTTCGCGCTACGTGCCCGGGATCGCACGTGACGCGGTGCGCGGGTTTCGTTTGGAACATTTCATATTCGAAGCCCTGTGATTACTGGATCTGCCCGCGGCGGAAGCCTACCGTCCGCGGGCCCGGCGTTTAGAGTGCGCATGTCGCGCCTCGTCGTTCCCCGGGTACTGGAGGGAACATGGTCTCTCGTACCGCCAAGTTACTTTGTTTGTTGCCGTTTGCCGTGGGTACCGTTGCATGTCAAGGCGCACCGGGGTTGGGGGACGTGTCGAATAACCAGTCGCAGGTCACCCTCGACCAGGGTCAGTCGGGCAACGACGATCATGCCCGGCCGGCCGATGATGACGGGCTTCCCGCGGTGCATCCGCCGGACGGGATCCGAGTCGAGCCCCAGCGGCCCGAGCGGGAGCTGCGGGACATCGTTCGCGATCTCGACCGCAAACGCATAGAGTCGACGATCCGCAGCCTCATCAGCTTCGGAACCCGTCACACCGAGTCGAGCCAGACCGATCCCCACCGCGGCATCGGCGCGGCGATCAACTTCGTCTTCACGACCATGCAGGGGTTCGCGGCACAGTCGGGCGGACGGATGACCGTGGAGCTGCAGACCTACCACCAGCCGGCGGTGGCTGGCACGATCTTGACCCCCAGCGGCGTGGACATCACCAACGTGGTTGCCACCATTCATGGATCGCTCACGCCGAATCGCATCTACCTCGCGTCGGGGCACCTCGACTCGCGCCGGTCGAACGTCACCGACGCCGTCGGCGACGCGCCGGGCGCCGATGACGATGCCTCCGGCGTTGCCGTCATCATGGAGCTCGCCCGCGTGCTGTCCAAGCACGCTCCGGAGTCGACGATCGTGCTCACGGCCGTCGACGGCGAGGAGCAGGGGCTGTTCGGCTCGCAGAATCAGGCCAAGCTGTTCAAGGCCGCCGGCGCCGACATCCAGGGCATGTTCTCGGACGACATCGTCGGCAGCAGCACGGCCGAGAACGGCGTGCGAGATCCGCACCGGCTGCGCCTGTTCACCGAGGGCGTCCCCACGCTCGATACCTCGCTGCAGGCCCAGCTGCGCGTGCTCGTCGGCGGAGAGAACGATAGCCAGTCGCGCCAGCTCGGCCGGTTCGTGAAGTCGGTCGCCCAGAACGAGGAGACCGACATGATCGTCTGGATGGTCAACCGGCGCGACCGCTACCTGCGCGCCAGCGACGACGTCTCGTACCAGCAGCAGGGCTTCACGGCCGCGCGGTTCACCGAGCCGAACGAGGACTTCGCCCACGAGCACCAGGACATTCGGGTTGATTCCAGCGGCCTCCAGTTCGGTGATCTGATCGACTTCGACGACTTCTCGTTCATGGAGCGGGTCGCCCGGGTCAACGCCTCCGCCCTGTGGTCCTTGTCCCAGGGGCCGGGCACGCCCAAGAACCTCCAGATCGTGGCCAACGTCCTCACCAACAGCACGACCATGACCTGGAACGCGGACACCGATCCGGACCTGGCGGGCTACGAGATCGTGTGGCGCTTGACCACCGAACCGGACTGGACCAACGCGATCCCGGTCGGCAACGTGACCTCCGCGACCTTGCCGGTGTCGCCGAAGGATAACTTCCAGTTCGGGCTTCGCGCCGTCGACACCGCTGGGCATCACAGCCCGGTCGCGTTCCCGACGACCAAGTTCAACTGAACCAGGACCAACGGCGTGCGGGGGACCGGCCGCGCGCCGCGGGGACCCGGGACGAGAGCGAGAGTCGACGACTCGCGGTCCCGGCCGAATCCCTGGGTCACAGATTCGATGCCGGCTGATCAGCCAGTCGCCGGCGCGCCGGGCGCTCACCGGTAGGTCGCTCGCGGGCTGTGATACCGTCGCTGCGTGAGGGGTTCGATCCTCGTGGCGATCTGGCTCGCGGCCTGTGCATCGCCGTGGCACCCGGCCGGCGAAGGCCGCCCGACCACGTCGCTGTTCAGCTACCGCTGGATCTGGACCGACGAGCAAGGTCAGCGCGTTACGTTATCGCAGTGGCGGGGCACGCCGGTCGTCATGACCGCGATCTACACGTCGTGCGACAACACCTGCCCGCGCACGGTCGCGAAGCTGCGCAAGGTGTATGACGAATACCAGCACGACGGCCGCCAGGCCGAGTTCGTCGTGGTGACGCTCGATCCGGTCGCGGATACGCCCGAGCAGCTGCGTCGCTACAAGGAGGAGCGGCGGCTCCCCGCGGCCTGGCACCTCTTGCGCGGCGACGTTGCCCAGACCGAGCAACTCGGCAACATCCTGGGCGTTCGCCCGATGGAGATGGACGCCCACTACGTCCACGAGTCGCGCATCACCGTGTTCGATGGCAACGGTACGAGCCGTGCCGTCCTCGATGTGTTTTGAGGTACCTGCTCGCGCTCGTGGTGATCGGATGCGCCGGACATGTGCCGGTCCGGGGCGCGCTCGATCGCGGCGCGCCGGCCCCCGACGTGACCGCCACGGATCTCGCGGGCCGGCCGGTGAGGCTCGCCGCGCTCCGCGGCCGCCGCGTCGTGGTCGATTTCTGGGAGACCACGTGCGCGCCGTGCCAGCGTGCGCTCCCGGTGCTCGGCGAGCTCGCCGCGCGGCACGCGCGCCTGACGATTGTCTCGATCACTCCGGAGCGCGCGTCGGACGAGCTACGTGCGTTCGTCGCGGCGCACGGCATGACCTGGAGCGTCGCGACCGACGAGGCGGATGTCGTGGGCGCGGCGTTTCACGTGGCAAATTACCCCACGTATTACCTGATCGACGAGGCCGGCACGATCGCCTGCGCGGCTTGTACGCTCGAGCAGATCGAACGCATGCTGGGTTCGTCGTAGCTGCCGCTACAAGATCGTTTCGGCTGTAACCAACTGTGCGCCCGAAGCACGATGCGTATTGAACCTGTGGTGTGGCTCCGCTACACTGGGTCGCGGTGGCGGCAAATCTGGATCGGCTGGGGCTCATAGGTCAAACCGTGGATGGCCGCTACACCATCGTCGAGCAGATCGGCGAGGGGGGCATGGGAGCGGTCTATCGCGCCCAGCACCAGCGGCTCGGCCGGCAGGTAGCAATCAAGTTCCTGCACCACGAGTTCGCCAAGCACCACGAGGCGCTCGACCGGTTCTTCAACGAGGCGCGGGCCGCGGCGACGCTCGGCCACCCCAACATCGCCGAGTCGTTCGACATGGGCGAGCTCGCCTCCGGCGCGCCGTTCATCGTGCTCGAGCTGCTGAAGGGCCGCTCGGTCCACGACGAGGTCGGCCGGGTCGGCCCGCTGTCGATCCGCCGAGCGTTGCGCATCGCGCGCCAGATCGCGCTGGGCCTCGACGCCGCTCACCAGCGCGGCATCATCCACCGCGACCTCAAGGCCGAGAACGTGTTCCTGACCGATCGCGAGGAGAACCCCGATCACGTCAAGATCCTCGACTTCGGCGTCGCCCGTGTCCTCGAGAACACGACCAACATCACCAGGCCGGGGCTCCTGATCGGCACGCCGGAGGTCATGCCTCCCGAGCAGATCATCTCGCCGGATACGATCGATACCCGCGTCGATATCTACGCGGCCGGCGTGATCCTCTATCAGATGCTGTCGGGGCAGAAGCCGTACGGCGTGATGCCGCTCCCCGCGCTGCTCCACAAGATCCTCGAGGAGTCGCCGCCGCCGCTGACCTTCCTGCCGGAGGACGCGCGCAGGCTCGTCGAGGATGCGATGGCGCGCGATCGCAACCAGCGGATCCAGACGATGACCGAGCTCCGCGATCGCATCGACGCATGCATGATCGCGATCTCGAGCCCGGCGACGCCGCTCCAGACCCGGGTCCCGACGGATGTCATCGCGGTCGCCGAGGCGGCGGCGGCGGCGGCCGCCGCGGCGACGCAGGCCGCCGTGCCGTCGCACCTCGTGCTGCCCCGGGCGACCACCTCGCCGACGCAGGGCGTCGATGGGTCGCGCCGGCGCCCGGTGATGCTCGGCCTGGGGGTGGGCAGCGCGATCGCGCTGGCCGGCGTCCTGTTCGCCGTTTTCCACTCGCCCGGATCATCCTCGCTGGCCGGGGCGCCTGCGGCCGCACCGCCACCGCCACCCGCACAGGTCGCGACGGCCCCGGCGCCTGCCGCGCCGCCCCAGCCGTCGGCCAAGCCGGTCGAGGCTCGCGAGGTCGCGCCGCCACCGAGTGAAGCTCCCCCGCCGCCCGATCCGACGCCGGAGGCCGCGGAACCGCGCCCCATCGCGCCCGTCGACCCCCACGCGACGGCGTCGCATCTCCATACCTCGACGGCGCGCGTGGCCACCGTGCATCCCGGCGCGAAGGGCGCGCACGTGCAGCCGACCAAGCAGGAGGTCGCGGCCACGCCCGCGATGCCGGCGCCGTCCAGGCCGATCGTGGGGGCACCCGAAGCGCTGCCGGCCCACGGTCCGGGCGCGGCCGAGCCCGGCGCGGCGATGCCTTCGGTCGAGCATGGTCCCGTGGCCGCGGGGCCGAGCCGCGGTTCCAGCGCGCCGGCCGAGACTGCACCGGTGGCCCCCGCGGTGGCGCCGGCACCAACGCCTGCTGGACCGGCCGCTCCGGCGGTCAAGAAGGACGAGATCGACGTCGCGGCGACGCGCGCGGCCGTCCGGACCCACGTGGCGGCGATCCAGCAGTGCTACGAGCGCGCGAAGATGGACGATCAGAGCCTCGCCGGGGCGATGACCGTGCGGATCACGATCGCGCCCGACGGTGCGGTCACCGCCGCCCAGGTCACCAAGTCGACGATCGGGTCGCCGGTGGTCGAGCGTTGTGTGACCGCCGAAATCTCGCGCTGGCAGCTGCCCAAGCCCACAGGTGGCAACACCGCTTCCTTGTTGTATCCGTTCGTGTTCGAGTAGCGGCTCGAGATGAGACGCGCGCCGCTGTTCGTCCTCGCTGTCGCTATCCTCGCCACCTCCGCTGCCGCACAACCGGTGCCTGGTGGATCCGCCGGGGCGGGGTCATCCGGCGGGTCCGGCGCACCGACCGGGGCAAGCCCGGCGGCGGGGTCGGGGAGCGGCAGTGGATCGGGCGCGACCGCGGAGAACGATGCCGGCGATACGATGTTCGAACCCGAGCACGTCTCGAGCGGCAAGCCACCACCGCCCGCCGAGAAGCCGGCCGCCAGCGAGCCGATCACGGTCGATCAGCTCGTCATCGCGGCGACCGCCCGGCTGGACTTCAACTTCTTTGGCGACGTCAGCCTGCTCCAGCTGAACGGCGAGGACCCGGGCTTCGCGATAGGTCCGCTCGGCTTCCAGGTCACCGCCCACCTCGCGGACGGCCTCGTCGGCCGCACCGAGTACGCGATGTCGTTCGACAACGGCGAGACCGTCGTCGATGTCGAGCGCGCCTTCCTCGAGTACCGGGTCGGGCACTGGATGCTCGCGGCCGGCCGCACGCACGCCGAGTTCGGCTACTGGAACAACGCCTTTCACCACGGCCGCTGGCTCCAGCTCACGATCAACCGCCCGCACGTGGTCCGGTTCGAGGACGAGGGCGGCATGCTCCAGGTCCACCAGGTCGGCGTCACCGCCGTCTATGGCCCCAAGCGCGGCGAGCACGGCCTCGAGGTCTCGCTCGGGATCGGCAACGGTCACGGACCGTCGATCGTCGACGTTCAGACCCTGGGCGACAATAACCTCGCCAAGTCGGTCCTGCTCCGCGTCGGCGCGGTCGGGTTCGGCCACGACGCCCTCCGGTTCGGCGTGAACGTCGGCGTCGACAAGATCGCGGCCGAGCCGGTGACGGTGCGCCCGCTCCTGCCCGACACCGCCATCTTCGAGGTGATCACCGGCGTGTACGGTGCGCTACGCTCGGATACGTGGCTCGCGTACAGCGAGATCTACAACGTGTTCCACCGCGCCGCGGGCAAGAGCTGGCAGATCACCGACGGGTTCCTCCTCGGCGGATACCGCCTCGGCCGGTACATTCCGTACGCTCAGGTCGAGGCGCGTCACGGCGATGGCCTGACCGATCCATTCTACAACCCGGATCCGATGGTCTCGCCCGAGGCGACGATCCCCAGCAACTATGTCGAGGGGATCCTCGGCATGCACTACGACCTCAGCACGTGGAGCGCGCTCAAGCTCGAGCTGTCCGGGCGCCGGTTCCAGGTGCTCGAGCCCGGCGGCGCCGTGGCCAGTAACAATGACTACCGCATCGAGCTGAACTGGTCATTCGGCCGCTAAGGCGCCTCGTGTCAGGGGCCATCGGCGGGGGCGTCGATGGCCGCGTCGGGCGGCGGCGGGGGCGGCAAGCAGGACGGCTCGGTGCCGGCACAGCGATGGTCGGGCGTGCAGTGGACGGACACGAGGGGGCCGCAGTCACACGCCTCATGCGAGCAGCCGCCATGCGTGGACTGGTCGATCAGCTGCTTTGCGCGCGCGAGGCCAGGCGCGTTGTTCGGGATCGCCACGCCCTCGCAGCTGACGACGTAGGGCGCGCAGTCGCATGTCGGAAAGCCGAGTGGACCGCCGACGAGTTCGCAATCGGCGTCGGTCTGGCAGCTGCCCCCCGGCATCGCGAGTGCGTCCGTGATCTGCTGATCGAGCATCTGGCATTCGGCCTGGCTGAGAGGCCCGGAGCAGCCAGCCATGATCGCAAGCAGGAGGGAGAAGCGCATCCATCGTTGTATACCGCGGACCACCGAGCTCCCTCGATCGTTGTTCGTGAGCGGCATCACGCCCATCACGACGGCCTGGTCTGGCGCAGACGGCCCTCGATGCTGGCCGACAGGGTGGCTCCTAGCGCTCGCTGTCGAGGTGCTGCATCGCGGCGCGGCGTAGCGTGTGCCGGCGACCTCGGAGGGGCCGCGGGCGGGGCGCTGATCCGGCGCGAGGCGATGGTTGAGCGGACGGTCACTTGCCAGGCGCCGATGTGAGCTCCAGTGCGCCCAGCGGGCGGCCCATCGGGTGAGCAGACCGTGTGCCTTGCGGCCGAGCTGACATACCATCGCCGCGATGGTCGACGACTCTGACGATACCGCCGATACGGTGCGCAGCGAGCTTCTGCCGGCCCAGAGCTTCCGCGGCCTCCGCGCCGCGACCGCCGACGGAGATCTCGGCCACGCGGCCACCGGCATCGCGCAGACCCCGCTGCCGCTGCCTCCGATCCCGGGCCCCGACCGGTCCGGGCGCGAGGGTCCGGCGGCCCGCCAGCGCGGCGAGCCCTGGTTGCCCGCGAGCACCGACGGTGCGCGCTACCGCTTCGGCGAGGTTTTGGGCGAGGGTGGCATGGGGGAGGTGCTGCTCGCCCACGACGAGCACATCGGCCGCGACGTCGCCGTCAAGCGGATCCGGGCGAGCCAGCCGTCGGCGGAGGAGCTGTCGCGCTTCGTGCGTGAGGCCCGCGTCCAGGGCTGCCTCGAGCACCCCGCGGTCGTCCCGGTGCACGATCTGGCGGTCGATCGCGACGGCCGGCCGTTCTTCGTGATGACGCGGCTGACCGGGACCACGATGCTCGAGCTGCTCGGCAAGCTACGCGCGGGCACCGAGAGCGACGCCGCCGCGGCGCGCCGGCGGCTCTTGCATGCGTTCGCCGACGTCTGCCTGGCGGTGGAGTTCGCGCACAGCCGCGGGATCATCCACCGCGATCTCAAGCCGGCCAACATCATGCTGGGCGACTTCGGCGAGGTCTACGTGCTCGACTGGGGGGTCGCGCGCGCGCTGACCGAGGCGGCGGAGCCCGACCGGCCGGCGAGCGCTTCGCGGTCGTTCGCCTCCGGCCTGACGCTCGAGACCGGCGATACGCTCATCGGCACGGTGCTCGGGACCCCGGCGTACATGGCGCCCGAGCAGCTCGCCGGCGATCGCGCCGGGCCGGCCGCCGACATCTACGCGCTCGGCTGCATCCTGTACGAGATCACGGCAGGGGTCGCGCTGCACGCCCAGGGCCGCCGGCTCGGCGAGGCGCGGCCCCAGGCGGTCGCCCGGCCCTCGCAGCACCGGCCGGACGCGCCGCCCGAGCTCGACGCGATCTGCGAGCGCGCGACCCACGCCGATCCGGAGGCGAGGTTTGGCTCGGCGCGCGCGCTGGGCGACGCGGTGCAGGCGTTCCTCGACGGCGATCGCGACATCGCGGCGCGCGTCGCGCTGGCCAAGCTGCACATCGCCGAGGCCCGCGCCGCGCTGGGCGACGGGGAGAGCGAGCCGGCTCGCCGGGCCGCGATGCGGGCGGCGGGTCGCGCCCTCGCGCTCGATCCGACCGCGACCGAGGCCGCCGACCTCGTGACCCACCTGATGCTGACGCCACCGAAACAGGTGCCGGCCGAGGTCGAGCGCCACATCGACCAGATCGACACCGCGTTCGCGAAGCACCAGGGCCGGCTCGCGGCGAGCTCGATGCTCAGCTACCTCGGCTTCGTGCCGCTCCTCTTGTGGACCGGCGTGCGCGATCCGGTGTTCGTCGTCGCGTTCGCCGTGCTCGCCCTCGGCAGCGCCCTGCACGTGCTCGCGCTGAGCCGCCGCAACGACATCTCGCGCCACCGGATCTATCTCAACGCGTGCATCAACGCGGTCCTGATCGGGCTGATCTCGCGGATCGTCGGGCCGTTCATCATCGCGCCGACGCTGGCGATCACGACGCTGATGGCGTACGCGGCGCACCCTCAGTTCGGGCGGGTCAGCGTGATGGCGGCCATCCTGGGCGGCTCGGTGGCGGTGCCGTGGGCGCTCGAGCTCCTCGGCCTCCTGGCGCCGACCTACCACTTCACTCCCGGCGGCGAGCTCGTCATGGCCTCGTCGGTCGTGCGGTTCTCGTCGCTGCCGGTCCAGCTCGCGTTCGCCCTGCTGCTCGTCCTCCTGCTGGCCGTGGTCGGCCTGCTGTCGCGCGGGATCGCGCAGCGCCAGCGCGAGGCGACGCGCGAGCTCGAGCTGCACGCCTGGCACCTGCGGCAGGTCGTGCCGAGCTTGCCGCGCTGAGCTTTCCGTTACCATGCGTGCATGAGCCCGAAGGATCCACCCGAGCCGGGGAGCGAGAGGATGGGCGCTCGCCCTGGGCCGCGCTGGTTGGCGACGAGCCCGACCCTGATCGACGGCAGTCGCGCGAGGACGGAGCCGCCGGAGGCCGCCGAGCGGCCGGTCGCGTTCGCCGGCTACGAGCTCGGCGAGCTGCTCGGTCGCGGCGGCATGGGGGAGGTGCTGCTCGCGCATGACGTGCGGATCGGCCGCGAGGTCGCGATCAAGCGCATGCGCGACGCCGAACCGGAGCCCGAGGCCGAGGCGCGGTTCCTCCGCGAGGCGAAGATCCAGGCGCGCCTGCAGCACCCGGCGATCGTCCCGGTGCACGAGCTCGGCCGCGACGCCGAGGGTCGCCCGTACTTCACGATGAAGCGGCTCGCGGGGGTCACGCTGCACGAGCTGTGCGGCGGGCCCCTGCAGCCCCTGCTCCGGGCGTTCGCCGAGGTCTGCCTGGCGATCGAGTTTGCCCACAAGCACGGCGTGATCCACCGCGACATCAAGCCGACGAATATCATGCTCGGCGATTTCGGTGAGGTCTACGTCCTCGACTGGGGCGTGGCCCGCGTGGTCGACGACGGCTCCGCGAGCGCGTCGGTCTCGGACATCGCCACGCGCGAGGGCGAGACCCAGGTCGGCGCGGTGATGGGGACGCCGGGCTACATGGCGCCGGAGCAGGCGCTCGGCTACGCGATGACCTCCGCGATCGACGTCTACGCGCTCGGCTGCGTGCTGTTCGAGATCCTGGCCTGCGAGCCCTTGCATCCGCGCGGCACGGGAGGCGCGGCGAACGCGGTCGCGCACCCGACCGAGGCCCCGTCGGTGCGACGCCCCGAGCTCGCGATCCCGCCCGAGCTCGACACCGCCTGCGTGGCGGCGCTCGCGGAGGAGCCCGGCGACCGGCCGTCGGCGCGCGAGCTCGCGCAGCTGATCCAGGCCTACCTCGACGGTGATCGCGATCTCGAGCGCCGCCGCGAGCTCGCCGCCGCACAGGTCGTGCAGGCGCGTGACGCGCTGTTGTCCGGTGATCCGGCCCGCCGCGCCGGCGCGGTGCACGCCGCGGGCCGGGCGCTGGCGCTCGATCCGGAATCGATCGACGCGGCCGACCTCGTGGCGCGGCTGATCGTCGAACCACCCCGGGTGCTACCGCCGGCCCTGGAGGCGAGCCTCGACGCCGCCGAGCGCGATGCCAACCGCGTCCGTGCCAGGACCGCCATGGTCGGGTTCGCCGCGGTGCTGCCGTTCCTCGCGATCGTGCCGCTGGTCGAGGTGCGGAGCTGGTCGCTCTTGATCGGCTTCTTCGCCACGGTCCTCGGCATGGTGGTGATCTCGTGGCGGTCGTACCGGCGCGGCGCGCCGATCGTGGCGGTCTCGCTGATCACGACGTTCGCCACGATGCTGATCGCCTCGCGGGTGGGAGGCCCGTTCCTCCTGACCCCGGTGGTGACGTGCGGCCTTGTCCTCGGCCTGACCGCGATGCCATGGCTGCTCGCGCGGCCGTGGGTCGTGACCGCGTGGGTGGCGCTCGCGGTGTGCGTGCCGGTCGTGCTCGAAGCGCTCGGCCTGTTCGCGCCCACGTGGTGGATCGAGGGCGACTCGATCCGGATTCGCTCGGCGGTGCTGCATGCCACGAACCCCACGGTCGAGACCGTGGCGCTCGTCGCGGCGCACGTCGTGTTCATCTCGCTCGCCGGGAGGTTCGCGCGGACGACCAGCCGCGATCGCCGCGCCGCGGAGCGCCGGCTGCACATCCAGGCCTGGCACCTGCGCCAGCTGTTGCCGAGCAAGGCCCCGGCGGCGCCCTCGTGATCAATCCGGCGGCAGCGGATCGTCTTTTTCGCGGAACAGGCGCATCCGCACGCGCTCGTTCTGGCGCGCCTTGTACGCTTCGTGGCTCGACGCGCCGGATTCGTTGCGCAGCGCGGTCACCTTGTCGGCGATCTGAAACTCGGTGAGCACGAACACGACGTGGGCGTTGTCGGGCGGGATCTCGTTGCGCGGCAGGAGGCGCTCGATGCGGAGCGGTAGATCGGCGACGAAGTTGATGATCCGGTACTCGGGGCCCGAGAACTCGTTGTAGGGGTTCTCGCTCGGCGTGGGCCCGAGCGCGCCCAGCCGCTCCTGCGAGATTTGCTGAAGATCGAGCAGCTGGTTCACCGACTCGCCGGGGACGATGTAGTTGAACGGGATCAGCTGGCGCGTGAGGGTCGCGATCATCGGGACGAGATCGTCGGGCGTCGGCACGATCAGCCGGAACCTGAGCTTGTCGTAGATGTTGGCGGCGAGCGTCGAGCGCTTGGCCATGAGCTTGGTGATCTGCGAGTCCCGCGGCTTGCGGCTCCACTCCCACTCGGCGAGCGGCGCCCCGGCGGCGCGCAGCTGCTCGACGACCTGCATCACCTTGAGCTCGATCTCGCGGAAGATGATCTCGTCGGACACCGACATCTTGAGCAGGCCGGCGCGGCCGTTGATGTGGTGGATGATGTGCATGACCTTCAGCACGACGCACGCCCACTTCTGGTGGGGCCCGTGGCTCGACGCGACGAGGAACAGATCGCGCGCCGGCAGATCACCGGCGACCTCGTCGGGGATCGCCATCGCGAACGCCCGCGACAGGTAGTCGACGGCGTCGCTGCGCGTATCCTCGAGCCGCGCCATCTCCTCGTCGTTCTCGGGGTCGAACTCGTTGAGCCTGAGGAACCGGTCGACCTCGGCATGGTCGGCGTAGTTCAGCCGATGCCAGTCGATCACGGAGTCGCCGCGGAGCAGGAGCCGGACCGCGTCGATGTCGGCGAGCGTCAACTCGGACACCGCGGACACCCGCACTATCCGGGGCAGGACCGTGCTTACCACCCCATGATTCTATGATCGCTGGCCTGGCTTTGACAGCCGCAACGTGGCGGTGAACAGACTGAACACACCGAGCCCGGCGAGCACGTTCCCAATAACGGCGATCATGTACGGCTTTCCTCGTAGGCAACAACGCGGCAACTTGTGCGCGTGTTCCAGGTATTTTCGCCGCGCGCCGGGCCCGAGTCCAACAATTGGCGACCACTCCCGGCGAACCGGGGGCCGGGCGGCCGGGCCGGGGCTCGGCGGGGGGCGGGGCGACCACCGTCGGGGTTGGACAGTCTTAACGGTCGCGCGAGATACTATCGATGGCCGTCCGGCCCCACACTCCTGGCGTACCAAGGTGGCGAAGCGCAACGATCCAGCAACCACAGCTACCGGTCCGGGGACGCGCTTGCCCAAGGCCCGTGCCCTCACGCTCGCCAACGTGGCCACCGGCCCGGGGCCGCGCTGGGTGCGGCTCGGCCTCGCCGCGCTCGCGGTCCTGTATTACCTCGGGTTACTCCATAGCCCGGCCAAGCCCAGCTGGCTGCGGCCCGTCGTGTTCTTCACCGACGCGACCGGCCTGTTCCCCCGCGTCGACGCGTTCGCGCTCGAGTGGCGGCTCGAGGTCTGGGCGTGTGGCCGGAGCTGGGAGGCGATCGATCCGCGACCGTACTTTCCGATCCGGCCCGACGACAAGGAGTCGCGGTTCCAGCGCCTCGGCTTCTTCTACGAACGCAACCGGACGGTGATGCAGGCGCTCGATGCCTACATCTCGGCGCATCATGCGGCAGGGGCCGACGACGGTGTCGTGGGCCGGACCGGCGGGATCCGGCTGTTCAAGGTCGTGCGGCCGATCCCGGCCGCGGGCGAGCCGATCGAGCGCTACCACTTCGATCCGTTCTCGCCGGTGCCCACCGAACAACGCCGCGAGCTCTACTACACCCCGGCATCGGAACGGAAACGGCGATGCAGCTCATAGTGTTCTTCGAGGAGGTGGTGGCCGCGATCTTCCGGCCGCAGCCGATCGCTCGGCTCGTCGCCCTGCGGATCCTCGCGCCGCTCGTGATCCTCGGCTTCATGTCGTCGCGGCTCGCCTACCCCGACGACTGGCTGTCCGACCTGGGGTTTCGCGTGCCGGCGATCTCCGACTACCGACAACCGCTCAGCTTACCGCCGCTGCCGTCGTGGGCGGCGCTGACGGTGTGCGGGGCGCTCGTCGCCAGCGGGCTCATGACGTCGCTCGGCGCGCTGACGCGGTGGTCGAGCGCGGTGTTTGCGGCGCTGCTCGCCTACGTCGCGCTCGCCGATCGGCTCGCCGCGTTCACGGTCTCGAAGATCTCGCCGGTGATCGTGCTCGTGCTGTGCCTGTCGCCGAGCGGCGCGCGCGCGTCGATCGATGCGTGGTGGCGGCACCGGCGCGATCCGGAGGCGCCGCGGCCGGCGCTGGTCTCGGGAGGCTGCGTCAGCTTCTTCCAGATCATGTTGCCGGTGTTCTACGTCTCGTCTGGGATCGCCAAGGCCAGGGGCGACTGGCTGTCCGAGCCCTACGTGCTCTGGACGCACCTCCACGACTCGTACCAGACGGTGGTGAGCTGGTTCCTCGCGAACCACATGCCCACGTTCGGGTGGACGGTGATCCAGGGGGCGGTGCTCGTGTTCGAATGCGGCGCGCCGCTGTGGTTTGCGCTGCCGTTCACCCGGCGCTACGCGCTCGTGTTCGGGGCGACGATGCACCTGGGGATCGGCCTCATGTTCGGTCCCGTGATCTGGTTCTCGCTGCTCATGATCATCCTCCTGGGTTCGAGCTACGCTCCCGTGGCATGGCTGGAACGAGTCCTGACGCCCAGGCGCGCGCCGGCGTGACGTTTGCCTGCGGGCATTGCGGCGCGGGCCTTCAGTTCACGGGCGTGCGCACGGAGACCTGCCCGTACTGCGCGAGCCCGAACTTCGTCGAGCGACCGCCCGCCGCGAACCAGCCGCACCCCGAGCTGGTCGTCGCGTTCACCGGCGATGCCTCGGTCGCCCGGCGCAAGCTCGACCTCTGGCTCGGCAGCCGCACGTGGTTCGCCGACGCGCGGATCAAGCGCGCCCGGATCGAGGATCTGCGCGGCGTGTACGTGCCGGCCTACCTCTACTCGGCCGTCGCGCACACCGAGTACACCGTGTCGATCGGCGAGCACTACACCGAGATCGAGACCTACGAGACCACCGGCGCCGAAGGCAAGAAGCAGACCGAGACCCGCAGCGTGACACGCACCGAGTACCGCCCGCTCTCGGGCAACCACGTCGGCTATGTCACCGACGTCCTCGCCAGCGCCTCGGCCGGGCTCGCCCACGGCGAGCTCCAGGCGGTCGAGCCGTATGATCTACTGGCGGTGCGCCGCTATTCGCCCGCGATCATCACCGGCTGGATCGCCGAGGAGTTCTCGCGCGAGCCCGACGACTGCCGGCGGGTGAGCCGCGGCGACGCGGTCGACGAGGTCGGGCAGCGGCTGCGCCGGTTCCTGCCGGGCGACAGTCACAGCGATCTGGCGTGGCGCACGACGGTGTCCTGGGAATCGCTCGCGCCGATCCTCGTGCCGGTCTGGGTGCTCGCGGTGCGCTACCGCGAGGACAAGGCGGCGCTGCGCGTCGTGATCAACGGCCAGACCGGCGCGATCGCGGGCAAGGTCCCGCTCGCGTGGTGGAAGGTCAGCCTCGCGATCGCCGTCGCGGCGGTCGTGATCGCGGCGGTGATCGTCGCGATCGTTTCGCCCGGGGGACCGCCCGGATGACCGCCTGCACGCGGTGCGAGACCGCCCTCGAAGCCGGCGACCTGCGCTGTGCGATCTGCGCGCTCCCGGTGCCGGCCGCCGCGCAGCCGAGCGACGGCAAGCCGCGCGCCCAGGTGCTCCGGTGCGGCGAGTGCGGGGCCGCGGTGGCGTTCTCCGCCGAGGCGCAGGCGCCGCGCTGCGGGTTCTGCGGCCACGCGATGGCGATCGAGCAACCGGTCGATCCGATCGAGGCCGCCCGGCTGCGCTTGCCGTTCTCGGTCGATCGTGAGGCCGCCGAGCGTGCGCTGCGCGGCTGGCTGGGCCGGCGCGGCTGGTTCGCGCCCGAGGCGCTGTCGAGCGAGGCGGTGCTCGAGTCGCTGACGCCGCTGTCGTGGGCGGCCTGGCTGGTCAACGCCGAGGCGCTGGTGACGTGGACGGCCGACTCCGACGCCGGTGCCAACCGCTCGCCGTGGGCGCCGCACACCGGCCAGGTCTCGCTGGGGTTTCACGACATCATCGTCCCGGCGTCGCGCGGTCTGCGCGAGGCCGAAGCCCGCCAGCTGATCCCGTACTACGAGCTGGGCCGCGCCGTCGGCGTCGATCGCCCGCTCGGCGCCGGCGAGGTCGCCTCGGCGATCGAGAGCTTCGACGCGCAGCGCTCGGCGGCGCGCAGGCACGTGCAGGACGCCATCGAGGCCACGGCGAAGGTGCGCGTCGAGCCGCAGATCCCGGGCCGGCGCTACCGCAACGTCCACGTCGCGTGCCTGCTCGAGCGCCAGACCACCGAGCGGATCGCGCTGCCGGCCTGGATCCTGGCGTATCGTTATCGCGGCAACCCGTACCGCGCGATCGTCCACGGCCAGCACGCCGACGTGGTGTTCGGCCAGTCGCCGATCGACTGGAGCAAGGTCGGGGCGCTCCTCGCGATCGTGGCGACGATCGCCGCGATCGTCGCGCTGGTCGTGCTCCTGCGCCTGGCGTAACGCTGCCCGACGCCCCCGGATCGCCCGACCGAGCGGTGCATGGACCTCCATGTACGTCATGTGCACGGAACGTACAGTCGTGCGAGCACAGATCCTGGAAGCTGGTGAATAACACTCACGATCCGGTGCCTGGCCAGAAACGGATCGGTTAGGCTGCGTTCACGGTTGGCCTGGCTGCGCAACTCAAGCAAAGGAGCTCCGTGATGACACTGCATCTTCGATCGAAGACACCGATGTACCGCACGGGATGGATGTTCGCGACCGCCGTGCTGGCGAGCGCGGGGATGTTCGGGTGTGCCGAAGCGCCGGACACCGGATCGGATCCATCCGGCGAACTACCGGCCATCACGCATCCCGAGGACGACACCGCCGGATCGCAGATCCGTCTCCACGAAGGTGTGGAGGCGGTCCAGGTCGAGTTCGTCACGCAGACGCCGGGCATGGACGTCAGCTCGCACCAGGGCACGGTCAACTGGAGTACGGCCAAGGCCAACGGCGCGCTGTTCGCGTACGTCAAGGCGACCGAGGGAACCACCTACCAGAACCCCGACTTCGCCCAGCAGTACAACGGCTCGTTCAACGTGGGGATGATCCGCGGCGCTTATCACTTCGCGCTGCCCGATCGGTCGAGCGGCGCCACGCAAGGCAGCTTCTTCGTCAGCCACGGCGGCGGCTGGTCGGCCGACGGCAAGACCCTGCCGCCCGTCATCGATCTCGAATACAACCCCTACGGCGCGAGCTGCTACGGCCTGAGCCAGAGCGCGATGGTCTCGTGGATTCACGATATCGCGAATACCGTGAAGGCGAAGACCACCCGGGACCCGGTGTTCTACACCAGCACGAGCTGGTGGAGCCTGTGCACCGGCAACAGCGCGGCGTTCTCGAACAACCCGCTGTGGGTCGCGCGCTATGCCTCGACCGTGGGGACCCTGCCGGCCAGCTGGACCTTCTACACCATCTGGCAGTTCGCCGACTCGGGGATCTTTCCGGGCGACCAGAACCAGTTCAACGGCGCGTTCGATCGGGTCCAGGCGTTCGCGCTGTAGCCGTCAGTCGCTATCTTCTTCGCGGCACCTGTGCTCGGCGCGGGCCTGGCTCGTGCCGGTGTCTCCGAGCGCGCGGAACGCGACGAGGTCGAACGTGAGGTTGTCGGACCGCAGGCCGGCGGGGCCGGAGAGCTCGCGCGCCTGCGTGGGGAGGGTGCCGCGCCAGGATGGTTGATCGTCGATCCACACGGTGAGCTGGTCGCCGGCGATCTCGGCGTGCAGGGTGTGGGTGTCGCCGGCGACGAGCGGCGGGACGGCCGTGTGCTCGACGGGCGCGACCTTGGTGTACCCGCTGGCGCCGCACTGCTTGTGGGTGGCCATACCGGGGTTGTACTTGATCGAGATGTCGAGCTTTGGCCTGGGGTCGAGCCGCCACATCACGTAGACGAGGTTGCAGCCGTTCGCGGCGCGCAGCTTGAGGCCGAGCTGGCGGCGCTCCTGACCCGACGCGAGGGCGCGCGCGTGCTCGGTGTCGCCGCGGTAGGTGAACGTCAGCGCGGCGGCGTCGCCCGAGGTCTCGTGGGCGAACGCCCGCATCGTCGGCTGCGTGATCCGCTCGCCGATCCTGGCCGCGCCCTTGGTGACGCACAGGGCTTCCTTGGCGATCGGCGAGAGCTTGACCATGGGGGGTTCCTGCTTATCGAGCCGGTCGGCCGCTGCGACGCCCTCGACGTGGCTATTGCCGCACGCGCCGCCGCCGCTGGCCAGGGCGGCGAGCATCGCGATCACGGGCCGGGTGCGCGCCGTCATCCGCCGAGGACCTGTCGGAGCGCCGCGAGGTGCGCCTCGAGGTACGCGTGCTCGGCGGAGACCTTGATCCAGTCGAACCACACGGTCTGGCGGTAGCGCTTGCTCTCGTCGCCGCCCACCTTGGCGAGCGCGTCGAGCTGGCGCTTGAGGTCGGCCTCGAGCGTGGCCGTCTGTTCGCGGCGCAGGGACTCGACCTCCACGACGGCCTTCAGGCGGTCCACGGTGGCGTCGACCGCGAGCGGATCGTGCCCCGCGCGGAGGAGCCGCCGGCGGCCGGCCGCGGCGCGATCGTTGGCGCTGCCCTGCAGCAGCGCGCCGAGGTTGACGCCGACCGTGATCACGGCGAAGTAGGGCGAGGGGTTCGTCGAGCGATCGAGGAACTCGTCGAGACCCGCGCGGAGGCTCACGTCGAACGCCTGGACCAGGCGCTGCTTGGCCTCGGAGGCCTCGACCTGGTCGTCGGCCTTCTGGAACGCGGCGAGCGCGCCCGACCGCTCGCTCCCGGCGGCGGGCCTGGGCAGCGCGCTCATCTGGTCATGCGCCTGGGTCGACAGCTGGCGCAGCTCCTCGACGCGGAGCCGCATCGCCGTGGCCTCCTGCGCGGTGGTGCGGCGCGCCTCGAGATCGCCGGTCACGGCCGCGAGCAGCTTGTCGGCCTCGACGAGCGCGGTGTCGAGCACCTTCGTGCGGGCGTCGAGCGCGAAGTACAAGGTCTCGCCGCGCACCTGCTCGAGCGCCTGGTGGCGCCGGCAATCGGCCTTCGCGTGATCCTGGATGACCGGGCCTTCGTAGAGGCCGGTCAGCTGGTACTTGAGGCCCGCGACCAGGCGTAGCCCGTTGCCCTGGAGATCGGGATTGGTCGAGGCGATCGATTGTTCGATGTAGCCGAATTCGCCGAACACCTGCGGCGCGAACTTGAGCGCGCTCTGGGCGGCCGCGACGCCTTCGACGTAGTCGCAGTAGCCATCGCCGGAGACCGGGTCACCGGCGGCGAGCCGAGGGCTCGCGGAAGCCGCGGCGAGGCCGGCCAGGACAGGTAGGGCGCGCATCACAGCAGCACGGGCTTTCCGCCCACGAACAGCACGTCATCCGCGGCGGCATCGGTCTCCGCGGCATCGAGCGCGACCTCGACCATCTGGCCGCGCAGCCCGTTGTCGCGATGCGGATGCTTGAACTGCACCTCGCCCGGCAGGATCTCGATCACCTTGCCGACGTGGTGACACACGATCATGCCGAGCTTGCAGGCGTAGAGCGGCGCGCCCCTGGACACGTGCGACAGGTTGCCATACGGCACCGAGACGATCGTCGCGTGATCGTGGAGCGCGCGCAGGTACGCCGATTGCGAAAGCGCCGCCACGATCTTGTCCTGACGCGCGAGGCTGGCCTTGAGCGTGTCGCGCTGCTCGATCGACTTCGCGAGCTCGAGCCGCGAGGCTTCGTACTCCTGCTTGATCTTGAGCACGTCGTAGCTGAGCGCCGTGTCGCCGGTCGGGTTGGCGTTGACGAGGATCGCGTCGAGCGAGCGGGCCTGGGCCTCGAGGTCCTGCGCGCGGGTCTCGAACTCGGCCTGGTGCTCGGCGAGCGTGAGGTTCGACGTCGAGATCTGCGCGAGCTGGAACTTGCCCGACAGCATCGCGCGGCGATCGATGAGGCCGGCCGCGTACTCCTCGGCCATCCGCTCGCGCGACGCGCCGGCGTAGGCGCTGTTCGCGTTGCGGATCTGCGCCCGCGTGCTGGCCGCCGAGGCCGCGAGCTCGCGGATCCGGCCGAGCGCGAGCCTCCGGCCCTCGAGGTCACTCTTGATCGTCTTGCCGAACTCGGCCTGGAACGTCTGCTGGGCGGTGATCGCGCGCTCGGCCTGGGCCAGCTCGTCGGCGATCTTGTCGTGGGTGTTCTGCTGTGCGGCGAGCTGCGCCTGCAGCACGACAACTCGCTCGTCGCTCGGGGTCACCGACATGGGGACGACCCAGCTCGAGCTTGCGTAGAAGAACGCGGTCTGGGCGATGTAGCCGACCAGGACGACCACGATGATCGTGAGGATCGAGAAGCCGAGCAGGCGGTAGGCGGACACCAGCAGCTTCGCGGCGCGCTGGGTGCTGGCCTTGGGGGGGCCCAGGCCGAGCGCCTCGTACGGGGCATACGGTGCTGGATGGGCCGCTTCGGCCGGCGGGGCGCTGCTCGCGGGCACCGGCGGCACCGGGATCGGAGCTGTGGTGATCTCCTGGGTGGGCGTCGGCGCGGGGACCGGCGGCACGGGAGGTGCGGCCGGTGGGGCGACGGACCAGCTGGTCTGTGGTGGGACCCACGGTGTCGGTTGCGCAATCTGTGCATCTGCAACCTGACGGACGCTATGTGGGGGGGGCCACCCCGTTTCGCCGCGCGGGGCCGGGATGATCGACGCCGGGCGGGTGGCGGCCTGCGTGACCCCGCGGCCCAGCGTGCGCGCGGTCGGCGCCGGGTGAATGCCGCGCAGATCGATCGGCCTGGGCTCCGGCCTCGGCGCTGGCCTTGCCTCCGGATCCGGGTTGCGCGCGGGGCGCGCGGCATCGCGCGTCACGTGCCTGTCATGCACCACGACCGCGTTCGGGTTCGTGGCGGCAAGTGCTGCAATTGCACGAGGCTTGGCGAACGGCAAGACGTTGGGCGGTGGTGCGTCAGGTCCTGGCGGGCTCATCGCCTCGCCGCGCCAGCCGGGTTCGTGGTGCGTGCGGTCGGCAAACTTCTTCGGCATCGCCGCGTCGGGGATCGTGCGGTCCTCGTGCTGGAAATCATCGCTGCGCGAGATCTTCAGGATCGAGGGCAACGGAGCGACACCGCGAACATTGGATTGGCGCATGGAGAATGAGCCACCTGGCATGTGCAACCGCCTCGCCATCGGGATCGCCGGCGCAACCTCGTGTGATGTCCGCGTGCGCGCGCGTCGGCCTGGTGTCCAGACGTCTCAGTAGGGGCGAGTGTCCCCCTATAATTCATTTGACATATTGCCCAACTAGCTCGATTCACGGTGCGCAAGTTGTGCAACGCGCGCGGCACCCGTCTTGCTCCTGATGCGCGCTGCCGTCGTGACCTCGTTTCCGATCTACCTCTTCATCTTCATCGTGTTCCTGAACCGCTACGTGTTCGGGTTCTACCTGACGCTGCTTCGGCGCAAGCGGCTCGATGAGACGATCGAGGGCTACGAGCCGACCATCACGGTGGTGGTCCCGCTGTTCAACGAGGGTCGCTCGATCTACGAGACCATCTTCTCGCTGGTGCGGCTCGACTACCCGGCCGCCAAGCTCGAGGTCACGGTGGTCGACGACTGCTCGACCGACGACAGCTATGCCTGGGCCTGCAAGGCGGCCCGCGAGCACGCGAACGTTCGGGTGCTGAAGAACCCGGTCAACATGGGCAAGCGCAAGGGCATCAACCATGCTGTGCGCGAGTCGAAGGCGGAGATCATCGTCTCGGTCGACTCCGACGTGATCGTGTTCCCCACCGCGCTGCGCGAGCTGGTGCGCCGGTTCGCGACGCCCGAGATCGCCGCGGTCGGCGGTCGGATCCACGTCTCGAACCCGAACGAGAACTGGCTGACCCGGCTGCAGACCATCAAGTACTACTTCGGCCAGGAGCACCTGAAGAACCTCGAGCGCGGCCTGCGCTCGGTGATGTGTCTGTCCGGCTGCTTGACCGCGTATCGCCGCCACGTGCTGATCGAGCTTGAGCCGATCCTCGAGGACCGCAATATCGTTGGAATCCCGATCAAGTATGGCGAGGACCGGTTCTTGACCCACCAGATCGTGAAGCACGGCTATCGCACGGTGATGACGATGGACGCGTTCTGCTTCACCAAGGCCGCGACTACGATGCGCGGCTACTTCAACCAGCAGCTGCGCTGGAAGCGCTCGAATATCGCCGACTTCATCGTGGGCATCGGCCACGCCTGGAAGCTCCACCCGCTGGTGTGCCTGCAGTACCTGTCGATGCTGCTGCTCCTCCTGGTCTACCCCTTCATCATCCTCACGCACCTCGCGCAACACCGGTTCTTCCAGCTCGCGATGTTCCACGTCGGGATGATCGGCCTGTTCGGCACGATCTATCACCTGGCCCCGAGCGTCCGCCGGCTGCCCCCCTGGTTGCGCGTGCACCCGATCGCGTTCCTGCCCATGGCCGTGCTCATGCCGGTGGCGTACCTGCTGCTCACGCCGCTCGGCCTGTTCACGCTCGATAGCTCGAGCTGGGAGACCCGCGGCCACGCCGGCGCGCCGGTCCCCGTACAACCGGTGGTGGCGAAGTGATCGTCGCCGCGCATCAACCGGCGTTCCTGCCGTGGCTGGGCTACCTCGACAAGCTCGCGAAGGCCGATCTGTTCGTCGTGATGGACGACCTCCAGTATGAAGAGCAGAACTTCCAGAATCGCAATCGGGTCAAGCTCGACCGCGGGCCCCACTGGCTGACCGTGCCGCTCCTGCGCGGCGCGCAGACCGACCGCGTGATGGACAAGCGAATCGACAACACCGGCATCGGCGGCCGCCATCACTGGCAGCGCCGGACCTGGCGCACGCTCGAGATCCACTATGGCCGCGCGCCCCACTTCGCGCGCTACGCGCCGGCGCTCGAGGATATCTTGTTCCGGCGCTGGGACTGGCTCGTCGAGCTCGATCTCCACATCCTCGATCTCGCGCGCCGGTGGTTCGGCATCACCCGCCCGATCATCCGCGCGTCGTCGCTGGGCCTCGCCGGCGCCAGGACCGCCCGGATCCGCGCGCTGTGCGAGGCGGTCGGCGCGCATACCTATCTGTCGGGCCGCGGCGGCTCGACCGGCTACCTCGACACCGGCGAGCTCGCGCGCGCCGGCATCACGACGCTGTGGCAGCACTTCACGCACCCGCGGTACCCGCAGCGCTACGTGGGTCTCGGCTTTTCGTCTCACCTCGCGTTCGTCGATCTGCTGTTCAACTGCGGCCCCGATAGCACCGCGATCCTCTGGGGATCCGGCCGGGCCACCACCGCCGGGGTCACACCATGAATCGCCTGTTCGAAGCTTCCGGCAAGGTGCTCGCGTTCGGGGCGCACCCCGACGATCTCGAGGTCGGCGCGGGCGGCCTGCTCGCGCGGCTCGCCTCGGAGGGCGACAGCGTCATGATGGCGGTCGTCTCGATCCCGAACCAGCCCGACAAGCGTCGCGCCGAGGCGCGCGCGGGCGCCGGCGTCCTGGGCGCGGAGCTCCGGATCCTGTTCGACGACGGGCCGACCCGCGTCGAGGACATCCCGATGCACGAGCTCGTGCGGCGGTTCGATCACGTCATCGGTGACTTCCGGCCCGATCTGGTGATCACCCACTCGGCGCACGATCTGCACTGGGACCACAGCCTGGTCAACCGCGCGACCGTGTCCGCGCTGCGCCGCACGCCGTGCGACCTGCTCGCGTTCCTGTCGTCGCCCGAGATGAACGCGCAGTCGCGCGCGATCGGCCAGTGCTTCGCCGACATCAGCGACACGATCGAGACCAAGATCAGCGCGATCGGCGCCCACACCTCGCAGGTGCCCAAGCTCGATCTCGAGTCGAGCCGCGACCTCGCCCGCGCGATGGGGCGGATCAGCGGCTACCAGTACGCCGAGTCCTACGAGGCGCTGCGCGTCCGCATCTAGGGCGCAGGTCAAGCTTTCCGAGCGCGTCGCCGTGCCCGGCGCCTGGCCGGTTGGTTCGCCATCTGTTCACCTCGGTTTCGATGGCCACGCGTGAACGATTCGGATGCTCTCGGCGAAGCCGCTGACGTAGCAGTTGTTCGCCGAGACCATAGAGATCCATCGCGATCTCGACACCGGTCGTTCGTCTCGAGCGAGCCATGTGCTATAGTTGCCGCAAACGCAAACCACCGCGTCACGCGACCGCGGCGCGGTGATCCGGACGTGCGTTTCAGGCAAGGACGAGCGTCGAGAGCTTCACGCCACCCGTCGATCTTCCTGTAATCAGCCGCATACAATTGCCCTACCAAGCTAGGTTTCGGCGTCGTGTGTCAAACCCTGTCATGAAGCGATCCGCGGCTCGATCCGCGGTTCCCTCCACCCCGATCGCCCGCATCGCAGCCAAACGGATAGGCACGGGTGCTCCAAAGGAGTAGAAGAATGATTAACGTCGCCTCAGCGGGAGGCGCGGAAAGAGGAGCGCGCGGTCATGAACCCCTTCGCACGGCTGGTCCTGCCTCAAAACGACACCCCGGAGAACCGTGCCAAGCGGCAGCAGGAGCTCACCGAACAGCAGGCGCTGTATCGCTTCGACTATCACACGGCGACGCTCGCGGGCCTGCCCATGGCCGCGACGCCGATTCCGATCGAGCTGTCGCTGGTCTGGGTCGCCGGCGTGGCGAACGTCGCGCTCGCGCTGGGGGAGAACCTCTTGAACATCGTGCTGCCGAACGTCATCGACTTCGACCTTCAGATACCGCTCAAGGTCGGACCGGCGGCCGGCAGCGCCATCGAGGCCTCGCCGCCGCCGGCTTCCCATCTCGAGCGGCGCGCGGCGGACAAGGCGGCCCAGGCCAAGGCGCTCGCCACAGGGCCCCATCCGCTCGCCGCGGATGTCGCCCGCTTCAAGCAGGACCTCGAAGAAGCCCGCGCCGGCCTTGCGAGCCTCGCCGGCCTCGCGGCCGCGAGCGAGGCGGCGCTTCCCCCCACCAAACCCGTCCAGACGTCCCTCCTTGGGGGAGCGGTCGAGTTCGTCGAGCAGGCGGTCGCGGCCTCCCTCGAGAGCGCCGTCGAGCAGCGGGTCCTGTCGTGGCTCAAGAGCCTGATCCGGACGATCGAGGAGTTCCTGGGCAAGTTCTTCGGGGTGTACGGCCGCCCCACGGACCTCTACGAGTATCAACGGCAGTTTCGCACGCTGCCCCTCCCCTGGCCGGTGGGCGTCTACCAGACCGACGAGATCTTCGCGCAGATGCGCGTCGCCGGCCCCAACCCGCTGGTGATTCGCCGGGCCAGGGCCGAGGACCTCGCCGGGCTCTCGCTCGGTAGTCACGCCGCGAGCATCGAGGATGCGCTCCGGAAAACCGCGCTGTTTGTCGCCGACTACAGTGTGCTTCAGGGCCTCAAGCCCGGAACCATCCCTGCCCAGAAGTATGTCTTCACGCCCAGGGCATTCTTCGAGGTCGCGGCGTCGGGCAAACGCTCGCTGCGCCCGGTCGTGATTGTCCCGTCGTCTGGGGCCGCGCCGCTGTTCCCCGGTGACGGGACGCCGTGGGAGATCGCCAAGATCATCGTCAACATGGCCGATGGCAACTACCACGAGCTGATCAGCCACCTCGGGCTCACGCACCTCCTGACGGAGCCGTTCGTGATCACCACGCACCGGCAGCTCGACCCGGAGCACCCCCTCTACGTGCTGCTCCGGCCGCACTTCGCGGGCACGCTGCTCATCAACTATGCCGCCCAGACCACGCTCATCGGCGACGGTGGCGCGGTCGACAAGCTATTGACCGGGACCATCGAGAGCTCCCGGCAGGTTTCGGCGAGCGCGGTCATGGCGGTGCATTACAACGAGACGTTCTTGCCGCTCACCCTCGCCGCGCGGGGCGTCGACGACCGCGAGGCTCTGCCTGACTATCCTTACCGCGACGACGCGCTGGCCATATGGAATGCCATCCACGGCTGGGTCACCGCGTACCTCAAGATCTACTATCCCACCGCGACCGACGTGGTCGGAGACTACGAGCTACAAGCGTGGGTCGCGGAGCTCGCCTCGAAGCAGGGGGGGAGCATCCAGGATATCGGCGAGCGTCAAGTGGATGGAACGCCACGGATCGAGACGGCGGAGTACCTGGCGAAGCTCTTGACCCAGGTGATCTTCACGGCGAGCGCGCAGCACGCGGCGGTGAACTTCCCGCAGCGCACGATCATGTCCTATACGCCCGCCATGCCGCTCGCCGCCTACGCGCCGTTTCCGGCGCCTCAGGGCGCGCCCGCCACCCAGATCCTCGACATCCTGCCTCCGCTCCAGATGGGGCTGCTCCAGCAGGTGGTGGGCACCGCGCTCGGCGGCGTCCAGTACACCACCCTCGGCCAGTATGGCGGCGAGCTCGCGACCCTGCAGGTGCAGGAGGCACTGGAAGCATTCCAGCAGGAGCTACAGAAGATCGAGGTGGACATCAACCGAAAGAACGCGCTGGGAGAGCGCACGTCGTACACGACGCTGCTCCCTTCGCTGATCCCTCAGAGCATCAACATTTGAAGCTGCGCCCCGGCGGAGGCAGGGGCGCCGTCGTGTCGTCGAGCCGCATAGCGATCGCTGCCGGCCTGGGCGGCTGCCGATCCGGGCGTGGCGGGCTTCCTGGTTGTGAGGCTCGGCGCTGGGGGTGGGCGCGGCGAGCTGCGCGATCCGGGGGATCGAGCACCACAGGCCCAGCGCCGCCACGGCGGCCGCGAGGGTGGTGATCTCGGCGACGCGCCGGGTGATGCGGAGCCAGCGGCGTGGTGCGCGTGGGGATGGCGGCGAAGGCTCCACGGGCGGATATTAGCGACCCCACCTGCGGCGCGATATCGTGCGCGCGTGAGAGCTGTTGCGGTCGTGAACGGCAACGCGAGGCGCGTGCGCGGAGGATTGCGGGCAAAGCTCGATCGGGTGCTGCCGGGCGGGGTGAGGTTCACGACGTCGCTCGACCACGCCCGCGCGGTGATCCGGCAGGACGTGCACCGCGGGCTGGACCTGATCGTGCTCGCGGGCGGCGACGGCACCATCGTCATGGGCCTCACGCTGCTCGCCGAGGCCTGCCGCGGCGCCGGCCGGCCCGAGCCTGCGATCGGCATCCTGCGACTGGGCTCGGGCAATGCCATCGCCGACACCGTCGGCGCGAGCGATGATGCCCCCGGCGACCTCGCGCGCCTGGTCCGCGGCGAGGGGACGTGGCGCACGATCGCGATGCTCGAGGTGCTCGGCGTGCGCGCGCCGTTCGTCGGGCTCGGCGTCGATGCGCAGCTGCTCGAGGATCACCACGCGGTCGGCGAGGTGATCGATCGCGTGCCCGGCGCGAAGCGGTTCGTCGGCGGTGCCGCGCGCTACGCGCTGTCGGTCGCCCTGCGATCGGCGCCGCGGTTCGCGCGGGGAACGCGGCCCGGGGCCGTGGTCACCAACCTCGGGGCGCCCGCGATCGAGATGAGCCGGACCGGGCCGACGGGCCGGCAGCTCGCGGCCGGTGAGGTGGTGTGGCGAGGTGCGTGTACGTTGATCGCCGGGGCCACGATTCCGTTCTTCGGGTTCGGACTCAAGATGTTCGCGTTCACGAACGCGCGCCGCGACCGCTTCCACCTGCGGTGCGGCGACGCCGGCTTGTTCGAGATCGTGCGCAACACCCCGGCGGCGTTTCGCGGCGAGTACTTCTCCGATCACGTCTGCGACTTCCTGTGCGATCGCGTGGCGATCGAGCTCGACACCGAGGCGCCGATCGAGGCCGGGGGCGAGCTCCTCGGGCGCCATCGCCACGTCGAGCTCGGGCTCGCCGCCCCGGTGACGCTCGTCGCCCTGGACCGTGATCCGCTGTGACGTAAACACGAGGCGTGGTGCGTCCTTGTCATTCGCGTCGAGAAACCGTTTGACAGATCGAGTCGAAGCGGGTATTCATGTCACCATCGTTGACTTCGCAGCTTGTTGTGCGAACCAGACGCCAAACGCCTGATGATGAGATCCGCTTCCATGTTGAACGAGCAACGACATAGCTACCGGCCGCTGGCGAGCGCCCCCGCCGGAACGCCATCGCGGCGGCTCCCCGTCGGCCTCGATGTAGGTATGCGCGGAGGCCCCTTCTGACGTCGTGATTCACCATCACCTCGTGCTGAAGGGCCGCCCAGGAAGACCGGGTGGCCCTTTGACGTTTCGGGGCACGCAGTGCCGGTAACCGGCCTGTCCGTATCGAACGTCACAACAATCTGGTTTCGCGACTCGAGCGCGTGATTGCCACGCGATCTCGGCCGCGACAGGTGCACCCGCGCCGAACGCGGATGCATCGACGCCCGAGGTGCGCGCGGCGCACGGCGAACACGCGATCTCTGACAACCCAAGAGCGACGATGACGACGACGATGACGACGATGATGATGAATGCCCGACGGGCATCACACAGATTCAAATCCGCGTCGGTGGTGGCCGCTGGTCGACACCGACACCGGAGTTGCGCAGGCGACGTGCCTCCTGCGCAGGCTCTGCGGGGCTACGAGACGCACGGGGATTCCGGCCAAGCTGGTCGTGGCCGGAAGACGTCGTACGGGTCAGCGCGACTGATCCGAAGGACGCCGGGATGCTCGGCGTGGTTCGTTCGACACGACGATGCTTTCCGGTCGATGCCGACTTCGCTCGCGCGTGACGCACCACGCTGCTGAGTGAAGGCGCGGCCATGGCGACCGCTGCCGGTGTGGCAACACACCGGTATTTGCCACCGTTCCAGGGACTGGGACGCGATCCTCCGAAGATCGACGGTAGAGGTTCGACTCCTCTCGGTGGCACGACGCGGGCCGGCGAGCATTGCATTGCCCATCCGGGTTCAGGCGCAATGTCGTGGGATCCGCTTTGGCCTCGCCTCGACAGCGAGGTTATCTAGGTGTAGCTCAGGAGCGAGAGTGCTTGCCTTGGGAGCAAGAGGCCGGTGGTGCGATTCCACTTACCTAGACTGCATGCCTGCGACCTGCGGAGTTGCTAGGGCGCCGCCGCGGCGCGGCCGGATCGCTCGCCGGCCAGCGCCGCGGCGAAGAACGCCGAGCCGCGGGCGAGCGTCGCCACGTAGTCACGGACGTCCTCGCGTGCGCGCGCGGGCAGGTGCGCGAACGGCACGACGTGCTCGTCGGGGACATAGCGAAACGTGAAGTTCACGCGGCGGGTGCGGAAGCCGGCGATCGCGGGCGGCAGGTCGAGCGCGTGCTTGTCGTCGACGCGCTGCACGCGGTGCAGCAGATCGTCCTTCCAGCGCGGGCCTCCGAAGATCTGGAGCGAGCCGTCGTCGAGCCACTGCGTGCGCACCGGCGGGGCGTCGCGGGCGCCGCGCTGGACGAACTGGAAGCGCGCGCGCTCGCCGAGCGACAGCGATGCGACCGGGCCGGGCTCGAAGTCGCGATGCTCGCCGACCCGCGCGGCGTCGATCGTCCGCTCGCCGTCGAGCCGCTCGCCGTAGAAGTTCACCAGGCAGGTGTTGAGGTGCCAGCGGCGTGGCACGACGCGCGGCGGAAAGCCGTCGCGCACGCGGCGCTCGATCAGGGCGACCAGCCGCGCGAGCACCGGCGGGAACGGCTCGGCGGCGACCGCGACGTCGTGGGTGCGCTTCGGGGGCTCGTAGTAGCCCAGGCACGCGAATTGCCAGTTGCCGAGCCAGTACACCGGGCGGAGCAGGGGGCGCTGCTGCTTACCCGGCGGCAGGGGGCGACGCGTCGAGAACCGCAGCTCCCACAGCGGGGTGAGCGTCGCCAGCCAGTCGAGGATCTCGCGCCGCGCCCGCGCGTCGACGAAGCTCGGCTCGTAGACGTAACAGGGGTCCCAAGGCAGGGGTCGCTCGGTCACGGCACGGCGATTCTACAGGGTTGGCGGGTACTTGCGAACCGGACGCAACTCGTGGAGCGATGGTCCGATATACGCGCCATGATCGAGTGGATCTTTCGACCCCAGTGCGTGGGGTGCGGCACGCCCGCGGTGACGTTGTGCAACGCGTGCCGCACGTCGCTCGTGGAGCTGGGGCCGGCGTGCCCGCGCTGCGCGGAGCCGATCGGCGCCCACGGGGTGACGTGCGGTCGCTGCATGGCGAACCCGCTGCCGATCGACCGCGTCGTCTCGCCGTGGCGGTTCGGCGGTCAGCTCGCGTCGGCGATCCGCCGGCTCAAGTTCGCCAACCGGCCGCACATCGCGCGCGACGTCGCGCCGCTGTGGGCGCCGGTGCTCGCGGCGGCGGTCGCCGAGGAGGACGCCCTCGTCGTGCCGGTGCCGCTGCACTGGCGGCGCCGGTGCCTGCGCGGCTACGACCACGCGTGGCTGCTCGCGCGCCATGCCTGTGCGTTCGCGGGGGTCGCCGCCCCGGTCGGCGCGCTGCGCAGGATCCGCCACGCACCGGCGCAGAGCACGCTGCCGGCCTCCGAGCGCGCGGCCAACGTGCAGGGGGCGTTCGCGGTGGCCGGGGAGGTTGCCGGCCGGGCGATCGTCCTGGTCGACGACGTCATGACCACCGGCGCGACACTCGCGGCGGCCGCGCGGCCGCTCCGCACGGCCGGCGTGACGTCGATCACCGCGCTCGTGCTCGCGCGGGTCACTTCCGCTCGAGAATGATGAACTCGATGCGATCGTTGATCTTCGCCGCGCCGCGCTTATCCGGCGGCACCAGCGGTTTTTCGCCACCGAAGCCACGGGCTTCGAGCCGCGCCGGGGCGATGCCAAACTGGATGAGCCACTCGCGCACGGCTTGCGCCCGCTTGTCGGACTTGGCCTGGTCGGCGTCCTGATCGTTGGTCGGCTGGACATGCACGGTGACCCGCAGCCGCACGATCTCGGCGTGGGCGCGCAGCGTCGCTCCGACCTGCTCGATCAGCGGCGTGCTCGCCCGGGTGATCTTGAGGCCGGTGAACTGGATCGGGTCGAGCGTTTCGATCCGGTCGGGCGACAGGATGATCGCCGTTTCTCCCTTGTCGGGGCAGCCATCTTCGTCCTGGAAGCCGTTGATCGTCTCGGGCTCGTTGGGGCACTTGTCCTTCACGTCGGGGATGCCGTCGTGGTCGTTGTCGGGATCCGGGCAGCCGTCGAGGTCCTCGAAGCCATCCTTATCTTCGGCTTCGTTGGGGCACTTGTCCTTCGCGTCGGGGATGCCGTCGTGATCGTTGTCGGGATCGGGGCAACCGTCGGCGTCCTGGAAGCCGTCTTTATCCTCGGGATCGAGCGGGCACTTGTCCTTGTCGTCGGGGATGCCGTCGTGATCGTTGTCGAGATCGGGGCAGCCATCGCTGTCCTCGAACATGTCCTTGTCTTCGGGCTCGTTCGGGCACTTGTCGACGCTGTCGGGGATGCCGTCGCCGTCGGCGTCGCCGTCGGGCCCCTCCGGCCGGGAGGGATGAATCGGCGCGAGCGCCGCTCCGCCGGACACCAGCGCGAGCGAGAGGACGCCGCGGAGATCGGGGGTGCCGAGCGCGTCGGTCAGACCTCGGCCGACCGCGAGCCCGACGATGAACCGCGGGTCCACCTGGTAGTTGGCGCCTGCGAGCCACTCGATCGGCGACAGCGTCACCGTCTGAGGCATCGCCCCCATGACCCGCTGCTGTCGCCCCGACGGCGTCGCCTCGCCGAACACCTCGGCGCTAGCCCACAGCTGGTCGAGGACGCGGTACGAGGTGCTTGCGCCCCACGCGGCGCCGCTCTGTTGCGCGATGTTGTCGTAGATGGATTTGGTGCGGAGGATCGCTCCCGCGTTCGCCGAGATGGTGAGGCGCGACGAGAGCGCCGCGGGGGTGAGCGAGCCGAGCAGCAGGAGGCGCGCCGCGGGCTTATCGGAGCCCGTGAACTGATCCTTGGTCGCCGTTGGCACCGTCACGGTGAGGCTGGTGCCGGCGAGGAGGCTGGCGAAGCTCCCCCCACCGCGCCACAGCCGCGCCTTGGCGTGCAGCGCCAGGTCGCCGGTCGCGGTGCCGTTCACCGGCTTGCCCAGCAGGCTAACCATCGCTGGGTCCGAGCTCCCGTTCTGCATGTACAGCGGGAGGTTCGCGCCGACCTCGAACCGCCCGAGGAACGCGTACGCAGCGCCGACCTGAAGCAGCGTGCTGTGCCGGATCGCGGCGTCCTGCGACACGCTGGTACCGTTGTTGAGCTCGAGAACGAGAGGGTTGGACGCGTACGAGAAGGTCGTGTTGACGGCCCAGCTGCCGTCGGGGCCAACGTCGGGCGACTGCAGCTGAAAACCGCCACCGGTCGTCGTGGGCGTTGGCTCGAACACCGTGATCCCGATGCTATCGGCACGCGCCGCCGGGGTGCTCGCGATGACCCCGGCGATCACAGTGAGCGCGATCGCCGGGGCAGCGTGTCCGGCTCGCCGCCGGCTGTCGCGGCGGCGCCGCCCGAGCGTCACGAGCACGAGCGCGCCGAGCAGGAGGCCGGCCCCGCCACCTGCGCTCGTGCCGCCCGCGTTGCATCCGCCGCCGCCGTGCGCATCGACGAACACCGCGCTCCCGGTGAGCGTCACCATCGCCATCGGCTTGTCGTTGTCGTTGTTGATGAGTGCGAGCTCGCCGCTGAAGGTACCGGCCTCTGTCGGCGTGAACTTCACCACGAAGTCGTGCGAGCCATTGCCCGGGATGTCGACCGGGGACGCGTCGACGAGCTGCCACACCGGATCTCCACCGAACATCAGCGCCGTGATGCGGAGCGTCGCCTCGCCGTTATTGTGCACGGTGATCGCCTGGGTGGGCTCGGCGCTATCCGGGCCCAGGACCAGCACGGGGAATTCCTTGACGGGATCGATGGCCATGTGGCGATCGATCCCGCGGCCCTGGAGCGTGATCATCGCTTGCGTCGGCCCGCCGAAGATGCCGGCCAGGTTGTTGGCGACCAGGACCGCGGTATCGAACTGGTTCGGCGGTCGCTCCGCTGTGGGCTTGTACGTGATGGTCAGCGACAGCTTGTCGCCCGGCAAGACGTGGGTCACGGCGCCCGGCAGCGTGACCGTGAACGCGGAGCTCGCCCCGGTCATCTTCGTGATCGACCCGATGTCGAGCGTGGCCATGCCGTTGTTGGTCAGCGTGAGGGTCTGTGTCGGCGCCGGCGCGGGGCCGTCGACGTCGACGGCCCCGAAGTCCACCAAGGCCGGGACGGTGATCGCGGCGGTCGACGAGGTGCCGGTCAGCGTGACCCGCCGATCTGGCATCACGGTGGCCGTGGCGACCAGGTCGGAGTGAATGTCGATGTGGCCACCGATCAGGCCGATTCGATTGTTCGGCTGGGCCGTCACCGTGACGTCGAGCTGCTCGCCCATCGCGAGCGTCTGCGGCAGTATCTTCGGCGCGCCGGCCTTGCTGATCGCGATGCCGATCTCGCCCACCGCCGTGGCGGCGTCGGGCGTGAACACCTGGGTCATGATCGTGACGCTGGCCTGGCCGGTATTGACGATGTGATAGGTGATCTGCGGCTTGGTATCGAACCGGAAGTCCCCGAAGTCGAACGTGGCCGCCGGCGTGATGTCGTAGCCCGCGATCTGGCCGTCGCCGTTGAGGGTGAGGGTTGCCGTGGTGGTCGAGCCGAAGTTGCCCCAGCCCGCGGTGAACGTGATCGTCGCCGGGCCACCATCGGTGCCGTTCTGCGGGGCGAACGTGACGGCAAGTGCCATGGACGCACCGGCGGCGAGCGTGGTCGGGACGGTGGCCGGGTTGAACTGGTAGCCGATCGTGGCGTTATTGAGCGTGCCGGTGATGCCCGTGATCGGGACATTGCCGGTGTTCTGAAGCGTGAAAGGCAGGATCTTGGTGGTGCCGACCACGACCCCGGCGAAGTCGAGGCTGGTCGGGTTGGTCGCGATGACGCCTTTTTCGCCGGTGCAGGTCAGCGTGATGTCGGTCGGCGAGCCGGTCAGCGAGTCCGAGACGAGGCGGAACTTGCCGGACCGCGTGCCCTGTGCCGTTGGTTTGCACGCGATATCCCAGCTCGCGCTGGTGTTGGGGAGGAGCGTCTGGCTCCCGGTCGTTCCGGCCACCGTGTAGTCCCCGCCGCCGATGTTGAACGTCGCGCTCGAGATCGTGAGCGAGCTATTGCCGGTGTTGGTCGCGGTCACGGTTTGCGCCGCGCTGGTGCGCCCTACCTCGGTGTTGGTAAACGTGAGTGCCAGCGTCGCCGGAACGACGCTGATCTGCGGTGCGGTGCCGGTGCCGCTGACGTCGATAGAGAACGGACTATCGCCCGGATCGGGGTCATTGTTGGTGATGTCGATCCGGGTCGTCAGGAGGCCAAACGCGGTCGGCGTGAACGTCACGCTGAATGTCGCCATGCCGCCGGCGGCGATCGAGCAGCCCGACGTACAGCCGGTGATCGCATATTGCGCAACGTTCGGCGTCTTGCTGAGGCTGTAGGTCAGCGTCGCAGTGCCGGTGTTCATGATCGTGACGGTCTGGGCCGGGCTCGTCGAGCCCGCCCCGACGTTGCCGAACAACAGCGTGTTGGTGCTGACCACGATGTTGGAGCGCCCGGCAGTACAGGTCAGCTGTGCCGTGGTATCACCGCCAGCGTCCGAGTCGCTGGCGAAGGTCACGGTCGCAGTCTGGGTGCCCGCCGCGGCCGCCGGTGGCTGACACTTCACCGGGACATTGAGCGTCCCGGCGGTGACGGTGAACGGCTGGGTGAACGTGCAGCTCGTGCCGCCGTTACAGCCCTGTGTCGTGCCGAACGAGAAGAAGCTGCCACCGGAGATCGTAGCGGTGGTGACCGTGAGCACGCCAGGCGAGCTGGTCGATGAGTTCGTGACGGCGATGTTCTGGTTGCCCGTCGCGCCATCGTTGACGGTACCAAAGTTGACGTCGCTGACGGCGATGAGCGCAGTGGTGCCGACGCCGGTCAGGCTGACATTCGTCGTCGGCGTCACCGGGTCATCGCTCGTGATGGCCATCGTCGCGCCGTGGGTGCCTGCCGTGGACGGGTCGAACTGGACGGTGATGGGCTGGCTG
>Ga0308175_100000106_pt1 | contig 65992 bp, 44 predicted proteins | sample PhyCR1_3_FD_203893 | JGI IMG/M metagenome (GOLD analysis project Ga0308175, IMG submission 203893) | Soil microbial communities from UC Gill Tract Community Farm, Albany, California, United States - DLSLS.C.R1 | ecosystem: Environmental > Terrestrial > Soil > Agricultural land | place: USA...
CCTCCTCGACAAACCCATCGCCGTCCCCTGGTGGAACAACCTCCCGCTCCGCCTGACCGCTTGACCACCTGACCGCCGTTACTTCTTAGGCGAATTCGCCTACGTGGAAATCCAGGCTAGTACCGAGTGCTTCCGCATCGCGACGACCGCAATCGGCTATCTTTTTTCGAGGTGCGGAGCCGGCTGATTCTCGGGCGGATCGATCGCGAGTTGCACCCCGGGGCGCCCGACGTAAAGATGATAGAGGAGTTTGCCGTCATCGGTGTGCTGCGGCTCGCCGGCCCGGAACCCCCCGGTGCCTTGTGAGAGCGGGCCGTGACGATCCATGGCGAAGAGGTCCAGGATGAAGCCGTTGCTCGTGTCGATCGAATCGTGCACAACGGCCACGTCACAAAACTGAGAGTGGCATTCGAACGAGACGAGCCTGCTCGACGAGGGGAGTGCTTCCCGGATCGCCGGTAGGTAGCGCCGCTCGGCGTCGGCCGCCCACGCCGCGTCGACGGGCTCACTGGCGAAGCTGGCCGCGTAAGCCGCCGCCAGGGCCGCGTTCGAGCGGAATGCCCGCCCGGCGGCGACCGAGGCATCGGCATCGTCCGGTCTGGCCTCGGCGGTGAACGCGGGAGCCGGCGGGGCGACCTCGGTCCGGATCTCGCGCTGGATGACCCGCTCGGGCTGCCGTGGACCGGCGGCTTCGAGCGTCGCGATCCGCGCCTCCAGCTGCCTCTCGCGCTGATCGCCTTCGTTTCCCCGTGGCAGCGCAGTCCAGATCACGGTCGCCACGCCGAAGATCGCTACGGCACCGACGGCAAAACGCCCGAGCATCATGGCTAGGTCCCGTTCGCGATCCAGCTCAGCGCCACAACGTGCGCCTGCCCGGTATTTTGCGCGGCGATATCGATCAGCGCCGCGCCGTCAATCGGCAATGTCAGCGCGAGCGGCGTCAGCGTCTCGAAGCCGAACGGGCTGATGGAACAATCGTTCGACCCCGTGCTGAGATTGCCGAACGGGTCCGATAGCCAAAGCTGGGCGCAAACCTGCCCGTTGCCCGAGGCACCGCCGTCAACACGCACGGTGGGAGTGATCGTGGTCGTCGTCGTCCTGCGTTCGACAGGGATGGACACGCGTGCCCAGTGAAAATTGGTGGCCGAGCCGGTGTCGATTACCTTGGCGAAGCAGGTTGTATTGACGGTGTTGTCCCAGAAGTTCCGGTCAGGATTGCGGGGGACCATGGCCCCGGCCATGCACACCGAGCGGGTGATGGAGCCGCTGTACGCGGCCTCGGCGTCGTGCGACGCTAGCGTCCCGGCGCCCGTAGCAAGACCGGCAGCGAGCACGAATCTGACCATTGATCTCGTTTGAAGTTTTTTCATATCACTCTCTTTCGTTGCTGATTCTCCCTCGCCACATTTTGACGAGCATCACCGGGCGAGGTCGACGGTAATGTCCATCTCTAATTATTGAAACACCATGCAGCCAGTCGCGGCGCCATTCATCGCCGGTTACGCCGCAACTTCCAGTCACCTGGACGCCCCCACGCTCAAAGTGCTACGTTTGCTAAAAAAAGGTCAAATACACTCGCTAAGAATTGGGACGAATTCGAGCGGAATGCAGCGTTCACGTGGATTGGACCGACTTCGGGTTCCGCTGCCCGATAACCCGTATGCGCAAGCTACGCTTTCCGTATCTTCCCCCCTTCGCTCGTAGCATCTCTCCTCGAAGCCGAACCGGCGATGGTCTCGAGAGCTACCTACTTGATCGGGTAGACGAACGGGCCGGACGCCCGTTACAAAATTTTTTAAGATGATCCTCATGGTTCGATCGGCATGCGGCCCATTCAGGGATGCCGACATGGTGTTGATATCACACGACAATTACTTGGTTCTTCGTAGCGCAAGCTTCCAGCCCACCTGACGGCAGCTGCAAATGTCGCAAATTGCGGCACGCCGCTCGTGTCGGCGGGCCACTCGTGGAACGCCCTTGCGACCAACTCGGCTCGTGATGGCGCAGTCCCTGGTGGGCAAGGAGACGCTTCGAGATCGCAGCGTGGCGCCTCCACCGGTGCAGCCATGCTACATTCGTCTCGTGGAGGATGACCTCACCATGTTGCAACGCTGGCGCGACGGAGACCGAAGCGCCGGGGAAGCATTGTGCGCGCGCCACTTCGATGACGTCTATCGATTCTTCGACCACAAGATCCCCGGTGAAGCGGACGATCTGACGCAACAAACGTTCCTGGCATGTATTAAGGCTCGCGATCAGTTCCTCGGGCGCTCCACGTTTCGGACGTATCTATTCTCGATCGCCCGTAACGAGCTGATTACGCGGCTCCGCCGCATCCCGAAGTTCGAGCACGTCGATCTCGAGACGTCGTCCCTGGACGAGCTGGTCAGCTCACCGAGCAGCGAGCTGCGCAAACACGAGGAGGTCGCCCAGATGCGAGCGGCCCTGCGCCAGCTGCCGGTCGAGCAACAGCTCTTGTTGGAGCTTCATTACTGGCATGACCTGGACGCCGCAGCGCTGGCGGAGCTGTTTGAGGCGCCCCCGGGGACGATCCGGGTGAAGCTGCTGCGTGCCCGCCGGGCGTTGCGGGAGCGGCTGGGAACAATACCGTCATCGACGCCCCCAACATCGGGGCACCCCAACGACCGTCTGTCGAGCTCGCTGCAGGATCCTGATCTCGTTGACGACGCCTGAGCTCCACCGGGTTCCTGCGAGCACCCTCTAGCGTAACGAGTACTATATCGGTGCGAGGACAAAGCGATCGCCGCGGACGCGCCCTGCTTGGCTCTGGCGAGCCTCCCGGGTGAACGCCTTGGCTGCGACGGAGACGCTCTCCGCGAACCCAGCGCGCGCCGCGGAGCGCGCGCTGGCTGGGCGCCACGAGAGACGAGCTGCTTTCACCCTTGCAATGAGCTTCCTGTAACGAGCGCGGTGTTTTTGCGTCTAACTACAGGAACACGGCAAGGGTTCTCGAACAATGCAGACATGGACATCACTGGTCCGATGTGCAGCCCTGTAGGAGAGCTGGGGTACTTTCTCGAATGGCGGAACGCGCAGCAGCTCTGCAGATAAACCGGCGGTGGGAGAGAGAGCCCAGATCAGGCACACCTTTCTCGCGCAATCACATGTCGTCATCACTCTACGCCAAGAATGAAGAAGGCATCACAATGAGACAAGCGAACACATGGATACTGCTCCTCGGAATTCCGGTATTGATCGCGGGGTGCGCGGTCGGCGGAGAGCCAACAACCGGTAAGATCGATCTACCTCTCTTCAGCACCCAAGTACTACAGTCCCATCTAGCGGGCGAAGGAATCATCGATTTCGGTACAACCGTATTCGCCACGAACCCAACCACGCTCCTGGAGCCCCTCGACTTCCACAGGTACGAGTTCCAGGCGCATGCCGGCGGCACCGTGACGATCACGGCGACGGCCACCAACTGCGGCGACCCCGACGTGGTGATCGACCTGTTCACCCAGGCCGACCTCGACGCAGGCGGCACGCAGCTCATCGAGAACGACGATGGCGGTCTGCCGTGCGCCCTCGACTCGCAGATCTCGAACTTCACGTTGCCGAGCGATACGACCTACGAGCTCATCGTGAGGAGCTTCCGTCAGGCAGGCAGCACCGATGGCGGTCACTACCAGCTGACGATGATCTGCACGAACAACGCGTGCGCACTGGCTGGTGCGCCGGACGCCTCCACCGTGCGGGTCAACCAGGCGGACATCGACAATGGCTTGCTCACCGCCCAGCAGTTGTTCGATGTCGGTGACTTCACGTACAAGCACATCTTCACCGTCGCCGAGGGTCTGGGCAACGCCCTCGCCGGTGCGCCGGGGAACGGCACGGGGCGCCCGGCCTTCCGCAATATCCCCAACAACGTGCACTTCGCGGCGTTCGGCTCGCCGGAAGCGCAGAGCTGCGTGACCTGCCACAACCTCGGCGGTGACGACGGCGCAGGCGACCGGAACCACGACATCTTCCAGATCGGCGATGGCATCAACCGGGCGTCGGGCGTGGAGCGTAACCCGCCGACCGTGCTCGGTAACGGTTACCGCCAGCGGATCGGCGAGGAGATGACCGCCGACCTCCAGGGCATCCTCAACGCTGCCAAGGCCCAGGTCGCGTCCACGCACGTGGCGGTGACCAAGGCGCTGACCTCCAAGGGCATCTCGTTTGGCTCGGTCACCGTGAACGCCGACGGGACCGTCAACTTCGGCGCCACCGTGGGCGTCGACACCGACCTCATCATCAAGCCGTTCGGCTGGAAGGGCCGCGAAGCGACGCTCAAGCGGTTCGTCGAGGGCAGCTTCCGCGTTCACTTCGGCATCCAGTCGCAGCCGCAGGTCGACGGGAAGTGCCCCAACACCAACCTGCTCGGCACCGGCGCCTGCCCGGACCCGGATGGTGATGGCGTGGTCAACGAGCTCACGGAAGGCGGGCTGTCGGCGATGGCGGTCTACATGGGGCTTCGCGAGATTCCGGTCCGCGTTCCGGCGATCACCGCTGCGGCGCAGGCCCGCGCGAACTCCGGCGAGTCGCTGTTCAAGAGCGTCGGCTGTGCGACCTGCCACACCCAGTTCATGACGCTCAACAGCCCGATTCACGTCGAGGCGGCGGACTCCGTAGCCAATCACGGCACCGGCGGCAATGGCATCACGCTCAACCTCGCAGTCAATAACAAAGATCCGAAGCCGGCGGTCAACGCCGATGGCTCGATAACCATCGAGGTGTTCAGCGACTTCAAGCGCCACGACGTGGGCGCAGCGCTCGCCGACAATCAGCCATTCAACCAGATCGCGGCGAACCAGTTCATCACGCCGCCGCTGTGGGGCATCTCAGTCTCGGCGCCGTATCTCCACGATGGCCGCGCGCGGGCCCTGCAGGACGCGATCCTGCAGCACGCGGGTGACGCGCAGACGGTTCGCAACAACTTCACCGCGCTCACCGCGGATCAGCAGTCCCAGGTCGTGGAGTTCCTCCTCACCCTCGGCCGCCAGGAGAATGTGGACGCCCAGGCCACGAAGGTCAACCTTAGCAACTTCCTCCTGAAGCAGATCAAGCCGAGTGGAACCAACTTCATCCTCACCCAGGCCGTCCTCCCGGCCGGCACCCTGGTGCCGCCCGGTGGCCGCGTGATCATTGCGCGCAACGCGACGCTGGCCCAGTTCCAGGCGTTCTACGGCCGGACGCTCGACACGAACACGCTGTTCTTCACCGGCGGGAACGTGTTCCCGACCATCTCCGGGGGCGAGCAGTTCGCGCTGTTCGACTCGAACAACGACGCCACCACGCTCGGCGTCGGCACCGATGGATTCACGTTCCCGGAGGCCGCGGGCGGAGGACAGACGCTACAGCGTAAAGACTGTGGTCTGATTTCGACCCAGGCGGCGAGTTGGAACATCGTGGCAAGCACGCCAGCGAGCGCGACGCCCGGCATTGCCCCGCTCAGCACCGGCCTGAACCGGATCTGCATCACGGAGGTCGCGGACTCGCCATCGAACAGCAACTTCGAGTTCATCGAGATCTTCGTAGAGGGCCAGGGGTCCGGAAGTACATCCGGTGGCGCCCAAAGTGCCCACGCGACGGCGTGCAAAGCCGCGCATGGATTTCAACCGCTGACATCTGGTCCGGACACCTTACATACCAGTCAGTGCCCGCCCACCGGATGTGGGCTGAATGGTTTCTGGCTTGGCGCGAATGTCCCATTTCGAACCCTTCACACCAATCCTAGCAGGGTTAACGAAATGGGCCTGAGCATTCTCAGTGCTAAAGACGAGCATGGCAATTCCATAAATATCGATGTCCAAAACGATGTTCTTGGCGCAGATATTTCATATACGATAAATGGGCAATTCTTTACAACTTTCACACCAGCTAAAAATAACTGGCAGTTGAACCTTGGGGAGTGGGTAACGGGCCCCAGCGGAGGTTCTTTGGGGATCACGAAATACATCCTATACATCAACCAGGTGATCAATAAACCATTCTGGGCACAACCAAATGACTTCAACAATACATCACCAGGTTACACATTTCCAGATTATGTATTTACAGCTGTGAGCTTGGAAGATCAATGCGACATTGAGGTATGTAAACCGGAACTCGACAGCGACGGCGTTTCCCCAGGTATTTCGGGCAACGCGGTGATCTTTCGTGGCGATTTTTACGCCAACAATTATACGGTACAACTCTCGGCGCCAGCACCTCCCGATTACAACAATGATCTCTTCAACATCGCATGCCTTGGAACCACGCTCGCCAAACTGCATCGCTTGCGACACACGTCAGCTTCCCAGGTTACGTCGATCGATCCAACGAACATCCCGACCCAACCGCAGAGGCAGACGCTACTAAAGCTATTGGCCGCAGATTATTGCGGAGATGGGATTCCATTCACTCATGACCAAGCATCATTGCCGTTTACCGTGATCGGACTCCCGATTGGGCTCGGGTTTGCTAATTCATTTTATAATTTGACCCCTGAATCAGGATATTCTATCTCGCCGAGCTCCATGGATGCACTATGGAATGATAAGGGCGCAACTTGCATTACCACCACCCCAAGATTATGGGAAGCAAACGCGAGCGGAACTATAACAACCGTGACAGGGCCGAGTCAGAGCACAATCCTGAATACCTGTAAAACCGTAGACCTAACGCTTACGAACCCACCACAGGCATGCACGATGATCCCTCTATCGCTCAGCAAGCCATTCCTGATGAGCAGCTATGCCGCTTCAGGGAATCCTGACTAGACGTGTGATCTCGATCGAAGTGCCGCCCACACGGCGTAGCCACGCTACCGCGGCCTCCGCGACCACGGCACGTTCGTCCGAACTCGTGTCCATTGCGGAGAGGGTGAATGCCAACTCCACGCGCGCACGGCCGAGTCGCCGCTCGTAGCTGGCCGCAGGATGTACACGGATGATCGGTTCGAGATCTCTGATGGTCTTTTCGAGTGCCCCGCGTGCTCCGCGAAGATCTCCCGTTTCGCGGAGCGCTCGCCCAAGGCCGAGGGTCAAGTACGCCCGCAACAGGCGATCCCACCACTGATCTTCGAGCGTCGGCGGCCTCGCCGCGACAGCCTCAGCGAACTTTCGGGCAGCAGCTCCCGCGTTGCCCCGCAACAAGGTCAGATAAGATGCCGCCTCTGGTGCCTCTTTTTGCGCGTGAACTGCTCGCTCCATCGCTTCGATCGCTCCATCGCGCTTATTGAGGTCCAATCGCAATAATCCAACCTCAGTCCAGCAACGTACAATAGCGTCAACGAGCGTCGCGTGTAGCTCGTACGCGCGACACACAGGGGTCAGGTACGCTTCCGCCTGCGCAAGGTCTTCGATCGTCACAAAGCCACGCTGCTCTCGAACAGCCAGCGTATCGGGATGGTCCGCTCCCAGCCGATCGGTGAGCGTCGCGGCGGCCTGAGCAATAAACGCGTCCCCCTGCACGCGATCGTCCGCAACGATGCCGAGGTTGGCGCGAATGTTGACAAGTTCGAGCTCACCACGGCCAACAACCGTTTGGGCCGCGGTAAGCGCGCGCTCAAAGTAGGTGCGGGCCGCAGTCCTATCGTCCTTGGCAAGCTCCACGCTGCCAAGGTTGTTGTAGAGTAGCGCGAGCGCAAAGGTAGCGGAAGGGGTGGCTTTGGCCTCCGATTCGACGAAATCGAGGCCTGCCACTGCGCCATCTGGATGCGTCGACGTCCCCTGGACGAAGACACGCCGTGCCCACGCTTCGATGGCTACTGCTCGTGCGCGTGAGCCGTTCGCAACCTGGATCGCCTCGGAAAAGCTCGGCACGGCCCCGCTGTACTCCGGCAAATTCATCCGTGCATGGCCCTCGACGAGCAGTGCCTCGGCCAGGACCGGTTGATACCCGAGCGCCCGCGCATTTCCGACCGCCGTGCGGGCCGCAGCCAGCGCTTGATCGTAGCGGCCGGCGCCCACCTGAAGGCGCGCATCCCAGATCTGGTTCCGGACTTGTTTGATCTGCGGCACGAGCGCCGGTGGAGGCGGCTCGACATCCGACGCGAGCGAGGCGAGATCGGAGCATGACGCAGGGTCGCGCATGGACTGCACAGCACGCGGAAGCTGCGCCAGGTTCGCGGCCTCAGCGCTTGTGATGAGCTTGCCCGCCTCGGCGAAGCCATGGCGCCCTTCCTCGAGGCACAGCATCCGCCGGTCGGCTAGGCTTTCGGACTCCGCGCCGCGGCGGTAGTCGAGGCACGCAACATGATATTCGCGCTCCCACTGCCTGGCGTAGTCGTCGAGCAGCGGCCCGAGCGTCGGCCGTAGTGTCCGGCCGTAGCTTCCCAGGGTGGCAAGACGGGCCAGCGCGCTCGACCGCGCCGGGCCCCACCACGCGGTCTCGAGCCGGACCGGGCCGTCGCTGCAGGGTTCGATCGCCTCATCGAAGTTCTTCTGGCCGAGGAAAAACGCGAGCGTACCGACGCAAGCCGCGAGGCCGCCGACCGCGGCAAGCCGGCGCCACGTCCGCGCCGGGTCGCGTGCGAGGGCACGCAGCAGGTCGCCCATCGACGCGAATCGCTGTGACGGATCGGCCGCACGACCGCGCTCGAGCACAACGGCGACCCGACGCGGCGTCGGTTCTCCGGCAAGCGCGAGCGCATCGGCGAGCGCGATACAGAAGCTGTACTGATCGGCGGCGGGCGTGACCGCGGCACCGGTCAAGATCTCCGGCGCCATGAAGCGAGGCGTGCCGGCGGGGCGTCGGCGCTCGCTCGTCGCGCGTGCCGGATCGTCGGCTTCGCAAGCGAGGCCGAAGTCGACAACGCGAACGCGCCCGTCGGCGCCGAGGATTGCGTTGTCAGGCTTGAAATCGCGATGGACCAGACCGGCGTCGTGCGCGGCAGCCAGCGCGCGGCCCGCCTGCTGATACACATCAAGGATCTCGCGCAGCTTGCGGCCCTCCGGCCACTGTCGCAGCGTCTGGCCGCGGACGAGCTCCATCACAAGGTAGACGCGGTCACGCTCGAGACCGACATCGTAGATCGGGACCACATTCGGATGCGACAGTCGAGCCAGCGATTTGGCCTCGGCGAGCGCGGCCTCGCGGTCTTTCGCGACCACATTGACAAGCTTCAGCGCAACGCCACGCGCGAGCTCCGGATCGTAGGCTTCATAGACCACACCCATACCGCCGGCACCAAGTCGTTCGAGGACGCGGAACCGGCCAACCGCGCCAGCAGCGCTCTGATCGCCAAACATCGCTCCGAGGACGCGCGCTCGCGCCAGCGGTGCACCTACGGGCGCCTGCGGTCGCACCCTGGCGATCAGCTCGTCGGCGGAATCTACCGACCCGGTCGCCACGTCTGCTGGCTTACTGTCGGTATCGGTCCGGGGCAGCTCGCCATCGGCGTCCGATTCGCTACTCTCCCCGGATACTCGCATCGTGCGAAACGCAATCTACAACATGTGGGCGATCTTGTGCGCTGGGGTTTGACTCGAGTCACAGCTGAGCCGCCCTGGCTATTTCCCGACGCTCCCGCAGGGTTGTGCCGCTGCATCGGAATCGCTTCCCGGAGGGCTACCCGTGTTCTCCTCGATGGGGCTATCTGCCCCAAAGCTGAGCCAGCCGCCTCAGGAACACGTAGGATCGCGTGCGGTGACGGACTGCGACCGAGAATGTCACGACGATTCTTGAAGCACTGTAAAACACGGCCTACATGTTCAGTCCTGACGGCGCGGCGAGATCGGCCGTCTACCTCCGGGGCAGGGTAGCGATGCACAAAGCCATCGCTGAAGTGCGACGTGTCAGTCGTGGACAACACGAATCTGCGTAACGACGCACGTACGGCGGTATCTATCAGATCGACGATCGTTCATGCTGGCGTAGAAACAGAGTACCGGCGTGTTGCGCTGGCTGACGTCGACGTTACGCACTCGATCGTGGTTGGAGGCGGCGGGCGAGGGGGCTGGGAGGCAGGTGGGCGCGGGCGGTGGGAGGCAGGGGGGCGGCGGTCTGGCCAAGGGAGCCGGGCCGCCGCCAGAGGGAGGGGCCACGGCGGTGGCGACACAACCGGTTCCATGGCTCGCAACAGCCTTTGTGCGGCCATTACCGCCATACTGAAGCGCGTAATGGCTCCGCCTGCTCCTGCTGGTGGCGATTCCACCGCGCGAGGCGGCTGGCTCTCGCGGCTCGGCAGCGCGGCAACCGCGCTCGCAACCGTCGCGCTGGTCGGCATGTGCGTCGTGCCGCTCGTTCCGATCTGGCCGTGCCCGCTGTTCGAGCACTTCCGCGTGCAGTACGCGGTCGCAGGGCTGGTCGTCGTCGGGTGTACGGCCGTGCTTCGCATGCGCGGCTACTTCGACGCCGCCGCGCTCGCGGCGCTCGTCCACGTGATCTGGATCGCGCCGGATCTGTGCGGTTCGCCGCGCCCGATCCCCGATCGACGGCACGCCGATCCGGGTGGCTGGCCTTGAACGTTCACACCGAGAGCTCGAGCTTTGCGGAGGTTCGCCGGCTGATCGAAGGCGTTCGACCTGATGTGATCGGCTTGGTCGCAGTGGATCGGCGATGGCTCGACGCGCTCGCCCCGACCGTCGCCGGGTATGCGGGTCACCTCGAGCAGCCGCGCGGCGACAACTTCGGGGTCGCGCTCTACGCGCGCGCACCGCTCGAAGGATCAATCGAGGAGCTCGGCAGCACGTTGCCGATCGTGGTGGCCCGCGTCACGGTCGGGGACGCTCGGCTCGGCATCCTCCTCATCCACCCGCCCCCACCGCTCAGCTCCGCCGCGCTCGCCGAGCAGGTCGACGAGCTCGACGCCATCGCCGATCGCGCACGGCAGATGGCCGGCCCGTGGTGATCATGGGCGACTTCAACGCGACGCCGTGGTCGCGGCCGTTCCGGCGCGTGCTCACGCGCAGCGGCATGTGTGACAGCCGCACCGGGTTTGGCATGGAGGCCAGCTTCCCCGCGGCGGCGGCGCTCGTGCGAATTCCGATCGATCATGTCCTGGCATCGTGCTCGATCGGCGTGCGCGATCGCCACATCGAGCGCGACGTCGGCTCGGCTCACCTGCCGGTCGTCATTGATCTGGTCGTGCCACGGCCGCGAAGCGAGCCGGGCCGCCGGCCCTCCGGGTTGATTGGCAAAACAAGGCGGCTGTTCGTGCGTATGAGGCCGGAGCCCGGACTCATCCAGCCAGGATTAGAACAAAGAACATACGGTGGTCACCACCCCGTCGTGGCGAAGCCATACCCATGAGCCTGGTCAGGAACTTCCGGGATTTTCCATGCGAACCCTGGTCAGATTCCCGTGATCCGCACACACCTTCCTCCTTGCTGGCCACGCCTGGTCAGGATACCATCGGCCCGCGCACAGGGCCGAGGCAACGAAGCCATATCGGCCATTTACTCATCACAGAACGGGGTAGGTTATCAACGTGAGTGTCATCATGAGTCTACGGGTGCGATATGTTCCGTTTCTCCTGCTGTTCGCCGCTGCTTGTGGCAGTGTGAGAAACACCGGCGCACGCGCCGATGGAGGCGACGACGGTCCGAGCACCGCCTGCGCGCCGAACACGACCGTCTGCGCGACCGGCCAGCTCACGGTCTGCGGCGCCGCCGGCACGGTTCAGAGCACCGAGACGTGCACCATCGCCTGCGCCTCGAACGGCAACGCCTGCCAGGAGCTCGACCCCGCCAATGGGCTCGCGGCCGAACTCGACGGCGCCGGCGCCGGACCCGATGCGGTGTTCTCGATCGGAGACACCGTGTTTAACAGCGACACGGGGGACGTCACCAACAACGGCGGACCGTTCACGGTTCCGTCGATCCTTCACGCGCAGGGCAACGGGTTACCGCAGATCCGGGTGTTCCAGTTCAAGAGCCTCGCCATTCGCTCGCATACCACGATTACGGGCACGAACGCGATCGCGCTGGTCTCGCGCGGCGACGTCGAGATCGCCGCCCTCTTCGAGATCGCCGGACGCGGCATTGCCTCGGCGCCGGGTGCAATCACCGCCACCAGCACCTGTCAGGGCGGCGACAACAGCGTCGCCGATCCCACCGGGAGCACGACGCGTGTACCCGGCGCAGGCGGCGCAGGGTTCGGCACAGCCGGCGGCACGGGCGGGAGTGCGATTCGCAGCGGCGCGTCGCTCGCGAGCGGCGGTGCGAGCGGCAACATCGCTGGCGTCGTCACCCTCGAGCCGCTGCGCGGCGGTTGTCGCGGCGGCAACGTGCTCTCGCCCCAGGATCCCTTCTGGGCCACCACGGGCGGAGGCGCCGGCGGCGCGCTGCAGATCTCGAGCCGCACCCGCATCACGGTCACGTCGTCCGGAATCATCGATGCCGGCGGCGGTGGTGCCGACCCGGGCAAGGCGGGCGCAGGCGGTGGGGCGGGCGGTGCGATGTTGCTCGAGGCGCCCCAGATCAGCATCAACGGAACGCTCGCAGCCAACGGCGGCGGCGGTGGCTGCTTCAACACGAACGGCGAGGACGGGCAGGTCGCCTATCGGGCCGGCTCGCTCGAGGCCAAGGGCGGCTCGTGCAACGCGGTCAACGGTGTCGGCAGCGGCGGCAATGGCGGCACCAAGGACCTGGCGCCCACGAATGGCGTGAACGCCTCGACGACGACGGCGGTGCCGGTCGGCGGCGGCGCTGGCGGGGCAGCCGGGCGTATCCACGTCAACACCTTGACCGGTACCTTCACGAAAGGCTCGACGTCCCTGGTGTCGCCGCTGGCGAGCGAGGCGATGATCCACGTGCGCTGACGCGTCGATTCGCGCACACCGAGACCGCGATCTGGTGCGTGCTCAACGGCTCTAGTGCATATTTCGGACAGAGCCAACTCATCAGATGTGCCCGCAGGTAGCATCGCCGTCAGTGTTGGCGCACATGTGGCACCCGAGACAACGGCCGCGGTTGCGAGGTTTGTGCGACCGCCGAGCGCACCGCCCCCACTGAAGCGAGATATGGGTGCAAACCTTCGCTTGGTATTTTCCTTATCACTCCTGGTCGCGTGTGGGGGCAACGACAACAAGCCGTGCGACCCGGTCAAGCAATCGGGGTGCAATAACGGCCAGACCTGCGAGCAGGTCTCGGGCGGCGAACCCGCCTGCTTCGCGCCGGTTGAAGTGCACGGGCGCGTGCTCGATCTCGCCACGTCAACCCCCATCGCAGGCGCGCGGGTGGTCGCGGTCGATGTCAACGGCGCGGCCGCGAGCTCGGTCGCGACCAGCGCAACCGACGGCACCTACGCGCTGCCGGTCCCCGCTCAGCGCAACATGGACGGCACACCGTCGGCGTTCCCGGTCTCGCTGCGCGCGGACTCCGCCGGCTATCAGTCGTTCCCCGGAACCGTCCGCCAGGCGCTGCCCCTCGACATCGCCACCGCGACTACCGAAGGTGGTAAGCTCGTCCTCAAGTCGGCGCTCACCGACATCGGGCTCATCGCCGAGCCCAATGCATCGGCCGGATCGATCCACGGCAAGGTGGCGGTCCCCGACGACCACGCCGGGGCGCTGGTCGTGGCCGAGACCGGCGGGAAAGGCTTCGCGGGGATCGTGAGCCGCGACGGCGACTACACGATCTTCAACCTGGCGGCAGCCCACTACACAGTCACCGCCTACTCGGTCGGTCACGTGTACACGCCCAAGGAGACCGACGTCGCGGCGAGCGCCGTCACCGTCGATCTCGCGCTCGCGAGCGATGCGCCCGGCTCGATCTCCGGAAGCATCAATTTCGCCGACGCCGCTGGCCTGTCGAACACCTCGGTGGTCGCGTTCGTCGAGTCGACGTTCGATCCGACGACCGGCCGCGGCATCGCGCCGCCCGGCTTGCGCTCGCCACGCACCGGAGCCCCGAACGTCAGCGGCGCGTTCACGATCGACGGCGTCCCGCCCGGTCACTACGTCGTCGTCGCCGCGTTCGAGAACGACGGCCTGGTCCGCGACCCGGACCACTGCATCGCCGGCACCGCCGACGTCCACGTGCAAGTCGCGGCCGGGCAGCCGACCGCCACGCCGACCGCCTTCAAGGTCACCGGGGCGCTCGCCGTGATGACGCCGGGCGCCGACATGGCCGAGCCGGTGACCGGCGCTCCGACGTTCAAGTGGGCGGATGACTCGTCCGAAGATCAGTACCTCGTCGAGGTGTTCGACTCGTTCGGCCAGCTCATCTGGATGATGACCACGCCCGGGGTCAGCGGCGGCATACCATCGCTGGCGTACAGCGGCCCGGCGCTGCAACCGGGCATGTACTACCAGTGGCGGGTCACGTCCGCGAAGCAGAAGGCCGGCGGGGGCGGAGAGTGTGAGCTCTCGCGCAGTGAGGATCTGCGCGGCGTGTTCTACATGCAATGATCGAGACGCCTGTCACAATCCCGCCCAGGCACGCGACTTCCTTGCGTATACCCCAGTCCCGCGCCGGCGATGCCCGCGGTGACCGCCGCCGGAAATCGTCGAGGCGGCGCGCGGAATAACACATCGTTTGGTATACGTTGCCCCTACATGAAGCACCTCCTCGCCCTGGCTGCGCTCGCCGCATTCGCCACCACCGCACACGCCGACGACAAGAAGTACATGATGGCTGACCTGAAGGCCCTCATCGAACAGAAGGGCTACCAGGAGGCGATCGAGCACATGAAGGACATCTCCCCGTCGGAGCGCAAGGCCGAATGGATCGACATCGCCGGCACCGCGGGCGCCGGCATCGTGACGGGCGCACCCGACGCCCAGACCAAGCTGGGCTTCATGGTCCAGGTCGAGAAGGATCTGCCGGCGATCCTCAAGTCACCGAAGTACCTCACCGCGCGCGCCGACGCCGCGGGGGCCGCGTTCAACGAGTGCTTCGATCACGGCGACTTCCAGCAGTGCCGCGACTACGCGCTCGTGTTCGTCGACAACGATCCCAAGAACGCCAAGGCCACGCTCGACGTCGCAAAGGCGGTGCGTCGTGGCATGTCTCACTTCGCCTCCGTCCCGTTCTTCAAGCGCGCGCTCGCCGCCGGCAAGCCGGCCACCGTGTGCGCCGACGAGGATCTCGCGCTCGCCGTGGTCTCCGGCCTCGGCCTCGACAAGGCCGACGCCAAGCTCGCCGATACGCAGGCGCTCGGGACCACGTGCTGGAAGAACGTCAAGGACTCGGTGATCAAGGAGCTCCTGTCCGATTCGGGCAAGAAGGGCCGCTACCACGACAACGCCTGCGCGCTGGCCCAGGCCAACAAGGCGGCGACCGGCGACGTGGCCACGCGCTGCGCCAAGTAACCTGATCGCCCGGGCGATCGCCGCGAGCGCCTTCACCGCGCGGACGCCGGCGCGCTCGGCTAGTCCGTGCGGAGCGCCACGATCGGATCGACGCGGGCCGCGCGGGCCGCGGGGTAGAGCCCGAACACGACACCGACCCCGACCGACGCGAGCACGGCGGCGGCGCTGATCCCCGGCGACATCGCGAGCGTCCACCCGAGCTTGTCCTCGAAGATGTAGGCGCTGAGCGCGCCGAGCACGACGCCGAACCCGCCGCCGATCAGCGAGAGCACGACGGCCTCGCCGAGGAACTGCAGGTGGATCGCCGACGGCCGGGCCCCGACGGCGCCGCGCAGCCCGATCTCGGTGATCCGCTGCGAGACGGAGGCCAGCATCACGTTCATCACGCCGATGCCGCCGATCGCCATCGCGATCGACGCCAGCCCGAGCAGCAGCAGGCGAAGCGTATTGCTGGTCTTGATCCGCGCCTGGAGCAGCTCCTCCGGGTGGCGGATGTTGAAGTCGTCTTCGCTCCCCGGCTCGATGTGGTGGCGCTGGCGGAGCAGCTCCGAGATCTGCGCCACGGCCGGCTTGATCGCGTCGGGCGACGCCGCCGAGCACAGGATATCGTCGAGCCAGGTCTGGTCCCGGCCGACGATGCGCTTCATCGCCGTGGTCCACGGCATCATGACGGTGTCGTCTTGATCCTGCCCGGTCGGCGACTGGCCCTTGGGCGCGAACACGCCGATGACCTCGAAGCCGAGATCCTGGATGCGTATGATCTCGCCGATCGGATCGACGTCGCCGAACAGCTCGCGGCGCACGGTCTCGCCGATCACGACCACGCGCGCCGCATGATCGGTCTGATCATCGTCGAAGAACGCGCCGCTCGCGAGCGCCCAGCGCTTGATCGCCCGGTACGACGGCGCGACGCCGCGCCACCGCGTTCGCCAGTTGTGCTCCTGGTAGATCACGAGGAAGCTGCCGTCGACGTTCTCCGAGACCTCCTTGATGAGCGGGATCTCCTGGCGGATCGCGTCGGCGTCGCGCGCGATCAGCGTCGTCATGCCGTGCGTCCCGGTGCGCGCGCCGGAGACGTTGCGCGACCCGGCCTCGACCCAGACCAGGTTATCGCCCAGCTTGTCGAGCTCGGCCTCCGACGCTTCGATGCTCGCGCGCCCCATGGCGATCACCGTGATCACGATGGCGACCGCCACCGCGATCCCCAGCATCGCGAGCCCGCTGCGCACGCGGTTGCGCGACAGGGCGCGCACCGCTTCGATGATCATCAGCCGGACCACGACGCGAAGCGGCATGCCAGCGCTCAGTCCTCGTCGGGATCGTCGTACTTGAACGGGCTGGTCGGCGTGCCCTTGGTGGGCACCGGCATGCGCGGCAGCGTCCTGGCGCTGTTCGCGGCCTCGAGCAGCACGCCTGCGAGCACGACCGAGGCCTGGCGCAGGTCTTCGGCCTTGAGGTGATCGAAGGTATCGACGCTGCTGTGGTGGACGCGTGAGCCATAGTCCAGGGGATCCTGGATGAACTGGTATCCGGGCACCCCGACCGCTTGCATGAAGACGTGGTCGGTCCCGCCGGTGGGCGCGGCGACCACCGCCTTGGCGCCCATGCTGACAAACGGCTGCAGCCAGTCACGCAGGAGCGGCACCGCGGCGACGTTGCCCTCGGCGTAGAGCCCGTGGACCTTGCCCGATCCGTTGTCGATGTTGAAATACGCCACCAGCTCCTTGTGGCCGGCTTGCGGCGTGATCGGGAACCGGTAGCGCCAGCGGGCAAACTGCTCGATGCCCCCCTCGGGGGCAGCGCCGGCCGGCGCGCGCGTCGCCAGGTACTTCTCGACGTACGCCAGCGAGCCCAGCAGGCCCTGCTCCTCGCCCACCCACAACGCAAACCGGATCGTGCGCTTGGGCCGGATGCCGAGCGTCGCCAGGATCCGGGCGGACTCCATGACGACCGAGGTCCCCGCGCCGTTGTCCGCGGCGCCGTCGGCGGCGGCCCAGCTGTCGAGGTGCGCGCCCGCCATCACATAGCCGGCCTTCGGATCGCTGCCGGGGATCTCGGCCAGGATGTTGTAGGCCCTGGGATCGCTGTCGTCGAACTGGACACTGCTGCTCATCTCCAGCATCGGCGCCGGACCCACCTTGGCCAGCCGCGCCAGGCGGCGATAGTCCTCGGCGGCGATCTCCACGCCCGGCAGCGCCGGCGTCTCGCCCACGCGATAGTTATAGCCTTCGCCGTGCAGCAGCTTGCCGTCGCGATACGACATGCGCGCCCAGGCGACCGCATGCTCCGCCTTGAGGAACGCATCGACCTTCTTGCCGAACGTGATGGACTTGATGCGGCGCTCGGCCGCCGCCGGATCGTAGTCGGGCTGACGATATTGATCGAGCTTGCCAATCTCCTCGTCGGTCAGCCGCTTGAACGGTGGGTCGCCGGGTTCGCCGCCGTCGTTGGGCAACGAGAGCAGCACGATCTTGCCGGCCAGCTTGCCGCGCCAGGCCTCGAAGTCACGCTCGTGCTTGAGCGGCGCGACGATGATGGGCGCGCTGATCGTGCCGTTGGTGGCCGGCGTCCACGCGACCGGGATCGCGGTGAGCGGGATGACGCGCGGCGTGACCATCCGGACGCTCGACGATACGATCGACCAGCCGCGGCCGAACGTGAAGCCGTCCTTGTGGACGTTCTTGAGGCCCCAGCTCTGGAACTGCGACTGCGTCCAGGCTTCCGCTTGCCGCATCTGAGGCGAGTTGGTCAGCCGGCTCCCGATCTGGTCCATCAGGTGCTCGGCGATCTGCATGACCTGCGAATGGTTGAGGCCCTGATCGATGACCCGGTTCATGTCATCGGCTTGCTGGGCCTCGGCCGGGAACGCGACGAGCATGAAGAGCAAGGCAACGTGAATCTTGCGCATGAATCGATGTCTCCTGGGGCTGATAGCGAGTTGCACTCGGCCCGCCACGCGTCTCCAACGGCGCCGTAGAACGGTCCCACCGACAAGATCGGTGCTCGCAGTGTGGTGTGCATCCAAGATCGGTGAGGGGATCAACGACTATCATGCTCCCATGAAGCGTTCCCTGTTCGCGAGCGTCATCGCCCTCGATGACTGCGGTCGCTCCTGCGACCCGGCCGCCGTCGCAACCTGTCGCAGCCGCAACCTCGCAGTTTGGCGCGACCGGCGAGTTCTTGCCGCCGGCCGACTCTCGAAGATGACCGTCGCCTGGGTCGCAGCGCGGCGCGGCTCAGCGCGGCTCAGCGCGGCTCAGTCGGCGCTCAGCACGTCCCCGAACGGCTCGAAGTTCGTGCCGTTGAAGCGCGATAGCTGCAGCTGCGAAAACACCCGGAAGTCGGTCGCGCTGGTGGTGAGCTCGGTGCCCTGGATCGCGACCGGCACGACGAACTTGGACAGGCTCGCCGCCTGCTTCATGATGTTCTCGCGCGACAGATCATTGCCGCACTTGGTGAGCACGTTGACCAGGGTCATGCTCACGCCGTACGCGTAGAGCGCATTCGTATCGCCCGGATCGATGCCGGGGAGCGACGCCTCGTACTGCTTCATGAACGCGCGGTAGTCCTTTATGCCGGGGTCGTTCGCCATGTTCGGATCGTTGGGATCCTTCAGGTAGCCGCCCGTGATGATGCCGACCGACTTGTCGAGCCCGGCGGGCTTGAGGCCCGCGGTGATCGACACCGCGACGTTGGACATGATGTGGAGCGGCTTCCACCCGGTATCGAACACCTTGCGAATGACCTGCGCCCCGAACTTGGGAATCGCCGCGGTGATCAACGTATCGCAGCCCTTCGCCTGCAGCGTCATGACCTGCGAATCCACGGTCGGATCGGTCGCCTCGTAGGACGCTTTCTCGAGCACCATCTTGTCGTACTGATCGCCGAAGATGTCCTTCAGCCCGGCGATGTAGTCCTTGCCGAGGTCGTCATTCTGGTACAGGACACAGACCTTGGCGGCGGGCTTCTCCTTCAGGAGGTAGCGGGCGTAGATCCGAGCCTCGGTGCGATAGCTGGGCTGCCAGCCGATCGTCCAGGGGAAGTGTTCCGGATCGGCCCACTTGTCGGCGCCGGTCGCGACGAACAGCTGCGGCACTTTCTTCTCGTTCAAGTACTTCTGGACCGCCGTGTTGCACGCCGTGCCGACGCTGCCGAACACGAACGCGACCCCCTCGTTCTCGACCAGCTTGCGGGTTTGCTCCACCGTCTTGGGCGGCTGATAACTATCGTCGAGGCTCATCAGGGTGATCTTGCGGCCGTTGATGCCACCCTTGTCGTTGATCATCTGGAAGTACGCCTTCTCGGTCGTACCGATCGCGCCGTAGGCCGACGCCGGGCCGCTGTACGGCATGGTCTGGCCGATCTTGATCTCGGTGGCGGTGATGCCGGGCATCGCCGGCCCCTTGTCGCCGGCACCGGCCATCCCCGAGGACGAGCCGTCGGGTTTTTTCTTCTCGCAACCCGTTGCCAGCACGGCGCCGGTCAAGGCCGCGAACCCAAAGCAAGCCGAGGTGAACACAGACGCGACGACAACCCAGTTCCGTTTTGACATGTAGCCTCCGTTTCGTGGTGACACCGCGAGAGCCGTCAGGACCTGGTGCGACGAGTAGAGCGGCGGGCAAGCCAGGCGCGAGCCGAGTGCACCAACCCGGCCGCCCCCCATGGCATCATCATCATACACACGATCAGCAGCACACCGTAGATCGCCCACGGCGCGGACTCCGAGATCTTGTTCGCCAGATCGGGAACCAGCTCGATGAAGACCGCGCCGACCAGCGTGCCGAAGATCGAGGCGATCCCGCCCACCACGCCGCCGACCAGGAACTGGATCGAGAGCAAGTACGTGAAGCTGTCGGGCGAGATGAACCCCGCCACGAGCGCCCCCAGCGATCCCGCGATCCCGGTGTACATGGCGCTCACGCCGAACGCGACCGATTTGTAGGACACCGTGTCGATGCCCATCGCGCCGGCGCCGATCGGGTGATCGCGGAGCGCGACGAGGGCCCGCCCGGTGCGGCCGCGCACGATGTTCCACGCCACCACGAACATCACGATCGCCACCGCGAGGCAGAAGAAGTAAAGCCACTGATCGTCGCTGATCAGCTCGGGGAGCAGCGACACCGGCTTGGTGACGTAGACGCCCTGGGTGCCGCCGGTCCACGGCTCGAGCGTGTCGAGCTTGAGGACCTGCGGCATGACGATCGAGAGCGCAAACGTCGCGAGCGCGAGGTAGAGCCCCTCGAGGCGTGCCGCCGGGTGGCCGAACAGGTACCCGGCGACAAAACACAGCGCGCCGGCCAGTGGCGGCGTGGCCCAGTACGGCAGGCCGAGCTTGATCATCAGGATGGACGACGCATAGGCCCCGACCGCGGAGAACGCGCCGTTGCCGAGCGAGATCTGGCCCGAAAACCCGGTGAGCAGGTTGAGCCCGAGGATCGCGACCGCGTACACCGTGATCTGGGTCAGCTGGAAGATCCGGTAACCGCTGAGCAAGAACGGCAGCACGAGGGCGATCACGAGCAGCGCCAGCACGCCGAGCCAACGCCCCCCGAGACGGCGCGTGCCGGTGGTCGTCCCCGTGATCGCCCCGTTGGCCGTCCCGGCGGTCGTGGTCGCCGCCTCGCCGACCGTGCTCATACCCTCACCACCACCGTCCGGCCGAACAGGCCACTGGGCTTGAACACGAGCACCGCCACGATCAAGGCCAGGGCAAGCGTCTGCTTCAGGTGACTGCCGACCAGATAGGCGCCGGCCAGGTTCTCGAGGACCCCGACGATGAAGCCCCCGATCGGCGCCCCCCACGGATTATCGATGCCCCCCAGCAGGGCGGCGGCGAACCCGTACAGGATGACGCCGCCCATCATGTTCGGCTCGAGGCCAAGCTTGGGCGCCGCCATCATGCCGGCCACCGCGCCCAGCGCGCTGGCCAGGCCCCATCCCAGGGCGAGCATCCAGCCGACCCGGATCCCCACCAGGCGGCTCGACTGCGGGTTCTCCGCGGCCGCGCGCATCGCCAGGCCGAGCCGCGTGAAGCGGAAGAACAAGAACACGATCGTGAGCACCACGAGCGTCATGCCGATCATCCCGACCTCATGAGGCGACAGGTAGATCGTGCCGTACCAGGCATGGGGACCCTCGAACGGGCTCGGGAACACCTGGGTCGTCGCGCTGAAGATCCAGCCGGCCATGCTGTTGAAGATGACCAGGAGGCCGATGAAGACGATCACCGCGGTCAACGGCGAGGCGTACTGGATCCGGCGCATCAGCAAGCGCTCGATCGCGATGCCGGCGATGAACGAGAACCCCAGCGTGATCACGAACGCGGCCCAGTACGGCACCCCGGCCCCGACCAACCGGAACGCGACATACGTCGAGAACATCGCGAGCTCGCCCTGCGCGAAGTTCACCTGGTGCGTCGCCTTGAAGATCATCACCAGCGCCAGCGCGACGCTGGCATAGGTGCTGCCCATGGCGAGGCCGGACAGGAGCTGGTGCAAGAATGCTTGCATGGATATCACTGTCCCAGATAGGCGCGCCGCACCGATTCGTCGGCCGCGATCTGCTGAGGGGGACCGCTCGCCACCACCTGCCCGGTCTCGAGCAGGAACACCTGGCCGACCAGATCGAGCGCGAGCCGCGCGTTCTGCTCGACGAGCAGGATGCTCATTCGCTCCTCCTGGTTGATGACCTTGAGGATGCGGAAGATCTCCTGCACCAGGATGGGCGCCAGACCAAACGACGGCTCGTCGAGCAGGAGCAGCCGCGGCCGCGACATCAGGGCGCGGCCGATCGCGAGCATCTGCTGCTCGCCGCCGCTGAGCGTCCCGGCCTGCTGATGTAGCCGCTTCTTCAGCACCGGGAAGTAGCCGAACACCCGCAAAAGGTCGCCGGCCACGCCGCGATCGCGCCGCAAGTAGGAGCCCAGGCGCAGGTTTTCCTCGACGGTGAGGCTCAAGAAGGTGCCGCGACCCTCGGGGACGTGGCCGATGCCCCGGCGGGCGATGCTCTCGGTGGACTGACCGTCGATGCGCTGGCCGGCGAACCGGATCTCGCCGCGGACGCGCACGCCCATGTTGCAGATCGCGCGCAGCGTGGTGGTCTTGCCGGCGCCGTTGGCCCCGAGCAGCGCGACCATGCCGCCCTCGGGGACTTCGATCGTGACCGAGCGCAGCACGGCCGTGGCGCCGTAGGCGGCGTCGACGCCCCGGAGCTCGAGGAGCACCGTCACGCCGGCGCTCCCAGGTAGGCCCGGATCACCTCGGGGTGGGCCTGCATCTCGGCGGGCGTCCCCTCGGCCAGGGTCTTGCCGAAATCCAGCGCGACCACCCGATCCGACACCCGCATGACGAAGTTCAGGTGATGCTCCACCATCAGGATGGTTACACCGAACGCGCTGCGGATCGTGCGGACGAGCTCGCCCAGGCGATCGACCTCCTCGTGGTTGAGCCCCCCGGCCGGTTCGTCGAGCAGCAGGAGCTTCGGCTCGCTGGCCAGCGCGCGCGCAAGCTCGACGCGCTTCTTGACGGCGAACGGCAAGCCGCCCGCCGGGGTGCCGGCGAGCTCCGCGAGGTCGAGGCGATCCAGGAGCTCGAGGGCGTGCTGGCGGGCCTTGCGCTCCGTATCCACGAGGCCACGCAGCCGGAGCGCATCGGCGATGAAGCCGCCGCGCCCGCGGACATGGCCGCCGACCATCACGTTATCGAGCACCGACATGGTGTCGAACAGCGCCAGGTGCTGGAAAGTCCGGCCGATCCCGACCCGCGCGATGGCGTGGCGGGGCACCGCGAGCAGCGATCGACCCTCGAGCTCGATCGCGCCGCGCTCGACCTCCGAGAGCCGGTTCAGGCAGTTGAACAGCGTGGTCTTCCCGGCGCCGTTGGGACCGATCAGGCCGAGGATCTCGCCGCGCCGGACCTCGAACGAGACCTCGTTCAACGCGACGATGGCGCCAAACCGCACCGTCACCCCGACGATGCGGAGGAGCGGCGCCTGGGAGTTCGCAGCGACATCGCGGTCCACGACAGTGTCCCTGTCCTTGTTGAGATGAGGATGGAGTGCTGCATTGCAGAACCACGTTCTGCATCCGCGATCCGCACCGAAGCTAGACGACTGACTCCGGGGGGTCAAGCAGATCGTGGTATCCTGTGTGTTGCGCCGCGCCGCGTCGCCCTGATAATCGATCTCGAGGAGGGGCTGTGTCATCGCGTAGTCCACAGGCGCCGAGGACCAAGGCGCGCGGAAGGTCGCGGGCCAAGAAGGATCGCCACTTCGTGACCGCGCTGGCCCGTGGGCTCGACGTCCTGGCGTGCTTCCGGTCCGGCGACGCGATGCTCGGCAACGGCGAGCTCGCCGAGCGCTGCCGGCTGCCCAAGTCGACCGTCTCCCGCCTCGCCCAGACCCTCGCGCGGCTCGGCTACCTGCGCTACGTCGACGAGATGGCCAAGTACCGGCTGGGCGAGGCCACGCTGGGGCTGGGCAGCACGATGCTGTCCGGGATGGCGATCCGCCTCCTGGCGCGGCCGATGATGCAGGAGGTCGCCGATTTCTCCCAGGCCGTCGTCGCGCTCGGGATCCGCGTCGGGCTCGGCATCATCTATGTCGAAGTCTGCCGCAATAACGCCGCCTTGACGCTTCCCCTGGACGTCGGCTCGCGGCTGCCGCTGGCCACGACCTCGATCGGTCGCGCCTACCTCGCGGCGGCGGCCCCCGGCGAGCGCGAAGCGCTGTTGCGCCAGCTGCGCGACCTCGACGAAGCCGCGTGGCCTCGCCACAGGCGGGCCCTCGAGGCAGCCTTCGAGCAGTATCGCAAGACCGGGTGCTGTGGCTCGTTTGGCGAGTGGCAGGCCGACGTCAACGGGATCGCGATCGGCTTCCACCCCGGCGGCGGCCTGCCGGTGATGGCCCTCAACTGCGGTGGCCCGTCGTTCCGCCTGCCCCGCAGCTTTCTGTTGAGCGAGGTTCGCCCGCGCCTGGCAAGCGTGGCTCGCCGGCTCGAGGAGTCCGGAGTGAGCGGCCTCGACGCAGGTCAGCCCATCCCGATCACGGCCGCGCCGAGGCGAGCATCGCGGATGAGATAGAGGCCGCGTCCGCGCTACCCGCGCATGCCTGTCATGGCGCGTGCGGCAACAAGTTCACATAGGCCGGCCCTGTGCCGAACGCGCGGCGGATCTGTTCCGAGCCGACCCGCATGGCGCCACCCAGAAACTGCCGGTGCCACGAATGCCCGGACAGCTCGGCAATCAGCTTGCGCGCCGCGGCGACATCGATGAACGCATTCGTGATCCGGCGTGGATCGATGAAGTTCTCGAGCACCGCGTTCGCGATCCGCTGTTTCGGAGAGTCCGAGAGCCCGTCACTACCATATTGCGAGATCAACAGGAGCTTGCCCGCCGCGGTCATCGGCTCGAGGAACACGTTGTTGAACGTGACTGTCGGCGCGCCGTGATCGGCCCAGAACGCCTCGAACGTGCGCGTCATCCAGCCGGCGTCGAACGTCGCATCGGGGGCCGCCGCGATCACATCGGCGAGATGGTGTGCGAACTTGTTGCCGAGGTTCGCGCCTTGCCCACCGATCGGATCGAGCGAGATCGCGGTATCGCCCAGCGGCATCACGACCCGGCCCGACGGCAACCTCGCCACCGGATCGCGCACCGTCGGAGTCACGCTGCCGACCAGCCAGCCCTCCGGGTCGGCGAGCTCGATGTCCGCGGCCCACGCGGCATCCCACGGCATCAGCTCCCGGATCACCGTCTTGGCCATCGCGACCACCTGCTCGCCCGTCGTGCAGCCGTCGAACCGATCCATCGGACCACCCGCCTTGGCCTCGAACAACATGGCCCACGTGGCGCCGTGATCGCGGTGGTAGTACGGGACCCAGAACGCCTCGCCGTACGGGGCGAAGATGTTGAACCGGACCGGCAGGAACGGCACGCCTGAGATCGCCTGCGCAGCGCCGGTGACGATCACCATCGCCAGCTTGCGCTGCGGCCCATCGTAGACGCTGCGCTCGGCGTTGCGCGGAAACAGCTCCGCGAGCGGACCGCGCCCGGTCGCCACCAGCACGAGCTCGTGCGCTGCCGCGATCGCGTCGAGCCGATCGGGATCGACCTTCTCGACGATGACCCGGCCACCCGCCGCCTCCAGATCGTTCATCCAGCGATGGCTCTGCAGCCGCAGATCGACCGCCTGGAAGTAGGACCGGGCACGCCCGGTCATCGTGGCCAGCAGATTCCCGCGCTCGGGGCAGAACGCGATGTGCGCGCCGCGCGCTTTCGGCGCAATGCCCTCCCAGTGCGCGAGGCCGAGCGCGCGTTCATAGGCGAGCGCGGGTTCGCCCCGCGCCGCCGTCCCGGTTGGCCGCGAACCGTGCAACCACTGCGCCGCCGAACGATCCGAATACAGCGTGACCTCGTGGCCTGCCTGGACGAGTCCATGCGCAGCGAGCAACCCGGACTGTCCGGATCCAACGATTGCGATGCGGCGTCCCATCATACGAACAGCTTGGCACAAATGCGATTTCAACACTATCGATCTATTGCACAAAGGCTGAACTTGGACGCGCAGCAATTGCAGGCGTTGATTGTCGCCGCGATCGCTGATCGCAAGGCAGCCGTCCGCCGCAGCGCGCCAAAGCAGATTGAATACGTACTTCGAAACACGGTTTTGACACCGTGTAAATGCGATGAACAGCGGCGCCCACCGTTCGCGCGCACCGTCAGTGTAACCCTATCGACCGCGAATCAAACGACGATGATCAGGCCAGAGGCACCAGTCTGTAGTCACCGAGGCCCATTCGTCCTACCTCGTTCGACGGGCGCCGCAGCGACGGTCACAACAACGATCCTTTCGCTCACAGCAGCTCAAGGACGCTGTCTAGAGATTACCTACATTCCCGGCCTTGACCTACAAATCCTGGGACAGCGGGGTCACGTACGCCGGACCCGTGCCGAAGATGCGGCGAAGCTGCCCCGCGCCAACACGCAAGGCGCCGCCCAGAAACTGCCGGCGCCACGACTGTCCCGACAGCTCGGCAACGAGCTTGCGCGCGGCGCGTTTATCGACGAACGCATTCGTCATCCGGCGCGGATCGATGAAGTTCTCGACCACTGCATCCGCGATCCGCTGCTTCGGCGATCCGGTCACGCCGCTGCTGCCGTACTGCGAGATCAAGAGGAGCTTGCCCGCCGCGGTCATCGGCTCGAGGAACACGTTGTTGAACGTCACCGTCGCCGCGCCATGATCGTCCCAGAACGCCTCGAATGTCCGCGTCATCCAGCCGGCATCGAAGGTCGCGTCGGGGGCCGCCGCGATCGCGGCGACGATATGGCGCGCGAGCTTGTTACCGAGGTTCGCGCCTTGCCCGCCGATCGGATCGAGCGAGATCGCCGTATCGCCCAGCGGCATCACGACCCGGCCCGATGGCAACTTCGCCACCGGCTCACGCACCGCCGGGGTCACCTCACCGACCAACCAGCCCTCCGGGTCGGCGAGTTCGATGTTCGCGGCCCACGCGGCCTCCCACGGCATCAACTCGCGGATCACGGTCTTGGCCATGGCGACCACCTGCTCGCCCGTCGTGCAGCCGTCGAACCGATCCATCGGACCGCCCATCTTGGCCTCGAACAACATGACCCACGTGGCGCCGTGATCGCGGTGGTAGTACGGCACCCAGAACACCTCACCGTACGGGGCGAAGATGTTGAACCGGACCGGCAGGAACGGCACGCCCCCGATCGCCTGCTCGGCCCCCGTGACGATCATCATCGCCAGCTTGCGTTGCGGCCCATCGTAGACGCTGCGCTCGGCGTTGCGCGGAAACAGCTCCGCGAGCGAGCCGCGCCCGGTCGCTACCAGCACGAGCTCGTGCGCTGCCGCGATCGCATCTAGCCGATCCGGATCGACCTTCTCGACCACGACGCGCCCGCCCGCCGCCTCCAGATCGTTCATCCAGCGATGGCTCTGCAGCCGTAGATCCACCGCCTGGATATACGTCGGGGCACGCCCCGTCATCGTGGCCAGCCGATTCCCGCGCTCGGGGCAGAACGTGATGTGCACGCCGCGCGCTTTCGGCGCGACGTCCTCCCAGTGCGCGAGGCCGAGCTCCCGCTCATAGGCGAGCGCGGGTTCGCACCGCGCCGCCGTGCCGGTCGGCCGCGAACCGTGCAGCCACTGCGCCGCCGAACGATCCGAATACAGCGTGACCTCGTGGCCCGCTTGTACGAGGCCGTGTGCGGCCAGCAACCCGGCCTGCCCTGATCCCACAATTGCGATACGCCGTCCCACCATATGAGCAGTCTGACATGAACAAGCATTGGGCACTATCGTTTATTCGCACAAAACGCCGTTCTACTGCGACGCCGCAAGACTGGGGCGCTGATTACCGTCCTGGGCGCACCAGCGACACCGGTTGTCGAAATACCGGACACGTGTCCGTCGCAGCGTGCATCAAGACGCAATGCTGACGTACTACGAACTACGATTCTGGTTTGCTGTGAATATTACGAGGTGGCGGCCCCCACCGTCGGCAGACGATGCCGATGATGGCGTGAAGTGTCACTCGTCGCGCTGAAGAGAACACGACGCGGCAGCCACGTCAGTGGCTGTGATCGATCCATGACGGGCTCGCCGGCGTACCAACGTCGTGCCGTCAACCTGTAGTCCTCGAACGCTGCTCGCCCTACCTTTGCAAACGCCCCACGCCAGCAACCCCTGGAAATCAATGACCTGAGCGGCCGTCCGTTCCGGGCTTGCGTAGTTTCGGTACCGGCCGCGGGACCGTGGCGCCAAGGGGCACCGAACGATCCGAAGGCGGCGTGACCTCGTGACCTGCGCACACCAAGCCCTACGCGGCAAGGAGGCCTGTCGCCGCCCGCATCCCACGTCCGCAACCATGCACCCACTACACGACCATCCTCGCACAAACGACGGCGTTTCCCTAACGGTCATTTCTGGCAGGGGCGCCAGGCGCTTCGGGCAGGATCACCGCACCGCGTCGAGAACGCGAATGAAGTGCTCGTGTTGATTGGATCTTGAGGAGCAGGGAACAAGCGCGCGGACCGTCACGTTGCTACGAAGCATGCGGCAAGAGCTCACATAGGCGGGCCTGTAGCGAACATGCGGCAGATCGCGATGCCTTGCCTGCTTGCACTCGATATGAGCGTACAGCGAAACGCCTCACGCCTGGGGATCAGGCCTGCGCCGATGCGCCACTGCAGCGCCGGGCCAGCTCGGCGAGCGCCTCGCTCACCGGCATCGCCCACTGGCCGTCACGCGCGCGGATCGCCAGCGTCTCGCCTGCCACCTCTCGATCGCCGATGACCACCACGAAGGGCACGCCGTCGTGATGCGCGACCGCGATCCGCCGCGCCAGCGTTCCGCTCTCGCCATCGAGCCGGCCGCGCACCCCCGCACGCCCGAGCTGGGAGCAGATCTCCGCTCCGCGCGCGTGGTGGCTCGCGGTGACCGGGACCACCGCGACCTGTTCCGGCGCAAGCCACGCCGGCAGCGCGGCGCCGTGATGCTCGAGCAGGACCGCCAGGAAGCGCTCGATCGAGCCAAACAGCGCGCGATGCAGCATCACGACGTGGCGGCGCTCCCCGGCCGCATCGACGTAGCGAACATCGAAGCGCTGGGGCATCACGAAGTCGAGCTGGATGGTTCCACACTGCCACGGCCGATCGCGCCGATCGCGCAAGATGAACTCGAGCTTGGGGCCGTAGATCGCACCGGCCCCCGGCTGGACCACGCATGGCAGGCCGAGGCCGGCCACGATCTCGGCGAGCTCGCGCTCGGCGCGATCCCACCACGCGTCGTCCCCGAGGCGATTCTCCGGCCGCAGCGACAGCGCCATCGAGACCTCCTCGAAGCCGAACCGTCGATAGAACGCCGGCAGCTCGCGGCAGAACCGCTCGACCTCGCCGGCGACTTGATCGCCGGTACAGAAGATATGGCCGTCGTCCTGGGTGAACTGGCGCAGCCGCATCAGGCCATGCAGGGCGCCGCTCGCCTCGTCGCGGTGGACCAGGCCGAACTCCGCGAAGCGCAGCGGCAGATCTCGCCAGGACGGCGCGAGCCGGCGCACCAGCTGGATATGACCGGGGCAGCTGACGGGCTTGAGCGCCGCTTCCTCGGCGCCATCGCCGAACGCGAACATCCCATCATGAAACTTGCCCCAGTGACCGCTGCACTCCCAGACCCCGCGCCGCAGGAGCTGCGGAGTCCGCACCTCGCGATAGCCGGTAGCCGACACCTGCGCGCGAACGGCGTCTTCGAGCAGGCGGTAGAGCGTCCAGCCGCGCGGGTGCCAGAACACCATCGCGGGCGCCTCGTCCTGGAAGTGCCCGAGGTCGAGGCGGGACATCAGGGCGCGGTGATCGTCGGGCGGAAGCAGCGCGGCCTCCGCGCCGGGCTGGCCGGCGCCTTCCGCAGGTGATTCGTCGTGAGCTTGCATCGTCGTCTCCATGGTCAGGGCCAGAGGACGGGCGATGCGTAACGAACACGCCCGGCCAGGTGGCGGGCGTGAGTCGTGCTTGGTGGTTGTCAGCCAGCGCGCACGACCACCAACCCGCGGAGGGAGGTGGTCGTGGTCGTCGTGAGATGCGCGGACTCAAACACGGATGCGTCGCAGTCTAGGCGGGCCGCGCCGATCTGGCAATAGCCTGGTTCGCGCCGCCCCCATCATGGCGATTTCATTCGCGCGTGACTACTTCGCGGCGAACTCCGGATCACCGAACGCCGCGAGATAGGAGCTCCAGGACACCGGCCCGCTCGGCATATCCCTGATCGCGATCGGTGGCCCGGCGGCTCCTCGGGTGCGGCCGGCGAAGCCTCGGGGGAACGAGACCGCCGCGGCAGGCGGCACGGGTGGCTTGCCGGCCGGCGTCGCGGAACAGCCGGCGAGGACAACGAGCGGCAGCGTTCGCGTGCGCCGAGCGTACGCCGAGCCGATCCGCCGATCGAGCCAGCGTGCGTGGACGACACGGTGCTCGTGCTCCTCGGGGACAGTCATCCCGAGGAACTCGCCGGATCGCCGGATCGCTGGATCGCGTCGACGTGGCTGCTAGCTTGCAGCAAGTGTCACGATGTCATTGCGCCGGCTGCTCCTGGGACGAAGGCTCGCCAATCGCGAGCAGGCCGAGCGCAAGATCGGCGCGTTCGAGGCGGTGCCGGCGATGGGGCTCGATGGCCTCGGGTCGGCGGCGTACGGCCCCGAAGCCGCGCTGACGATCCTGCTCCCGCTCGGCGCCGCGGGGCTCGCCGTGTTCGGCCCGATCATCGGCGCGATCGTTGCGCTGCTGCTGATCCTGTTCGCATCGTACTGGCAGACAATCAAGGCGTACCCCAGCAACGGCGGCGCCTATATCGTCTCCAAGGACAACCTCGGCACCGGGGCGAGCCTGGTCGCCGCCGCGGCGCTGATGGTCGACTACGTGCTGAACGTCGCGGTGGGGATCTCCGCGGGCGTGGGGGCGCTGGTGTCGGCGGTCCCGGCGCTGCACCGCTACACGCTCGCGCTGTGCCTGGCGATCCTGATCGTGGTCGCGCTGGCCAACCTGCGCGGCACGCTCGACGCCGGCCGCCTGTTCGCGCTGCCGACCTACGTGTTCGTCGCGAGCTTCCTGCTGGTGCTGGCGATCGGCGCTTACCAGGCGATCGTGTCGGGCGGCGCACCGCATCCGGTGGTGCCGCCGCCGCCCCTGCCCAGGGCCATGGCGCCGGTGACGCTCTGGCTGGTCCTGCGGGCATTTGCGAGCGGCTGCACGGCGATGACCGGCGTCGAGGCGGTCAGCAACGGCATGACCGCGTTCAAGGAGCCGGTGACGAAGTACGGGCACCGGACGTTGACGGCGATCGTCGCGATCCTCGCCCTGCTGCTGGTCGGCATCGCTTACCTGGCAAAGGCCTACAGGATCATCGCCATGGATCAGGAGCGCGCGGGCTACCAGAGCGTGCTCTCGCAGCTCGCGAGAGCGGTCGTGGGCAATGGCCTACTCTACGATATCGCCATCGGTAGTGTGCTGTGTGTCCTCACGCTGTCGGCCAATACCAGCTTCGTCGGTTTTCCGCGGCTGTGCCGCATGGTCGCCCAGGACGGCTTCCTGCCCCGGCCGTTCGCGGTCGCGGGGCGGCGACTCGTGTTCTCGGTCGGCATCCTCTACCTGGCAATCGCCGCCGGGATCTTGCTCGTCGTGTTTCGCGGCATCACGGATCGCCTGATTCCGTTGTTCGCGATCGGCGCATTCCTGACGTTCACGATGTCGCAGACCGGGATGGTGGTGCACTGGCGGCGAGCGCAGCGGAGCGCGAGCGGCGTGCGAGCGCGCAGCAAGAACCGCGTCCACCTCTTGCTCAACGCGCTGGGGGCGTCGGCGACCGGCGTGGCGCTCGTCATCATCGTCGCCACCAAGTTCACCGAGGGCGCCTGGATCACCATCCTCGTGATCCCGAGCGTGGTCGTCCTGCTCCGGTCGATCAAGCGCTATTACGACCAGCTCGACACCCACCTGCGCGACGACCGGCCCCTCCGCTTCGACGACGTCGAGCCGCCGGTCGTCCTGGTGGCGACCCAGCGCTGGAACAAGCTGACCGACAGGGCGGTCGGCTTCGCGCTGCGGCTCTCGCCCGAGGTCAACGCCGTGCACCTCACCCGCCTCGACAGTCCGGACGATGATGACGCCACGGCGATCCGCGCGCAGTGGGCCCGGGACGTCGAAGCGCCCGCACGAGCCGCCGGGCTCAAGCCGCCGCGGCTCCTGCTGCTCCGCGCCGACTACCGGCTGATCCACGCTCCGCTGCTGAAGCTGATCAAGCAGCTGCAGGAGGAGTTTCCGCGCCGGACGATCGCGGTGCTGCTGCCGGAGCTCGTGAAGACATCGTGGTGGCAGTTCCTGCTCCACACGCGCCGCGCGCGCCGGCTGCGCTCCCGGCTGCTCCGGTTCGGCGGCTCGCGGCTCGTGATCATCAATATCCCCTGGTACCTCAAGGAGCCGCGGATCGAGCAAGGCCTCAGCGAAGAATCCCGACCTGTTGACACGTCCGCGACATAGGCAATTTCCACAGTTAAGTAATTTCCGCATACGAACCTCCGCGGCGCCGCGGTGGCTAGCGCCGCGGGCGGGCGCTAGCGTTCACGGGGTGAAGGATCCAGCGAGTGGGCAGCAGCCTTCCGATACATTGTCCGCGGCCTCTTCGGCATACGTCGCGGCGCAGAACGCGGCGCCGGCGCTTGATGGGCAAGGTCGGCTGGAGCCCGGCACCCGTGTCGATCGCTACGAGGTGATCGAGTTCCTCGGGGGGGGGCAGCATGGGCCGGGTGTACCGCGCGCGCGACACTGGTCTGGTACGCGAGGTCGCGCTCAAGCAGATCGATCCGGGCCGATGGAACGTCACGACCGCGCAGCTGCTCCTGCACCGCGAGGCACGCGCCATGGCACGGGTCGAGCATGCAGCGGTGATCCGGATCTACGACGCGCCGATCGTTGCGGGCGAGCTGTTCGTCGCGATGGAGCTGGCACGCGGCGGAACGCTCACGGCATGGCTTATGGCGCGGCCTCGACGATGGCGGGAGGTGGTCCAGGTGTTTCTCGAAGCAGGGCGCGGTCTCGCCGCCGCGCACCAGGTCGGCCTGGTGCATCGCGATATCAAGCCGAGCAACATCCTGCTCGATGCGCATGGCCGCGCCAAGATCGGCGATTTCGGCCTGGCGCGCATGTTTGGAGCCGCGGAGGCCAGTGAAGGCGAGGTCAAGGAGCCAGTCGCGGCCAGCTGCGACGGCAGCCTCACGCGCACGGGCGCGATCGCAGGGACGCTCCCGTACATGGCCCCGGAGCAGCTCAGCGGCGGACCCTGCGACGGGTCGTCTCGCCGGGCCGCCCCAGATCCTGTGGCGCGCCGAGCGCGACACGACGCTGGTCCCGAACGATGCGCAGGCCGGGAAGCTGCTGATCACGCGGACCGCGATCGCCATGCAGAATATCTCGCTCGACGGCGAATCCACAGCGCTCCTGCCGAACTCGGCGTCGCGCGTGCGTCCGGTAGCTGCCGACGGAGCGCACCAGCGCGTGCTGGGAGCGATCGATGCCTCGGAAACGCGCTGGGCCTGGATGTCGCTGGACGGCTCGAGCGTGGAACCGATCGCGGCGCTCGACGGGCTGCACAACGCTGTCGCAAGATCCTCCGGACTGTCCGCCCTCGATCTCCGGAGCGAGTCGCCGGTGTACGTAGCGTTCGACGAGGCTGGAATCGAGGTGGTGCGCGTGCCGATCGAAGCGGCGCGCGGCGCGAGCACGACGCTGCGCTGTGGGATGTCGCGCTGCGCCGTCAAGTGGGCCGCCGGAGATGTTGCCTTCATCGCCACGATCGATGGCCGCACGGTCGGCGCACCAGTCCGGCTCGAGCAGCCTTCGCTCGCCAGCCCCGGTGCTTGGTGGGAGATCGCCCCCGATGGCAAGCGCATCGCCTTCGCGATGCTGTCCTCTTCGAACACGCTAGAGCTCTACGATCTCGAGCACGCGGTGATACACCATGTGACCAGCGTGGCGTGCCAGTACATCCAGTCCGCGTGGTTCTTGCCGAACGGCGCATTCATGCTGTCCGATTTCCGGCCCTTGGATGCCAGGCCCTATGTGCTGGTCAGGCGCGACGTAACGGGCCAGGAGCACGTCCTGTGGCGCGGAGGCGCCGGGATCTCAGGGGTCGTGCCGCTCGACGACCACCGCATGATCGTGTCCACGGTGTCGCATCAGCAGAGCCTCGAGATGCTCGAGATGCAATAGTGCGAGAGCGGCTCAGCGCGCGAGCTTCCAGCGCTCGCTGGCGACGCCGCGCGGTAGCCAGGTGGCATTTTGCATGACTCCTCCAGCCGCGGTCCCCGTCGAGAACGTGCGCTGACGGCGCCCTTCGATGGCTGAGGGGCCGTTCGCGCTCTTGGTCGATCGTGCGAAATGCAGGTCCATGTGACTTCACGGCTTTGCGAATCGACACGTTAGGCGTGGCACCGCCCGTGCACATCGAGCGGGCATGCAGACACCGAAGATCGCCGCCATCGGGGCGATTATGCGGGCGGCCACGAGCGCTTACGTACAGCCCGCGACCACGGAACCACCGCCGATTCCGGCGGGATCACCGGCTGGTTCGCCGCATGGTTCTAGAGGTCACACATGACGGACAGCATCTTCTTCCTCATCACCGCCCTGTTCTTCGCGCTCTCCGTCGCGTACACGCGCGGGCTCGATCGGATTTGACCATGGCCACCGAATACCTGCTCGGACTCGTCGTCTCGGTGCTCATCACCATGTACCTGGTCTACGCCGTCCTCAAGCCGGAGCGATTCTGATGACGCTCAACGGTTGGTTACAGATCAGCGTGTTCTTCCTGGTGATCCTCGCGATCACCAAGCCGGTGGGCGTCTACCTCTACCGTGTGTTCGAAGGCGACAAGCAGCCGCTGCCGCGCACGCTCGGCCTGATCGAGCGCGGTCTGTTGCGACTGTGCGGGCTCAGGGAGCCCAGGGAACAGACGTGGGTCCAGTACACGGTGGCGATGCTGGTGTTCAGCGCGCTGGGCCTCCTCGTGACCTACCTCATCCAGCGCACGCAAGGCGCGCTGCCGTGGAACCCGCAGCACTTCGAAGGCGTGCCCGGCCCGCTCGCGTGGAACACCGCGGCGAGCTTCACGACGAACACCAACTGGCAATCGTACGTGCCCGAGGCGACGATGAGCTACGCAACCCAGATGGCCGGGCTGGCGTGGCACAACTTCACGTCGGCCGCGGTCGGCATCAGCGTCGCGCTGGTCATCGCGCGCGGCCTGACCCGGCGGCCCGGCCCTGATGGTGCCAAGGGCGTCGGCAACTTCTACGTCGATCTGATCCGCGGCATCGTCTACGTGCTGTTGCCGATCTGCATCGTCGTCGCGCTCGTGCTGGCCTCGCAGGGTGTGATCCAGAACCTCGCCGCGTACCACGAGATCACCACGGTCGAGGGCGCCAGGCAGGTGATCGCGATGGGGCCGGTGGCGTCTCAGGAGGCGATCAAGGAACTCGGGACCAACGGCGGCGGGTTCTTCAACGCGAACAGCGCGCACCCGTTCGAGAACCCGAGCGCGTTGACCAACTTCCTCGAGATGGTGCTGATCTTCGCGATCTCGGCCGGCCTGACCTACATGTACGGCCGGATGGCGCGCGACCAGAAGCAAGGCTGGGCGCTGTTCGCCGCGATGTCGGTCTTGTTCTTCGCCGGCGTGACGACTGCCTACTGGGCGGAGTCGCACCCCAATGCCGCGATGCACGATCTACAGGTCGCGGCGGCGCCCGGTAACATGGAGGGCAAGGAGGTCAGGTTCGGCATCCCCAACTCGGCCTTGTTCGCGACGGTGACCACCGACGCCTCGTGCGGCGCGATCAACTCGTGGCACGACAGCTTCACGCCGCTCGGCGGGATGGTGCCGATGGTCAATATCCAGCTCGGCGAGGTGATCTTCGGCGGCGTCGGCGCCGGGCTCTACGGGATCCTCGTGATGGTGATCCTCACCGTGTTCATCGCCGGGCTGATGGTCGGGCGAACACCGGAGTATCTCGGCAAGAAGATCGAGGGCCGCGAGATGAAGCTCGCGATGCTCTACATCCTGGTGTTCCCGCTGATCATCCTCGGCTTCACCGGGTGGGCGTCGATCGCCGAGTATGGCAACTCGCACCTGTCGAATGCCGGGCCGCACGGCCTGTCCGAGATGCTGTATGCGTTCACCAGCGGCGCCGGCAACAACGGCTCGGCGTTCGGGGGGCTCGACGCGAACCACGACTGGTGGAACATCGTCCTTGGCGTAACGATGCTCGCCGGGCGGTTCTGCATGATCATCCCCGCGCTCGCGATCGCCGGCGCGATGCTCAACAAGAAGACCGTGGTGCCGGGGCCGGGTACGTTCCCGACCAACGGGTGGCTGTTCACCGCGCTGCTCGTCGCGGTGATCCTGATCGTCGGTGCGCTCACGTTCTTTCCGGCGCTGTCGCTGGGCCCGGTGGTCGAGCACTTCCAGGCACTGCACGGCGAGGTGCTGTGATGGCGAAGCATGCCAAGCCCAAGGTCTCGATGTTCGACCCGGCGATCGTCCGTGCGGCGGTCAAGGACAGCTTCGGCAAGCTCGATCCACGGATCCTCTACAAGAACCCCGTGATGTTCGTGGTGGCGATCGGCTCGCTGCTCACGACCGTGCTCGTGATCCGCGATGTCGTCGCGGCGCCAGATAGCGCGGCGCCGGTGTGGTTCACCGCGGCGGTCACGCTCTGGCTGTGGTTCACGGTCCTGTTCGCGAACTTCGCGGAGGCGGTCGCCGAGGGCCGCGGCAAGGCCCAGGCCGATACGCTGCGCAAGATGCGGCAGGAGACCGTCGCGCGCCGGATCGTCTCCACGGGGGGCGTTGCCCCCCGCCCCGCCGGCAAGGCCGACGGGGTCCCCACCCCCCATCGCCTCGCTTCGCTCGTCGAAGGCAAAGATCTCCCCGAGGTCATCCCGGCCTCGCAGCTGCGCAAGGGCGACCTCGTCGTCGTCGAGGCGGGCCAGCTGATCCCCGGCGACGGCGAGATCGTGGAGGGCATCGCCTCGGTCGACGAGTCGGCGATCACCGGCGAGTCGGCCCCGGTGATCCGCGAGTCGGGCGGCGATCGGTCGAGCGTGACCGGCGGCACCAAGGTGCTGTCGGATCGCATCGTCGTCGCGATCGGCGCCAACCCCGGCGAGTCGTTCCTCGATCGGATGATCTCGCTCGTCGAGGGCGCGTCGCGCCAGAAGACGCCGAACGAGATCGCGCTGCACATCCTCCTGGTCGGGCTCACCCTTGTATTCCTGTTCGCGTGCGTCACGCTGGTGCCGCTCGGCATCTACTCGGGCGTCCAGCTGACCGCGACGGTGATCGTCGCGCTGCTGGTGTGCCTGATCCCGACCACGATCGGCGGCCTGTTGTCGGCGATCGGCATCGCCGGCATGGACCGGCTGATGCGCAAGAACGTGATCGCGATGAGCGGCCGCGCCGTCGAGGCCGCCGGGGATGTCGACGTGCTCTTGCTCGACAAGACCGGCACGATCACGTACGGCAACCGGATGGCGACCGAGCTCATCCCGGCCGCCGGCGTGCGGATCGAGGAGCTCGCCGAGGCCGCGATGCTGTCGAGCCTGGCCGACGAGACGCCCGAGGGCCGCTCGATCGTCACGCTGGTGAAGGACAAGTACGGCATCCCGCCGCGCGACGCCGCCGCGCTCATGTCCGCGACGTTCATCAAGTTCACTGCACAGACCCGGATGAGCGGCCTCGACCTCGGCCACCGCCAGATCCGCAAGGGCGCGGTCGACGCGGTGGCGACGCACGCCGGCGGCATGCCCGCCGACGTCCGCGAGGCCGCCGGCAAGATCGGCGACACCGGCGGCACGCCGCTCGCGGTCAGCGACGGCAGCCGCGTGCTCGGCATCATCCACCTGAAGGACATCGTCAAGCAGGGTATCCGCGAGCGGTTCGTACGGTTCCGCGCGATGGGCATCCGCACCGTGATGATCACCGGTGACAACCCGCGCACCGCCAAGGCGATCGCGAGCGAGGCCGGGGTCGACGACTTCCTCGCCGAGGCCACCCCCGAGGCCAAGATGCGGCTCATCAAGGACGAGCAGGCCAAGGGCAAGCTGGTCGCGATGACCGGCGACGGCACCAACGACGCGCCCGCGCTCGCGCAGGCCGACGTCGGCGTCGCGATGAACACCGGCACGCAGGCCGCCAAGGAGGCCGGCAACATGGTCGACCTCGACTCCGATCCGACCAAGCTCCTCGAGATCGTCGAGGTCGGCAAGCAGCTGCTCATGACCCGCGGCTCGCTCACCACGTTCTCGATCGCCAACGACGTCGCGAAGTACTTCGCGATCCTGCCGGCGATGTTCATGGGGGTCTATCCGCAGATCGCGCCGCTCAACATCATGAACCTCGCGTCGCCGTTGTCGGCGATCCTCGCCGCGGTGGTCTTCAACGCGATCATCATCATCCTGCTCATCCCGCTCGCGCTGCGCGGGGTCAAGTACCGCCCGCTCGGCGCGGCCGCGATCCTGCGCCGCTCGCTCCTGATCTACGGCGCCGGCGGCATCGTGGCGCCGTTCGTCGGGATCAAGCTGATCGATCTCCTGCTGTCTGCGCTGGGGGCCGTATGAACACCATCGTCAATACCCTCTCGGTTGCGCTCCGCGCCACGCTCGTCACCCTCGTCCTGACGGGCCTCGTCTATCCGCTCGTGGTCACCGGGCTCGCGCAGGTCGTGTTCCCGCACCGCGCCAACGGCTCGATCGTCGTCGATGACAAGGGCCGCGAGGTCGGCTCCGAGCTGATCGGCCAGGGCTTCGCCGATCCGGCGTACGTCCGGCCGCGGCCGTCGGCCAGCGGATATGACGCCGCGAACTCCAGCGGCACCAACCTCGGCACGACGTCGAAGAAGCTGCGCGACGGCCAGCCCGACGATCCGGCGACCAAGGACGTCGACGAGTCGTTCGCGGGCGTCAAGGATCTCGCGGCGGCGTTCCGCGCCGACAACGGGCTCCCCGCTGATGTCGACGTCCCGGCCGACGCGGTCAGCCGGTCGGCGAGCGGGATCGATCCGCACGTGTCGCCCGACACCGCGATGCTGCAGGCACCGCGGATCGCCAGGGCGCGCGGCGTGGCCGTCGATCGCATCGTGGCGGTGATCGCCGCGTACACCGAGGACCGCGAGCTCGGCTTGCTCGGCGAGCCGCGGGTCAACGTGCTCGCGGTCAACCTCGCGCTCGATCGGCAGTTTGGCCGCCCCGCGCACGTCGCCGCGGACGGCGCTACGATGCCGCAGTGACCGTGAGCCGGCGCGCGGAGGACTTTCTCGAGCTCGTGCAGCGCACCCGCCGCGGCGGGCTCAAGCTGTACATCGGGTTCGCGGCGGGGGTCGGCAAGACCTACCGGATGCTGGAGGAAGCGCGCGCGCTCGGCAAGCGCGGGGTCGACGTCGTGCTCGGCTTCGTCGAGACCCACGGCCGCGCCGAGACCGAGGCATTGATCGCCGGACTCGAGGTGATCCCGCGCCGCAAGGTCGAGTACCAAGGCGTGACCGTCGAGGAGATGGATCTCGACGCGATCCTCGCCCGCAAGCCGGAGGTCTGCATCGTCGACGAGATCCCGCACACCAACGCGCCGGGCAGCAAGAACAAGAAGCGCTACCTGGACGTGCTCGACATCCTCGCCGCGGGCATCAACGTGATCGGCGCGCTCAACATCCAGCACCTCGAGTCGCTCAAGAACGTGGTCGAGGACGCCTCCGGCGTCGCGATCCGCGAGACCGTCCCCGACCGGTTCGTCAAGGAGGCCGTGCAGGTCGTGAACCTCGATCTCGCCGTCGAGGATCTGCTCGAGCGACTCAAGGCCGGCAAGATCTACGCACCGGAGAAGGTCGCCTGGGCGCTCGAGCACTTCTTCAAGGACGGCAACCTGATGACCCTGCGCGAGCTCGCCTTGCGCGAGGTGGCCGAGAGCGTCGAGCGCCAGAGCGAGACCAAGGCGCGGACCGGCAACGGCGACGTGCGCGCCGCCCACGGCCGCGTGATGGTGTGCATGTCGTCGTATCCGCCGCACGCCGAGGCGCTGTTGCGCAAGGGCTCGCGGATGGCGGGGCGGCTGTCGGGTGACTGGTTCGTGGTCTACGTCGAGACGCCGAAGGAGGCGCCCGACCGGATCGACGCCGAGGCCCAGCGCCACCTGCTCGGCAACATCGCGCTCGCCCGCGAGCTCGGCGCCGAGGTCGTGAGGCTCCAGGCGCGCGATCCCGCCGCGGCGCTGATCGACTTCGCGCGATCGCACGGCATCGGCCACATCGTGATCGGCCGCTCGAACCGATCGTGGTGGCGGCAGCTGCTCGGCCGCTCGGTGCCGCTGCGCTTACTCCAGGAAGCCACCGACCTCGACATCCACATCGTCGCGGTCGGCGGCGGCGAGGAGGATCGCGCGTGAAGCTCGGCACCAAGCTCGTGCTGGCCCAGCTGCCGCTCGTCGTCGCGCTCGGCGTGACGATCGTCGTCGGCAGCGTGGTGACGCGCGCGCTCGCCCGCGGCTCCGAGGCCATCCTCAAGGACAACTACCGCTCGGTGCTCGCCGCCGAGCGCATGAAGGAATCCGCCGAACGGATCGACAGCGGCGTGGTGTTCGCCGTCATGGGGAGGCCCGCGCTCGGGCTGCCGCAGATCGACGACAACACCCCGAAGTTCGAGCACGAGCTACGCGCGCAGGAGGGCAACATCACCGAGCCCGGGGAGGCCGACGCGACGACCACGCTGCGCGCCGCGTGGACCCGGTATCGCGCCAGCGTCGCCGAGGTGCGCCGGGCGCCCGACGCCGGCGGGGCCGCCGAGCGCTACTTCACACACCTGTTGCCCGGGTTCCTCGCGGTCAAGGACGCCGCCGACGTGATCCTCGCGCTCAACGAGGACGCGATGATCGGCAAGAGCGATCGCGCGCGGCGGCTCGCCGGCGAGTGGAACACGCTGCTCATCGTGGTCTCGATCGCCGGCCTCGTGCTGGGCCTCGTCGCGTCGTCGATCATGACCTCGCGCGTGCTGCGTCCGCTCGGCGTGCTCGGCCAGACCGCGCGCCGGCTCGGCGAGGGCGACGTCGCGGTGCGCGCGCGGGTCGACAGCGGCGACGAGATCGGCGCGCTCGCCCGCGAGCTCAACACGATGGCCGAGCGGATCCAGAAGTACCGGCAGAGCTCGCTCGGCGAGCTGCTCGAGGCCCAGCTCGCGGCGCAGGCCACCATCGACAGCCTGCCCGATCCGGTGCTCGTCGTCGCGCTCGACGGCGAGCTGCGCCACGCCAACCAGGCCGCCGAGGCGGTCCTCAAGGCCCACGCCGAGGCCGGCGCCGGCGCGCTCGCCAAGCTCGATCCGGCGATCCGCAGCATCGTCGAGCGCATGCGCCAGCACGTCGCCGCGGGCCACGGCGCCTACCTCCCCAAGGGGCTCGACGAGGCGGTCAAGATCGCCACCGGCGACGGCGAGCGGCTGCTCCTGCCGCGGGCCGCCCCGCTCTACGCCCAGGAAGGCGACGTCACCGGCGCGACCATCGTGTTCCAGGACGTCACCCGGCTGCATCGGTTCGAGGAGCTGCGCAACGACGTCGTCGCGACCGTGGCGCACGAGCTCCGCACGCCGCTGACCTCGCTGCGCATGGCCGTGCACCTGCTCGCCGAGCAGGCCGTCGGGCCGCTCACCGCCAAGCAGGGCGACCTGGTGTTCGCGGCGCGCGAGGAGTGCGATCGGCTGCAGTCGATCGTCGACGAGCTGCTCGATCTGTCGCGCATCCAGGCCGATCGGATCGAGCTCCGGCTCGGCCGGCACGACCCGGAGGCGCTGGTCCACGAGGCGATCGAGGCCCAGCGCTCGGCCGCCGCGGCGCGCAAGGTACAGCTGCGGTCGGAGCTCTTGCCCGACACCCCCGAGGTCACCGTCGATCGCGAGCGGATCGGGCTCGTGCTCGCGAACCTGCTCGGCAACGCCATCCGCTACGGCCCCGCCGGTGGCACGGTGACCATCCGCGCGATCCCGCAGGGCGACCTGCTGCGCGTCGAGGTCAGCGACGAAGGCCCCGGGGTGCCGGCGGACTATCAGCAGGCCATCTTCGACAAGTACGTCCGGGTCCCCGGCGCGTCGGCCAGCGGCGCGGGGCTCGGTCTGTTCATCGCGAGCGAGATCGTCCACGCGCACGGCGGCGAGATCGGCGTCGACAGCCTACCCGGCCGCGGCGCCGCGTTCTGGTTCACGGTGAAGCTGGCCCCCGAGCACGCGGCGAGCTGACCTACCGGCGGCGTTCTCCTCAGCCACCTATCCACTTGCTCAGTGTCGGCAAATGAAAAGACTAATCGCCTCTACTTAACAATATTTAAAAATTAGGAGGTGCAATTGGTCACCTTTCGTGCGGCAGTAAACCTGCTTCACAATATTTCTGAGGAGGCGACAAGACCAATGAGGACGATAGTTTACTGCCTAAGTCTGATGCTCATCGGTGTAGCACCGTCCAAAGCCGACACTGGTACACCTACACCTACCTCGCTGAGGATGCGGGCACATCCAGCATCCCCCAAGAGTGCAGGCACCAGTCCGCGCTCGCGGCCCTTGCGGTCGGGGAAGCGGGTCGCGCAGGCCGCCCCGGATCAGCCTGGTGACCAGGCCCCACCAAGCGGGGATTCACCGAGCGGTGCGCCACCCGCAGATCCACCGGCGACCGAGCCTCCTCCGTCACCATCGCCAGAGCCGGCGCCGGCGTCGCCCGGGCAAGCCCTCACCACCGCGCCGGAGGCCTCGCCGCCCGCCGAGCGGGACTTGACCGACGAGGAGATGGCCAAGCTGTCCGAGCAAGCCGCCAAGGTCGAGGTCATCACGGTCACGGGCTCGACGATCGAGCGCAAGACGCTCACGACGCCGGCCCCGCTGACGATCCTTTCCCGCGAAGATCTCGGCGCCGCCGGCCGCGCGACCGTGGGCGACATCCTGCAACAGCTGCCCGAGCAATCGAACGCGATCAACGCACAGGCCAACAATGGTGGCGACGGCTCGACGCGCATCAGCATCCGCGGGCTCGGGACCAACCGCACGCTGACGCTGCTCAACGGCCGTCGCGTCGTCGCCGGCGGATCGGGCGCCAACAGCTCGGTCGATCTCAACGCGATCCCGCTCGCGATGATCGAGCGCGTGGAGGTCCTGAAGGATGGGGCGTCGGCGATCTATGGCTCCGACGCGATCGGCGGCGTCGTGAACATCATCACGCGCAGCGACTTCTCCGGCACCGAGGTCGCGCTCTACACGGGCGGCGCATCGCACGGCGACGGCTTCACGTACGACGCCAGCTTCGTCACCGGATACAACTCCCAGGACAAGAAGGGCAACATCGTGTTCTCGGCGGGCATCCAGAGCCAGGATCCCGTGTTCGCCGGCGATCGCTCGTTCTCGAACCGCCTGCGGAGCTTCGACTACACCAACCGGGTGGAGACCACGGGAAACATCACGACCGCGCCGAGCGGCTACCTCAATGCGAAGGCGGGCATCGCTGGGCCAGGCGGGACCAAGCCGGTTCCGCGTACTGACGTGTGCGGCACCGACTTCTGCGCGTCCAACGGCGACGGCACCTTCCGCCCGTTCCTGGACTCCGACCTCTACAACCCCCAGCCGTCCAACTATCTCTACACGCCTTCGTCGCGCTACAACGTGTACAGCGCGGGGACGTACAAGCTCCTGCCCCACACCTCGACGTTCTTCGAGGCGAGCTACCTCAATCGTACGAGCGATCAGCGGCTCGCGCCCACGCCGTTCTCGTCGGCCGCGACGATCTCGAAGGACAGCATGTACAACCCTATCGGGTCGGACGTCCTGGACTACCAGCGCCGCCTCGAGGAGTTTGGGCCGCGGCAATTTCTGGAGAACGTCGACACGTTCCGCATCGTCGGTGGGCTCCAGGGAGCGATCCCCCAGGACGCGCCGGCGCTCAAGGACTGGAAGTGGGAGCTCTCGTACAACTATGGTCGTACGGGCTCGCTCAACAAGAGCGCCGGCAACCTGATCAAGAGCCGGCTCGCCCAGGCGCTCGGCCCGAGCATGCTCGACGCAAGCGGAAAGCCGATCTGCGTCCGTACGCCGGGCGATGCGAAGACCGTGATCCCGGGCTGCGTCCCGATGAACATCCTTGGCCCGGCCGGCTCGATCGACCCGGCGGCCGCGAACTGGGTCACCTTCACCGGCATCTCGGGCGGCTTCAACGAGCAACAGACCGTGCTCGCGCAGACCCACGGGCACCTCCTCGCGCTCCCGAACCACGGGGACGTGTCGGTCGCGGTCGGCGCCGACTATCGTATGGAGGCCGGCGGGACCAACCCCGACCCGCTGACGGCGACCGGGGACACCACGGGCAACGCCCAGACGCCCACGTCGGGCAAGTACAACGTGAGCGAAGGGTTCGCCGAGCTCTCCCTGGTGCCGATCAGCAGCCAGAAGTATGTCGAGTGGGCCGAGCTCAACCTCGCCGCCCGCGGGTTCCACTACGACACGTTCGGCAGCGGCGTCACCTGGAAGGCCGGCGCCCTGTTCCGTACGATCAACGGCATCGCGCTGCGTGGCACGTACTCCACCGCGTTCCGCGCGCCGTCGATCAGTGACCTGTTCCTGGGCACCGCGGATTCGTTTCCGACCAACCTGGACCCCTGCAACACCGCCGGCGGCACGATCATGTTGAACCCCACCGCGATGGCCAAGTGCACGGCGCAGGGCGTCCCCGCCGGGGCCACCTACGCCGACAAGCAGCAGCGCACGGTCATCGGGGGCAACCCGAACCTCAAGGCCGAGACCGCGCACGTCATCACGGCCGGGGTCGTGTTCGAGCCGCCGCAGGTCAAGGGGCTCTCGCTCACGGCCGACTACTGGAACATCGATATCAGGGATGCCATCCAGGCGCTACCCGCGTCGGTCATCCTGTCGAACTGCTACGTGCAGGGGATCGATTCGTACTGCGATCAGGTCCATCGCAACCCGGCGCTGAACAACAAGATCGACTTCATCAATGACGTCACGATGAACGTGGGTGGCACCACGACCTCGGGCCTCGACCTCGCCGCCGGTTACGACCGGAGCTTCGGCCAGCTGGGGAGGTTCCGCGAGGCGATCGAGACGCAGTACCTGTTCAAGTACAACGTCGACAACACCGTTCAGATCCTCCACTACCGCGGCAACTACGACTTCGGGGTGTTCCCGAAATACAAGACGAACTTCACGACGCAATGGGCGCACCCCAGCGGCGCTGGCGCGGGGTTCAACGTCCAGTACATCGGCTCGTTCAAGGAGTGCGCCAACAAGGACTGCAACCACGACCAGCCGTCTCGCCCGATCCCGGCCTGGGCCAAGCTCGACGTGTTCGGCAGCTACACGGTGAAGTCGGTGGCCGGCAAGACGACCCTGGCCGTCGGCGTCAACAACGTGATGAACACCAACCCCGCGGTGATCTACGCCGGGTTCGCCGGCACGTCCGACTCGAGCACGTACGACTACATGGGTCGGTTCCTGTACATGCGGCTGTCGCAGCTGTTCTGAGCGTCGCGGCCGCCGAGCTGATCCGACCGGCGGCCTCGCCGGGCACGCTCAGCCGTCGTACTTCTTGCGCTTGCGGTACAGGGTCGACGCGTCGATCCCCAGGAGCTTCGCGGCGTCCTCGAGGGTCTCCGCGCGGGCGGCCACGCGCTCGATGTGCTCGCGCTCGATCTGGTCGATCGTGAAGTCGCCGCCGAGCCGGGGCGCGGCGGCGACCTGCGCGGCGATCCGCTCGGGCAGCGCCTCGCGGCCGAGGGTGCGCTCGGGAAACAAGATGATCGCGCGCTCCATCGCGTTGCGCAGCTCGCGGATGTTGCCCGGCCATGGGTACGCGCGCAGCGCCTGCTCGGCCGCGGGCGCCAGCGACGGCGCCGGGCGGTTGGCGGCGCGCGCGAAGAACGCCAGGAAGTGGCGCGCCATCGGCAGGATGTCCTCGGCTCGCTCGCGCAGGGGAGGCACGCCGATCTCGATGACGTTGAGCCGGAACAGCAGATCCTCGCGAAACCGCCCCGCCTTGACGTCGGCGTCGAGGTCGCGGTTGGTCGCCGCGACGACGCGCACGTCGGCGTGGCGCGTGCGGGTCTCGCCGACGCGCTCGAACTCCTTGTCCTGGACGAACCGCAGGAGCTTGGCCTGGAGCACCGGCGAGATCTCGCCGATCTCGTCGAGCAAGAGCGTGCCGCCCTCCGCGGCCTCGACCCGGCCGGCCTGATCGCGCACCGCGCCGGTGAACGCGCCGATCGCGTGGCCGAACAGCTCGCTCGCGAGCAGCTCCTCCGACAAGGTCGGGCAGCTCACCGTGACGTAGGGCTTGCCGACCCGCTTGCTGCGCGCGTGGATGAGCCGCGCGAGCACGCTCTTGCCGGTGCCGTTCTCGCCGCGCAACAGGATCGGAGCGTCGGACGCGGCCGCGCGGGTCGCCAGCTCGAGCGCGCTCTGCATGCGCGGCGCTTGCGTCGCGATGTCGATGCCCGGCAACTCGTCGGCCAGCTGGGCCTCGAGATCGGCCACGCGCGCCTCGGCCGCGCGCCGTGCCGCGACCTGGTCGACGACGTGCCGGATCTGCACCGGCGTGAACGGCTTGGGCAGGTAGTCGATCGCCCCGAGCTTGATCGCCTCGACCGCGGTGTCGATCGTCGCATAGGCGGTGACCACGACGATCGCCATCCCCGGCCGGACCGCGCGCAGGCGCGGCAACAGCGCCATCCCGTCCTGTTCGCCGAGCCGCAGGTCGAGGAACGCCAGATCGAACGGCCTGCGCTCGGCCGCCGCCAGCGCCGCCTCACTGGTGCTCGCGCTGGTCACCGTGCAGCCGATGGCCTCGAGGCACATCGTCAGGGTCGCGCGGATGTTCTTCTCGTCGTCGACGATGAGCACGTCCGAGCCCTGCCGCGCGGCCATGCGCCCAGTATCCCACGCGCCCGGTGCCCGCGGCTATCGCGTCACGGGTTGGCCGGCTGCGCGGCGACGAAGGTCGCGATGTGATCCGTGAAGTCCATGTTCGGGATCGCGATCGTCCCCGAGCTTCCGCCCACCGGCCCGACGATGAACGTGCGATCTTTCGGGACGTTGGCGTTCGCATAGGCCGTGATGTCGGTGAGGGCGTTGCCATAGGCGGCGACCACGGTCCACTGGAAGTCGTTCACCATCCGGTTCATCCAGAGCGTCTTGTACACATCGGGGGTCTCGCCCTCGGTCTCCGTGATCAGCGGCCCATCGGGGAACCCCAGGTCGGCGAGCCAGCCACGGCTCTCGACGCGGTACACCGTCGGGCGCGCCGTGAGGTAGATGACCGGGTAGCCCTTCATCGACCACGCCTGCATCAGCTTATCGGCGGCGGTCATCATCACCGGCACGTAGCTCCCGTCGGCCACCTGCATGATGAACTCGGCGTCGTTCGTGGTCAGCGTGCCGTCGATATCGGTGACGACGACCTTCGAGCCCGGCGCGAACAGGTAGTCGAAGTGCTCGGCGCAGCTGCCATCAGCTTCGAGCACCGAATAGATCGGCCGGCCGTTCGGCGCCACGAAGCCGGTCGCCGGGAGATCGTAGGTGCCGTCGTCTGCGGTCTTGCCGCGACCGACCGACTGCCAGGCGGTCTTGTCGGTGTCGTAGTACCAGAGGCTGACGTTTTCGCCCGGCAGCGGCGTCGCAAACGCGCCCTGCGCCGGCATCGTCCGGGCCTTCGTACCGGCGTAGTCCACCGGCGTCATGCTCGGCGACTGGTTGTCGGCCAGGTAGACCGAGGCGATCAGACCGCCGGGGTTGCCGATCGTATCGGACGCCTCATCCTTGTTTCGCGGGTTGTCGGCGACCAGTCCCTTGTTGGAGGACTGCTGGAAGCCGCTCGACGCCAGCCGGAACGGCAGCGCCCCGGGAGACGGGCACTGCAGCGAGGTCGCCTTCGTCAGCGCTGGCTCCGACGATCCGGAGCACGCCGCCAGCAAGGCGAGGGCGGGAAGCAATGGTCGCATGGGCGGAATATCGCTCAACTCCCGCCGCCGGAATACACCTAACGGCCTCGCCGCAGCTCCCTCCGCTACTTCGCGACGAAGGCGCTGGTGCAGTTCGCCCCAGCTGCGGTCACCGGGGCGCTGAGCTGCGAGAAACCACGAGAATCATGGAGAGCCGCAGCTCGAACGAGCAGAGGCTCACCGACATAACGCTCCGGACGGGCGAAGCTGCGTGCCGATGCGGAAGGCTCAGTGATCGACGCAGGCGTTCGCCGCGTTCGACCATTCCTTCTGAACGGTGAAGCCGGCGCTCGTGCCCTGCTGCGCGTTGCAGAGGTCGCCGATCTCCTGGTTGTCGGGCTGGTCGTACCAGCCGAGCGGCGCGGCGAAGGTCGTCGCCAGACCGACGGCCGGGTCCGTGGTCGCTTCCACGAGCTCGTGCGAAGCCACCGAATCGGTGTTGTTCGTGACGTTGCTGGCGCCGCAGCCACCATTGCAGCCGCTCTGGCCGATGTCTGGAACGACGCCGTAGTTGACGTTCACGCCATTGAGCACGAAGGTGCCGTGATACGCGCAGAACTGGACGCACGACCTGCTGCTGCCCTGCGTTATGGTCATGCCCGAAGGGAAGTGCACCGGGTAGTACGTGCTAGCCGTCGGCTTGGGTAGCTTGCCCCCGTTGATCAGGGTGGTCAACCGGCTCTGGATGGCGGAGTCCCTGATGCTCTTCGTGGCGTTGGTATCGACGATTCCCGCCACGGCGCTGCCGGCGGTGCCGATGTTGTACTGCGAGAGCATGCTGTACAGCGCGCTGCTCGGCATCGCCGCGTAGAACGAGTTGATATTGCTCTGGAGCTTGGTGGCGGAGTTCCAGAACACCGGGTGGATGTCGATCTTCGTAAGGATGGGACCACCGAAGAACGTCAGGCCTGCGATGGCGTTAGACGTCACGTTGGCCGCCGGGGCATCCGGGTTGTGAAGCGGCATCAGGTGAATGCGGGTGCCGTCCGCCGAGTCCTCGTTCGGACCATCAGCATCGGTAGCGCAAGCAGAGACAGCGAAGGCAGAAGAGAGTGACAAGATCGCGAGCCAGCGAGAGTGTGTCATGTGGAGTCCTCTTGGGGTGAGCGTACTGCTCAAACTGACATAACGGCATTACAGCCGATCTAGTCAACTACAATTAGTATTATTTTTTAGCGTCCCTTTATACCTACGTCGGAATTCATGTCGGCAGCACCTTCTCGCTAGCAAAATGCCCCAAATCTTCCCAGGGAAGAAAAATTCATCTACAGCGTATTTCTTATAGGAATCAATAGCCTGACCGGGGCCGCTGGTCCAACCATGCTACGCGCTGAGGGGTAGATTCGCCGATCCGCGCGCAGCTGTTGGCTCCGCCGGAACTGAGTGTTCGCATCGGTCGCGTCTCATCTTCTGGCGATGGAACGGACCCTGTGGACATCGTGCCTTCGCTGGTGGCGAGACTAGCTTCCCGCACCGCCAGAGCCAGCCGCACAAGTCGCGTCCCCTGGAAGTAGCGATACCAGGTTACGCAGAAACAGCGTTGTGCTGTTGTAAGGCATACATACGTTTCACTACCAGTGCAAAATCTGTACATTACGCGCTGCGGCAGCCTGGGCCAACGGCATCCGCGGCCGAGCCACTGTGCCGCCATGGTCGAGCCAGGTGCAGCATTTTGCTACCTTGCGCCGCGGTGCGCAACGATGCGGACGCGGGCCCTTGCAGCGATCCCAGATCGCCCCAGTGCCGATTTTATCGGCCATCCCAGTGGCGGTCCGGAACCGAAGGCCAGCGGCCGCTTCCCTCCAGCTCACGCAATGTGAGCAACGCGAAGCACGGCGATCGAGCACAAGCCGAGCCCGGCCGGATCGCCGGGGGGGACAGACCACGTGATCGCCGCGAAGGACTGACAGCTCGCGCGCCGTGCGTCAGTGCGAGACGCAGTTGTTGGCCGAGTTCGAGAACTCGAGCTGGATCACGTAGGTCACGCCGTCCCTGCCGACGGTCGTACCCTGCTGGCCATTGCAGATGTCGCCGATCTCACCGTTGTTCGGGTCGTACCACGCCAGCGGATTACCGATGACGGTCGCCAGACCGACCGCCGGGTCCGTGGTCGCCTCGATGAGCTCGTGCGACGACACCGAGTCCAGGTTGTTGACACGCTGCGAGTTAGCGCCGCAACCACCGGCGCAGCCGCCGCCTTGATCCGGGATGACACCGTAGTTGACGTTCACGCCGTTACGCACGTACGTGCCGTGGTACGCGCAGAACACGACGCATGACTTGCTACCATCCGGCGACGTGATGGACACACCCGAGGGGAAGTGCACCGGGTAGTAGTTGTTGGAGCTCGGCAGCGGAAGCCGCCCTGCCGCAAACAGGTTGTTCAGCTCGGTGTGAATTGCGCTGTCCGTCACGGTGGTGGTCGTCTTGGTGTCGGTGATACCGGCCACGCCCGAGCCGTTTCCGATCCCGTACTGGGTGAGCATGCTCCACAGCGGGCTAGCGGTGACCGCATTGTAGAAAGTATTGAGGTTACTCTGGAATTGGGTGTTCGAATTCCAGAACACCGGGTGAACGCTGATGTTCTTGAGCAACGGGCCACCGAAATTCGTCAGGTGCGCGCCGGCAGGTGCGGCATTGGACACCGGGGCGTCCACGCCGTGGAGCGGCATCATGTGGACGACGGTGTCATCCGCCGACGGGTCGGTCTGGTCATCGGCCACGCAGGCGGAGCCAAGGAGCATCGTCGAAACAAGCAGGGTCTGGACCAAGCGAGAGTTCGTCATGTGGAGTCCTCTTGGGGATTGGATTACTGCCCATCGCGACATAACGACATTGACTGCATCGCCGTCAACTCGAGCGAAGACAATTTTTGATTTGCCTTCACTTTCTATTGTGCGTTCGATCTCGGCAGGCATTCCCAATGTATATTCGAATACGTATTAGCAATTCGAGGTGTTGTGCAGGACAGTTGTTTCATCGATTCATCAGGTGACGATTGGCACCAGCGAATGCTGGTGTTGACAGGCAGGACGATGCGAAGCGCAGCCAACGAGCCACACAGCCTTCGACCCCGGCCCCGCCGCGGCAGTACCCCACCACGAGCTGCGATCCGCACCGGTATACAACAGCGCGGGGTGCCGGTGGGATCCGCCAGCGTGCATCATTTGCGTTACCCACGTTGCGCGGAGCCCATCTCCACCACGTTGCGTTCGGCTTACACGAGGCCTGAAGCAACGAAGTGTTCGGCGCCGATTATCGCACTGCAGAATTATGCCGTATGTGCATCGCGTGGTCGGCCAGAGTCCCATTTGCGCTTGCAGTAGAGTTTTACAAATTCCCTGATAGGAGCCCCACGCGCCTGGTGGAACCACCTTGCGGGTTACCACCGCTGCACTGCGTCGTCGTCCACGCGTCCGCGATCATGACCGGACGCCCCGGCGACCGACCGGCGCGCGCCACACATGGCTGGACGGTCATACCAGCGACCTGGCCAACGCGGTCCGCGTGATGACCATGACCGGTCCCAACGCGGTACAACGCATGAGCAAGCAACCAGCGTGCGATCGGTTCCCAGGGCCTGCCGATGGCCCCATCACCGCCCAAGAGGACAACATGACCGACGAAACCGAAGACACCACCCTCTACCGCGTCGTGGTCAACGCCGAGGAGCAGTACTCGATCTGGCCGGCCGATCGCGAGCTGCCCCTTGGCTGGAAGGACGCCGGCAAGCAGGGGCTCAAGGCCGAGTGCCTCGCATACATTCAGGAAGTCTGGACCGACATGCGCCCGCTCAGCCTGCGGAACAAGACGTAGCGGCGGGCCGCATGCGCGGCCAGATTTCCTGAAAGCTGACAGAGCCAGGAACGGCTGAACTTCGTTCAGCCGGCTGGCATCGGTGCACGGGGCATCTTCGATCCCGAGCATGAGCTCAGATGCCTTTTTCTTGGGTTGAGTTTCCTGAGTCAACGCAGGATCTTGGCGACTCTTCGATAGATTCCGCACGGATCCGCCGCGAAAAGTCGCGGCCCCTGAACAGCGGCTGTTAGTGCAGGCGCGCGGTTTTGCGCGAAGCACTGATAATTACTTCAGATATCTGGCTCATAACTAGATAACTAACCAGAATCACTGTACTCACCAGCTTTGACAGCTCCTATCCGAGTACACTATACCTGTCAGGTACACCGCAGCGTTCCAAGACCCTGATGTGGACACGAAGTAGAATTTTCCAGCTAAAGGTGTTGTGCAGGGCTTCTCTCGAGCATCTTCACCCGGGGAATGTGCAGCGAGTGACCCGGCACTTCATCAAAGACTTCCGGCGAGCGATCAGCAGGCGATCCACTTCCTGCGTTCGTTGCAGTGACCGCATATCGGTCTCTCCGTGCTTCTGAAGCACGCGCCAAACCCTCTGCGGCGTGATCGTGGATGTCGATATGGCGTACCCCCAGGCGTCTCATCGGCTCCACGATCACGCCGTGATCCCCGTTGTGCCTCAGCGGGGCCAATTGGCCTGATGGTCGAACCATCAAGATTTCCAGGCTATATCAAAAAACTCCGCCCGGGCTGTGCCCTCGCACGTAGCTTGGATAATTCCTCATACAAATCTGTCACCTGTCCAAATAGAACAGTAGCTGTTAGCGATCACTCATAATCACCTACGTTAGGACCTCCTTGAATACAATTCCTTAAGGAGTCCTCGATGTGGACCAAAGTCGTACTCTTCGCGAGCGCATGTGTAGGGACGGGATGTTCGATGGCAACCGGTGCCAACCCCGCCGATGATGACGATGCCTCTCTCGAGGTAGCGTCGACCGCCATCGATCCAGGGCCGCGTGGAGGCGAGCGAGGGGCCGGCGGCCCCGTCGATGGTCTGAGTAACGACGAGAAGACGTTCTTCACCCAGGCGCGCGATGTCTTCGCGGAAGTCGATTCGGTCGCGGGGAAGATCGAAGAGGGCAAAGGTCTGGGCCCGACGTTCAACGGCAACAGCTGTGCGCAATGCCACGCCGAACCCGACGTCGGCGGGACGAGCCCGCATCCCAGCTTGGGGCATCTCCATGTCGAGAACCCGCAGGTGGGACTTGCGGCGCTGGACCGCGCGGCTGGCGGCAACCAGCAGGTACCGTCCTTCATCAAGGCCGACGGCCCGATCCGCGAGGCGCGGTTCATCAGCAAACCGGACGGCAGCGACGACGGCGGCGTGCACGCGCTCTACACCATCGCCGGGCGCACCGACGCGCCGGGCTGCACGCTCGCACAGCCCAACTTCGCGCAACAGCTCGCCTACAATAACGTGATCTTCCGCATCCCGACGCCGACGTTCGGCCTGGGCCTGCTCGAGGCGGTCGAGGACGACATCCTCGTCGCGAACCTCGCGCACAACGACTACGCAAAGCAGAGCGACGGGATCAACGGCACATTCAACCGGAGCGGCAACGACGGCACCATCACGCGGTTCGGCTGGAAGGCCCAGAACAAGTCGCTGCTGGTGTTCGCCGGCGAGGCGTACAACGTCGAGCAAGGCGTCTCCAACGAGCTGTTCCCCGACGAGCGCGCCACGGCGCCGGGCTGCCAGTTCAACGCGAACCCGGAGGACGCCACCGACACCACGACCGGCGGCGCGGCCGACACCACGTTCTTCGCGGCCTTCATGCGGCTATCGGCGGCGCCGGCCGCGACCACCGCCACCCCATCGGAGCTGCGCGGCAAGGCGCTGTTCGGGACCAGCGCGGATCCGAGCGTTGGCTGCGTGTCCTGCCACAGCGATACGCTGCGGACCGGCGCGTCGCGGTACACGGGCATGTCGAACGTCGACATCCATCCGTACAGCGATCTCGCGCTCCATCACATGGGCACCGGGCTCGCGGACCACGTCCAGCAGGGTGGCGCGAGCGGCGACCAGTTCCGCACCGCGCCGCTGTGGGGCGCCGGCAAGCGCATCTTCTTCTTGCATGACGGACGCGCGACGCCGGCCAACGGCGGCCTCGTCACCGCGATCCTGGCGCACGGAAGCCACGGCTCGGAGGCCAAGCGCGTGATCCGGCGTTTCACGCAGCTCCCGGCGAGCGATCAGCAGGCGATCGTCGACTTCCTGCGTTCGCTGTAGAGGTGGCCCATTGGCCCGTCCCCTCCTGCGAAGCAGCGCCTGGACATCGCCCCGCGGGAGCCTCGAACCCCGCTTCTTGTCCTACCTGCTGCTTTGTCCTACCCGCGAGGCCGGCCGCGAGCTCACTGCAGGCTGGTGTCGTCGATGAAGAAGCTCGTCTGGAGCGAGCTGTCCTCGGTGCCGAGGAAGAACGCGCGCACCGTCTGGCCCGCGAAGCTGCCGACGTTATGGCAGACCTGCTTGTACGTCGAGAACGTGCCGGCGTTCAGGTTGCCGAACGTGGCGAGCGTGGTGAGCACCGTGTTCGCCGAGTTGCGGAGCTGGACCTGAAGCTTGTCGAACTGCGTGGTGGTGCTGGTCTCGGCCGTGTTGATGCGCAGGAAGTAGCAGAGCTGGGCCGCCGTCGAAGTCGAGGGAATCGCCACCTGCTGGAAGACCGAGTCGGTGTGGGTGGTGCCGAAGCCGTCCAGGAAGGCCCCGAAGCTGCCGGTGTGGGCGGTGCCGGCCGAGTTGTCGATGACGCCGGCGGTCGCCGTCCAGTTCGTGGCGCCGCTCTCGAAGCCTGGGTTCAGCAAGAGGTTCGTCCCGCCGCCGCCGCCGCCGCCAGCGCAGGTGGGGTCACCGGCCTGGGCAGGGACACTGACCGCGTCCCAGGCGGCTTTGACGGTGTTGAACTGCGTGCAGCTGCCGGGGAACAGGTTGATGGCTGCCTTCAACGTCACGGTCCGGTACTTCGGGTACGACATTCCCGTGGTCTTCAACAGCATCCCGTTGAACATGATCTTGATCGCGTTCGTCACACCCAGGCCGACGACCGTGGAGTTGTTGCAGGTCGGGCTCACCGGAAACCCGTTGGTCGGATTCGTGCCCTCGGCGACCAGGTAGAACCAGTGGTTGCCGGGACCGGCTGCGGCGTGGACCTCGGCCGTGGAAATCGCGGACGAAAAGCAGTTGGGGTCGCCGAGCGTGGATGGATTGGACATATTCCGGATGATGCCGCTGCCGACCAGGTTGACCTGCTCGCCCACGGTGAAGTCGGGAACGTCGAACGGCGCGGGCTCGTTGGCGAACGACTCGGTCGCCGCGCCGAACGTGTCGGCGACGAACTCCGATGTGTTGCCGCCCGAGATCCCCCCCGGGGTGTGATCGTCGATGCTGTGACCCAGCTCGTGGGCGATCACGTCGATCGCGCCGATGAACTGGTTGGCGGTGTTGTGTCCGACCTGGACCTGGGTACCGTCGTAGAACGCGTTCACGTCGGCGAGGCCGACGCGGATCGGGAAGCCACCGCCCGCGCCGTCAAACGCATTACGATTTAGCACTTGGCTCAGCATCCGGGCCTCGACCTGCGCGCCGAACAGCGCGTCCACGCAGCCGGTCTCCCGGTTGGTGGCGTTGCCATTGCCCCACAGATCGTCCGAGCCGGTGAAGGTCGTGTTGTTGGCTGCGTCCTGACAGCTCAGGTTGGTGATGGTAGGGTCTCGCATCGAGAACGTGCCCCCCGACTGCGTCGTGTTGAGCGGGACCGGGTTGGGGCCGTTCCACGCCGAGGTCCCGGTGCCGTACTGGACGTGCTCCTGCTCGCGCAGCACGCTGCCGGTGAGCGCATCGACGTCCACGGTCAGCCGGCTGATGCCATTGGCGCCCAGGCCGTCAACGGTGGACTCCCAGGCAAGCCGCGCGGTGGCGCCGAGCGCGTTCACCACGAGCTGGGTACCCTCCACGCGGGTCACGCTGAGCAGCCGCTGGGTCGCGATCGTCTCTGCGCCGGCCCGGCTCAGCGAGGGCGTGATGGAAGGGAGGTCGATCGGGCGCTCGAGCGCGGCCGAGCTGTCGACGTGCTGGCCCGCGCCGTCGATCACCATCACGAAGTCGCCACCCACCACGGGAAGCCCCGCGTACGTGCGCTCGTACGGGACATAAAACAGTCCGCTGGACGCCTCTATGTTGCGCTGCACGAACGCGTCGTTGGGGCTGGCGTGGAGAAACGCCGGCCGGCTGGCTACCAGCGCGGCTGCGTTGCTGCTGGCGAGGGCGTGGGCCGCGGAGAGGACGGGTGCCGCTGGGGTTCCCGGTGCGGCCCCGGTCGCGGTGACCGTACTGATGCCATCCGACGTCGCTGCTGAGTTCGCGGCGTCCTGATCATCGACGCAGCCTGCGAAGAGAGCGGCCCCCGATAGCACGATAAAAACGGATCCAATCGTTCTGTACACTTATTACCTCCATGAAGACGTGAACGAGCCACGCATACCGAACTTGGACTCAGGCCGGGTCACCACCAGCATTCGTCCATATCAGGTTGTTTTTCTGCTCGGTTACGATCGCCCGCTCTGAGATGACGCAAGAAACGTCGTGGCAATATCCCAGTGGCTGAGCAATCTCATCGATCGAAGTCGTAGGCATGAACGGCGTAGGGATGCTCAAGCTCGTCCCGTGGCGACCTGTATATACTCACGACACGCGGCCGGATAGTATTTTCTCGTATCGAATTCGCTGCATCTACAAGTGAGTTCGACTCGCAAGCCTCCCGGATCCCGAGTAATCCTGTCACCCACCCACCGGGCCTCAGCTGCCACTCACTAACTTCGCCCATCTACGCACACATCCACCTACCTCCTGCCTCCTCGCCGTCTCGCACTCGATGGGATGGTTTCAGCTCTGGATCTTGCCCAATGCGCACCACATACCTCGCGACGCGAGAGAGGAGCCCCGCGCGCGCCTTGCGATCACGTCCTCGGGTAGCCGGGGGCGTCTGGTGCCGTGGTCCTTGCGGCGCCGCGGACAGAGGGCCACCCGGCCGATCTTATCGTGCCGTACGGGTGTTCACGCCAGCTCGTTCGCAGGGCGACCCGGCTCGCGCGCGGCCTCGTGACCACCCGGCGCGCGGGCGATCGCGAGCGCGCCGAGATCGAGGCGGCCCCGAAACGACGCGTGGAGCGTGCGCTTGAGATTGGAATACGGCGTCCTGCCGTGGCCCGCGATCAAGTTGCTCAGGAGCAAGAAGTCGCCGGGTTGCCAGGGGATGGACACGCTCGTCGTGAGCGCCTCCTCGTGCACCCACGCCATGAAGTCCTCGGGGATCGGCGAGCCATCACCGAACGAGCACGCCAGTGCCTGCTCGGCTTCGCTCGGCGGCAGAGGTAATCCCATCTTCTCGGCGATGTGCCTGATGAACGTGTGATGAAAGATGCCGAACGATGGATACAGGATCTCCGCCTTGCTGACCGGCTCGCGGAGCACGGCCGGGCGGCGCTGGAACGTCCGGAGCCAGTCGCCATCGACCCACTCGAACTCGGTGGCGTCGTTTTGCAGCCTGGCCTCCACCTCGGCGCGGCTGGTCGTCTCCCAGCACGTCTGCCATGACTTGAAGCTGTACTGGTTGAAGTTCCGGACGTACCTCACGCCGAGCTCGATGAACCGATCGAGCACAGATGGGTACAAGCGCCGGGCGTTGCGGCCGAGCCTCCGCAGGTCGTGGACCGGCGTGAACCCGTCACGCTCGGAGGCGACCTCGCAGTAGAACCCGAGGCACGACGGAGGATGCAGGTGATATGACATCTCTTGATGCTGGGCGATGCGGATCGCCGGATGCGCCTGCGTCGATGTGTACAGCGTGTCTCGCACGTGGGAGCGCGGGGTGACGACGTCGATCATCTCGAAGTGCTCTGGCTGGAGGATATCCAGCGCGTCCTGGAACTGCCTGGTGTCGATCTCGAACCCGCGAAAGAACACGGCGCCGAAGTTGTCGAGCGCCGAGATGACGGCCTGGCGGTGTTCGCGGAACCAGGCGAGCGGTCCGCCCCCGGGGCGTTGCGCCCGCAATAACACGAGAAAATCGCCCTCGCTGCAAACCGTCACCTCGGAGTCTGCGAATGTTGGAGCCTGTGGTATCGACATATTGTGTCTCCTACTCCTTGGGGGCCATCTTGTCGCCGAGCCCCATCGTGACGACGATGTTGCCATCGGCCAATCCATGCTCGTCATCGGAGTACGTGATCGTGCACTCCCAGAACAGTCGGTCGCGCATGAGATAGGCGCGATCGAGCGAAAGGCGCCCGCGGAACCGCCGCGGGTTCACCACCCGGCGGAACGCGCTCGTCACGTTCGTGATGAGCACGTTGGCGAGCTGGCGCTCGTAGTATCCGTCGAGGTCCAGCGACGCGAGGGCGCGCACGAGGCGCAGCCGGGTGCACTCGGCCCCGAGCGCGTACATCAGCTGATTCGCGCAGATCTGGAACTCGACGGCGTTGAAGTGCCCGGTTGCGTCGATATAGCAGGACTCGGCGATGCAGAGCTCGCCGAGCGCGGTGAGCGACGCCTCCGACTGGTCGGGGCTCACGCCGGCGCTCACCGGCAGGTACTCGAACGCGATCCGCTGGAGGTACTTGCAGTTGTCCCGGTAGGGGACGAGCACCCGCGCGAGCCGCTCGCGCGACATCTCCCAGCGTTCGGGCGTTGCCGTCATGCGGCGATCCCTTCGTAGAACGGCACCAGGTCGTCGATGCCGAGCCGGAAGATGGTCTGGAAGTCTTCGGGCGCCATGTAGCCCGCCTTGTGGATGAGCATGCGGTTGTCCCAGACGATGATGTCGCCCAGCTCCCACGAGTGCGGCTGCACGTGCTCGGGCCGCTCGATGAACGCGAACAGCTCCTGGAGCGCGGCCTGGCTCTCCTCGTGGGGCAGCCCGTCGATCGACGTGGTGAAGCCCGAGTTCATGTAGAGGATGCGCCGCCTGGTGGCCGGGTGCGTGATGACGAGCGGGTGGGTCGGGGCCGGGAACATCCGGCGGCCACGCGCGAGGATCTCCCCGACGTCGAGGTTGGCGTCGACATCGGCTTGCCCGACCTTGTAGCGCATCGCCGGATCGTGCTTGGCCGTGCGTCCGTCGACGATCGAGCGCAGCGCGGCCGGCAGCGCGTCGTACACGTCCGCCATGTTGATGAACAGCGTCTCGCGCTTCGCCTGCGGCAAGCGCTGCGGGTAGAGCATCGTCAGCGGCTGCGGCCTGGGCTTGAACGAGAGGTCGGTGTGCCAGAAGTAGCCGCTGCGCGCCATGCCCATCGTCCGGCCCTTGACGTTGGACGACACGAACACGCCTGGCTGCTCGGGATGGCGGTACCGCTCGTCGGGGTACGGCATGATCGTCCCGAACTTGTCCCCGAGCTCGACGTACTGGTGCACGCTCAGGTGCTGGCCCTTGCACCGGACGAGCGCGTGGTGGTGGACGGCGGCCAGGATGTCGCGCGCTTGCTCGCCCGTGATCGCGCCGAGGTCGACCCCGCGGATCTGCGCGCCGAGGCCCCCATGGTCACCGGGAATGATCTGCATGACGTCTCCTTGTTGTGGTCGGTGGTCCATCACGATCCCTGGAGCGCCGCGAGCTGCTCGCCCACGTCGCGCGGGTCCCTCAGCTCCAGCCCCAGGAGGGATTCGAACACGCGACAGGCTCGCCGGTACGCGTGGTCCACGGCGCTCTCGATCGCATCGCGAGGCACGGCATCGTGGACCTCCGGGATGGCCTTGTAGCGCTGCACGAGCAGATTGACGGGGTGCCCGACGCGGGCGTTCAGCTCCGGCGTGATCCAGAAATAGAGGACCTTGAGCGCCGCGATCTGCTGCTGCTTCAGGTCGTCCGCGCGGGCGAGCCGCTTCTTCGCGTAGCGGTAGAAGCTGGCGGCGTGACGGGCCTCGTCGCCGCCGATGGCGAGGCAGATCTGCCTCAGCACGGGCTCGCAGGTCGGCCGGGTGCCGAGCGTCACGTAGAGCGCCGCGGCGACAATCTCCGAGATCACGTTGGTCGCGAGCGTGCCGATCTTCGACGGCATGAACGGGATGGTCTGCCGTCCCTGCAGCATGAAGCGGCTGTCGAACTTCTCGCCGAACGCGTCGAGCCACGTGAGGAGCGCCGACGGGTGCCTGGTCTCCTCGTAGAGCCAGACCGTCAACCATTGCGTGAAGTCGACGTCATCGCCGAAGTCGGCGAAGAACCGCTCGGTGGCGCTGAACGTGGTGAGCTCGCCGATCAGGGTCTCGCGCACGACCGTGCGCCAGGCCGGCGAGGCGTCGGCCGCCCGGATCGCCGCCCAGTCGCAGTCCGCGATCTTCCACCGGACCGCCTCGGCCTCGTGGAGCAGCCGGTAGAAGATCCCGTCGTCGTGGATGTTGGTCTCGAACGCCGCCGGCTCGATGGTCATCGCGACGCCTCCTCTCCCGGCGCGGTCCGCTTCCGGATCGCGAGCATGGGGCAGTTGAACAGCGCGGCCTCGGTCGCCGCGATCTCCTGCGCGGTCGCCGGCTGGCGCACGACGACCGCGATGGTCTCGCCCATCGCGATGATGCCGGGCGCGAGCGTCGAGCAGGCGCCGCAGCGCAGGCAATCGCCCACGATCGAGTAGATCGTGCTCATGAGCCACTCCATGGGGTGAGGAGGTACTGGACGAGCAGTTCGCAGGTGGGGTGATCGAACACCAGCGTGGCAGGCAGTTGCGTCGTCAAGCGGTTCTCCAGTCGCCGGCGGATATCCACCGCCATCAGCGAGTCCACACCCAGCTCGGTGAGCGGCCGATCCTCGCGGAGTCCGTCCACGCCGGGCAGCTTCAAGACCGCCGCCACCTCGGTGCGCACGAGCTCGAGCAAGAGGTTCGCGCGCTCCGCCGGTGGCGCCGCGTCGAGGCGACCACGCAGCGACGGCTGGGCGGCCGGGGTCGGCGGCGCCTCGGCGGCCGGCGCGACCGCCGGAGACAGCAAGCGCCCGAGCGGGGTCCCGAGGGGCGGCCGATCCACGGCGAGCGGCGCCAGCAGGTGCTCGCGCTGGCCGAGCGCCCGATCCATCAGCGCGAGCGCCGCCTCCGGCGACATCGCGAGCAGGCCGGATCGCTGCATGCGATCCCGGTGACGCGTGGACAGGCGCGCCGCCATGCCGACCTCGGCCCACGCGCCCCAGGCGAGCGACTGCGCGGGGAGCCCCTGCGCCTGGCGGCCCGCGGCGAGCGCATCGAGGAAGGTGTTCGCTGCCGCGTACACGCCCTGCCCCTCGTTGCCGGTAAGGCCCGCGATCGACGAGAACAGGACGAACGCGGAGAGCTGGCGGCGCTGGGTGAGCTGGTGGAGGTGCCACGCCCCGGCGACCTTGGGGCCGAACACGCGGGCGACCTGATCGGCGGACACCGATCCGGTCGGCGCGTCATCGAGCACCGCGGCGCAATGGAACACCGCCGCCAGTGGGTGCTCGCTCGGGATGGCGGCGAGCAGCCGCTCGACCGCGCCGCGATCGGCGACGTCGCAGGCTGCGACCGTCGCGCCGCAACCGAGCGCGGCGAGCTCGGCGACCAGCTCGGACGCGCCCGGCGCCGCCGGCCCCCGGCGGGACACCAGCAAGAGGTGCCGGATGCCGTGGTGACGGGCCAGGTGCCTGGCGACCTCGGCGCCGAGCCCGCTCGTCCCGCCGGTGACGAGCGCCGTCCCGCCGGGGGGAAGCGGCCGCAGCGTGTGCGGCGCGGCCTCGCCGGCGCGCGCGAGGCGAGGCACCAGGCGATCGCCCTTGCGCAGCGCGACCTCGGGCTCGTCGGTGGCAAACAGCGCCGCCGGCAGCGCCTCGTGCGACGCCTCCGTCCCATCGGTGTCGATGAGCAGCCACGGGCGATCGGCGTGCTCGCTACGCACCGCGCGGACCAGGCCCCACAGCGGCGCGTGTACCAGCGCGCCCATCCCGCTGGGCACGGTCGCGATCGCCTGCGACGTCACGAGCGCATAGCGATGGTCGGCCAGGTCGGCGTCGCCGATCCACGCCTGCAGCTCCGCGACCAGCTTCGCGGTCGCCTCGCGCGCGGAGTCCGCGCCGGCCTCGTGGCTGCCTGGGTCGAGCACGCGCACGACCTGCGAGATCCCGCCTCCGCGGCGCAGGCGCTCCGGCAGCTCGCTCGCCGTGTCGAACCGCACCACGTGCACGCCGCCGTCGCGCAGCGCCGCGGCGACCTCGTTGGACAGCGGGCCCGCTCCGACGATCGCGCAGGCGGCCCCGCGCGGCGGGCCACCGGCGGGCGGCTTCTGCGTCCATTGCAGGCGGTACAGCTCGCCCGCACGCTTGGCCATGGCCGCCGGCGCCGCCAGCTTGTCCCGCGAGACGGCGCGCAGGCCGACCCTCGCCTCGAGGACGAGCGCGCCGTCGGGGTCGTGGAAGGCCAGCGCGGCGTCCGCCTCGCCCATCACGACATGGATGTGCAGCTCGCGCCACCCGGCCTGGGCCTTGGCCAGCCGCACGCCTCCGAGCTCGAACGGGATCCACAGCTCGGGGTGTTCGCCGGTCGCCGCTCCGCTGCGGCCGGCAGCACTCCCGGATGGGAGTGCGGTGGGATCGCCGGTCGCCGCGAGGATGGCGTGCAGGCCGGCGTCGAGCAGCGCGGGATGGACCGCGTAGCCGTGCGCGGGCACGGACGCGGGCAGGACGAGCCGCCCGTAGAGCTCATCGCCGCACCGCGACAGCTCGCGCAGGCCGCGGAACGCCGGGCCGTAGGCGAGCCCCCTGGCCGCGAGGCGGTCGTACAGGCCCGCGAGCTCGATCGGCACCGCATCGGCGGGCGCGACCGGCGCGGCGCGCTCCGGCCGCGCGGCTTCGGGCTCGAGGGTCCCGGACGCGTGCCGGCTCCACACCTCGGCGCCGACCGGGCGGGCGTGCACGCGGAACCCGCGCCGGCCCTGCGCGTCCGCGGCGTCGACGGCGAGCTGGAGCTGCACCGGGCCCGCGCCGAGGATCAGCGGGGCCTCGAACGCGAGGTCGGCGACCCGCGGCGCGCAGACGCGCTGGCCCGCGCACAGGGCGAGCTCGAGGAGGCACATCCCGGGGACCACGACGTGGTCGAACACGCGGTGGTCGCCGAGCCAGGGGAGGTGCGCGCGGCTGATCCGCGCCGTGAAGACGTGCCCGCCGTCGGCCAGCGGCAGGGCGGCGCCGAGCAGCTCGTGCCCGACGCGATCGAGCCCGGCGCCCTCGATGTCGCGCTCGTCGCGTCCGGCGCCGGCGAGCCAGTAGCGCGTGCGCTGAAACGCGTAGGTCGGCGCGTCGCTCTGCTGCGCGCCGAGCCCCGCGAACACCTCGTCCCAGCACGGCGTCGCGCCGGCGACGTACGCGCTCGCCAGGGCCTCGGCGAGCGCCAGGGCCTCGCCGCGGCCGTCGGGGAGGCTCGCGATGAACGACGCGCCGGCGCCTGTCGCGCACGCCGCGGCCATCCCGGCGAGGACGGTGCGCGGCCCGCACTCGAGGTAGCGGTCGGCTCCCGCGGCCTCGGCGGTGCGGATCGCCTCGCGGAACCGCACCGCGCCGCGCACCTGCCGCGCCCAGTACTCGGCCGTGCACACCTGCTCGGCGGTGGCCGCGGCGCCGGTGAGGTTACCCACGAGCGTGAGCCGTGGCGGGTGGTAGGTGAGCGTCTGCGCGACGGCGCGGAGCTCGTCGAGGACGCCGTTCATGTGCGGCGAGTGGAACGCGTGGGATACGCGCAGCCGGTGCACGCGCTTGCCCTTGTCCGCGAGCTTGCCGGCGACCGCCTCGGCGGCGGCCGCGTCCCCCGAGATCACGGTCTGCTCGGGCCCGTTGATCGCCGCGATCGAGAGCCGATCTTCGAGGCCGAACAGCTGCTCGGCGACCTCGGTGTCCCGCGCGCCGATCGCGTACATGGCGCCGCCTCCGGGCGCCCGCTGCATCAGGCGGCCGCGCGCCGCGACGAGGGTGCACGCGTCGGCGAGCGTGAGGATCCCGGCCACGTGCGCCGCGACCAGCTCGCCGAGCGAGTGGCCGAGGACGAGATCGGGCACGAGCCCCCAGGTCTCCCATCGCCGGTAGAGCGCGACTTCGAGGGCGAACAGCGCCGGCTGGGTGTACTCGGTCCGATCGAGCAGCTGCGCGGCCTCGCTGCCCGGTGACGCGAACATCACCTCGCGCAGCGGCCGGGGTAGCATCCGATCGAACTCGGCGCAGATCGCGTCGAGCGCGGCGCGGAACACGGCGTCGCTTCCGTGGAGCTGCCGGCCCATCTCCGGGCGCTGGCTGCCCTGTCCGGAGAACAGCATCACGAGCTTGCCGGGTCGCCGGCTCGCCGTGCGCGCTTTCCGCTCGACCGGGGTTCGGCCGCAGGTGAACTCGCGCAGCATGCTCGCGATCGCCGCGGCCGGCGCGTCGGACGGCACCGCGAGCGCGAGGCGGGAGGCGAGCCCGGCGCGCCCGGTCGCGAGCGTGAACGCGAGATCGAGGGTAGAGGTGGCTGGCTGCTGCTCCAGGTGATCGGCGAGCCGCTCTGCCTGCGCGACGAGCGCCGCGTCGTCGGCGGCGGACACCACCAGCGGGACCGGCACCGCTCGGAGACCGTATTTCATACGGCCACCTCGCACATCAAATTCCACGGATTCCGCGCTGCGCTGATCCGGCTCGGTCTTCGCGAAGCGCCCGGTCGGTTCGGCGCGCGGCGCGGGCGCCTCCTCGAGGATGACGTGCGCGTTGGTGCCGCTGATCCCGAACGCGCTGATCCCCGCCCGCCGGACCCGCGGTCCGCGGGGCCACGGCCGCTCGGCGTCGAGGAGCTGCAAGCCGGACTCGTGCCAGGCGATGCGACGCGTCGGCCGCTCGGCGTGCAGCGACCGGGGGAGCTTCTCGTGCGCGAGCGCGAGCGCCATCTTGATCACGCCGGCCGTGCCCGACGCGGCCTGGGCGTGGCCGAGGTTCGACTTCACCGACCCGACGTAGAGCGGCCGATTGGCCGGCCGGCCGCGGCCGTACGCCGCCGCGAGCGTGCCCGCCTCGATCGAATCGCCCAGCGGGGTGCCGGTGCCGTGCGCCTCGACCGCGTCGATGTCCGCGCTGGTCAGCCCGCACGCGGCGAGCGCCCGCGCGATCACGCGCTCCTGCGCCGGACCGCTGGGCGCGGTCAGCCCCTGGCTGCGCCCGTCCTGGTTGACGGCGCTGCCGCGCACCACCGCCAGGATGCGGCGGCCCTCGCGCTGCGCGTCGGACAGCGGCGAAAGCAGGAGCATGGTTGTGCCCTCCGCCCACCCGACGCCGTCGGCGTCGTCGGAGAAGGTCTTGCACCGCCCGTCGCGCGCCATGCCGCGCAAGCGGCTGAACTCGACGAACGGCCCGGGCGTGATCATCACCTGCGACCCGCCGCACAACGCGAGGTCACACTCGCCGCTGCGGAGCGCCGTGCAGGCCAGGTGCAGCGCCACGAGCGACGACGAACAGGCGGTGTTCACCGTGATCGACGGGCCTTGCAGCCCCAGCGTGTACGAGATTCGCCCCGACAGCACGCTGCCGTCCCGGCCCGTGAACCCGTAGCCGTCCATCCCGACCATACCGAGGCGGCCGCCCCACGGCTCGTAGTCCGAGCCGACGGCCCCGAGGTACACGCCGGTCAGGCTCCCGGACAGCTCCGCCGCCGGGATCCCGGCGCGCTCGAGCGCCTCCCACGCGCACTCGAGCGCGAGGCGCTGTGCCGGATCCATGCCTTCCGCCTCTCGGGGTGCGATGCCGAACAGGCCGGCGTCGAACCGATCGACGTCGCGGACGAAGCCGCCCTGCGTGCAGTACGTCTTGCCCGGTGCGTCGGCGTCCGCGTCGTACAGCTCGTCGGTGTTCCACCGCGACGGCGGGAACGGCTCGATCGCGTCGCGCCCCTCATCGAGGAGCTGCCAGTAGGTCTCGAGGCTGTCGATCCCACCCGGCAACCGACAGGCGGCCGCGATGATCGCGATCGGCTCCTGCCTGCGCGCCTCTTGCTCGTCGAGCTGATCGCGGAGCGCCTTCAGCTTCTTGGTCGCCTCGATCAACGGTTCTCTCAGGTCCATGGTCACAAGCTCCTCACCAGGCTCACGAGCTCCTCGTTGGAGAGCTCCTCGATCTCACGGGGGAGGACCCCCGCCCCGCCGGCACGGCCGTCGGGGTCCCCACCCCTCGCGCTCGGCTGCCGCCGATCGATCCCACGGGGGAGGACCCCCGCCCCGCCGGCACGGCCGTCGAGGTCCCCACCCCCCGCGCTCGGCTGTCGCCGATCGATCCCACGGGGGAGGACCCCCG
>Ga0308175_100000107_pt1:0-2500 | contig 65717 bp, 49 predicted proteins | sample PhyCR1_3_FD_203893 | JGI IMG/M metagenome (GOLD analysis project Ga0308175, IMG submission 203893) | Soil microbial communities from UC Gill Tract Community Farm, Albany, California, United States - DLSLS.C.R1 | ecosystem: Environmental > Terrestrial > Soil > Agricultural land | place...
GCCATTGATATACAACGCAAACCATTAATTCCTTTCTATTTCGTTATTTTTTGAATTTCTTTATTTTATTACTAATTTTTTTATTACTAAATTAAATAACCATAACAAATACATAAAAGATAAAAAAGATGAATCTATTCTATTAAACCCCAAAAATCATTGTTGTTTTGATCTATCACAGAAATTCTTTGAAAGATAAGAATCAAATAATTCTCTGTGATAAAACAAAATATCTCTCATTTCTCCCTCGAATAGATTCTTTTTTTTTGTTTTCAACGGAATACCCTTATGTTGACTTGAATGGTGTACGACTCCTTTGAATCCGGTCCCAACAGGTATCATTCCCCCTAGAACAACATTTTCTTTTAGTCCTTTCAACCAATCGATACGGCCCCGGAGAGCCGCTTTTGCTAAAACTCGAGCAGTTTCCTGAAAACTCGCTTCGGATATAAAACTTTGCGTATTCAAAGATGCTCGTGTTATTCCCAATAAGGTAGCTCGATAACATATTGCTTCGTCCAACGCGCGCCCCGTTCGTTCTGCCCGAAACAATCCAATAAGTTCTCCGGGCAAAAAAACATTAGACATTCCATCTTCTGAAACCAAGACTTTTGATGTTATTTGACGTACAATAATTTCTATATGCCTATTATGTATCTGCACCCCTTGTGATCGATAAACCTTTTGGATCTTATTAACCAAAGAGATACGACTTTGCGCTATAGTTAGCTCAGCCCCAATCAAGAATCCCCAAGGAATTCCAAGAATTCGTCTTATACGTTCGTTCCAACCATCAATCCTCTTTTCTAGATTCATAGATATTGAATCAATGGAACGAACTTCTAAAACTTGTTCCACCTTTGGAAGACCTTGCGTTATGTCACCAGACCTCGATTTTTCATATATAAATGTAACTAATGTATCCCCCTCATAAACGATTGCTCCATAATGACCATGAACTGTTGCTCCCGGAGTAGCCAAATAGGGCTTAGCCAATCTTATTACTACGGAGTCAAATTGAACAATTATAACTTGACCCGATTTTAAGTATGGTCCATTTTTGGTCATACATACATTTTCACAAACAAATTGTCCAAGATAAATTTTTGTGGATGTCTCTTCACAAAAATTAGAATGAAGAAAATACCAATTCAATTTCAATGGATTCAAAATGATGTTACTGCATGGATCGGGATTATAAATTTTTCCATTTTCATCCATTAAATAATACGGAAATTTAATTAGTTGAAAGGTTTGTTTTAAATTGTCAAGTTGCAAATAATTAATTACCGAGATCTGATTATGAGTTATTAAATGGTAAAATGAAAAAAAATTAGAAATTGGAAGGGCTGTCCCTAAAGAACCAAACGAATTCCTAATTGAACTTAGGGAATCTTTTTGAATTGATTCTTTGTGAGATTTTACACCTTTGGATGGGAATGGACCTATTCGAAAACAATTGGATGATGACAAAATTATAAAAAATGGAGATTCTTTGTTTATACCCAACAACGTACGAACAGTTCCTTGATTTTGGTTAAATGATTGTTGAAGTTTTGTCTTTGAATAAATGGAATAAAATGGATTCATATTGGTATGATTTGATCCCTCATTTTTTTCTGATAATGGATCATCTCGTTTCCCGATATACGAAATATGGGATTTCACTAAATGGATGCTTAGAAAATCTCGAATCATACCGTTTGTTTTTACTTCAACAAAAGAAGCACGGGCCTCTTCAATAGAAGAACTTTTTTTATTTTGATTCCAATTCAATACTAAACAAGTACGTACTAATTGAATACTTGTATCAGAAATTTCTCGAGTGGCTTTGCCATTTCCATAAAGGATATAATTGACAACTCGAAGTTGCACATTATCCCTTTCCTGCAACAAATACTGAGGGAAAAGTGTTGTTAAATTGATACCGTCCGTTATTTCATATGGGACTACAGGTCGAACCAAAACAAAATATTTTTTCTTAGTAGGGGTGATCCGTTGGACATAGATCCAATTTTTCAAATCTTTTGAGTCCTTGGTATTTGTTCTGCCTGGTGGTATCAAAATGCCACTATGTCGGGATATTTTATCTGTCTCCCCAGGAAAATGGATATCTCCAGAAAAAATTTTAAGTTCAATCTTTTTTTTTTTCCTCTCCACTCGGACCACTCCGCCCACTCGGCTTCTTGTATTTAAAGTGATTTGTGTATCTACTCCAATGATACTATTGTTGCGTACCATTATGGACGAAGATCCGGGTAAGATATGAACTTCTTCGGGAATGAAAAAAAACCGATCTACTTTCATTTGGTATTTTGGTCGAAATTCTTTGACTCCTCGATACTCAATCAAATCCTCTTTTTTAACGATTGAATGCATTTCTGTAGTCCCATATTTAGTAATTCCCGAACTCTTTCTTCGGTATCGAGGATCATCGAAATAAGCAAAAATACTATTTCTACGAAAAATACCATTTATAGGTATTTCAATTGAGAGACCA
>Ga0308175_100000107_pt1:10000-15000 | contig 65717 bp, 49 predicted proteins | sample PhyCR1_3_FD_203893 | JGI IMG/M metagenome (GOLD analysis project Ga0308175, IMG submission 203893) | Soil microbial communities from UC Gill Tract Community Farm, Albany, California, United States - DLSLS.C.R1 | ecosystem: Environmental > Terrestrial > Soil > Agricultural land...
TAAATACCCGGGCTTTGCAATATTTGATTGATCACAATTCTGTATATTCCATTTACTATAAAAGTTCCCAGGGAATTCATTAGAGGAATATTTCCAATCCAAATTGTTTGTTCTTGCATCTCCCCGCTAGTTTTCCAAATTAATCCCGCGGACACATATAATTCAGAAGAATATGTAAGTGATTCATACACAGCATCTTTTTCTTTTATCAAAGGTTCTGCCAATTGATATGTTTCCACAAATAATTGAAATTCAATTTCTTGGTCTGTATCTTCAATTTTTGGAAACTTATAAAGTTCTTCTGTTAAGCCCTGATCAATGAACCTACAAAATCCTTCAAATTGTATCTGATTAAATCCAGGAATTGTAGACATTCCTTCATTTCCATCCCGTAGCATTTGAACTCAATTCCCTATTTATTGAAAAATCCCATTTTTGGCTCATTCTTCATTGGATCATATAGATCGATCTAGCTCCGATGGAATTTATATTCTGTTTACTAAATCACATAAAATTTGACACAAAAACTCCATATATGAATATACGAAATGTATGAAATACGTATGAACGGGGCAATAAATAAAAAATTCTACTCAAATTTTAAAATGCAACAGATACAAAAGGAAAGGAATTGATAAAACATTTTTATAAAAAGAATTCTGCTACTTAAATACTTAAATTCGATTTTTCGATTTATATAATTTAGTTTAGTTTTAGTATAGAATATCAGTTCAATTTCGACCATTATTATGATATTCGATATTCCAATCTGATTGGATACCAAAAAATAAACAGATACAGAATTTGATCCCTTCGCCGAGATAAAGACAGAATAATCAGAAACAATATAGAGTTGATTTATTTAACCAATCTTTTGACCCTTTCTTTTGTATTGTATGGTTACAAAAAGGATTTGCGGAGAAAAGAGAAATTTTTTCCCTATTTAGTACTATTTTGTAGAATTCGTAAAATATGATTGTATTGTAAATCGGGTTATGTTTATTATATTAAATAGTCAATTTTCACACGTGCGGATATCTATATATCATATATAAGATACTCGACGATCTGTGTAATTTTTGTTCTTGTTCCGGGGTTTACATATACTCATAATTTTTATTATAATTGAAATTGAGAATTATAATTGAAATTGAGAAAAAGAAAAAAGGAAATAAAGATTTTTCAATTTTTCTTGAAAAGACGCAATACTAATGAGTTATCATATTGATTTTCTTATGTCATTAGGTAAACATAATTTGAAATCAAAATTGAAGAATCGTTCATGAAATTGCAATTAAGTCAATAGTTAATGGTTCCAATTTCTCATGTTTATCATGAATTTTTACCTTTTTAACTGAAAGTCCATATTTTTTGGTATCGATCGAATCAAAAATAAAAAACAAAAGAAAGATTTTAGTTTTAGGTTTTAGTAAGGGATAGCAAGGAAAAGAGATTCAAAATGCAAGTACAATAAATAAAAAAAAATTCAGTAATCCATCCCAAATAATATTTTTGTTTATTCTATTTTGTATCGTTTTGGCGGCATGGCCGAGTGGTAAGGCGGAGGACTGCAAATCCTTGTTCCCCAGTTCAAATCCGGGTGTCGCCTGGTTCTAATTAACAAAACAAAAAACTATAAATCCCTTATTGACTATCGACTACTATAACTCATATAACCTAGAACTCGCGGCTTATTCTCCAGTCGAAGGGAAAGAGAGGAGGAGGTTTCTTGATACATACTTTATTCTAAGTATACGAGAGTTCTCAAAAGTGAAAGTTCTGTAAATTCTTGTGGATAGAACACAAGGAAAGATTTTTACTTTAGTAAATAGTGGAAGGAATACCGTGAGATCCATTCATTCCCTTCCATTCATTCCCTTCCATTTTTTTTTGGTTACTGACTGGTCAGCGGGGGGGGTTAGTAATTGTGGAAAAGAAAGACGAAATAGAGTTTGTATACAAACTCAAAAAAGTCGCTGAGAACTTAAGGTATTAGATTGGTTCATTAAATTAATAGTACAAAAAGGATAGTCCAAAATATTTTGACTCTGTACCATGGATTTCACTATTATTAGTAAACAATAAGGGAATAATTCCTTCATATTCATAGAAATAAGGGACATAATTCACATGGATATTGTAAGTCTCGCTTGGGCTGCTTTAATGGTAGTCTTTACGTTTTCTCTTTCACTTGTAGTATGGGGAAGAAGTGGACTCTAGAAATATTCCTTAATTAATTACTCATTGAGTTTTTAGTTGAGGAATAAAACTGTTGTTTTAGATTTATAGATCGCTCCAGAAAGTGTTTTTTATTTTTAATTAAAGATAATAAAGAAATGTCAATAAAAGAAATATTTAACTAATTCCCATGTTTATATTTCGATTCGAAACGAAATCTAGATGATAGGAAATAGATTTGATTTTGTTGTGCTTTATCGATTTCTTTCATATCGGGTTTTACGTGTTAAAAATGGATGAGGTTTACTATATTCTTTATTCTTTTTCATTTCAAAAAAAAAAGATCGAAGAAGTTTCCACACCATAGAACTCTTTCAAGCATCTATCCACTCGTCAATCAATTCAATTACTTTACTTCTTGAGTTGGCAATGATAAAAAAAGATTACTAAGTTGGTTTTTTATTAAGATATACCATATTTTTCTTTCTTTGATTCTTTTGGCAGATACTGCGTTTATATTTTAAAGAACCCGAAATCGCAGAATTCGAGCTATAAAATAAACGTAAGGTAAGAGTTGCCTTTCGATTAGTTCGGATTGATCAGACTGAATCCAAATGGATCAAATAGATGGAGCAAAAAAAGAGAATTGGGGTCGCTATGTACATACCATATATGAAGATATATATTGTGGATTGATCGATATTCAATTAAGTCTGTATCTTTATTCGAGTTATAGGACAACTTCCTACACGAAAAAAAAACACTAATCGAATTAATAGTATGGTAGAAAGATTCATATGAATCTTTCTACCATACTATATAAATCTCATTGAATATTGTTGATTCTAGCCTGCTCATTTCAATTACGAAATGAAATTGGAATTTTATTTTGATTTTTCAATCATTTATAAAGAACTAAGAAGTCAAGTTTCATTCAAATTAATCATTTTGGCTGACCGTTTTTACATAAATAATAAGTAAAAAAGCAGTAGGAACTAGAATGAATAGTGCAGTAGCAATAAATGCGAGAATATTTACTTCCATAATCTCATCGTTTTTTTACTTCGCATTAACTCGGGATTTAATCCCATAGAGATGATAAAAATTTTACCTGTAAATTTGAATTCAATGGAATGAATTACCTCTTCATGATATTGAATCAGATTAATATCATGAATAACAATATCTGAGCTATCATATCAATTCGCCGTCGCGAATTGAATAGTATAACATAGGAAGATCTTTTATCCATACTGAATCAAAAAAAAAAATGGGATTTGTCATCTAATTAACAATTCCGTTATTTAGCATTCTTTTTTTTTTATTCTTTTTCCATAATCTGTCGTCTTCCTTGTACAATCAACCATCTAATGAAGTTTCACTTTTCCTTTTCCACTCACACTGGTTACAAAACCCCCAAAACAATAAATAAAAAATAGAATATTCTAGCAAATTCATTTTCATTATTTTTTTAGGATGTTTGTTCGTAGAACTTTTACTTAATAAAACTTTAATAAAAAAAAAAATTACAAACAAAAGTCTTATTTTTTATTTAGTATTATTAATAATTTAAAATATTAATTAATAATTAAAAATGGAAAATTAAGAAAAAAAGAAAAAAGGATTCTTCAGTACTTCATTACAAAGAGTCTAAAAAGGAAGGGATAGGATCTTTCTTTGATCCTTCTTTTCTTACTATCGCTCCTCCTTTTCGTGAATTGAATACTAGGGCGCATATATGAAAAGTTCAACGTGAAATTTGAATGAGATAAAAAGTTTGAACTTGAAATTGGTTAGTCTTAATAATTCAGATGGGACAAAACTGGGAACAGAAAGAGAGATAAGATTAATTGGAAAAGTATTTTGTCAAGATAATTTTAATAAAAAAAAAAATGGGTATGAGTCTAGTACTAAATATCTCTTCTAGGAATCAGTTCTAGTTCAAATACTGAAAATTATTCGATTTGTTTGATAAGAAACAACTAAAAAATCCAAAAGGAAAAAATAACTAAGAATCATCAAATGAATTCCTATTGAAAGTCAAATTCTATTGTTGTCCTTTTTCAAAAAAGTGGAAAGATGAGTGGATATATTTTTTTATTTTATTATTGGATCCGTCGGGACTGACGGGGCTCGAACCCGCAGCTTCCGCCTTGACAGGGCGGTGCTCTAACCAATTGAACTACAATCCCAGGGAACTACAGTATAGAGTATCCAGTTTTTTTTATGATTTGATTGAAAATATTTCGAGTTAGCATTTTCGTGTTGTAACAGAGCCACAAGTGATATATTGATCTCCACGTGAATATACACTTTAGTGAGAACAACACCAATTACTAGTCAATTTTCCTTGTTTCAAAATCAAGTGAGAATAAATCTTTCAATAAAGAAAAAGGGTTTTCTTTTTTTTTTTCTATTTAGAGTTTAAATATTTAAACTTAAAGATTATAACATAATCTCAATCTAGATCAAAATTCCCATTTCCCTGAACAAAAAAAATAGAGTATATAGCAGAAAATTGGATTCTTTTTATCATCCTTTTCGGAAGAACAAATAAAATATCTTCATCTCATAATGGATGAGCGAATTATTGGGCCGAGCTGGATTTGAACCAGCGTAGACATATTGCCAACGAATTTACAGTCCGTCCCCATTAACCGCTCGGGCATCGACCCAGGAAGAATCAATTCAATTTTAGGCTTATTCATAATCTATGATCAACTTCCTTTTGTAGTACCCTACCCCCAGGGGAAGTCGAATCCCCGTTGTCTCCTTGAAAGAGAGATGTCCTGAACCACTAGACGATGGGGGCATACGTGCCC
>Ga0308175_100000107_pt1:27500-65717 | contig 65717 bp, 49 predicted proteins | sample PhyCR1_3_FD_203893 | JGI IMG/M metagenome (GOLD analysis project Ga0308175, IMG submission 203893) | Soil microbial communities from UC Gill Tract Community Farm, Albany, California, United States - DLSLS.C.R1 | ecosystem: Environmental > Terrestrial > Soil > Agricultural land...
TACGGTGCTTCCTCTCTATTAATTAGATCCTTTTTTTATCCATAGACATAGAAAAAAGTATCTAGGCATGTTTTGACTTCTATTAATATGATAATATGAAGTCTCTTTCTTTGCTACAGCTCAAAGAAATCATCGTTTTCGACGATGCATTTGTAGCGAGCCTTGTTTTCGTATTTACTAGCAGATTTTGTTTTTGTCTTCCCTTTTCTTTCTATAGTGGAGATAGCCGCACGTAATGACAGATCACTGCCATATTATTAAAAGCTTGTGGTAAGAATGGGTTTCGTTCAAGTGCCCTAAAATAATATTCTAAAGCTTTCGTATGTTCTCCATTACTTGTGTGAATAAGGCCTATATTATAGAGTATATAACTTCGATCGTAGGGATCGATTTCTAGTCGCATAGCTTCGTAATAATTCTGTAAAGCTTCCGCATAATTTCCTTCGGATTGAGCTGACATCCGTTACGGTCGTTATTCGATTCAAATCAAAGAATCTCCGTTCCAGAACCGTACGTGAAATTTTCACCTCATACGGCTCCTCCCTTAATATACATAATGAAAATAAAAAATACATGGAATAATCAAAAAGGGTTAAAACATTCTCATTATGAACTCAGCGGGGCTAGTGTTTTTACAAAAATCTCTAGCCAACCTTCTTGCGCAAGAGCTTTTACTAGAATCGCGTGTCGTCGTACTAAATAGAAAAGATAACTCCAACAATTCCTTTGTCCTCAACGCCTCCTAATTTCCAGGAAATAGTCACTTCAACAGTCTTCGATGGTTATATGGGTATCCAAAGTACGAACGAGATGGATGTTTGTTGTCCCAACCATTCTTGTTAGTCCCAATCCAGATAAGATACGAAAAGAAAGGGAGTAGGTAAGTAATTTTTAACAAAGCTTTCGTGTTGTTGATTGCTAAGTGTAGTGTTTCTTCCCCTATGCCGCCTATTGGTACTATATTACTAGGAAGTAGGATTGACCTGTAATACAAAACACAAAGGTTACGCCTTTCGCTCAATACTAAAATCGATAACTGAAACATAGTATCTGAGGTTGCATCAATCGGGGATACACGACAGAAGGGATTGTTCTATTTCGAAACTTCACCTTCAACAAGCGTAGGTTTCTTTTTTTCTATAATATGGAAGTAAGAATTTTTGTTCTTTCTATCCCGAATCGTGTGCCGTTCTCCTAAAACTAGGAACAGCAAAAGGAAATGAAATACTAAAGAAAATCAAATCACACCATCTCTGTAATAAGTAAATGCCTCTTTTTCTCCTGAAGTTGTCGGAATTATTCGTAATAAGATATTGGCCACAATTGAAAAGGTCTTATCAATAAAATTTCCATTTATACTCGATCTAGGCATAGGTATCAATCCATTCTAAAATTCTTCTCATTCCCCCTTATGGGAAAATGATTACACAAACAAAGGGTTTGTACAGTACAAAATAACATAAAAAGGGATTCATTTCCAAAAATTTCAATAAAGATATATATTTTCTACTACGACTTATACAACTATTTCTTATTTATTGGATTCGTTCACAAGAAAAGACTTGCGAGAAAGAATTTTTTTAGAAAAAATTGTCTATTACTATATCGTTATACTATTAACTATTAGTTTATAGTATTGGTGGGTTGGTCGTAGTCGTACCTAGCCAAACCAAACTCGAATAGTAGAGAATAGTAGAATAGTAATAGAAATATGAACGTAGGAATGGCTCGCTATTTTTTCAGTTTCTGAGTCATAATCAGTGTGTAGGAGAGATGGCCGAGTGGTTGAAGGTGTAGCATTGGAACTGCTATGTAGGCTTTTGTTTACCGAGGGTTCGAATCCCTCTCTTTCCGTATTTTCACCTAAAACCTAATTTAATTTGCCAACATTCCTAACTGTAACAAATAAAACAACAAGAAATACTCTTATTAGAACATAAGAGTTAGATCCTTCTTTCTATTTCTATTTTTGATATATTTCTTCGATTTCGAATTGCTGTGGTACGTAAAATACTGTCAAGAGTGGACTATGATACATCAATAGGAAAGTTCACGATGGGATAGAATATATGATTGGGAGAAATATGTATCAAACCCCCGACTTTAAACCTTAAGTCATTTTACTTTGTCGGAAGAAAGGGGCCAAATTGTCCAAACCCCTTGCTTCGGATTTTTTTAGGGCTAGGTCTGACGAGAATAATATTCTACCACTAGTAATTCATTTATTTTCAAACCGACCCACTTACTATCTATTATTTGATTGACTAATCCTTTATACGGGAATGGTTGAAGAGTCAAATGTTTGGGCAATTCCTCCCGGGGGGATGAATCAAGAGAATTTTGAATTAGAACTCTGGATTTTTGTTCATCCCTGGACATAATAGTATCTTGAGGTTTGCAACGATAACTTGGTATATCTACTATACGGCCATTAACTAAAATATGTCTATGGTTAACTAATTGGCGGGCTCCAGGAATAGTCGGAGCCATACCCAATCGAAAAAGTATGTTATCCAAACGCATTTCAAGTAATTGTAGTAAAACCTGACCTGTTGACCCTTTGGCTTTTCTGGCGATACGGACATATTTAAGTAATTGTCTTTCTGTAATACCATAATGAAAACGCAATTTTTGTTTTTCTTCTAGACGAATACGATATTGAGATCTTTTCCCGGAACGTGATTGGTTTCTAAGATCACTTCCGGCTCTAGGCCTTTTATTAGTTAGTCCAGGTAAAGCCCCTAGACGGCGTATTTTTTTGAAACGAGGCCCTCGGTAACGCGACATAAAGACTCCTTTCTTTATTTCTTTTCTTTAATTTCTATTTATATATATATATATTCCATATGACAAAAAAACCTAAGTTAAAACTGAACTAAATGATAAATGAAACGAAATCCCCTGAAGTATTGTATTACAATGAATAATGAAATGGATTGTATATACATCATATACGAACCTTTTTATATATTATATATTTTGTATTATAAGTAAAAAAAAAGAAAAGAAAGAGTTTTTTCGGATTTGTTCGGCCGAGATTGACCCCTCTTCTTTTCCTTTTTCTTTTATTTAGAGTTAGAAGTTTCTATAACATAATAGATCGTTTTGAAGAAGAAAAAGGCACCCTTATTCTTTTCTTTGTTCTTCGATTTCAAAAAAAAATATATATATATATTTCTATATAAATAGAATAAATATAGATAGAATATAAAGAATAAAAAGATTGAACAAATACAACTAAAAATAGAGAAAAGCCAGCTATCGGAATCGAACCGATGACCATCGCATTACAAATGCGATGCTCTAACCTCTGAGCTAAGCGGGCTCACATAAATTCTACATGCACTGGAATTAAATAAACTATATTTTATTTTAGGCTTATTCATTTTTATTCTTTTATGATACGAATTTCAAATAACTATTTGAAATAAAAAAAATAGAAATATTGAATTTAGTTTATTTCTCTCTATGTATATTCTATTTTGTGTCTAGAACAAGTAGATTTAGAAATTCTATGAAATTCGATTTCTCTTTTTAATTTAGTAGAGCTATGAATTTTCAAATTCATTTCAAAATCGAAATACAAAAATTAGAATCGATAAAGATTAACTTTGAATCTTAATAAGCTATTCTTCTGCTTTCATTTATAGACTATCATCAAAAAAAAAGAATCGACCCTTTGAGTATTCAAAATTGTATGGCAAAATCAACGGGGAATAGGATATATATGGTATATATACATCTATATTGAATTGTAGTTACAGAAATGATAGAATCATTTCTGATTAGACCAAAAAAATTCAAATATAAACTTCCGATAGAGATGAAAGAAGATAGACAAAAAATTTTTCGGTTATAGTAATTCATATAAAATCTCATGAATTCGATGGTTCCGACCGAAATGGAAGAAAAAAAAGAAAGGGGAAGGACATCACCCTGAGATCCTAATCTTAAAAAAATCTTCAAAAAAAGGGGGATATGGCGAAATCGGTAGACGCTACGGACTTAATTGGCTTGAGCCTTAGTATGGAGACCTACTAAGTGAAAACTTTCAAATTCAGAGAAACCCTGGAATTAATAAAAATGGGTAATCCTGAGCCAACTCCTTTTTCAAAAGTAAAAAAAAAAAAATACGGATTCAGAAAGCAAGAATAAAAAAAAGGATAGGTGCAGAGACTCAAAGGAAGCTGTTCTAACAAATGGAGTTGATTGTGCTGGGTTGTTCGAAATTAATGACACTTCGAATCTATTCTGTATTTCTATTTTTAGAATTTTTAGATATTTCTTATTTCTAGATAATATAGAATATGAAATTTTCTAGAAATAAAAATGAATATGAAAAAATGGAAGAATTTTTGTGACTCTATTTCAAGTTGAAAAAAGAATCAAATATTCATCAAATCATTCACTCCATAGTCTGATAGATCTTTCTTTGAAAGAACCGGTTAATCGGTTACTCGGACGAGAATAAAGATAGAGTCCCATTATACATGTCAATACTGACAACAATGAAATTTATAGTACGAGGAAAATCCGTCGACTTTAAAAATCGTGAGGGTTCAAGTCCCTCTATCCCCAAAAGCTTTTTGACTCCCTAACTAGTTATCTTTTTTTCTTTTAAAAATGGATCTGGACGGAAGTGTTTTTCTCTTATAACAAGTCTTGTGATATATATGATAGACATACAAATGGATATCTTTGAACAAGGAGTACTCATTTGAGTGATTCACAATTCATATGATTACTCATAATAATCAAATTATAGACAAATTTCGAATTGGAAAACCAAAGAGATTTCGATACCTAGATAAGACTTTGTAATAACTTTCGTCCTTTTTTTAATTGACATAGACCCAAGTTATCGAGTAAAATGAGAAGATAATGCACCAGAAGGGTGAATGAATGGCCGGGATAGCTCAGTTGGTAGAGCAGAGGACTGAAAATCCTCGTGTCACCAGTTCAAATCTGGTTCTTGGCACATACCTTTTTTTTGTATGAGTATATATAATATATTTTACAAATTAACCAATACGGATTGATATACATATTCATTACTAGTCGAGATCATGACACGTACATAAGTTATTTAGTTAGTTATCGCCCAAGATACCCCATCTATCCCTAAAAAAAAATAGATGGGTCGAAAGTTTTTAAAAGTAAAATGAAAATAACGAATTTTTTTATGTTTTCGATTTTTTTTATTTGTTCATATTGTGTTTACTCTCATACAAAATGCATATTAATACTTCATACATATTCCAAATATTCAAAAAAAGTTGAAACAATCAAATAAAAATAGAGTCTCGAAGAGTTAAAGGATGAAGATAAATAAGAATTATCTTAGATAAATTCCAAATAGAATCAGATTCCCTTTGGTATATATTTCTTGATTTCCTAATAATATAAGAATTTATAGGTATAGGACTTTCTGACCCCTCTAAGTAAGTAATTGATGGATACGCGGTACAAAGTTCATAATACATAACTTTTTAGTTCATTCTATCGGTTCTTAGCTCATCCAAAAGAAAACTTTTTCAAATCTCAATGAATTCGGGACTTGTCTTTGATTTTTTTATCTATCCATATTCCATATATAGAATACCTGCGGGACATCAGTTACTCTATTTAATCTAGAGCAGAACATATATAATATAAAAAGTCTTTATGTCGTAGAAGTGAAAATAAATTCCTTACCATTCAATAAGCATCTTGTATTTCATAAAAATTGGGGACAATATAATCCTTACGTAGGGGCCATCCTATCCAACTTTCAGGCATTAAAATACGTTTCAAGCGTGGATGATTATCATAGGAGATTCCCAACATATCATAAGATTCCCGTTCTTGAAAATCCGCGCTTTTCCAAACCCAGAAAACGGACGGAATTCGAGGATTGCTCCTTGAAGCAAATACTTTTATGCATACTTCTTCTGGTTGATCCACACCGTATTCTATTCTCGTAAGATGATACACACTAGCTAACAGCCCGCCTGGTGCTACATCATAAGCACATTGAGAACGTAAATAATTGTAACCATATACATATAAAATAACAGCAATGGAATGCCAATCTTCGGGCTTTATTTGTAAAGTCTCTATTCCTTGGTAATCGAAGCCCAAAGATCTATGAACTAGCCCGTGTTTGACTAGCCAAGCAGACAAACGACCCTGCATCTTGTTTATATCTCCTTCCTTTGTTTGTATAAATATTTTACATTGACTTTAACGATACGATGAGATTTATCAAAATTGACTTGCTGCTTACAATTCCAAAAACAAAAAAAAAAGAATCCTGTTTAATTCACTAATTCAGGGGAAGATGATGAGCTTTTGTACTTGAAAAATGTTTCATGAGGAATCTCGGAAGTAGATCGAATTTTATATTTATAAAGCAATTCTTGATCATAATTTCCGGTATGAATGCTACGCTCAACACGAAACTTGTGATTGATAGTAAAACATCGATTCTTCTGTTGAGACTTAATTCTATCTTCATAGATTTCCCGAGATATTTTTTTACGAAGCTTTGTTATAGCATCTATAACTGCTTCTGGTTTAGGGGGGCAGCCCGGCAAATATACATCCACAGGAATTAGTTTATCGACCCCTCGAACAGTACTATAAGAATCGGTACTGAACATCCCTCCTGTAATTGTACATGCTCCCATAGCAATAACATATTTTGGTTCAGGCATTTGCTCATATAATCTCACTAAAGAAGGTGCCATTTTCATTGTTACGGTACCTGCTGTTAAAATTAGGTCGGCTTGTCTAGGGCTCGATCTGGGTACCAGTCCATAACGATCAAAGTCGAATCGCGAGCCTATTAATGAAGCAAATTCAATGAAGCAACAACTGGTACCGTAGAGAAGCGGCCATAAACTCGAGAGCCTTGACCAATTTGAAAGATCATTTGATGTAGTTGAAATAACTGAATTTTGGGCTATTCGATCAAGTAGTGGAAACTCAATGGAATTCATAACTGTTTCAATCTTATTTTTTTTTCCTTTTTTTTTTTTATTGTCAGAATATTCGGGGATTAAGACCATTCCAATGCTCCCTTTCGCCATGCATAAACTAAACCAACAATTAGGATAAGCACGAAAATTAAAGCTTCTATAAATACGGATACACCCAATATATCAAAACTCATTGCCCATGGATAAAGAAAAACGGTTTCAACATCAAAAACAACAAAAACTAGCGCAAACATATAATAACGGATTCGAAATTGTAACCAAGCATCCCCCATAGGTTCTATACCTGATTCATAAGTCGAAAGTTTCTCGGGTCCTTTGCTATTCGGAGCTAAAATTCCGGAAACTAGAAATGCTAAAATAGGAATAACACTTGATATTATTAAAAATGCCCAAAAAATATCATATTCATAAAGTAGAAACATAGACGGACTCCTTATGAATGTGGAAAATATGTCGAATTAGTTGATTCGAATTGGAATTCTCAAATTATCTATAACTCTAACTCTTTTAGTTAAAACAACAATTTATTTTGAGTGAACCGCCTAACCAACCGAGTTACGTTTGTTTACTGCGGGATGTGTTTCGTTTCAAGAGTGATTGACTCGAATCTTATTTCTGTTTTGTTTTCCATTCCACTTGTAATTTTTATTCTATATTATAGAATTATTCTATTATTCTTATCTTATATATACAAATAAAACTTTCTCACTTTCACCTCGATTTTATATAACTAAAGAAAGAAAAGATTGAACCGGAAAAAAATCATAATTCAATTTGGAATTTTTTTCTTTCTTTCCGCTTTTTTTATTTCTATTATTTATAATAGAGAATTCTCGTGTAAGAGAATGTTGAAGAATTTCGATTTTAGAATTGGAATTATGTTGGTATAGTTTATTTAATTCTAATTCCGACAGAGTATTTCTATTGATTGTATAAGGAAAGAAAAGACTACTTGTTTTGCGCTTTGATAGGTAAGGTATATAAAGACAAAAAGTCTCTTTGCCGATGAAACGTTGGCAAAGAGACTTTTTCAAACCGAGGCTTGGATACAAATGCAATTCTATTAAACAAATCATATCACAGTTAAATAGGGTGTTCCTCGATCTATTTATTCCATTCAATTATAGTCGATTAGGTTGGAATGAATTATTAATATTCATTCGATAGTATATAAATTTACTAGGGCTATACGGACTCGAACCGTAGACCTTCTCGGTAAAACAGATCAAACTTATTATTCTCAAAATGATTTGAACTGTTTCAAAGACCCAACATGCATTTTTTTTTGCATTGGGCTCTTTCATTAACTGATATAAATATCAGTTAGTCCACCATATTTTTTCTTGATAGAAAGAAAATGGTTCCATGTGCTCCGATTCATTATTTATTTGAATTTTGATTCAAAAGCACTACCAAAGTGTTTCAAAGAAGAGTTATATTGACGTAGGTCTGCCTTTGGCCTAGATCAATTGAAAAATTAAATGGAGTCTCTATCGTTCGGATTAACGAATCCAATATGAAACTTCATACACCTTAAAGTTCATAGGACGAAAAGAGATTTTTTGAGGCCCTTATACTCATTATGCCTAGCATTGAATAGGCTGGGTATTTACCCTATCAATATCTCAAATCAATAATGGGTTCTGTTTGGTAATGGTAACTAAACGGACACTTAAATCGGACCAAACTAGAACTTATTGTCAGGCTATTGTTCTCTTGTTTTGTTTCCTATAAAGTCATAGAGTAAGACATCGATTTATCAAAAAGATTAATTCTTTTGATTGCATGATGGACTCCCCTGAAAAACATTGGCGCGCGTGTAAACGAGGTGCTCTACCAACTGAGCTATAGCCCTTGTACTTATGCTCCCTATTTTAGCATGTAGATAATTTCTTGTCAAGATAAATATTCCACGATCCAACATCATAGTTCTTTGATCTGTTTAATTAATATTGCTTAATAAGCAATATTGGATTTATAATCTATCTATCTGATCGTTATATTTAGTCCTCTTTGGAATGATAAAAGACCTACTTAACTCAGCGGTTAGAGTACTGCTTTCATACGGCGGGAGTCATTGGTTCAAATCCAATAGTAGGTAAAACTTATTAGATACCCTCGATTCGGGGTATCTAATAAATTTTTCTATTTCTTTTTTTTTTTTTTTCGTTGCATTCTATATATAGATTCTACCGACAAGGGAACTTCTTTTGATTATTCGGACGCACCAACAGGTTACGAAATTGTAGTGCGAGCCTCTACTCGTGTCCTAGCTCGTCTGAGAGCTAGATTTGCTTCAATTAATTGTCTCTTTCCTTCCGCCTTCTTCAAGTTAGCTTCTGCTATTTCAAGAGTTTCCTGAGCTTCTTGTGGATCAATGTCACTACCCTTCTCAGCATCATTTACTAAAATAGTAATCTGATTATTGCTTATTCTAGCAAAACCGCCCATCAGAGCCATTGTTGACCATTGGTCGTCAAGGCCTAACATTCTTAAAACACCTATATCTACGGCTGTCGCAGTAGCGGCATGGTCTTTTAATACGCCGATTTGGCCACTATTAGTAGATAAAATGATTGCTTTTACTTGTGAATTCCAAACACTTCGATTAGGAGTCAGTACACAAAGATTTAAGGTCATTTCTTTAATTTGCTCTCCATTTCTAAGTTTATAGCTTTCGCGGTAGCTTCATCGATGTTACCTACCAAATAAAAGGCTTGTTCGGGAAGACCATCTAATTCTCCGGAAAGAATTAATTGAAATCCTCTAATTGTTTCTGCTAGGCCAACATATTTTCCTGGAGAGCCTGTAAATACTTCTGCTACGAAAAAGGGTTGTGATAAGAAACGCTCAATTTTTCGTGCTCTTGCTACAGTTAAACGATCTTCTTCAGATAATTCGTCCAATCCAAGGATAGCGATAATATCTTGAAGTTCTTTGTAACGTTGTAAGGTTTGCTTAACTCTTTGCGCAGTTTCATAATGTTCCTCGCCAACGATCCTAGGTTGGAGCATAGTTGACGTTGAATCTAACGGATCCACCGCTGGATAGATCCCTTTGGCCGCCAATCCTCTTGATAGTACGGTAGTAGCATCTAAATGCGCAAATGTCGTGGCAGGAGCGGGGTCGGTCAAATCGTCTGCCGGTACATAAACTGCTTGAATCGACGTTATGGACCCTTCTTTTGTAGAAGTAATTCTTTCCTGTAACGAGCCCATTTCGGTACTAAGAGTAGGTTGATAGCCCACAGCGGAAGGCATTCTACCCAATAAGGCAGATACTTCAGATCCTGCTTGGACGAAACGGAAGATATTGTCGATAAATAAAAGTACGTCTTGCTCATTAACATCTCGGAAATATTCCGCCATAGTTAGGGCAGTTAACCCAACTCTCATACGTGCCCCCGGCGGTTCATTCATTTGACCATAGACTAAAGCCACTTTTGACTCTGCAATATTTTGTTCATTGATAACTCCGGATTCTTTCATTTCCATGTAAAGATCATTTCCTTCACGAGTACGTTCACCTACTCCGCCAAATACGGATACGCCCCCATGAGCTTTTGCAATGTTGTTGATCAATTCCATAATGAGTACTGTTTTACCCACTCCTGCTCCCCCAAACAGTCCGATTTTTCCTCCACGGCGATAAGGAGCTAAAAGATCTACCACTTTAATTCCGGTTTCAAAAATAGACAATTTTGTATCTAACTGTGTAAAGGCGGGCGCAGATCTATGAATAGGAGATGTTGTGCTGGTGTCTACGGGACCTAAATTATCAACAGGTTCCCCAAGCACGTTAAAAATTCGTCCGAGAGTCGTGCCGCCGACTGGAACGCTTAAAGGAGCTCCTGTGTCAATAACTTCCATTCCTCGTGTTAGACCATCTGTAGCACTCATAGCTACAGCCCTAACTCGATTATTTCCTAATAACTGTTGTACCTCACAAGTCACATTAATTGGTTGACCACTAGTATCTCGACCCTTAACTACTAGAGCATTGTAAATATTGGGCATCTTGCCTGGAGGAAAAGCTACGTCCAGGACCGGACCAATAATTTGAGCGATACGCCCCAGGTTTTTTTTTTCAAGCGTGGAAACCCCAGAACCAGAAGTAGTAGGATTGATTGTCATAATATTATAGTTAAAATATGTCGAAATTTTTTGCGAAAATGAAAATTATCGAATCCAAAAAAAAAAATGTCCGATAGCAAGTTGATCGATTAATTAAATAAGAAATAGGAGTTAGCAATCCATTTTGTTGGTACCATCCAAACGAATCAAATTCAACCGACCTATTTTCAAAATATCAAACAAATGGATGACCGAAAATCCTGAGAAAGTCTTTTATTTGCCTATCATTCTAGACAATACTTTCTATATTATCTACAGAAATCGAACCCGAACTCTAAACTCTATTTTTTTTTATGATTCATTATTTCTATCGAACTGGGACCTAGTTCGTATTTAGTATATAGATTTATGTCTAGCCTTTTCATGATGGAATTCCGCATATTTTCACATCTAGGATATACATATACAACATATACCCCTGTCAAGGGTCAATTTCGAATTATTTAATTCGTTCCATTTAAATGGGGACAAAGGGGTTAATAAATTAGAAACCTAAAGAACAACTGTTACGGTTGGGTTGCGCCATATATATGAAAGAGTATACAATAATGATGTATTTGGCGAATCAAATACATGGTCTATTAACGAACCATTTTGATTAGTTGATAATATTAATTGAGAATTTTATGAAAGATTCTTGTAAAAGGTTTTTTTAAGGCCGAATTTATGTCGAGTAGACCTTGTTGCTTTGTTGTAAAAAATTTAAAATTGAATTTGTAGGGAGGGACTTATGTCACCACAAACAGAGACTAAAGCAAGTGTTGGATTTAAAGCTGGTGTTAAAGATTACCGATTGACTTATTATACTCCTGAGTATGAAACCCTAGATACTGATATCTTGGCAGCATTCCGAGTAAGTCCTCAACCTGGAGTTCCACCTGAAGAAGCGGGGGCTGCAGTAGCTGCCGAATCTTCTACTGGTACATGGACAAGTGTATGGACCGACGGACTTACCAATCTTGATCGTTACAAAGGACGATGCTACAACATCGAGCCCGTTGCTGGAGAAGAAAATCAATATATTTGTTATGTAGCGTATCCTTTAGACCTTTTTGAAGAAGGTTCTGTTACTAACATGTTTACTTCCATTGTGGGTAACGTATTTGGGTTCAAAGCTTTGCGTGCTCTACGTTTGGAAGATTTGCGAATCCCTGTTGCTTATGTCAAAACTTTCCAAGGCCCGCCTCACGGTATCCAGGTTGAAAGAGATAAATTGAACAAGTACGGTCGTCCCCTATTGGGATGCACTATTAAACCAAAATTGGGGTTATCCGCTAAAAACTATGGTCGAGCATGTTATGAATGTCTTCGTGGTGGACTTGATTTTACCAAAGATGATGAAAACGTGAATTCCCAGCCGTTCATGCGTTGGAGAGACCGTTTCCTATTTTGTGCCGAAGCTATTTATAAATCACAAGCCGAAACAGGTGAAATCAAAGGGCATTATTTGAATGCTACCGCAGGTACTTGCGAAGAAATGATAAAAAGAGCTGTATTTGCTAGAGAGTTGGGAGTTCCAATCGTAATGCATGACTACTTAACAGGTGGATTCACTGCAAATACTAGCTTGTCTCAGTATTGCCGAGACAATGGTCTACTTCTTCACATCCACCGTGCAATGCACGCAGTTATTGATAGACAGAAGAATCATGGTATGCACTTCCGTGTACTAGCTAAAGCGTTACGTCTGTCTGGTGGAGACCATATTCATTCTGGTACCGTAGTAGGTAAGCTTGAAGGGGAAAGAGATATTACTTTAGGCTTTGTTGATTTACTACGTGATGATTATACTGAAAAAGACAGAAGTCGCGGTATCTTTTTCACTCAATCTTGGGTTTCCACACCTGGTGTTCTTCCTGTTGCTTCAGGAGGTATTCACGTTTGGCATATGCCTGCTCTAACCGAAATCTTCGGGGATGATTCTGTACTACAGTTTGGTGGAGGAACTTTAGGACACCCTTGGGGGAATGCACCGGGTGCTGTAGCGAATCGAGTAGCTCTAGAAGCATGTGTACAAGCTCGTAATGAGGGACGTGACCTTGCTCGCGAGGGTAATACAATTATTCGTGAAGCTGCTAAATGGAGTCCTGAACTAGCTGCTGCTTGTGAAGTATGGAAGGAAATCAAATTTGAATTCCCGGCAATGGATACAATTTAGTCTAAGTCATTAATGTTCGGTCTCTTAATTGAATTGTAATTAAACTCGGCCCAATCTTTTACTAAAAAGGATTGAGCCGAATACAATTTTTGTATATATCTTGTATCTCTCTATTTATAGAAACTTCTTTTTATATACAAGCAAGATCTTCAATTCAAAATTGAATACTAAACAACTCAAACTTTCTATTATTGTCTTGGATCCACAATTAATCCTACGGATCCCTAGGATTGGTAGAATTGGTAGATTCTTATACATATTCCGTGGGTTCGGCCTATGACTGTGGATATCAAGTCAAGTATACGAACTCCTTCTACCTATCTTGTATATTGTCCTTTTCGTTCCGTATTAGAATAGAAACTTATTCGGTCTTATATTAGACGGGATTCGACGAAAAAAAAATTCTTCATTTCATAAAATAGAAGATATATTCTTTATTTTTTTTTATATAAATTTGACCTGACCTTGGAAACTCTGTCTTTTTTTTTTCTTTTTCTTTAGAATTATTTCGAATTTTAAAGATAAAGAAAAAAGTTCTATCATATTCATATACAACGAAGTTATATCACGGATTTGTACAAGAAAGAATTACTTCTTTCAATAGAATATACTTAAGAATACTTACTCATTTTTCGTTAATAATCTGCGTGATTGGATCTAGATGCTTATTCTGACAAGAAATGTTCAAATTGATTTTCATCGAATGACTATTCATCTATTTTATTTTCATGCGAATAGGGGGCAAGAAAGCTCTATGAAAAAATGGTGGTTCAATTCGATGTTGTCTAAGAAAGGGTTCGAACATAAGTGTGGATTAAGTAAATCAATGGACAGTCTTGGTCCTATTGAAAATACCAGTAGAAAGGAAGATCCGAGTCTAAATGATACAGAAAAAAGCATTCATAGTTGGAGAAATGGTGACAATTCTAGTTACAGCAGTAATATTGATAATTTCTTTCGTGTCATGGACATTCCGAATTTCATCTCTGATGATACTTTTTTACTTATAGATCGTAGGGGGGACAGTTATTCCATATATTTTGATATTGAAAATCAAATTTTTGAGATTGATAACGATCAGTCTTTTCTGAGTGAACTACAAAGTTCTTTTTCGAATTATTGGACTTCAAGTTATCTGAACTCGAAATCGAAGAGTGACGATACTTATAACGATCGTTCCGGATATTATACTAAAGATAGTTGGAATAATCACATTAATAATTGCATTGACAGTTATCTTCATTCTCAAATCAGTATTGGGAGTTCCATCCTAAGTGGTAGTGACAATTCCAGTGACAGTTACATTTTGAGTTACATTTTTAATGAAAGTGGAAATAGGAGTGAAAATTTCAGTAAAAGAACGAGCACAAATGATAGTAATTTACCTAGAATAGAAAGTTCTAATAATCTTGATGTAACTCAAAAATATAAACATTTGTGGGTTCAATGTGAAAATTGTTATGCATTAAATTATAAGAAATTGCTTAAGTCAAAAATGGGTATTTGTGAACAATGTGGATATCATTTGAAAATTAATAGTTCAGATAGAATCGAACTTCTGATTGATCCGGGTACTTGGAATCCTATGGATGAAGATATGGTCTCTATGGATCCTATTGAATTTCATTCAGAGGAGGAAGCTTATAAAGATCGTATTGATTCTTATCAAACAAAGACAGGTTTAACTGAAGCTGTTCAAACAGGTATAGGTCAAATAAATGGTATTTCTATAGCAATTGGGGTTATGGATTTTGAGTTTATGGGAGGTAGTATGGGATCTGTAGTAGGGGAAAAAATCACCCGATTGATTGAATATGCTGCCAATAAAACCCTACCCCTTATTATAGTATGTGCTTCCGGGGGGGCACGCATGCAAGAAGGAAGCTTGAGCTTAATGCAAATGGCGAAAATATCGTCTGTTTTATATGATTATCAATCAAATAAAAAGTTATTCTATGTGTCAATCCTTACATCGCCTACTACTGGTGGGGTGACAGCCAGTTTTGGCATGTTGGGGGATATTATTATTGCCGAACCTAATGCCTACATTGCATTTGCGGGTAAAAGAGTAATTGAACAAACATTGAATAAGACAGTACCTGAAGGTTCACAAGCAGCCGAATTTTTATTCCATAAAGGTTTATTTGATCCAATCGTACCACGTAATCTTTTAAAAGGCGTTCTAAGTGAGTTATTTCAACTGCATGCTTTTTTTCCTTTGAATCAAAATAAAGTCGCGGATTAAAGTTTAAAGTCAATTATTTTATTTGTGTCAAAAAGTATTTTTTTTTATTGTAATCTATCGGAATAAAAGGAAAAAACAGAAATGAAGGATGGGGTTTTTTCGTTGGCGATATCCTAATTTTTGAATAAAAAAAAAGAATTCAAAATTTTTAGATCTTTCAATATTTTTTGTGAATCTTTATTAACAATACCCCTTGGATCAAACTATAACGAATCCTTTGTAAATTTAATTTATACGAAATCGTGTATTTTCTTGTAGTAGAAGCAAAATAAAGAAAAAAAGATGACGAATACTAAAGTAAAGTTGATTATCATATATTATATGTAGAAAGTGAATTTCTTTTGTAGTTCTACATTCCTTGTACTTCTTATATACTATATTAATTATAGTAATTTTATAGAATTAGAATTCTAATTAATTTATTAATATAATAACAATAACATAATAACAACAAAAAATAGAACAAACAGGTACAATTACAATACAATTATAGTAAATCGAGGTAATAACTATGAACTTTCCCTCTATTTTTGTGCCTTTAGTAGGCCTAGTATTTCCGGCAATTGCAATGGCGTCTTTATTTATTTATGTTCAAAAAAATAAGATTGTTTAGATTTTCGGGTTCAAATCTCATTTTTCAAGACTTAGACTTGAATCATAACATAGATATCTATTTAGTGGAATGATATACCGCACGATTTCTTATGAACATAAACGAAAGAACCCTTACTTTAAATGTATGTGGAAAGATGACGACATAGGAGTACATGTTATTTTTTTGATCTAACTAAAAAGGAAAATATAAATAAAAATTTACGTAGGATATTTAAATAGAAAGTGAAACACATCCGACATCAGAATAGGACTAGTTGATGAGAGTTACCTCGGAAACAAGACAGAGTAAGGAAAGTACAATTCATTTGAGGTATTTTTCAATTCAAATAAAATGTAACCAAATCTAGTATGAATTGGCGCTCAGAACGTATATGGATAGAACTTATAACGGGATCTCGAAAAATAAGTAATTTCTCTTGGGCCTTTATCCTTTTTTTAGGTTCATTAGGATTCGTATTGGTTGGAATTTCCAGCTATCTTGGTAGGAATTTGCTATCTTTATTTCCCACCCAGCAAATTCTTTTTTTTCCACAAGGAATTGTGATGTCTTTCTATGGGATCGCGGGCCTCTTTATTAGCTCCTATTTGTGGTGTACAATTTCGTGGAATGTAGGTAGTGGTTATGATCTTTTCGATAAAAAAGAAGGAATAGTATGTATTTTTCGTTGGGGATTCCCTGGAAAAAATCGTCGCATCTTTTTCCGATATCTTATAAAGGATATCCAATCTATTAGAATAGAACTTAAAGAGGGTATTTCTACTCGTCGTGTTCTTTATCTGGAAATTAGAGGCCAGGGAGCCATTCCTTTGACGCGTACTGATGAAAATATGACTCCACGAGAAATTGAACAAAAAGCTGCTGAATTGGCCTATTTTTTGCGTGTACCAATTGAAGTATTTTGAAAAATAAAGCGATTCTGCCACGTATTCATGTACAGGCAGGAATTGCTTTGCTTTCACTTTTCGCAATTTCAATAGCCGTAAACACTCTTTTTTTTCTTCAGTGGACTCTTTTTTCTATTTCTGTATTCTTTCGCGAGTCAAGGACTAATTAGCACTATCAAATCACAAAAAAACAAAGAAGAGATTCATGGATTCGATACATTGGAATAGAATTCATGTTTGATAAAAATATTAGATCGCAGAACGTCGACGAACGCGACAGGTTCATTAACAATTTATAGATGAAAAATAAAATGGAAAAAAAGAAAATATTTATTCCTTTTCTATATCTTATATCTATAGTATTTTTACCCTGGTGGATCTCTTTATCATTTCAAAAAAGTCTGGAATCTTGGGTTACTAATTGGTGGAATACTAAGCAATCAGAAACTTTTTTGAACGATATTCAAGAAAATAATCTTCTAGAAAAATTCATCGAATTAGAGGAGCTCCACTTGTTGGACGAAATGATAAAGGAATACCCGGAAACACATCTACAAAAGCTTCGTATAGGAATCCACAATGAAACCATTCAATTGATCAAAATGCACAATGCGGATTGTATCCACATGATTTTGCACTTCTCGACAAATTTAATCTGTTTCCTTATTCTAAGCGGTTATTCTATTCTGGGAAATAAAGAACTTATTCTTCTTAACTCTTGGGTTCAGGAATTCCTATATAACTTAAGCGACACAATAAAAGCTTTTTCGATTCTTTTATTAACTGATTTATGTATCGGATTTCATTCGCCCCATGGTTGGGAACTAATGATTGGCTCTATCTACAAAGATTTTGGATTTGCCCATAACGATCAAATTATATCGAGTCTTGTTTCTACGTTTCCAGTTATTCTAGATACAATTTTGAAATATTGGATTTTCCGTTATTTAAATCGTGTATCCCCATCACTTGTAGTGATTTATCATTCAATGAATGACTGAAAAGACGAAAAAGGGGTATACGGATATAAATCGAATTCGAATTTCGAACGCGATGTTTGTTACTTTGTACATAATCAAAGCATTACAAAATTGACTTCCTCTTTCTATTTATACCCATCTAAGACGGGAAGTTTCTCCCATTCCAGTAATAAAATATTATTTCAGTAAATTTAGTTTTCACTTAAAGTAAATAACAGAATCGGGGATAGGGAACTATACTAGCAACCTACCCAATTTATTGTAGAAATTTTCGGAATCAATGATTGGACCATGCAACCTATAAATACCTTTTCTTGGATAAAAGAACAGATTACTCGATCCATTTGCATATCGCTCGTGTTATATATAATAACTCGATCCTCCATTTCGAATGCATATCCCATTTTCGCACAGCAAGGTTATGAAAATCCACGAGAAGCAACTGGACGTATTGTATGTGCCAATTGCCATTTAGCTAATAAGCCCGTGGATATTGAAGTTCCACAAGCGGTCCTTCCAGATACTGTATTTGAAGCGGTTGTTCGAATTCCTTATGATATGCAATTAAAACAAGTTCTTGCTAACGGCAAAAAGGGGGGGTTGAATGTGGGGGCTGTTCTTATTTTACCTGAGGGATTTGAATTAGCCCCACCCAATCGTATTTCTCCAGAGATGAAAGAAAAGATAGGCAATCTTTCTTTTCAGAGCTATCGCCCCAATAAACAAAATATTCTTGTAATAGGTCCTGTTCCTGGGAAAAAATATAGTGAAATTACCTTTCCTATTCTTTCCCCGGATCCTGCCACTAAGAAAGATGTTCACTTCTTAAAATATCCCATATATGTAGGTGGTAACAGAGGAAGGGGCCAGATTTATCCTGACGGAAGCAAGAGTAATAATACAGTTTATAATGCCACAGCAGCAGGTATAGTAAAGAAAATTGTACGAAAAGAAAAGGGCGGATACGAAATAAGCATAGCGGATGCCTCGGATGGACGTGAAGTGGTTGATATTATCCCTCCAGGACCAGAGCTTCTTGTTTCAGAGGGTGAATCTATCAAACTTGATCAACCATTAACAAGTAATCCTAATGTGGGTGGATTTGGTCAGGGAGACGCCGAAATAGTACTTCAAGACCCACTGCGCGTACAAGGTCTTTTGTTCTTCTTTGCATCTGTTATTTTGGCACAAATCTTTTTGGTTCTTAAAAAGAAACAGTTCGAGAAGGTTCAATTGTCCGAAATGAATTTCTAGATTCGTGGATTTATCAATATCAACCTTGTAACAAGAACAAAATTAACAATTATTTGACAATATTGGACGATCAATAAATAAAAAAATTATGAGAAGGTTCTTTTTGTTTGTTTATACTTTTCTTCTACATCTACCAGAAGTTTGGAATTACTTGATACTAGATTATTACTTTGTAATATATAGAAGATTGCGAAGACGACTATTCTACTTTTTCACCCTTTCCAATCGAAATTTGGATATTATCATATGAGATTTTGGGTATTTCAATATCATAAAGTGTATCAAAAGTCTTCTATTTGAGAATCAAATTCGGCTGGATACTAGACTAAGCGTGGAATCTAACGAAAAGAAAAATGAGTGGAACAAATGATTCTAGATAGGATTCTTTGCCTTCCCGGTCTTCGACACACGACAAGGAATTTTACAATACTTGTCGTGTGTCGAAAGAAACGTTAATGAGTCTTGATTCCCTTTGTCAAAGACTTAGTCGGAATTTTTAGTCTTTCGCGAGATTGAACTCTTTTTCTTATTATTACACGTAACACGTATTAAGTAGTGGACAAACTGAAAAAGTGAGAGGGAAATATATTGAACAAATGGAACTTCTTGCATTCTATTTAATCTAGAAAAATCTATATTCTATTGTATCATTCAGTAAATCAAATGATTTCTTTTTTCTAACAATTTAGGAACGATCAATAAGTACTGTGGAGGAATATATGTTCGAAATGACTAAATAAATTTTCCAAAAATATTGAAAGGGGGCTCTTTTTTTCATTTATACGAAAAATTTTGCCTAAAAAGTTATGATAATTAAAAAAAGAATTTAATGGGACCTCCCCCTTCTTTGTTTGTCTAATTCGAGGGGAAAAGGAAGGTCCCGTTAAGTTCTTATACTTTCATATCTATGCCTCGGTTCATGCAATTCCTACAGCGATGAGCCTAATCCAGAATATGAACCATAAAAGAAAATACCTAGTAAACCGATCACAACAATACCAGCTACAGTACCTATTATCCAAAGAGGAATCCTTCCAGTAGTATCGGCCATTTACCCCACTTCCCTCCACATTTCATCAAGTAGTCGTGCTAGAGACATAAACAGTCATGGATAATTATGAAATGAGGTCCTTCCGAATGGGATAAGAGAATTCCTATTCTATATATTTCGTTCCTTCTTTTTATTTAATTGAAAAAATAATTAGAAAATAAAACAGCAAGTACAAAAATGAGTAATAGCCCCCAATAAAGACTGGTACGATTCAATTCAACATTTTGTTCGTTCGGGTTTGATTGTGTCGTAGCTCTATAATTCGGATTCGGTTTTGTTTATCGTTGGATGAACTGCATTGCGGATATTGACCCCAAAAAAGAAACGGTAGGTACAGCCAGTCCGTGAACAGCCAGCCATCGCACGGTAAAAATTGGATAGGTTCGATCTATGGTCATTGGGCCTCCTAAAAGGATCTACTAAATTCATCAAGTTGTTCCAAAGAGTCAAAACGGCCAGTTATTAATGGAATTCCTTGTCGGCTCTCTGTGAAATATTCGTTTGGCCGGGGGCTTCCAAACACATCGTAAGCTAAACCTGTGCTGACGAATAACCAACCCGCAATGAATAGGGAAGGTATAGTAATGCTATGAATAACCCAGTATCGAATACTGGTAATAATATCAGCAAAAGAACGTTCTCCTGTGCTTCCAGACATGCTGAGCTCCACATATTCTTGTACAGTCAAAGGCAAATCCGTAAAAGATGAAATTAGTAAATTTCCTTTTACTTTTGACTTTACGTAAAAAACGTAAAAACGTAAAAATCTTGTAGGATTACCAATATAGTACCAAAGGTGTCTTTAGAGTATACCGAATCAGTATAGCTATCCTTCTTCTGACACAGCAAGGCGATTTCAGTTAATATTGAAATGAAGTACGAGAGAATTTCTTTGTTTTTTTTTGTGCATATGGAACTAGTTTTCATTTTTTTTTAATTCCGGAAGAAGATTATCATATTCTTCCAATAACCGAGTTGGAAAAAAGAAAGAGTTTTTTGAATGATGATAATCTTTTTACTTTTTCTTTTCATTCAAAAGATTATTTATTTTATCTGGATGAACCCAATTGTTGAGGCTAATAAGTTCAATTGAAAATAAAAACTAAAAGTGTTGTGTTATAATTATAAAAAACCTGTTCGCTTCGAAAAAAAAAATCGATTTGATCCCAATAGAAATGATTTTTCATTTTATTCTAGAGTGATTCAAACAAATAACATTTTATTTTTGATTTTTGAAGAAAATTTCATGTTATATTTATTATTATTTTAATATTAGATTAGTTTACTCAAAGGTTTTGCAAAAAATATGTTGATTGAAAATTATGAGATGCGTAGATGTCACAGATAATCAGTCGTTTCGTTTTTTTTATACCGACCTTACTTTATTTTTGTTAGTGACATCTATAATGTAATAGTTGATGAATTCAAAATATTCAATTGAACTTATTCTTTGAATTGCGATTTTTGCTTATTTTATTTCTAAATGGAAACTTAGGTAAATGCTTTAGACACATATGTATAAAAAGAACATATTTTAGTTAGCTCCTTCATGCCTACTCTAACTAGTTATTTCGGTTTTTTACTAGCGGCTTTAACTATAACCTCCGCTCTATTTATAGGTCTAAACAAGATACGACTTATTTGAAATTAATTGAATGAACAACTCAAGGAATGTTTCTGTGGGATTCCGCCCATCTTTCTAGTTCTTTACTGCAGCAATTGAGAATTTTTGGTTATTGAGATTCATGGGCAATTCAGATTAATATTTATGGATAGATATTACCTTTCTTTTTTTTTTTTTTTTTCAAACAAATTGAAATGATTGAAGTTTTTCTATTTGGAATTGTCTTAGGCCTAATTCCTATTACTTTGGCTGGATTATTTGTAACTGCATATTTACAATACAGACGTGGTGATCAGTTGGATCTTTGATTAATTAACAATTTTTTTTTTGATTGACCTCCTGTGGATTAAAGAAAGGAGGAGGTCAATTTTAGATTCGATTACTGTTCATTTATTTCAGTCTAATTCAATTTGACTTAACAAGAATGGAATCACGCTCTGTAGGATTTGAACCTACGACATCGGGTTTTGGAGACCCACGTTCTACCGAACTGAACTAAGAGCGCTTTCTTATCAAAATAGATAAGACTGGAAAGAAAGGGTTTTTTTATAACTGAAAACTCTATCTACATCTTGCATGCATACATTATTTATCATATAGAGTATAATAAATAAAATGAGAGATTAGGCATGTCCAATTTGAATCAAAATTTCAATTAATTCCTCCTTACTTCTCAAAGTAAAAGTAATTAGGTAGGGATGACAGGATTTGAACCCGTGACATTTTGTACCCAAAACAAACGCGCTACCAAGCTGCGCTACATCCCTTTCAATTCAATAGGTTTTTATAGTGTAATTGTAAAACATCCTTGTCTTGTTTTCCACATTCTTATTTCTCATATAAATTCATAATTAAACTTGCACTGCTAGTTCCTCTTCTTTTTGGTCTTTTATCATATAAGGTATAATAAAAAGGATTTGTATATTTATGTATATGAAAAACCTGTTGTAAACTAAAAAAAAAAGACTTTTCTTTTCGGGAATGCTCAGTTCAATAGGAAGGGGCATGTTACTCTTTTTCTTAAAAAAAAATATCTTATCGACTCGAAGTAAAAAAGGAAAAGTACGTAGATTTTTTTTTAGGGATTTCGTGTACAAATACAAGTAGTCTTTGACTCTATACATAGGATTATAGATTAGATATGTATTACTTTTATATATTAAAGAAATGAAAAAGGAGGATTTTCAATGCGCGATTTCAAAACATATCTTTCCGTGGCACCGGTACTAAGTACTTTATGGTTTGGGTCTTTAGCCGGTCTATTAATAGAAATCAATCGTTTTTTCCCAGATGCGTTGACATTCCCCTTTTTTTGATTCTAGTTATTGAGACGGGTAAGGGGTTAACGAAGATTAGAGCTAGAATCAACTATCTGTGACTAATCCCTCCCCTCTTTTTATTTAAAAAAAACCTAAATAGGATTAGTTGAGTAAAGAAGAAAGTGGATTCAACCTTATCAAAACTTAGGCTCTCAGGCTCGAATGGAAACGAAAATGTGGGTCTAGGATAAGCCTATTATCCAAGATACTTAAATGAAATTACTGTGATTCGAAATTCGAGTTAGCAACTTCTATTTTTGCAACTTTTCTATTTTTCTTGAAGAAAGGAAAAGAAAAAAAATAGAAAAGTTGCTTGAATTAAATATACAAAGGAGGTTCATGGCTAAGGGTAAAGATGTTCGAGTAAAAGTGATTTTGGAATGTACTGGTTGTGTTCGAAAGAGTGTTAATAAGGGATCAAGGGGCGTTTCCAGATATATTACTCAAAAGAATCGACACAATACGCCTAGTCGGTTGGAATTGCGAAAATTCTGTCCCTATTGTTACAAACATACAATTCATGGAGAGATAAAGAAATAGATCGAACCGAACGTCTATCTATTATCCTTTCAAGTAAGGAGACAAAACATTTTTCATCTATATCATTTACTTTTTTTTTATAAATAGAAAATGGATTTCTAATATATTTCTTATTTCTATTATTTCTTATAGTAAATATTTCATATTATTATATTATATTATATATATACTATATATTATCGAAAAAAATTATAGAAAAAATAGAAATAAACAAATCAGATCCTATTTTGGCTGGACCTAACAAAATTAGAATTAAGAAATAGGATTTTCGGTATGTATAAAGAATAAACTAAACAAAATATGGATAAATCCAAGCGACCCTTTATTAAATCCAAGCGAGCTTTTCGTAGGCGTTTGCCCCCGATCCAATCGGGGGATCGAATAGATTATAGAAACATGAGTTTAATTAGTCGATTTATTAGTGAACAAGGAAAAATTTTATCTAGGCGAGTGAATAGATTGACCTTGAAACAACAACGATTAATTACTATTGCTATAAAACAAGCTCGTATTTTATCTTTGTTACCTTTTCTTAATAATGAGAAACAATTTGAAAGAACCGAGTCGACTACTAGAACTGCTAGTTTTAGAACCAAAAATAAATAAAATAATAGACTTATTCTTTTTCGTTCTATTTATTTAATTAATAATTGAATCAAAATTGGAATCTGAACTCAAGCACGGATTGCAGTTTTGTTCTAAAAAAATTGTCGAATCTAGATTTGATTGTCACGTCGTAAGATAATATAAAAATTGGGAATTTTTTTTTTGAATGGATTTGTTGATTTTTTTTTATTTATCATATTTTATTAGACTAATTTCTACTCTATACTCCCGGAGAATAAACTCCGGGGAACTTCATTTAAATCGTTTCGAGGTATTCTTCTTTCCAATCTTCTTTTTTTAAGATCTCATTAAAAATCATATAAATACAATTCCTATTTAATATAGCTATTTGTGCAAGTATTTTACGATTAAGAAGCAACTTTCTCTTGTACAGATCGTGTATAAATTTACTATAATTATAGTATACCCCTCTTTCACGAATTACTGCGTTTATTCGAGTGATCCACAAACGGCGAAAATCTCTCTTTTGCCTGTCTCTATCCCGATGAGCCGAAACCAAAGCTCTTATTTTCTGTTGAGCAATGGTTCGAGTAAGTCTTGAATGAGCCCCGCGAAAGCTTGATACAAATAAACGAATTTTTCTTCTGCGTCTTCGAGCTATATATCCCCGTTTAACTCTAGTCATTGAATAATTGAAACTTTGATGAATAACTAATCGATTTTATTTCTTTAAGTTATTCTTTTCGCCTTCTGGTCTATTAATAACAAAACGGATTTTTCCAATGTATAAAATAAAAATTCCAATGGCTTTTGCTACTATAACCTTCCCAACCACTATTTTTGTTATTTTTCTTTTTTTCGACATTTCGTCTTGAAACGAGACAAAAAAATTTATTAATGTATCAAAAAAGTAAATAAAAAAATGTGAATTCAAGTTAAATATAGATGATTAAAGAAATAGTGGATTCCTTCGTTTCTATGGTTACTTTTAAAACGGTGAGGTCCTCTCTATACACCGGAGCCCCTTTCCTTCATTTCCGGAATCTTATTGATAACTTGTACAGTTCAAACCTTTTGGCTCTACCCATGAATTATCCAGTAATAGGTCTTTCACAACGAGATCCACCTATACAGTAACGGTATTTAATTTTGAAGGTTTGCTGGATAGCTGACCCTGTTAGTCCGTTCTTGCAAGAATCAGAGCCGAATTTTTTTGCTTTTAAAATAAGATTCCCTGCTAAATGGATAACGTTCGTTACCAATGGGAAATTTTTTCTTATCTTAAACCCGATTTATACCACTAGAAACCATAAATTTCATACCCAATAGATGAATTTATTATTTTTTTTTTTTTCATTTTAGATAGTGACTGGAGTTTTATACCATTCACCAGTATTGATTATTGATACTGGAAAAATTCTTTCCTTTCATTTGCTTTTTTTTGTTCCAGCTCATAATCTGAACGAGTCACACATACACCCTAGTACATGTTCCTCGACGTTGAGGGCATCCCCGAAGAGCGGGGGATTTCGTGACATTTCTGATTGGCTGTCTTGTGTTTCTAATAAGTTGTTTAATAGTTGGCATGCTGAATCATATACATAATGGGCTGGTTTAGATCAATCCTAACCGAATTTTTTTTTATAGTTAATGGAATATTAAACACAGAATGGTAAACCAAGTAACAAGAAAAAATTTCAAATGTTTAAAACTATTTTTATTCCTTTTATTCGACCGCTACAAGATCAACAATTCCATAAGCTTGGGCTTCTGTTGCTGACATAAAAACATCCCTTTCCATATCTTCGGATACAACCCATAAGGGTTTGCCCGTTCTTTGTACATAAACCCTTGTGAGGGTTTCACGCAATTTCAAAAGTTCTTCCGCTTCCAGGATAAATTCTCCCGTTTGGGCCTCATAAAAAGAGCTCGCGGGTTGATGAATCATTACCCTGATGATATATACCATAAAAAAGTTCTTCTATCTCGCGTAATGTGATGAATAGAAAAAATATGGAATTAAGAATAAAAAAGATAGAATTGAACAACCGTACGGGCATTTTTTTCGCATTGCATACGGCTATAGAATGGAATTTACTTTCATTTTCCGTTGAACAAAGAGAAAATCTAGAATTGATTAGATCCAGATCAGTAAATTATCCAATTACCACCCTTCTTTTCGTAGGAGCTAAAAATACTATGATGGCTCCGTTGCTTTAATATATTTATTTCATCTGTAGTTAAGCAATCCCAAAGTTTTTTTTTGATTCGAAAAATAAGAAAGAAAATTTTTTTGTACTCTTTCAAACATAAATAGAGTCTTTTTTTATGAAAAAAAAGTTTGTGACGCTGAAATGGACTCCTGATATAAAATAAAGAAATCGGGAATACTCTTCATCTCATACTCCTCTTTCGATACATAATTGAAGGTTTTGAAAATAAAATAGAGAAAAATATCTCATATCGAATTCAAAGTGCCATGCTATTATTACTTAAATATTAATATTTGATATGGTGAAGGCATAGTTTTATTTTTTCTTTCAAATAAAAAACTCATTGGCGCCAAGCGTGAGGGAATGCTAAACGTTTAGTAATTTCTCCTCCGACCAGGATAAAAGATCCCATTGAAGCAGCTAATCCCATGCATATTGTATGTACATCTGGTCGCACAAATTGCATGGTATCATAAATAGCTACTCCGGGTATTACCCATCCGCCAGGAGAATTTATAAACAAATATAAATCCTTGGTATCATCTTCGATACTGAGATATACCATAAGACCAATAAGTTGATTCGAGATCTCGCTATCGACTTCTTGGCCTAAAAAAAGTAATCTTTCTCGATAAAGTCGGTTGATTCGGGTAAAATTCTATCCCTTAGGAACCGTACATGCACCTTTTGATGCATACGGTTCAAACAAAATTGTGAAAAAAAAATCAATGTGTAGATTCTACATCCTTTTTTTTTTCATAGAGATTTTTCCAACTTATGATGAATAATCAAGAATCTCCTTTTCGATTTTTCAAAAAAGATTACTTTTTCGCAATTCCCTAATTACCCATATAATATATAATATAAAAAAATTTCTATAATTAAAATAGAATAAAATTCTACTAAAAAAAAAAAAGAATTTACTAAACTTATTGAACTTACTTTTCATTGATGTATCATATCATCGAGATTCAACTCAAATCACGATGTCATTTTCTTGTTCTTGAATGGGTCTCTTGAAATTTTTAGGTTTATGCTCTACTCCGGGTAACGATCTGCCCGATTTCGATTTGTCCATATAGAACAAATGTTTCCAATACCGCTTTTTTTTGTTAAAATTCCCCTTTTTTATTTACTTCATATCTTTTCTTTCGTCAATTTCCATATTCAACAGATTAATTACTTTCATTCAAATCATTAAAGTTGAGAGCGCTATTTTGAATTTCAAATCGAAAAAATTAAGAGTTAAAGTAAATAAACTATATAATACAAGCAGTAATTTTTAATATATTCCCGATTGGGATTGGGGTTTTTATAAACGGAGCCTGGATACTTCATTTTATTGGTCCAACCGAGCCAACCATAAATTATTCTAAGTGAGAATATTAACCTGAATCCCCCTCTAAAAAACGGATCGAATTGCCTTTCACGCTCCAAATTTTGGATGATTTAATCAATCTTTCTTGGGCGAAATGGAGGATATCTCAATCGGGAGAGATAATGGGGAAATCCCATATGACCCAATATATCTGACAAGTCGCACTATACGTCAACCCAAGATGCATCTTCCTCTCCAGGACTTCGAAAGGGAACTTTTGGAACACCAATAGGCATTAAATGAAAGAAAAAATAATTAAGTACTCTATTTCACTTTGATGTGGAAACGTAATAATTAAGGTTATTGTTTTTAGAATATCACCCATTATTCTATTTTCTGCATAGATTAGAAAGGTTTAGTTTAAGAAAAAATTCTTACCAATATAGCCTTCCAATAATGAACAAGTATGAAAGCATTTACTGATAGAAGATGGTATCAACTCCCCATTGCGTATTGCTACTTATCGGGTATAGAATAGATTTGTTTCTCTTTGTTCCTACAAACATAATTGTTCTATTATTACCAACAGAATAGAAGAAACATTAACCCTTGTTGCTAGATAATCGATTGAACAAAAGGGATCCATTGCATAGTTATAGGCTTTTCCAATGCAATAAAGTTACATAGTGTCATTTTTCTTTGATATAAGGGGTATTTCCATGGGTTTGCCTTGGTATCGTGTTCATACCGTAGTATTGAATGATCCTGGTCGGTTGATTTCTGTCCATATCATGCATACAGCTCTGGTTGCTGGTTGGGCTGGTTCGATGGCTCTATATGAATTAGCAGTTTTTGATCCCTCTGACCCCGTTCTTGATCCAATGTGGAGACAGGGTATGTTCGTTATACCTTTCATGACCCGTTTAGGAATAACCAATTCATGGGGCGGTTGGAGTATTACAGGGGGGACGATAACGGATCCCGGCATTTGGAGTTACGAAGGTGTGGCTGGCGCGCATATTGTGTTTTCTGGCTTGTGCTTTTTGGCAGCTATTTGGCATTGGGTGTATTGGGATCTAGAAATATTTTGTGATGAACGTACAGGAAAACCTTCTTTGGATTTGCCTAAGATTTTTGGAATTCATTTATTTCTTTCGGGGGTGGCTTGTTTTGGTTTTGGTGCATTTCATGTAACAGGCTTGTACGGTCCCGGAATCTGGGTGTCCGACCCTTATGGACTAACTGGAAAAGTACAACCTGTAAGTCCAGCATGGGGTGTGGAAGGTTTTGACCCTTTTGTTCCAGGAGGAATAGCTTCTCATCATATTGCTGCAGGGACATTAGGCATATTAGCCGGTCTATTCCATCTTAGTGTCCGGCCGCCTCAACGTCTATACAAAGGGTTACGTATGGGCAATATTGAAACCGTTCTTTCTAGTAGTATCGCTGCGGTCTTTTTTGCAGCTTTTGTTGTTGCTGGAACTATGTGGTACGGTTCAGCAACTACTCCAATAGAATTATTCGGCCCCACCCGTTATCAATGGGATCAAGGATACTTTCAGCAAGAAATATACCGACGGGTAAGTGCTGGACTAGCCGAAAATCAAAGTTTATCAGAAGCTTGGTCGAAAATTCCTGAGAAATTAGCTTTTTATGATTACATTGGTAATAATCCGGCGAAAGGAGGATTATTTAGAGCGGGCTCAATGGATAACGGCGATGGAATAGCTGTTGGATGGTTAGGACACCCTGTTTTTAGAGATAAAGAAGGACGTGAACTTTTTGTACGCCGTATGCCTACTTTTTTTGAAACCTTTCCGGTCGTTTTGATCGACGGGGACGGAATTGTTCGAGCTGATGTTCCTTTTAGAAGAGCGGAATCTAAGTATAGCGTTGAACAAGTAGGTGTAACTGTTGAGTTTTATGGTGGCGAACTCAACGGAGTCAGTTATAGTGATCCTGCTACTGTGAAAAAATATGCTAGACGTGCTCAATTAGGTGAAATTTTCGAATTAGACCGTGCTACTTTGAAATCAGATGGTGTTTTTCGTAGTAGTCCGAGGGGTTGGTTTACCTTTGGACATGCTTCCTTTGCCCTACTATTCTTCTTCGGACACATCTGGCATGGGTCGCGAACTTTGTTCCGAGATGTTTTTGCCGGTATTGACCCCGATTTGGATGTTCAAGTAGAATTTGGCGCATTCCAAAAAATTGGAGATCCAACTACAAAAAGACAAGGAGTTTAATACAACATTGCTTTGTTATTTTTTGTGATTTGGCATAGGATACTGGAGCAATCTTAATTTGAATCACCGCCCCTTTTTTACTCTTTCCCTTTTATCATTATCGGGAAAATAATTTCAAGTAAACAGGTATGGAAGCTATAATTGTAAACCACAATCAAATATATGGAAGCATTGGTTTATACATTTCTATTAGTCTCTACTCTAGGGATAATTTTTTTCGCTATCTTTTTTCGGGAACCTCCCAAAGTTCCAACTAAAAAGTAAAAAGTTGAAATAATTTTTCATTATCTTAATTGAAGTAATGAGCCTTCCTAATTATAGGAAGGCTCATTACTTCAACTAATCTCCGTGTTCCTCGAAGGGATCTCTTAGTTGTTGAGAGGGTTGCCCAAAAGCGGTATATAAAGCATACCCAGTAAAACTTACAAGTAAACCAGATATAAAGATGGCGACTAGAGTTGCTGTTTCCATTATTATATAATTTTAAGACCACAGTGGATCTATGATAAAATCATTTATTTACAACGGAATGGTATACAAAGTCAACAGATCTCAATGAATAGAATCAGATTTATGGCTACACAAACTGTTGAGGGTAGTTCTAGATCTCGTCCAAAACCTACTACCGTAGGGGCTTTATTGAAACCGTTGAATTCGGAATATGGTAAAGTAGCTCCTGGGTGGGGAACTACTCCTTTAATGGGAGTTGCAATGGCTTTATTTGCAGTATTCCTATCTATTATTTTGGAAATTTATAATTCTTCCGTTTTATTGGATGGAATTTCAATGAATTAAATCCACAAGAAAATGAAATCAAAAAGAACCAACAAGTTTTAGCCTTTCAATACAAAGTGAATTTTTAGGGCTCCGATTTCTATTTCTAAATTCCCTTTTGGTAGTTCGATCGTGAAATTTCTTTCTTTCTGTATTTCCGGAATATGAGTGTGTGACTTGGTATAATTGATCCTATTGATAATACAGAAAATGAGTCTGTCATCTTACCCTGATGGAGATGGTTCTACCTCGTCGGATATTTCTTTTGGTATCTGAAACACGGAATAGCTAAAATAGATTAAGAAATATTTGAACTATGATTCATATTTAATATTTAGACCTCGAGATCGGATTCAAAAAAATTTGCTTTTCAAAGAAAGAATTATAAGTTAGAAATCGAAAGATTTTTATTATTTCAAACTCCTTTGTATGACTATTTTGTGTAATCAACAGACAAATTTTTTTGTATTATTAGTCATAATACCTATCCTATATGATTGAATCAGTGATGATACAACGGTTCTTACTCAAGGAATCTTTGTGCTTAACTTTAGGATTTTATTGAATTATCGTGGTTCTAGTATGAATCTGGGGGTTCAAGCGATTCATAGGGTCTTAACAAGAGAAATTCCTATCAATGATAAAAAAAGCAAAAAGCGGTATTAGGCACAAAAAAAAGAAATCAAAGAAAAATAGGAAAAGAGAATATTCAAGAAGCCTGTAGTAACAATTAAGAGAAAGACAACTGAGCTGACTTGATATTTTGGCATTATCACCACAAAGAAGAACTGTCGGATTTTTATTCCTTTCTATCTTCCGAATCTGAATAGGGGATTAAGAAGTTTTCAACTTTCTATTCTATAATCCCTTTTCATTTTAATTCAGTATTTGGGTGTGTCTGCTTGAGCTGTACGAGATGAAAGTCTCATATACGGTTCTTAGGGGGGGGATTCGAAGGTTACCTATCTCAATAAAGTCTATGATTGGTTCGAAGAACGTCTCGAGATTCAGGCGATTGCGGATGATATAACTAGTAAATATGTTCCTCCTCATGTTAACATATTTTATTGTCTAGGCGGAATTACTCTTACTTGTTTTTTAGTACAAGTAGCTACGGGGTTTGCTATGACTTTTTACTATCGTCCAACCGTTACTGAGGCTTTTGCTTCTGTTCAATATATAATGACTGAAGCTAACTTTGGTTGGTTAATACGATCAGTTCATCGGTGGTCGGCGAGTATGATGGTTCTAATGATGATCCTGCATGTATTTCGTGTGTATCTCACCGGTGGGTTTAAAAAACCTCGAGAATTGACTTGGGTTACAGGTGTGGTTCTAGGTGTATTGACCGCGTCTTTTGGTGTAACCGGTTATTCCTTACCTTGGGATCAAATTGGATATTGGGCAGTAAAAATTGTAACCGGCGTACCGGACGCTATTCCTGTAATAGGATCGCCTTTGGTAGAGTTATTGCGTGGGAGTGCTAGTGTGGGACAATCCACTTTGACTCGTTTTTATAGTTTACACACTTTTGTATTGCCTCTTCTTACTGCTGTATTTATGTTAATGCACTTTCTAATGATACGTAAACAGGGTATTTCTGGGCCCTTATAGAATAGCAAAGTTCTATCATAGCTATTTGTAATCAATCATTTATCACTTGTAGAAAGAACAACAGTATTTCATTGCTACATGTATGGATTATTATTTTCAATAATCCATGTATTTGGACATTTTCCTTCAACTCCATAATTTTGTATTTAGTTATTTAATTTAACATAACATCACTAGTTGAAGGTAATTCTCCGAAATGAAAATGGATTATGGGAGTGTGTGACTTGAACTAGTGATTAGGCCGTGCAGGTATATCTTCTTTTCTGCCACATTGAAATTCATAATCCAATGTGTCTTTTGTCCAACCACCGTATAAGTAAGTTTTATATAGAGGGTAGGCTGGTTCCTTTGAAGAAATTTTATTCTATGATCAACCCTGAATCATGTCATGCATGAACAGGCTCCGTAAGATCCAGTTGAATGTTTGATTTTGCATGATATAACCCAGATTTTTTTTCATTTTTTTAATATATATATTTTCTATTAACTAATAGTTTGAATAGTATTGAAATGCATTCATTTCCTCGGCATTGACCTGATCTATGATACTATCGGAGTGAAACAAGGGATCTAAAGAACAATAGAGACTGGCTATATTAGTAACAAGTGAACCCTTTGATTTGTAATATATGTAATTCTACATTTTATAGAAACTCAAAATCTCCAAATAGTTTGGAAATAAACAACAATCACAAGGTATGAGACGACCCAAAAAGCATTTTATCATAATAAACTTTGTAAGCCTACTTGGGTATTGAGCTTTTATTTGTAAGAGCGAAATTCCTTTCTTTCCATGGATAAGTATGACTTCGGAAAGGGAGGTTTAAGAAAGGGGTTCTTACAGAGAACCTTTTATATGGATAAAATATATTATGGATCCATTTGGTTCTTTTAATTCTTGCTCGAGCCGGATGATGAAAAATTATCATGTCCGGTTCTTTCGGGGGATGAATTGAATCTATAAGAATTCACCTATCCTAATAACAAAAAAACCTGACTTAAATGATCCTGTATTAAGAGCTAAATTAGCGAAAGGTATGGGGCATAATTATTATGGGGAGCCCGCATGGCCTAATGATCTTTTATATATTTTTCCTGTAGTGATTTTAGGTACTATTGCGTGTAACGTAGGATTAGCGGTTTTAGAACCATCAATGATTGGTGAGCCGGCGGATCCGTTTGCAACTCCTTTGGAAATATTACCTGAATGGTATTTCTTTCCTGTATTTCAAATACTTCGTACAGTACCAAATAAGTTATTAGGCGTTCTTTTAATGGTTTCAGTACCGGCGGGATTACTAACAGTTCCTTTTTTAGAGAATGTGAATAAATTCCAAAACCCATTTCGTCGTCCAGTAGCTACAACTGTTTTTTTGGTTGGTACTGTAGTAGCCCTTTGGTTAGGTATTGGAGCAACATTACCCATTGATAAATCCCTAACTTTAGGTCTTTTTTAAATTGATTCAATTGTGAAATAACACAAGGTCTGTATCTAGGGAATAGTCGCTTCAAAGTGAATTTTCCCTAGATACATCTATTCAATTGAATTTTGTATTGAATTCCTTTTTTGATCCAGTCTGGAAAATTCAATCAATTTTTTGTCATTTTTTTTTTTTTAAATCAATTACGAAATGTTTTTCTAAAGTGCCAAATATTTGTTTTATATCTTCTATATGAAAATCCGCCATTTTAATAAGATCTTCTTGACTGTTATTCAAAAGGTCCAATAATGTATGTATATTGGATTTTTTGAGGCAATTGTAGATCCTAGGTGGCAATTCTAATTGGTCAATAAAAATATAGTTCAATGCTATTTTTTTTTTGTTTTTCCTTATTTCAGCGAATCTATTGTGAAAGGTAAAAAGGGGTAAAGAAATTTTGTGTTGATTGTCCTCTAAATATAAGTTTTCTTCTTCTGCATGTAGAAAGGGAATAAATAAATCAATTAAATTCCGGGAGGCTTCATAAAGTGCTTCTTTCGGGGTTAAACTGCCGTTTGTCCATATTTCGAGAAAAAGTATTTCTTGTTTTTCATTCCCATTTCCATAAGAATGAATACTATGATTCACATTTCGAATAGGCATGAATAGAGCATCTATAGGATAACTTCCATCTTGAAAGTTATTTTGCGCTTTTATCTGATATCCGCGATTTCTCTCGAGTTGTAATCCAATACACAAATCAATTGGTTCCGTCAAGCTAGCTATATGCTGTGTATTGTCAACTATTTCTACATAAGGGGGCAAGATGATATCTTGAGCAGTTACACATCTGGGGCCCCTAACACAAATAGACGCTTCGCAAGTTCCATATAGATTACTTCTCAATACTATTTCTTTCAAATTCATTAAAATTTCGTGTACTGATTCTTGAATACCTACTATGTTAGAGTATTCGTGCGGTATTTTATCAAATTTTGCACGTGTGATACATGTTCCTTCTATTTCGCCAAGTAACGCTCTTCGCATCGCGATGCCTATTGTATCAGCTTGACCTTTCATAAGTGGAGAGAGAATAAAGCGTCCATAATAAAGACATTTACTATCTGTTCTTGATTCAACACATTTCCACTGCAGTGTCCGAGTAGATACTCTTATTTTCTCTCGAACCATAGTAATATTTTACAAAATTGATCATATCTTTGAATCATTTATTTCTCTTGAAATCCCTTCAATTCTTATTTCTACACGCGTCTTTTTTTAGGAGGTCTACAGCCATTATGTGGCATAGGGGTTACGTCTCGTACGAAACTTAATAGTATACCGCTTCTACGAATAGCCCGTAATGCTGCATCTCTTCCGAGACCGGGACCTTTTATCATGACTTCTGCTCGTTGCATACCTTGTTCCACTACTGTACGAATAGCATTTCCTACTGCGGTTTGAGCTGCAAAAGGTGTCCCTCTTTTTGTACCCCTGAATCCACAAGTACCGGCAGAAGCCCAAGAAACCACTCGACCTCGTACATCTGTAACAGTCACAATGGTATTATTGAAACTTGCTTGAACATGAATAACACCCTTTGGTATTTTCCGTGCACTTTTACGCGAACTAATACGTCCATTTCTCCGTGAACCTGTTTTTGGTATAGGTTTTGCCATATTTTATCATCTCATAAATATGATTCAAAGATATATGGATATATCCATTTCATGTCAAAACAAATCCGTCATTTTTTTTTTTTCAGCAATACAAAATTTTAGCAATTATTTTAGAAAGATCATTAGTATATAGTTTAGTAGAATGATTATCCTTGTCGTTGTTTATGTTTTGGGTTAGAACAAATTACTATAATTCGTCCCCGTCGGCGGATCAGTCGACATTTTTCACAAATTTGACGAACAGAAGCCCTTATTTTCATATTTGTTATTCTTTAGTTTTAATTTTGAATCTATTTTTTGGAAGAAAATAAGTTTCTTGATATTTTGAACCTTGAATTCTATTTTTGTAGAAAGGAATAAGGAATGTTGAAAAACGGCTTAATCGTTTGAATCTTTGTTGCGGAGTCTATAAATTATACGACCTCTGGTTGAATCATAACGGCTTACTTCAATCTTAACTCTATCTCCCGGTAGGATTCGTATAGAACTACGTCGTATCCTTCCCGAAACATAACCTAGAATCAGATCTTCATTATCTAAACGAACCCAGAACATACCATTAGGAAGTGATTCAGTAATCAAACCTTCATGAATCCATTTTTGTTCTTTCATTTCAGATAAACCCCCCTTAAAGTATCAACTAATAGAGGAGTGATATTAGACAAGCCGTTTTTTTTCTTTTTTTGTTCCCAAATAGGAAATATTGGATCCAATTTGGATATTAATATTCTAGGGATTACCATATATAACATAAAATTTCTCCGCCAATTCCTTCTAGTCGAGCTTCCCGATCCGTCATTATACCTCGAGAGGTAGAAAGAATTGCAATCCCCATTCCACCTAAAATTCTAGGAATTCGTTGATAGTTAGAATAGATTCGTAGACCAGGTCGACTGATCCTTTTTAAATAGAAAGTATTTCTATAAGCCCCTTTCTTATTTCTTCTATGTCGCAGCGTTAAAACCAAAAAATTTTTATCTCTTTCTTGATGTTTTCTCGCATTTTCAATGAAACCTTCTCGTAAAAGTATTTTAACAATGTTTTCGGTGATGTTAGTAGATACTATTCGAACCGTTCCTTTTCTATTCATGTCAGCATTTCGTATAGAAGTTATTATATCAGCAATAGTGTCCCTACCCATAATGAACTAAAATCGGTGGTGTCCCAAAAATTTGATATAATCAACATGTTCTTAGTTTCTTTTTAATTAAAAAATGAAAAAATTTTAAATGAAAGGTATATACGTGATACACAATCTACTATGAGTGAAATTCATTCAAATGCCTTAGATTATCATTTTATAATACCTCAGGAGCTAATGAAACTATTTTAGTAAATTTTTGTCTCAATTCCCGGGCAATCGCACCAAAAATTCGAGTTCCCTTTGGATTTCCTTCTTGATCAATAATAACTGCGGCATTGTCATCATATCGTATTATCATGCCGTTGTCGCGTTTGAGTTCTTTACAGGTACGTACAATTACAGCTCTGATCACTTCGGATCTTTCTAAGGGCGTATTAGGTATTGCTTCTTTGATCACAGCAACAATAACGTCACCAATACGAGCATATCGACGATTGCTAGCTCCTATGATTCGAATACACATCAATTCTCGAGCCCCGCTGTTGTCTGCTACATTCAAAAGGGTCTGAGGTTGAATCATATTTTATTTTTATATGTTCTTTCAATGCAAAACTAAATGCAAAAGGTGAAAAAGAAAAAGAAATATTGTTTGTCCAAAAAAACTTCCACTTGGTGTTATCCAAAAGATCCATTTCCTTTAGTTCTATATTCTTATCCTGAAATAATGAATTGAGTTCGTATAGGCATTTTTGATGCCGCTATTGTGATAGCCCTTCGGGCTACATTTTCTGCTACTCCGCTTATTTCATAAAGTATTCGACCTGGTTTGACAACAGCTACCCAATATTCGGGAGATCCTTTCCCCGAACCCATACGGGTTTCTGCGGGTCTTACTGTAACGGGTTTGTCAGGAAAAACGCGGACCCATATTTTTCCACCGCGACGTGCATTTCGTGTCATTGCTCGTCGCCCGGCTTCTATTTGTCTAGACGTGATCCAAGCGGGTTCAAGTGCCTGAAGAGCATATCTTCCGAAACAAATACGATTACCCCGATAAGATATTCCCTTCATTCTTCCTCTATGTTGTTTACGGAATCGAGTTCTTTTGGGGTTATAGTTGATGGTTCCTTTGTAATTCCATCTCTACTGCAGAACTGGACGTGAGAGTTTCTTCTCATCCGGCTCCTCGCGAATTAAAAAATGGAAATTTCATTTTTTAAATGTCTATTTTTATATAATATATAATAAATAATTAAGATATATATGTAAAAATATAATACACTGAATCAATGAATTATTTTTGATTCATCTAGTTTACTAAATATTTTATTCTATTTTTTTTTTGAATTCCTCGTATTTTACCAATTGAATATGAGAATGAAAAAAAAAGAAAAAAAAGAATTTTCGCGGGCGAATATTTACTCTTTCAATAGCTATTTCGAGTGTAGAGTTAGCTTATAATTTTTCAGAATATATGAATTGTCCTCTGGTTCGTTCCGCCATCCTTTCCAATGAAT
>Ga0308175_100000108_pt1 | contig 63069 bp, 46 predicted proteins | sample PhyCR1_3_FD_203893 | JGI IMG/M metagenome (GOLD analysis project Ga0308175, IMG submission 203893) | Soil microbial communities from UC Gill Tract Community Farm, Albany, California, United States - DLSLS.C.R1 | ecosystem: Environmental > Terrestrial > Soil > Agricultural land | place: USA...
TCCGCATGCCACGGTGATGGTGGGGGCGAAGATCGTCCTGGGGGGCCGAGACCACACCCCGGCGAACCTCATCGAGCTCCTCCAGCGCGAGCGCGTCACGATGTCCGTCGGCGTCCCGACGATCTGGTACAGCATCGCCGAGGAGCTGACCCGCCGGCGCGAGGGGCTGCCGGACCTGCGCCGGATCTTCTGCGGTGGCAGCCAGCCGCCCACGACCCTCATCGAGCGCTACCGGACCGAGTTCGGTATCCCGATCATCCAGTGCTGGGGGATGACCGAGACTTCCCCCCTGGCCTCCGCGGCCTGGCCCAAGCATTTCATGCGCGAGTGGCCCGAGGATCAGCTCACCCGGGTGGTGCGGACCCAGGCCGGCCTGCCGATCCCGGGGGTCCGTATCAGCATCCGCGGGCCCGATGGCGCCGAGACCCCGCGTGACGGCAAGACCATGGGGGACCTCCTGGTGCGCGGCCCGTGGGTGGCCGACGGCTACCTCAAGGGTGAGGGCAAGGAGCAGCTGACCGACGACGGCTGGTTCCGCACCGGTGACGTCGCGATCGCTTCGCCCGAGGGCTACTTCGTCATCGGCGATCGCACGAAGGATCTCGTCAAGTCCGGCGGCGAGTGGATCTCCTCGGTCGACATGGAGCGCACGATCATGGCGCTGCCCGCCGTCGAGGAGGCCGCGGTCATCGCCATCCCCGACGACAAGTGGCAGGAGCGCCCGCTCGCGTGCATCGCCGTGCGGAGTGGCCACACGCTCGAGCTGTTCCAGGTCCGCGACCACCTGAAGGCGCACGGGTTCGCGAGCTGGCAGCTGCCCGACCGCATCGAGATCATCGACGCCGTGCCGAAAACCAGCGTCGGCAAGTTCGACAAGAAGGCGCTGCGGGCCCGGTTCGCGACGCGGTGACGAGCCCCGGCGCCGCGCGGGGCGGAGCAGCGAACGCCTACGTCGCGGCCGGCTGGAGCTTCTGGTAGGCCGGGCGCGCGCGGCAGCGGTCGCTCCAGGCGTTGACGTTGGCGAACGGGGTGAAGTCGGTCTGCATGTGACGGAGCCAGTCGCAGAACGAGGTGAGGTGGGCGTCGGCGAGCGTGTAGTCGCCGACCAGGTACTGCTTGCCGGCGAGGGCCGCATCGAGGACGCGCAGGCAGCCGGCGATGTCCTGCTTGGCCACCTCGCCCGCCTTGGCGTTCTTCTGGTCGTCCGGATACCAGTTCATCGTGTTGCGCGTGAACCGCGCCACGGCGTCGCCGAGCGTGACGTTGGTCCACACGATCCACTTCATGGCCTCGCCGCGCCTGGGGCCCGGACCCGGGTAGAGCTTGCGCTCGACGCCGAACGTCTCCCCCAGGTACATGGTCAGCGCGGCCGACTCCCAGATCGGCGTGCCATCGTGCACCACGCAGGGGATCTTGCCGTTGGGGTTCAGCGCGAGGAACTCGGGCTTCTTCGTGTCGCCCTTCTGGATGTCCAGCTTCACCTTTTCACAGGGAACGCCGAGCTCCTCGAGGATCAGCTCCGTGATGGACGCGGTCGACATCGGTGCGTAATAGAAAACCAGGCTCATGGATCCCTCTTCCGTAGGAAAGCCGGTCAACGCCGGCCGGCGGATGTTGCGCTCGGACGCGTGTGAGCGTCAACGTGCCATGTTCGGTCGATGCTCGGATCGGGCTGCAATCCACATCATGATCTCTTCGAATCTTGATCTGGAGTGTGCGGCGTCGGCCCGGTTACAACGCGGCAACGCCCGGTCTGGGGTGGGGAGGTTTCGGAGGCTGCACCGGCGCGGGCGAGATCATCGCTCCGCCCTGCAGGGCGCCGTAGATCCACACGAGCCCGAGCCCGCCCGCGCCGCCGCCGCCGCCCGCGTCGCTGCTGTTGCCGTCGAGGTGGTCGGTCGCGTTGATCGCGGTCCCCTGGGCGCCATCGCCCGCAGGCCCGGTCGGGTCGCCGGCGCCCTTGGCGGCACGCGCGTTCCACGGGAGGGTCGTCCCGTCGGCGCCGGCCGTGCCGCCGACGTTGCCGCCGGCACCTCCTCCCGCGCCGCCGTTGGCGACGAGGTGTCCCTGGACCTGGACCATCGGCGCGTCGAGGCCGATCATGCCGCCGGCCCCACCGCCGCCGCCGCCCTGCTCGAAGCCGGCGCTACCGCCGAGCACGCCGCCGCCCGCGCCCGACGCGAAGATGTCGCCCGAGATGGTGATGGTGCCGCCCGCGATCAGGTACACGGCGCCCCCGCCGTCTCCGCCGGCGCCCCCCGGGTGCGCTCCCCCGGAGACATCGCCCTCGCCGCCGGCACCTCCGGCACACCCGCCGTGCAGCACCGCCGGCGTCACCTGCGCCGCGCCCGGCGTGCCGCCCGCCGCGGTCCCGGTGGGTGGAAAGTTGTTGTTGAGATCGCCGGTGCCGCCTTTCCCGCCGGCGGTCCCGAAGCTGCCGCCGGCGCCGCCACCGCCGCCGCCGGAATCGTTCGCGCCGCGACCCGTGGTGGCGCACGTGCCGGTGTTCGCCCCGGCGCCCTTCCGCGGCCCACCGATCGTGCTCGAGACGTCGAGGGTTCCCGGCACGGTCACCGTATCGGTCCCGATCAAGACGAGCGGGCGCGCGCCGGTCGCGACGACGGTCCCCGAGACCGTGACGGTCGTCCCGGCGATCACGCACAGCTCCGGGCCCCCGGTCTGCGGCACGATCTGCTGGCAGTTCTTGTCGATGCCGGTGTCGAGCGGGCTGGCCGCGCTGGCGAGGGTCACCGGATCGGTGGGCAGCGAGGCCAGACAGAGGGTCACCAGGCCGGTGCCGAAGCAGCGGTCTGGCACCGTCGCATCCGAACCGGATCCCGGGCCGCGGCCATCCGACAAGCCACTGCCATCTACGGGCATCGCCTGGCCGTGGGCCTGAAAACCACATCCCGCAAGCAAGGCGACAAAGCCGAGATGTTTCACGCGTGCAACGTAGCCAAGTTGCCGCCCCCACGGGCTGACATCGCTCCTACATAAGATCACACATCCGACGTGTCGTACCTTCGCAAGGCCACCTGGATCACGGTCGCCCCCAGGACCTCCGCAGAGGGCCGGAAGGCCCGCGATCTTCGATAGCTGACGGCGTGAGGCGCGCTACGCGAACGTCATCGACCGTGACCTCATGCCGCCGTGATGCAATGCGTCGTCAAGGCTAAGCGAAGTTCACCGCGGAGGTGTTGCCGCCGCTGACCACGATCGCGATCCGCGAGCCCGGCGGTGCCGCGAATCGACCGGACAGCACGGCCGCCAGGCTCGTCGCGCCACCTGGCTCGGCCACGATGCGGAGCGTGCTCCACAGCATCCGCTGCGCGCCGGAGATCGCTTCATCCGTCACGAGCACCGACTCGACGTAGCGCTGGGCGATCGGAAACACGCGTTCGCCGATCCGCCGCGGCGCGAGCGAATCCGCGGCGATTCCACCGGCCGGCGCATCGACCGGCTCGCCGGCGGCGAGCGCCCGTGCCAGCGTGGGGGCAAGCTCGGGCTCGACCCCGATGACGCGCGTGCGCCCGGCGAACCAGGCCGCGACCCCACCGACGAGGCCGCCGCCGCCGACCGCGACGAGCACCGCGTCGGGCGTGCCGACCTGGTGCTCGAGCTCGAGGCCGAGCGTGCCGGCCCCCAGCATCGTCTCGTCCTGATCGAACGCGTGGATCTGCATCGCGCCGGTCGTCCCGGCGAACGCCTGGCTCGCGGCCAGCGCGTCGTCGTAGCGCTCGCCGCCGACCACCAGCTCGGCACCGCTGGCGCGGATCCGATCGATCTTCGCCGGGGTCGAGATCGTTGGCACGAAGATGCGCGCCGGCACCTTGCGCTCACGCGCGGCATGCGCGACCGCGGCGCCGTGGTTGCCGCCCGAGGCCGCGACGACGCCCGCGTGCGGCACCGGTCGCAAGAGCAAGTTCGCGAACGCCCCGCGCGCCTTGAACGAGCCCGACTGCTGGACGAGCTCGAGCTTGAACAGCAAGGTGACGTCGCCGAGCCCGAGGTCCTTGCCGCTCACCTCGACGACCGGCGTCCGGCGGATGTATGGACGGATCACCGGCTCGGTGGCCGCGATCTCGTCGCGACCGACGCGGGTCGCCGTCACGCCGGCCCGCCGTGTGGGTCGCCATGTGGGTCGATGATCCGCGCTTGGCGCCAGGCCCGAAGGTTCATGGGGGATCCGTGGTGAAGATGGCGCGGAGTGTAGCAAGTCTACGGAAACATCGCGCGCAGCTCGGCCGCGGTGAAGGTCTGGGCCGGAAAGCTCCACGCTTCGCCGTCCGAGATCTGGCGCGCGGCCGGCCGGCCCTGTGCATCGATCGCGATCCGATCCGCGAACGCCAGGCGCTTGCCTTCTTGCCAGGGCAGCGTCGAGTGCTCGATCTGCCAGCCAAAGACCCTGCCGTACGAGATCTCGCAGTCGAGGTACGCGATGATCGTCTCGCGGGCCGCGTGGGTCCGGGCGATCGCCTCGCTGATCGACGCGGCCGCCGGCAGCGCGGTCGCCCGAGCCCGGGCATACACGAAGTGCTCGCCGGCCACGGCGAGCAGCTGATCGACGCGGCCCGCGCGCGCGACCTTGATCGCCAGGAACTTGCCGCCGTCCTTGCCGATCGCGGACCAGCGTTCGACGTACGAGTCGTCGAGCGCGTGCTCGTACATCTGGCCGTCGTCCACCGGCTCGATGCGGCCGATGTCGTCACCCCCGCCCGCCGGCTGAAAATCGATCTCGTGCTGCCAGGTCGCGTTCGCGCCGTCCATGGTCGTGACTCCCGCGAACCCGTGCTGCTCCGCGAGCGCGGCGAGCTCGTCGTCGCCGAGGTCGGCGAACGACCCGGCGTGCCCGAGCGCCGGCCGATCGCCCGGGATCCGGAGGTCGCCGAACACGCTCGGCGTCTGCACGTACCGCACGGTGACGCGGTGATCGGGCGCGCCGCCGTGCCGGCGGATCCAGTCGCGCTGCCAGGTGCCGGTCGGGATCTTCATCGCACGTGCGCCTCCCCGAGGCGTGGCCGGCGGCGCGCACGCGACCAGGGCGGCCGCGATCGTCACCCAGCGGAATATCACCGCGCGGATCTACTACGGCCGTCGTCGCGGCGTCACCACCTGACGCGACCGCCGCGCTGCCTTTCGGGCACGGGAGGGCGAGGTAGGACGCCGATCGCTTCCCCACATTCAACGACATCGCCCGTGGAAACCAGCCGGAGGCTCGGTCCACGGCCTGTCCCTTGCACCAGCAGCTTGCGCGTAGATCGCGAACGTGGGTATCTAGAAACCACGGTTCGCATCTCGACTCCATCGACGGTCATCTGTTCAGGCGATCTAATCGGCGGTGGGCCGTCCTGGGGCTGGATTTGTAGGTTCGCGCTCGTGCAGAATTGATCCATGCGGTCGTTCGTTCCGATCACCATCGACGCTACGTGGATCGCGGTCGATATGGCGACGGTGCGGGAGATCGGCGGGCCGCTCACCTGGATCGCGTTGCCGACGGCAACCGCCACGCTGCCGGGCGTCTCGGCGTGGCGCGGTCGTGCGGTCGCGGTTGCCGATCTCGCGGCGGTCCTGGGCGCGGGCGAGCGGCTGGCGTCACCGACCGGGCGAATCCGGACGCTGTACCTCCAGCAGGGCACGAGCACGCTTGCCGTACCGGTCGACGCCGTCCGCGAGCCGCTGATGATCGCCGATGAAGACATTAAGCCGTCACGCGTGCGCAGCGACGCATTCTGCCTGGGGGAGGCGAACGTGGAAGGACACACGACCTTGATCGTCGATCTCGGTGTACTCCTGCCAGGCTATCGACCGGCGGCGGCGCGTGCCCTCCAGTAGCTCCCCCATGACCTCGAGCTTTGCCATGGTACACGTACACGATCCACGCGTGCGGTGGGGAGTCCCCGCGGCGCAGGTCATCCGGATCATCCCCGCGGCCGAATGGCAGGCCGCGCCTGCGGTCGACGTGCTGGCGACGCTGGGCCCGGCGCCGAGCGGGGGGGGCCAGCGCCGCGTGATGATCGTGAATGGTGCCGGCGATCGCGAGACGGCGCTGCTCGCCAGCGGCACGATCAAGGTCGAGGACGTGGATCCAACGACGATCTTGCCGCTCCCGGACATGCTCGCCGAGTCAATCACCGAGGTCTCCGCGATCGTCGTGGCTCACGACGCGTCGCTGTCGTTGCTCGTCAACCCGTCTGCCGTGACCTCCCCCGACGACTCTCGCGCTTCGTGAGGAATCATGCCCAAGTCGCTTCTAGGCACTGTTCGACTGAAATACCTACCGAACGAGATAGTGTTCTCAGTGCTCATCCCGTTGGCGATCGTCAGCGGCATCGAGGCGTCGGACTTCGTGTACTCGCTGATCGTGTTCTACGCGTTCGGGGTCGGGCGCTGGCTGATCGTCCAGCTCGGGTTCTATCGCGTGTGCCGGCCGATCGACCGCTGGCTCGAGTCGGCGCCCAGTCGGCCCGATCCGCGCGAGGTCCAGGAGATCGACGAGCTGATCCAGCGCGGCCCCGTGCGGCTGCTCGCCTGGGTGACCGGGGCCTGGGTATTCCACATCTTCGCCGCCATGCTCTGGCTCCTGTACGTCAACCCCTACCGCGCCGCGATCCCGCCGCGCGCGGTCCTGAACGCCGTGCTCATGGGCGGCGCGGTCATCCTCGCGATGGTTCCGCTGGTCGTCCCGCTGATGTCGGTCCTGATGAACGACGCGGCGCGCCGCGTGTTCTCGCTCGCGCACGACGCCGGGGTCCAGCTGCGGCGCAACCGGGCGTCGTTGAAGTTCAAGCTGCTCTACCTGATGGCCGCGACCGGGATAGCCGGGTCGGTGTGGGGCGCCGCGACCAGCACGCAGGTGGACACCAAGCGCGCGACGCTCGAGGCGCACTTGCACGCCTCGACCGTGGCGGCGGATCTCGCGAGCAAGATCGGCTCGATCGATGCGACGGACACCGCGAAGCTGGCCAGCGTCCTGCACGACGTGCGCGAGAAGTTCACCAGCGATACGGCGGGCTCGTTCGTGATCACGAACCGCGAGGGCCAGGTGATCGCCGGGGAGAACAAGATGCCGCCGCGGTTGACCGAGTGGCTGGCGGCGTCGCAGCCTCAGCCGGGAGCCAGCGCGAGCAAGGACGACAAGGACAAGGACGATAACTTCAAGCTCAGCCCCAAGGACGGCGAGCTCGCGAGCCGTGTGATCGCCCCCAACGGCCTCGCCGCGGTCGTGACGTGGCGGCTCGCCGATTGGAGCTCGGGCACGTTGTTGTTCGTCCTGCTCGTCTTCTTCGTCGTGCTGCTCATCTGGACCCCGGTGATCTCGGTCAACCTCTCGGCCGACGTCGTGCGCCCGATCCTCGACATCACGCGCGCCGTCCAGCAGATCACGGAGGTCGGCAAGCTCGATGAGGTGGCCACGATCCCGGTGACCCAGAACGACGAGACCGGCGTGCTCGCGGCGAAGTTCAACGATCTGCTCGATACGCTGCGCCACCTCTCGGCCGCCGCCGGGGCGCTCGCGAAGGGTGACCTCGAGATCAAGCTGTCCGGCGAGGGTGATGTCGCGACCGCGTTCCGCGCGATGATCGAGAGCCTGGGCCGGATCGTCCGCCAGATCCACGAGACCTCGGTCCTGCTCGCCGCCGCGGCGACGGAGATCTACGCGGCGTCTCAGGAGCAGGAGGCCGCGGCGGCCTCGCAGTCGACCGCGATGGCCGAGATCCGCCAGACCATGGAGTCCTTGTTCGAGGCCGCCGCGCACGTCGCGGAGTCGGTCCGCGGCGTGCTGTCCAATGCCGAGCGGACGCTCGAGACGACGGACCGCATGGTGGTCCGGATCGGCGATCTGACCAACCACGCCGGGCGCATCGGGGAGATCCTCGAGACCATCCGCGACATCTCCGACCGCAGCGACCTGCTCGCGCTCAACGGCGCGCTCGAGGCGAGCCGGGCGGGCGAGGCGGGCCGCGGCTTCGGGCTGGTCGCGGCCGAGATGCGGCGGCTCGCGGAGCGCGTGATGTCGTCGGTGCACGACGTGCGGTCGCTGGTCGGCGACATTCGCGCATCGGGCTCGTCGACGATGATGGCGACCGAGGACTCCAAGAAGCTCGCGGCGAGCACGACCGATGCGGCGCGCCAGATCACGATGGTCACCCAGCAGCAGCGCAGCGGCACCGAGCAGGTGCTCCAGAGCGTCCGCGAGATCGCCGAGACCCTGGCGCAATCGGTCGCCGCGATGGCACAGTCGCGGGCCTCGGCGGAGCAACTCAAGGGGCAGGCCGATAAATTGTCGAGCCTGGTGCGAGCCTTCCGGATCGAAACCCCAACGTGAGCCAGCGCCGCGAAGCCCTGATCGCGCGATATCGCGCGCTGTCGATCGAGCGCGTGCGCTCGATCCGTTCACGGCTCGAGGGTGTTGCGGCGGGCAACCCCGAGGTCCTGGCCGAGGTGCGCCGAGAGCTCCACACGCTGAAGGGTGACTCTCACCTGCTCGGGTTCGTGCGGATCGGCGAGGTGGCGCACGCGTGCGAGGAGCGGCTCATCGATCCGCTCAACCTCGTGGCGGCCGCCGGTGCGCTCGCCGATGCGCTCGACGCGGTGAGGGGGGCCCTGCGCGATGAGACCACGCCGCGCGCGGTGATCGACGAGCAGATGCTGGCCACGCTCACGGCGCTGGCCGTGGCCCCGGCCGCAGCGCACTCGACGCCGGCGGCCGGCCCCGGGGCGGAGAAGCCCGTGCCGGCAAGTCCGGTGGCCCCGGTGCCACCGGAGCCAGGGGCGACCTCCTCCGCGCAACCAGCGACGCCGGGAACGCCGAGGGCGATCGCCGCAACGCCGGTGGTCGCGACCGAGCCGGCGCCCAGCGCGGCGCAGCCGGCGCCCAGCGCGGCGCAGCCGGCACCCGCGGCGGCGCAGCCGGCACCCAGCGCGGCGCGGCCGGCGCCCACCGCGGCGCAGCCGGCGCCTACCGCGGCGCAGCCGCCCGCCCCGGCGAGCGCGCCCAAGCCGGCGGTCGATCAGTCCCAGGCTCCGCGGGCCGAGAGCTCGCGCTACATCCACGTCAACGCCCACGACGTCGACCTCGTCTGCGAACGGCTGTCGGCGCTCCACGCCGATCTGGGGCGGGTCCACGCCGCGCTGCGGGGCTTCGCCTCGCTGACGCGGGACACGATGCACGACGTCGAGCGGCTGCGCGCCGATCTCGACGAGATTGTCTCGTCGGCATGGGCCCTGCGGCTGGCGCCGGTGTACCCGACGCTCGCAGAGCTCGGCGAGCACGCGCTCGATCTCGCCAAGGCCCACGGCAAGCAACTGCGCGTCCGGATCGACGACGGCGGCGCGCTGGTCGAGCGCCGCCTGCTCGACGAGGTGCGCGAGCCGCTGCTCCACCTGGTGCGGAACGCCGTCGATCACGGCATCGAGTCGGCCGACGAGCGCGGCAACAAGCCCGTGCCCGCCGAGCTCGTCCTGTCCGCGGAGGGTCACGGCGATCTCGTCGTGATCAACGTCGTGGACGACGGCCGCGGGATCGATCTCGCGCGGGTGCGCACGGTCGCGATCGCACGCGGGCTCGTCGACACGACGACCGTGCTGTCCGAGGAAGCCGCCCACGAGCTCTTGTTCGCCCACGGGTTCTCGACCCGACAGGACGCGACCAACCTGTCCGGCCGGGGCGTCGGGCTCGACGCCGTCCGCCGGCGGCTGACCGCGATCGGCGGCCGGGTCGCGGTCTACAACAACCCCGGCGGAGGCACCAAGTTCGCGATCCACATCCCGTCGAGCGTGTTCCGCGAGCGCGTCTTGATCGCCGACGTCGGAGGGGCGCTGTGCGCGCTCCCGGCGCGCGGCGTCGAGGCCGTCGTCCCGGTCGCCAGCGACATGGTCGAGTCGGTCGGCGCCACGCCGCTCCTGCGCTATCGCGACGAGGGCATCCCGTTCGTCCCGCTGCCGATGTTCCGCGGTGAGGTCGAGAGCACCCGCGCCGCGATCGTCACGCACGAGGGCCGCCGCTGGGCGGTCTCGCTGCCCAACGTGGTCGGCGATCTGGAGATGCTGCGCGTCCCGGTCGACGCGGCGGTGGCCTCGCTCGGACCGTTCGCCGCGAGCGGGACCCTCGACGACGGCCGGCTGGTCCTGGTCGTGAGCCTCGACGCGTTGCTGTCGCGCCCGCGCCACGCCGCCGAGCTCGCGCGGGCTCAGGTCCGCGCCCGTGGCCGGCGGCGCGTCCTGGTCGTCGATGATTCGCCGATCGTCCGCGATCTCCTGGTCGAGCTCCTGTCGAGCGTCGGGCTCGAGGTCCGCTCCGCGGGGGACGGCGCGGCCGCCCTGAACTTGCTCGATGAACAACCGGCCGATCTGATCGTGAGCGACGTCGAGATGCCGATCATGGATGGCTTCGAGCTGCTCCGCCAGCTGCGCGAGCGCGCCATCCAGGTTCCCGTCGTGATGGTGACCACCCGCGGCTCGGTCTCCGATCGCGCCCTGGCCGCCGAGCTCGGCGCCGACGCGTTGATCATCAAGTCGGAGTTCGAGAACGCGCACCTGCTCGAGACCGTGCGGCGGTTCGTGGAGATCGGCGCGTGACGCCACGCGCGGTCATCGTCGACGATTCGCCGATCGCCCGCGCGCTGGTGCGCGAGTGGCTCGAGGCCGACGATGACATCGAGGTCGTCGGCGAGGCGGCCGACGGCGAGGCCGCGATCGAGCTCATCACCCGGCTCCGGCCGGACGTCGCGACGATCGATCTCCGGATGCCGGGGATCTCGGGGCTCGAGCTCGTCGCGTTTCTGATGGCGCGAGCGCCGCTGCCGATCCTCGTCTTGACCGGCGAGAACACGCGCGACGACGCCGGGCTTGCGTTCGAGGCGGTTCGCCGCGGCGCGCTCGACCTGTTGCCCAAGCCGAGCGCACTCGACGACGAGGCGATCCGGTCGTTGCGCGCCCGCGTCCGCTGGCTGGCGACGGTCCCGGTGGTCCGGCACATCGACGGCCACAAGCCCCCCGATCCGCTGCCGTCGGTCACGGTGATTCCGCGGTCCCTGCGGGCGACCAGCGATCTGGTGATCGTCGGCATCGCGGCGTCCGCGGGGGGGCCCACGGCGCTGGCGACCGTGCTCGGCTCGCTGTCGGCCGATCTGCCGATCTGCCTGGCGATCGTCCAGCACCTCCCGAGGGGGTTTGCCCCGAGCTTCGTGAGCTTTCTCCAGGCGCGCTGCTCGCTGGCGGTCCGCCTGGCCGAGGCCGGCATGGTGCCGCCCGTGGCGACCGCCGTGCTCGCGCCCGACGATCGCCATCTGGAGCTGATCGACGGGCGCTTCGCGCTCACCAACGGGCCGCTGGTCGACGGCCACCGCCCGTCGGGGACGGTGCTCCTGCGCTCGCTCGCCCCGCTCGGCGCCTCGGCGATCGGCGTGGTGCTCAGCGGGATCGGCCGCGACGGCGCGGATGGGCTCCGGGCGATGCGCGAGCGTCAGGCCACCACGTTCGCGCAGGATGCCAGCACCTCGGTGGTGTACGGGATGCCGCGCGCCGCCCTCGAGGAGGGGGGAGCTCAGCACGCCCTCCCGGTCGGGGCGATCGGCGAGGCGATCGCTGCGGCGGCGCTGAGCGTCCGTCGCAAGAGGGGGACGTGACCACCAAGGCGCTCGCCGAACTCATCGAGCGAACCACCGGCCTGGCCCTCGAGCGCGGTGGCGTGAGTGTCGCGCTCGATCGCTTCGTGGCCGAACGCCTGAACACGCTCGGCCTCGCGAGCATCGAGGACTACGTCACGCTGGCCGCGAACCCTACGGGCACGGAGCAGCGCCGGCTGATCGACGCGATCACCGTCCCGCACACCTGGTTCTATCGCGATCAGGAGCAGCTCCAGACGATCGCGAAGCTCCTGGCCGAGGCGCCGGCCGGCCGGCTCGCGATCTGGGTCGCCGGATGTGCCACCGGCGAGGAGGCGTACACCCTGGCGATGATCGGTCGCAGCATCGGGCGCGAACTGAGCGTGCTCGCGACCGACGTCAACGAGACGGCGCTCGAGTCCGCGCGCCGCGGCGTGTACAGCACGCTCGCGGTGCGCGATGTACCTCCGAACGAGCGGCGCTGGCTCTCGCCGCACAATAACCGGTTCTCCATCGATCCCGTGCTGCGCCAGGACGTGAGCTTCATGCGCCACAACCTCGTCGATGCGCCGCCGCAAGCGACGAACCGAGGCGGGTGGGATCTCGTGGTGTGTCGCAACGTGCTCATCTACTTCGCCGCGTCCACCGCGGTGCGCGTGCTCGAACGCTTCGGGCGCGCGCTGCGCGACGGCGGTTCGCTCGTGGTCGGGGCGAGCGAGGTCGTGTTCGCCCCGCCGCCCGGGCTCGAGCTCGTCCCGGCGGGCCCCCGGCTCGTGCTTCGCCGCCCGGTGCGCGGCTCGGGCGCCACGACGTCAGGCTCGCCTGCTCCGGCGGTGCGTCCGGCGCTCGCCCGCATGGTCCCTGCGCCGGTCCTGCCTCCCCTGCCGGTCCTGCCTCCCCTGCCACCCCCGCCGCCCCCTGCACCGACTCCGCCGCGTCCTGTGCCGGCGGCCAACGCCCCCGCCTCGCGTGAGCCCCCGCGGGCCGTCCGGAACGACGACCTCGTCGCGGCCCTCGGGCGCGGTCACTCGCTGTTCGAGCGCGGCGAGGTCGCCAGCGCGATCCAGATCTACGCGGAGCTCGCCCGCAGCTACCCCGCCGTGGCCGAGGTCTGGTTGTTCCTCGGGATCTCGCGCTACGCCTCGGGGGAGGTCGACGCGGCCGCCAACGCGTTGCGCGCGAGCCTCTGCCTCGATCCCGCGCTGTGGCCCGCGGGCTTCTATCTCGCGCGCGCCTACGAGCGCCTCGGGCGCCGCGCGGATGCGTTGCAGCAATACGATCTCGTCGCGGTCGACGAGCTGCAGCCCCTCGCATTACTGAGTACGAGTGCCGTGATCAATGAGCTTCGCGCCTTCCGGCACGACTTCCGGAATGCCGCCCGCCGGGTCGCCGCGGAGCGCGCCACGACCACGCGCCGGCCGCTCAAGTAGCCATCACGCCGCGCTCCCGTGGCGAGCATGAGCTTCGTTGCGCTCCGTTCCAGAGCTCGCTGGTCAACACGTTCACCGGCCGCGCGTTCACGGCGCCGCCCGGCGCCACCCGGCGCGCGGCCTTCCATCTCGCGCAGGTTCGGAGTACGAGCGTAGCCATGACTCGTGGCCGTCCGCTCGCCTTCGCCTTCACGTTCGCCCTCGCCCTCGGCCTCGTCGCCGTCGCCTGCACGACGAGCTCGTCGACCGGACCGACGCTCGCGACCTACTTCGCGCCCGCCGAGCCCGGCCCGCAGGCCGGCGGCGTGAAGATGATCCCGATCCACACCGCCAAGGGTGACTTCAAGGTGTGGACCAAGCGGTTCGGGGACAACCCGCGGATCAAGCTCCTGCTCCTGCACGGCGGGCCGGGCGCGACCCACGAGTACTTCGAGGCGCTCGAGACCAGCCTCGCCGGCAAGGGCATCGAGTTCATCTATTACGACCAGCTCGGCTCGACCTACTCCGACCAGCCGACGGATACCTCGCTGTGGACGATCGATCGCTTCGTCGACGAGGTCGAGCAGGTGCGCGTCGCGCTGGGGCTCGACAAGGACAACTTCTACCTGCTCGGCCACTCCTGGGGCGGCATCCTCGCGGTCGAGTACGCGCTCCGCCACGGCGATCACATGAAGGGCCTCATCATCTCGAACATGATGATGAGCGTCCCCGATTACAACCACTACGCCGACACCGTGCTCGCCAAGCAGATGCCGCCGGAGGTCGTGGCCGAGATCAAGGGCATCGAGTCGCGCGGCGAGTACGACAGCCCACGCTACATGGAGCTCTTGATCCCGAACTTCTATCACGCCCACATCTGCCGGATGCCCGAGTGGCCCGACGCCGTCAATCGCTCGCTCAACCGGATCAACCGTCAGATCTACGTGCTGATGCAGGGCCCGAGCGAGTTCGGCGCGTCGGGCTTGCTCGAGAAGTGGGATCGCAAGGCCGATCTCCCCAAGCTCGCGATGCCGACCCTTGTGATCGGCGGGGCGCACGACACGATGGACCCCGAGCACATGCGCTGGGTCTCGACGCAGGTCCAGCACGGCAGCTTCCTCCTGTGTCAGAACGGCAGCCACCTGTCGATGTGGGACGACCAGCAGACCTATATCCACGGACTCGTCGACTTCCTCGAGGCCGTCGATCACGGCGCCACGCACGTCACGTTCTGATCGACGCGAGCGCCAGGCGGGCCTCGCCGTGGCGGCACCCGGGCAGCTGGCACGAGAAGTGCCCCTGACCCGGCCATGATGCGATGTGATGCAATGGCTGCGTGCGGCGGCGAGCTTTCTGGCCCCGAACGCGCAGGACCTGCGCCGGCTGACTCCGGGGGCGCAAGCGCTGCGGGTACCCCTCACCCGGCGCGGCGATCATGACCGGGCGCTTCCAGACGCTCGACGCGAACGAGGCGGTGGCGCGGGTGGCCTACCGCCTGAGCGAGGTCATCGCGATCTATCCGATCACGCCGGCGTCCGCGATGGGCGAGCATGCCGACGCGTGGGCGGCGGATCGCCGGCCGAACCTGTGGGGCACGGTGCCCGAGGTCGTCGAGATGCAGTCGGAGGGCGGGGCGGCCGGCGCCGTGCACGGCGCGCTGCAGGCCGGCGCGCTCGCGACGACGTTCACCGCGTCGCAGGGCCTCTTGCTCATGCTCCCGGACCTGTTCAAGATCGCCGGGGAGCTGACGGCGTTCTGCATCCACGTCGCGGCGCGTACGGTCGCGACCCACGCGCTGTCGATCTTCGGCGACCACTCGGACGTGATGGCCGCGCGCGCGACGGGCCTGGCGCTGCTCGCGTCGGGCTCGGCGCAGGAGGCCCAGGACCTCGCCGCGATCGGTCACGCCGCGACGCTCGCCGCCCGCATCCCGTTCCTGCACTTCTTCGACGGGTTCCGGACCTCGCACGAGATCACCAAGGTCGAGCTCCTCGAAGACGAGACCCTGACCGGGCTGGTCGACGCCGCGGCGATCCGCGCGCACAAGGGCCGCGCGCTCGATCCGGATCACCCGGTCATCCGCGGCACGTCGCAGAACCCCGATACCTGCTTCCAGGCGCGCGAGGCGATCGAGCCGTACTACGCGAGGTGCCCATCGATCGTGGAAGCGACGATGGCGCGGTTCGCCGAGCTGACGGGCCGGTCGTACCGGCTGTTCGACTACGCGGGCCACCCCGAGGCCGAGCGCGTGATCGTGATGATGGGCTCCGGGGCGGAGTGCGCGCACGAGACGGTCGACCACCTGGCCGCGCGCGGCGAGCGGGTCGGCGTCGTGAAGGTCCGGCTGTTCCGGCCGTTCTCGATCGACCACTTCCTCGCGGCGCTCCCGAACACCGCGCGCTCGATCGCGGTGCTCGATCGCACGAAGGAGCCGGGCTCGGCCGGCGAGCCGCTGCTCCTCGAGATCACCGCGGCGCTGGTCGAGGCCGTCGCGCGCGGCGTCCGGCCGGACCTGCCCAGGATCGCCGGCGGCCGCTACGGGCTGTCGTCCAAGGAGTTCACGCCCGCGATGGTGGCGGCGGTGTTCGGCGAGCTGTCCGCGGCCGCCCCGAAGCGGCGGTTCACCGTCGGCATCCGTGACGATGTCTCCGGCTCGTCGCTCGCCTGGGATCCGGCGCTCGACATCGAGCCCGACGACGTCTCGCGCGCGATCTGCTTCGGGCTCGGCTCCGATGGCACCGTGTCGGCCAACAAGGCGACGATCAAGATCATCGGCGAGCACACGGCCGGGTTCGCCCAGGGCCACTTCGAGTACGACTCGCGGAAGTCCGGCTCGACGACGATCTCGTACCTGCGGTTCGGTCCCCGGCCGATCCGTTCGACCTACCGGATCGGGCGCGCGCAGCTCGTGGCCGTGCACGATCCCGAGTTCCTCGAGCGCCGCGACGTGCTGGCGGCCGCGATGCCGGGCGCGACCGTGCTCGTCAACACGCCGGTCTTGCCCGACCGTGTGTGGAGTACGCTGCCGCGCGAGCTCCAGGACCAGCTGATCGCCCGGCGCTGCCGGCTGTACGTGATCGATGGCTACGGCGTCGCGGAGCAGGCCGGGCTCGGCCGCCGGATCAACACCGTCATGCAGGTGTGCTTCTTCGCGCTGGCGAACGTGATCCCTCTCGAGGAAGCGCTGCGCCATATCCGGCGCAGCATCGAGGCCACGTTCGGCCGCCGCGGCCCGGAGGTCGTCCGCCGCAACGTCGTCGCGCTCGAGGCGACCCTGGCGGCGCTCCACGAGGTGCCGCTGCCGGCCGGTGTGTCGACCGAGCGCCGCCGGCCGCCCGCCGTGCCGCCCCAGGCGCCCGACTTCGTGCAACGCGTGACGCGCCTCCTGCTCGAGGGCCGCGGCGACGAGCTGCCCGTGAGCGCGTTCCCGCCGGATGGCACGTGGCCGACCGGGACCAGCCGGTTCGAGAAGCGGGCGATCGCGCGCGAGATCCCGATCTGGCAGCCCGACATCTGCTCGCAGTGCAACTTCTGCTCGATGATCTGCCCGCACGCGGCGATCCAGACCAAGGTGTTCGCCGAGGCCGCGCTGGCAGGCGCGCCGGCGGGCTTCCGCTCGGTCCCCGAGACCCACGAGCCCGCGTTCGCCGGCCTGCGCTACACCGTGCAGGTCGCTCCCGAGGACTGCACCGGCTGCGGCCTGTGCGTCGAGGTCTGCCCGGCGAAGGATCGCCTCGCGCCTCGCCGCAAGGCGCTGGTGTTCGAGCCGCTCGCCGCGCATCGCGACGCCGAGCGCGAAGCCTTCGCGTTCTTCGAGCGCCTCGAGCTGGCGCCGCTCGCCGCGCTGCCGATCACCAAGCGCACGGCCGCGTTCCGCCTGCCGCTGTTCGAGTTCTCCGGCGCCTGCGCCGGCTGCGGCGAGACGCCCTACGTGCGCCTGTTGACCCAGCTCTACGGCGATCGGCTCGTGATCGCCAACGCCACCGGCTGCTCGTCGATCTACGGCGGCAACCTGCCGACGACGCCATATACGACCGATCCCCACGGCCGCGGCCCGGCGTGGGCGAACTCGTTATTCGAAGATAACGCCGAGTTTGGCCTCGGCATGCGGCTCGCGATCGACGTCCACACCGAGCAGGCCTGCACGCGACTCGCGGCGCTCGCCGCGCGAATCCCCGGCGCGCTCCTCGAGCGGCTGCTGTCCCCGCCCGGCGGCGACGAGTGGATCGCGGCCCAGCGCGCCCGGCTGATCGAGCTCGGCAGGTTGCTCGCGGCCGATGGCTCGCCCGAGGCCCGGGCGCTCGCCGAGGTCGCGCACCACCTGGTCCCGCGCAGCGTGTGGATCGTCGGCGGCGATGGCTGGGCCTACGACATCGGCTACGGCGGCCTCGACCATGTCCTCGCGTCGCACAAGAAGGTCAACGTCCTCGTGCTCGACACCGAGGTGTACTCGAACACGGGCGGCCAGCAGTCCAAGGCGACGCCGCTCGGCGCCGCGGCGAAGTTCGCGACCGCCGGCAAGGCCACGCGCAAGAAGGATCTGGGCCTGCTCGCCATGAGCTACGGGCACGTCTACGTCGCCGAGGTCGCGATGCAGGCCAGGAGTGCCCAGACGGTGCAGGCGTTCCTCGAGGCCGAACAGCACCCCGGCCCGTCGCTCATCATCGCGCACAGCCCGTGCATCGCGCACGGCTACGACCTCGTGCACGCGCCCACCCAGCAGAAGCGCGCGATCGACACCGGCATGTGGCCGCTGTATCGCTTCGACCCGCACCGGGCCGAGCGCGGCGAGCCCGCGCTCGTGCTCGACTCGCGCGCGCCGCACGCCGACGTCGCCAGCTGCATGGAGAACGAGGCGCGGTTCCGCGTGGTCGAGCTCCGGTCGCCCGAGCGCTACAAGATGCTGCTCGACGCGGCGCGCGAGGCGGTGCGCCAGCGGTGGTCGCTCTACGAGCAACTCTCGAAGGTCCACCTGCCCGTGGAGGCTCCCCGTGGCTGATCTCACCACCACCTGGCTCGGGCTCGCGCTCAAGAGCCCCCTGGTCGTCGCGGCGAGCCCGCTCTGCCATGACGTCGAGGCGATCGCCGCCGCGGTGTCCGCGGGAGCCGGGGCGGTGGTCATGGCCTCGCTGTTCGAGGAGCAGCTCGCCCAGGAGCAGATGGCCGCGCACCGGTTCCTCGACGCGCGGACCGACCTCGACGCCGAGGCCGCCACGTTCCTGCCCGACGTCGACGTGTTCTCGCTGGGCGCCGAGCCCTACCTCGCGCAGCTGGGCCGCCTCCGCAGGCGGGTCGACGTCCCGATCGTCGCGTCGCTCAACGGTACGACCACCGGCGGGTGGACCGACTACGCGCGCAAGCTCGAGGCCGGCGGGGCGAGCGCGATCGAGCTGAACCTCTACGAGGTCGTGACGTCGCCGGTCGAGTCCGGCGAAGCGGTCGAGGCGCGGCAGCTCGCGGTCGTTGCGGCGGTGGTGAGCGCCGTGCGCGTCCCGGTCACCGTCAAGCTGACGCCGTTCTACTCCTCGGTGCCGGCGTTCGTCCGCCGCCTGGAGCGCGCGGGGGCGCGCGGCGTCACGCTGTTCAACCGGTTCTATCAGCCCGACATCGATCTCGAGGCGCTCGACGTCGACCAGAAGCTCGTGCTGTCGACCGCGCGCGAGCTCCCGCTGCGGCTGCACACCCTCGCGATCGTATCGCCCACCACCGAGCTGTCGCTCGCCGCAACCGGCGGCGCTCACACGGGCCACGACGTCGCCAAGGCGATCGTGTGCGGCGCCGATGTCGTGCAGCTGGCCTCGGTGCTGCTCGAGCGCGGCCCGGCGCACCTCGCCGTCATCCGCGAGCAGCTCGCGGCGTGGCTCGACGACAAGCAGTACACCTCGAGCGACGAGGCCCGCGGCGTCCTCGCGCTCGGCGCGACGCCTGACCCCCATGCCTGGGAGCGGCTCCACTACATGCGTCTGCTGGACGGCTGGCGGCCGCGCAGCCGCATGTGAGGTAGCGAAACCGGCGTTCACCCGCGGCACGTGAGCCCGTGACCTACCCCGGGCGTCTCGCCGACGCGCCGGTCGCTGGCCTGCAACAAGCTGTTCGTCCGGGCGCGCGGCATAAGCTGCTTCATGGAGCGCGGGCCCCTCGACATGCCATCGCGTGGGGCCGAGGATCCGGCCGCAACACCCACGAGGAGAGCTTCATGGATAGACGCCCACGTGCCGCGATGCGGACCCTCCTGGCCGCCGGAGTCGGCTATGCGATCTTCAGCCTGCCCGCCGTCGCGGAGGCCCGCATCACCCGGATCGAGATCACCCAGACCGAGTCGCCAACCTTCGGCGGTGCCTCGTTCGGCGAGGTCGGCCCCTACGAGAAGCTGATCGGGCGCGCGTTCGGCGAGGTCGATCCCCGGGATCCGCAGAACGCCGCGATCACCGATCTCGGCCTCGCACCGCGCAACGCACGGGGAATGGTCGAGTACGACACCGGCATCATCATCTTGCGGCCGATCGATCCCACCAGGGGCAACCATGGGCTGTTCTACGAGCTGACCAACCGCGGCGTGATCCTGTCGCTGCGCGCGATCAACGAGAGCCCGAACCCGCTCACCGTCAACCCGGCGCCGGCGGACGCCGGCAATGGCTTCCTGATGCGCGAGGGCTACACGATCTTGTTCACCGGCTGGGACCTCAGCGCGGTCGGGCCGTTCGCGTCGCACTTTCCGGTCGCCGTCCAGCGCGACGGACAGCCGATCGTCGGCCCGGCGATCGAGGAGCTGGAGTTCGACAACCTGCCTCCGGCGCCCCAGCCGACCACCGCGACGCTGAGCTACCCGGCGGCCAGCCTCGACACCACGCAGGCGACCTTGACGGTGCGCACCCACATCGACGATCCCGAGACCGCGATCCCAGCCACGGGCTGGCGGTTCACCGACGCGCACACGATCCAGCTCCTCCCCGAAGGCACCCGGTTCGAGGTCGGCCGGCTCTACGAGCTCGCCTATCAGGCCACGAATCCGCCGGTGTCCGGCCTGGGGCTCGCCGCGGTCCGCGACATCCCGGCGTTCCTGCACCACGCCAGCGCCGACGACACCGGGGTGGCCAACCCGCTCGCCGGGCGGATCGACCGGATCATCGCGCACGGCATCTCGCAGCCCGCGCGCCTGCTCCACGACTTCGTGCAGCTGGGGTTCAATCGCGACGAGCACCACCAGCCGGTGTTCGACGGCATCCTCAACTACATCGCCGGCGCGAGCGGGGGATTCTTCAACTACCGCTTTGCCCAGCCGTTCCGCACGCACCGCCAGCACATCGGGCGGTGGACACCGGAGCGGGTGTTTCCGTTCGCCAACCAGGTCATGTTCGATCCGGTCACCGAGCAGGTCGGCGGCCGGCTGGTGCGCTGCACCGTGACCCACACGTGCCCCAAGATCTTCGAGATCAACTCGAGCAATGAATACTGGGTCAAGGGCGGCTCGCTCTTGCACACCGATACCCGCGGCCACGATCTGCTGTTCGATCCACCAGAGGTCCGCAGCTACCTGTTCTCCGGACTGCCGCACTCCCCGGCGGCCGGACCGGGGATCTGCGAGCAGAGCCGCAATCCGCTGTCGCCGAGCGCGGGGCTGCGCGCGCTGCTCCTCGACCTCGACGCCTGGATCGGCCACGGCACCCAGCCGCCGCGCAGCCGCTTGCCGCGCCGCATCGACCACACGCTGGTGCCATCGCTCCCCCGGAGCGGCGTCGGCTTTCCAGACATCCCGGGCGTTCGCTACACCGGGGCCATGACCACCGGTGATCTGTTCGACTTCGGCCCCCGGTTCGACGACGGCATCCTCGACGTCAAGATCCGCGACGGCGTGATCGTGCCGCCGGTGGTCAGCTCGCCGTACCCGGTGTTCGTGCCGGCGACCGACGCCGATGGCAACGAGATCGCCGGGGTCCGGTATCCGGACGTCGCCGTCCCGCTCGCCACCTACACCGGCTACGGCTTCCGCGCCGGCGGGTTCGCCGGCCCCGACCTGTGCGACGCGTTCGGCCAGGCGATCCCGCTGCCGGCCACGCGGGCCGCGCGTGACGCCTCCGGAGATCCGCGGCGATCGCTCGAGGAGCGCTACCCGACCCACCAGAGCTACGTGGACCAGGTGCGCGCGGCCTCCGAGGCGCTCGCGCGCGACCGCTTCCTCTTGCAAGAAGACGTCGACCGGTTCGTCCAGGCCGCCCAGGCCAGCAGCATCGGCAACTGACGATCGGCCGGCCGGATCCCGGAGCGTGGATCCGCAGGGCCGGCTCATCCCCCGGCTGGGGTGAGGGGATGGCTACGCCCGCGTGGCGGTGTTCATGCGTGCGTGCGATCGCTGCCCGGCTGCGACCACACGCGCCACAGCGCGCCGAACAGGTCGCCGAACCGTGCCCCGAACAACAGCCAGCCACCCTCGGCGATGTGGCCGCTCACGATGTACGCGATCCCGGCCACGCTGATGGCAGCGATCACCACGCCCCGACCCCACGCGCCCGTCGCCATGTGCGCGGTGCCGAACCCGACCAGGACGGAGAGCAGCAGGACGACGCCCGTGCGACGATGGCGGGTATCGAAGCCGGTCACCGGCGTGGGCCCCGGCACGGACGAGGAGATCTCGGGGGCTCCGGTGTGCTGCTTGGCATTCCACATGCCGGCGGCGTCGGCAAGCTCGTCGCCCTCTGGACCCTCAGGCACGTCGTCGCCGTCCGATGCCGCGTGAGCGCCGTCGGGCAGCTGGTCGTCCTCGGACAACGCGTGGTCGCCGGCGCGAATATCACGCAGCAGGGCGACCGCATCTTCGGCGTCCTCCGCGTCGACCAGGATGTCGAGCTGGACGAAGCCGCCGAGCCCCCCCATCGTCGAGGCATGCATCTCGCCGTTGATCACCACGGGCAACGCGTGCGCATCGAACACCGAGCGTACGAACGCCACCTCCGCAGGCCCCGAACACGTACCGATCCTGACGCGATGGTTCATGCAAGCTCTCCCCGCCCGATGATACTGAGTTCGGAGGGGACGTGCGCCGAGATCGGTCGTTTGCATGGCTCGCGGGGCATGGTCGCCGGCGAGCTCCGCGGCTCTCCGTGCAGCCGGAGCGCCCCCACGGGAGAGACTCGCCGCAGTCGCTGTAACTAGCGACAATTATTGCGAACGCAAAGTGCGAACAGCGCCGGGCGGACCGCGCGACCGCGCTTACCAGGGGTCCTGATGTTGGCTTTGAACGCTCGCGTTTGAATCACTGGCCGTCATCGGCATAGCAAACCCTGGCCACATCGTCGTAGACGACATGATCGGGCGCGATCGGCTCGTCGTCGACCACACACGAGGGGCTGCAGCCGTGCAAGCAGACCTTGTTGAGGGGGTCCGCATCGCAGACGCTGCAACACACCAGCGCCGACGCGGTTCGCGCGCCGAAGCCGATGGCCAGTACAGACGCCGTGAAGACAAGAGCAAGAAAACCTGTTTTCGTCATCGATCTCTCCTGAGGGTAAATGGGACCAGCACGCGTTTCAGCGCCGGTGCTGCCGCCGAAGACGTCGCGCATTCATCGGGGTAGATGCGGAGCCTGTGGGGCCGTTACGCGATTTGTTGCCTGCCGGTCATCGAATCGACGCCCGGCGCCATGGCCCTGGGTGGCGACCGGTAGATCGCCGCACCTCGCGCTCATCGTGAGACCTCGCTGGTGCACACGATCGACCTGGCAGGCCATCGTTACCGGCTGAGGGCCGAGACGATCATCGGGCCTAGCCGGGACAACGACATCGTACTCGACGACCCCTTCGTCAGCCGCGACCACGCGCGCATCCTGTACCTCGAGAACGAGTTCGTGCTGCACGATCACGGGACGAGCGGCGGCTGCGTGGTCAACGGCGCGCGGCTCGTGACGGCCAAGCTCGGCGACGGCGACCTCGTGCGGCTCGGCCAGGTCGAGTTCCGCTTCGAGCGCGCGACGTAACCGCGCCGCGGAGCGCTTCGCCGTTCGCTGCGGCATGTGTTCTGCGTCTGGTTGCCACACGATTTCTGCACGTCGTTGCTTCTAGACGTAGTAGGCTTGGGGTACCTCGCAGGGGCGAGGCTGGCGGAGGTCGTGATGCGTCAAGTGGCCGGGGTTTTGGTGTGCACGACAGCGCGAAGTGCGGGAGCGGGGCCGACCAAGACGATCTTGGCTGCCGTTTCGGTCGACGTACTCCCGTTGAAGACTAGCGCAGGCAGACGATGACGCGCTGGATGCATCCGCCCGAGTTGCTTCGTGATCGCGAACGAGATCAGCTCGATCCCATCGTTGAGGGGGAGCGTCACGGCTTGTCACGCCAGCTGTCGCTCGCGATCTGGACGCGTATATGTGTGGGCGCGACCGATAGTGTCGGTCGACTCGACATGGAGCAGGCGCGACGGCGGTTCCACGATCTCGCGACGCGCATAGCAGCACGCGGAGGCCGGATCCGCCCCGACGTTGGCAGAGTCACGCGGGTCGCTCTCGAACTTGATGGTCCCACGCCGGCGGTATGGGGAGCGGACGAGCTGAAGCCCCGCGTACCGGGTCGGGAGACGCTGGTGATCGTCGAGGCGCGACGATGGGCCCGCATGAGCGGTGAGCGGGCAGTGGCGCTCCCTGACCCCGACCCCATGGCGCTGGAACGCGAGACCAACTCGCCCGCGTTGCCCGCGGTTGTGATGCGCAGCGCCGAACATAGCAAGATCGATCCCGAGGCGGCCGAGTTGGTGAAGCGCGCACACCGTGGCGGTACGCCGCTGGACGACGCGCTTCGATCGCAACTCGAAGCCGTGCTCGATACCAACCTCGATGCTGTCCGCGTACACACCGACACGGACGCCGACGCTGCGGCGCGTGCGCTTGGCGCTCGCGCGTTCGCGCTCGGCGACGACGTGTTCTTTCGGGACGGCGCCTACGATCCGCGGCAAAGCGACGGCCAGTGGCTGATCGCGCACGAAGTGACGCACACCGTGCAGGCGCGCGGGGTCGCGGCGTCTGTCGATAATGAGACGAAGGTGAGCCAGCCGGGCGATCCGCTCGAACGCGAGGCCGATGGGTTCGCTGATGAGTTCGTGCGCAACGTCGGCCGCGGTGTCGGCGCAAACGAGGTCGCCGTATCGACGGCCGCTGGTGCCCCGCTCGGCCAGCGCGAACGTCGTGCCGGTCGGGGCGAGACCACGGTCGGGCAAACTCAGGTGAGCCCTGGTCGCCCCGTGACGGCTGGCCCGGGAGGCCCGGCGGCCATTCGGCGGTTCGACGCCAAGCGATACGACGGCATGGATCCAGTGGCCGCGGTGGGCAAGGCGCTCGACGACGACAAGGAAGACGACGCCCATCAGCTGATGAGGAAGCTCGACGCCGCACAGGCCACACAGGTGCTGCAGCGTTTTCAGAGCAAGGCTACCGATGCGTTCAACAACGATGAGATGGGCAAGGCGGCCAAGATCCTCGTCGAGCGCGGCGGCCGGCTGGATCTCGCGCTGGAGTGGATGTTCGACGAAGGCACCAACTGGTCGATGCTGCGCGACACGGTCAAGGCCTGCGTGAACGAGGACCACAAGCGGCTAGTTCGGACCGACCACTTCCGCGATCTGTTCGTCGGCGAGGTCAACAACAAGGAGATGGACGAGCTCGTCGATCTCCTCGGCGGAGACCTCCAGTTCAAGCTGCGCTGGATGTTCGAGGAGGGTACCAACTTCAACCGCGTGAAGGCCAAGATCGCGGCGGTCGATCCAGCGCTGCGCAAGCCGCTCCAGACCAAGGCGTGGCGCGACTACTTCGTCAAGCAGTTCGGCAACGATGAGATCGCCGAGCTGGCGCAGCTGATCGGCGGTGATCTGCCGACCAAGCTCCTGTGGATGATCGACGAGGGCACCGACTGGAAGCACATCAAGGCGGCGATCGAGGGCGCGCCCGACGAGAAGGGCAAGATCGTCGACGATGCCTGGATGCGGCGGTTCGTCAAGGAGCTCGGTAACACCGAGATGGCCGAACTGGTGAAGATGCTCCCGCTCGATCTCACCAAGAAGCTGCTGTGGATGAAGGAGGAGGGTACCGACTGGGATCTCATGCAGGACGTCATCAAGTCGGTGCCTGCGCCCGATCGCGTGAAGGTCGTGGAGAACGACGCGGTGCGCGCCTTGTTCGTGTCGGAGCTCGGCAACGCGAAGATGTACGAAGCGGTGAAGCTCCTCGGCGGCAAGCTGGCCAAGCAGCTCCTGTGGCTGGCCGACGAGGGCTGCGACGACGACTGGATCAGCGAGCGCATCGCCAGCCAGCCCGATCCGGCGGAGCGGGCCGCCGTCTATGGCGAGGGGCTCGTTGTCGAGCGGCTACGCGACATCAAGCCGGATAAGCGCATCCCGATCATCAAGGACCTCGGCGGCACGCCCGAGCAGCAGATGAGCGTGTTCTACGACGACATCCCGATCGGCAAGCTCACGTGGGCCGTGCCCAACGCCGACTGGGTGACCGCGATCATGAAGTATCGCAAGAGCCCGCTCGATCTCCTCGAGGTTGCAAAGGGAAGCCCCGCGACCTGGGGGCCGCTCATCCAGCCGAACCTCTACAACCTGCTCAAGGACTTCAAGGACACGCTCTATCCAGAGGAGCGGGTGAAGGTGTTCTGGGCCGCCTACGGCAACGGCGCGGGTTTCACGGCGCCGCAGATCATGCGCTTCATCGGCGCGCTGACCGGCAAGGAGCCGGTCAAGGCCGGAAAGACGCTGAAGGGCACGTACAAGACCAAAGCCCCCGACGACGCGACCGCGCAGGAATTCATGAACATCCTCAAGCCCGGCGGCTCCAGCGGGGCGGGCGGCATCTCGCGCGCCGAGCTGGCCATGGGCGAGCTGGCGTTTTGCGACCAGAAGAAGGACGACAACGGCAACTGGGTCGCGATCGGGACCAGCTATTATCACGACCCGTACATCGTCATCGCCGTCAACGCGGCTGGCCACATGGACACGGCCACTCTCAGCAACGCGGTCGACGGCACGCCGAACGCCGTGGGCACGTCGCCGACCGCGCTCACCTATTTCCAGAATCACGTGCGCCACGAGATCGGACATGCCGTTGGCGATAGCAAGGTCGGCAACATGAAGCAGAAAGGCAACGACTTCGCCGAGGCGTACGGCGGCTGGGAGTCATCGTCGGCGAGCGACTTCAAGACCGCCTACTGGACCGACGTGACGATGCCCGCGACCGGTTGGCCGTCGGTGGCGATCGCCGGCGTGAACGTGACGCTCACCAACGACGACGTGAAGGAGTGGTGCGTCAATCTGCTCGACGACGGCAAGGAAGAGCAGAACGCCATCGGCAAGGCCGCGGGCACGGTGCAGGCCAAGCTGGCCGCCATCAAGGGATCGCTGTGGAGCGGCGTGAAGATGGTCGACTATCTCATCGCGGTGGGCGCGACGACTCCCACTGACCTGCGCGATAGTGCATACGAGTTTCCCAACTTCACGCCAAGCGACCCGGTGCGCATCTACTCCACCCGCTGGAAGGACGGCTTTGCGAAGTACTCGAAGACCGCATGGTCGGCCCTGATGGGGATCTCCTGGTACGCGCTTTCGTCGCCCGCAGAGATGTTTGCCGAGATGTACACGGCGAGATATGCTCAAATGAGGCTGCCGGCGGCCGTGAACGGCAAGGACCCGGCTGCGTTCTTCACCGAGCTCGAAAACCAGCGCGACCCGATGTTCGGAAAATGACGATACGACGCCTTACGCTCACAGCTTGTCTGCTCTCGGCAGCCTGTCTGCTCTCAGCAACCTGTCGATCGCCGAGGGGCAATCGAGACTCGAGGACGACGATGAGCAAGGACGCGAGAAGCGCGACGCCGGCCGAACTCGTTGCCATGACCGCGCGCGCCATGACCGATCTGCCTGACGGAAAGGCCGACCAGCCGACGCGCCAGGACATCCCCGGCGTGCCCGACATCTACAGCGTCTCGGTGGACAGCGTGAAGCTGCGCCTCAACGCTTTTCTGCAGATCGTCGACGGGCAAGTCAGCGTTCCTGCCGGTCTCGCGCAGGCGGGCCGGCGGCTAGCGGCGATACGCGCGCTCGACAAGAAGGATTGGGGTGGCGGTCTCATTTATGTCGTTGGCGCGTTGGGCGGCATGACGCCGGGATGGCCCGATGCGCTCGTCGCGATGGAGACGCCCGGAGAGCAGGGAGGCACGCGCGTGACATTGCGCATGTCGGAGCCGTGGGTGCTGTACGCGGCAGCGGGCGGCGTGGGGCCCGCGCCGCGCCATGCTCCCATCACCAGCTCGCGCGGCAACACGCCGCCGTTGCGCGAGGGCACGGTCACGCTCGAGCTGGGCGCCGACTATTCGCTGCGCTGGAGCTACGCCGTTGGAGATCACGATCTCGGGCATTGCGAGGCGGCGGCCGCCAGCGAGCCGCCGGCGCTGTCCGACGGCGAGCTCCTCGAGGCGCTGGAAGGCGCTCGACGGAGGGCGAGGGCGCCGCGCGCGATCCCGATCGGCGCGCCGCACGTCTACGCCGCGGCCAAGGCGGCCGGCCTGGTCGTCGTGGAGCTGTGCGCGCTCGGCCCTGTCTATGTCGATCTCGCACAGGCGGGCGTGGCCGCCGACAAGCGGCTCGCTGCGCTTGGCGCGGACCTGACGACGACGCCGCCGGCGACGCTGCTTCCGCTGCTGCAGGCCGTCGGCGCGCTGCCGCCCGGGCTGCTGGTGAAGGATCTCTTGCCCGGTGCGCGCATCGAGGCGGGCGAGCTCGTCGCCGACGTTCCTGCGCCGCTGGTCGAATGGGTCGCCGCGGATGGAAAGCAGCCGTCGCCGCTGGTGCAGCGCGAGGGAGCGGACATGAGCCGCAAGGGACGCGTCCGCTTGCCGCTCGGCGGGCCGATCCGCTGGCAGCTCGAGGTCGGCGCCGGCGCAGGAAGCTGGCGCCGCGCGGAGGGTAACTAGATGTCGGTCACCGGCTGGCGCACGTTGACCTGTCGCGCCTGCGGTGCCGCCGTCGAGGGGTTGGCTGTGGAAAGCGCGAACCCCGCGCGCCATCCGCCGTTTCGCCAGAAGCTGCTTGCGCGCACGCTCCTGCGCATGGCCTGCCCCAGCTGCGGGGCGCCGCACGAACACTATGATCGCTTCGTCTGGGCCGATCTGCCTTCCGGCCTGTGCGCCTGCGTGATCCACGACAGCGAGCGCGACGATTGGGCAGATCTGGAGCAGGAGGCGCGCGATGCGCTGTCGCTGCCGCTCCGAGAGGAGGGCCCCAACGTCGTGCGCACGTGGGGAGCGAGCATGGCGATCCGGCTAGTGTTCGGCTTGGAGGAGCTGCGCGAAAAGGTCGTGTGCTGCACGTCTCGGATCGACGATCGTCTCGTCGAGGCCGTGAAGCTCGATCTTCCGCATGGCGCGAGCTTGGACGACGCGATCGTCGGCGAGGCGCTGATCTTTCGCCGGGCGGACGCGCGCACCATGTGCGTGCCGTGGGCGCAATACGAGCAGGTCGGGCGGCGCTGCGAGGCGCTGGCGGCAGAGCTCGTGGGGCTGTTCGATCCGCGCAGCGCTTGGGTCAGCGTCGCCCGTTCACGCCGGCCACCGCGGGCTTGATCGGTTCTGCTACCCGACGGAAAAGTAGGTGGCCGCTGGAGGTCGCATCGGTGTATCGTCGCGGCCCACAAAGCCCGAACTGTGTCATCGGGCGATCTCCGGAGGGCCTCGCATGAGCTGTATGAAGAGAAGCGTGCTGCTGGCGCTGGGCATCGTGAGTCTCCTGCCCGTCACAGGCTGGGCGGACGAGGAGCACGTGCCGGACGACGCCAGCGCCGTGGTGCAGAAGTACCTCAATGCCAAGGTGAAGAAGGAAGGCGCCTTCCGGTTCAAGGACGTGCAGGCGGACACGCAGCTGGAGCTCGTGCAGGACCAGATCCGGGTGGCGCGCGGCATCCACGGCTACGGGTTCTTCGTCTGCGTGGAGTTCCACGCCAAGGCCGATGCCAAGAAGCCGTACGACATCGACTTCTGGCTCAAGGAAGACTCACTCGAGATCGTCGACACCCGCCTCCACAAGGCGCCCAAGCGGGACGGCGACAAGTGGACGCTGGTCACGCGCAACCCGCTGCTCTGGTGGTGGATCCCCGCCAGCGAGCACCCGGGCGAGTTCGAGGAGAAGCGCGGCTGGCAGATCGAGGCGGCCGTCAACGGGTACATCGCCAAGCAGGCCAAGGACGGCATCTTCACGCTCAAGGACGACAAGACCGGCGAGCAGCGCACGCTGAACTTCGTCGAGATCCATCGGCCGATGCGGAAGATGGAGGGCAAGGGCTACTTCGCGTGCACCGACTTCCGCGAGCACAGCAGCGCGAACAAGTACTACGACCTCGACTTCTGGCTCGCCGACAAGAACGGCACGCTGGAGGTCACCGAGGTGCGCATCCACAAGGAGCCGAAGCAGGAGGACGGCGTGTGGATCCAGGTGCCCAGGTACTCGTTCGAGAAGGGCAAGACCAAAGAGCTTCCGTAGGCAGCGGCCTCGTCTACCAGGCGGTGCGGCGGTGGTCGCACAGCCGGGTGCGGCCAGGCGGTCACGCGGTGCCGGCGGATGACCTTCGGTGGCGCTTCAGCCGCGGTTGGAACCAGCTCGAGGCTGAGGCCAGTGCTCGACGGGACCTTCCCAGGTGCCCTCAATGCAAGCGGCGCGAGCCATCGCGTCCAACCCCCCCAGCGCGGTGGACCGCCTCATTTCGGTTCGCGAATCGCCCGTTCGCGCACGGCGGCCGCACCGCTGAGTTCTTCGAGCACGCGCGCCAGGACCGACTTCACGCGTGCGATCTCCGCGGCGCCGTGGCGTTTGACGATCCTGGCCTCGAGCGCGGCGCGCGTCTTGCGGACCTGCGCGATGGCGGCGTGCCCGCGCCGCGTCAGCGCGATCTGCTTCGCGCGGCGGTCGTCGCCGGCCGACGCCTCGAGATAGCCCAGCTCGACGAGCTCGGCCACCGACTTCGAGGCGGCCTGTTGCGACACGCCGAGTCGCCCGGCGAGCGACGTCACGGTCTTGGGCCCCTCGATCAGGTGCTGGAACACGTAGCCGTGAGCGTGGCGGAGGTCGGCGTGGCCATCGGCGCGTGCCCTGGCGAGCACGAGCTCGTTGAACCGGCCGCCGACGAACTGCCCGAGGTAACCGAGGTCCAGGTCCGCGAGATCCATGGCCACCAGTGTACACAACCACGGTTGTTGATTTACACAACCGAGGTTGTATAATCCGGGCATGTCGAACCTGGAACGCACCGCAGCCTTCCTGAAGTCGTTCGAGACCCGCGATGGCTCGAACGTGACCTGCTACGCGCCCGACGTCGTCCAGCGCGAGTTCCCGAACCTGCTCGTCAAGGAAGGCGCCACGCGCGACCTCGAGGCGATGAAGCGCGGCGCCCAGGCCGGCAAGAAATCGACCAGCGAGGAGCGCTACGAGATCGTCAGGATGATCGAGCAGGGCGACGAGGTCGCGCTCGAGGTGATCTGGACGGCCAGGCTCAACGTGCCGTTCGGCAAGCTCGCCGCGGGCGACATCATGCGTGCCCACATCGGCATGTTCCTGACCTGGCGCGACGGCAAGATCATCTCGCAGCGTAACTACGACTGCTTCGACCCGTTCTGACCGATCACGAGGCCGTGCCCGGGCGGCGCGATCCGCGCGGCGTCGGCGCGATCAACGCGCGTGCGGTGGCGACCAGCGACGCGACCATGTCCCAGTCTGGATCGGTGTCGAGCACGACACCGATCCAGCCCTTGCCGCCGACGTAAGGCGGGACGAAGAACCGGTCCGGGTCGGCGTCGATCAGCGCGGCCTGGGCGCCCGGCGGTGCCGCGAGGTGCACCGACAGATGCTTGCTGCCGTGGTGATACGTATCGCACATCGCGAAGATCTTGCCGGCGCGCCACGTCGGCTCGCCCCACGCGACCTGCTCGGTGACGTCGGGCAGCGCGAGGCAGAGCTCTCGCAATCGATCAATCAGCGCGAGGGTCGCCGCGGTGCGGACCTTTGGCGGGTGCTTCGATACGTATGTCGCCTTCGTCTGCGCGGACGGCGCGCGCTTCGCGGCGGGCTTTCTCATCGCGGCGGGCCGCTGCGTGGCGGTGGGCTTTGTGATCGCGGCCGGCTTGCTCTTCGGTCTCGCGGTGCTTGCCGTCACGTGACGATACCTCGCAGCGCGCGGCAGGCGAGGCGCCGGGTCGCGCGCGCCCACGCCTCGCAACCCAGCCACCGTCGCGGCGATCGCGTCGCTCAGGGACAGCGGAAGATCTTCACCCGTGGCTACCCGGCAGGAGCGATGCTCCGCACAGAGTTGATCGCGCGCCCGATCCGGGTGCAACGGTGGGCTTAAGGGTCGCTCGGATGCTATGCTCACAAGCGATGCAGGTGATCAGGACCACGGTCCGCAACGGACGCATCGTCGTTGACGAACCGACTGTCTTGCCCGACGGGCACGAGATCGAGTTGTGCATCGTGAATGACGATGGGATGAGTGAAGACGAGCGCCATCGTTTGCACGCGTCGATCGCGCGCGGCATCCGCGACGGGCGTGCTGGGCGTGAGATGGACCTCGACAGCTTCATGGATCAGCTCGACGCCGAGCCGTGAAGGTTGTCATGACCGAAGAGGCGCAGCGACAAGCTCGCGCCGAGCGCAATTGGTGGCGAGCACACAGGGATGCCAAGCGGCTGTTCAGCGAAGAGCTGCGGGCGGCCCGGTTTACCCTCGCGCATGGGCCAAAGCACGAGATCTATGGTCACTTTGATGGACAACCCGTTCGACGGCTCCTGCTCGAGAAGACGCGCTGCCACCTCTACTACGTCGTGGTGGAACACGAGGATCTCGTTCGCATCGTCGCCGTCTGGGGCGCGATGAAAGGTGCAAACCCAAGCTCGATCGAGCCGCTTCCAAGGCGATGACCGCCGGCTCAGGAGCGATCGTTTCCTGCATCATGCCCTCGTTGCTTCGCGCCAGCTCGTCGTCAGCTCGCGCGCGTCGATCACCGTTGGTGGCCGGCGGCTTCGGCCCTGCCAGCGCATCGTCCACAGCCGGAGTGTGAGTTGCTTGTTCCGTGCCCAGTCACATGCGCGGGTCTTCTCGTCGAGATCATGGAGCAGCCGCGGGACATCGGCCGCGTCGAGCGAGAGCTTGACCTCGCCGACGAGCATGCGGGTTCGATCGTCGCGATGCGCCGCCGCCACGTCGATCTCGGCGCCGTGGGCGACCGCCGCGCCTCCCCACCAGGCCTGCGCGGGCTGCCATCGCGTGCCGTCGATCGAGACATTCGGGACGCTGGCGCGAACGACGTCTTCCCAGATCTCGCCGAGGTGCGCGGACCAGGCGGCCGGGGTCTGGACATCGAGCTGCCTGGCAGCGAGCAGCGAGCGGTTCGGATCGACGAAGCGGTACCAGTAGCGCAGAAACGGGTCGCCGATCTTGTAGCGGCTACGCTTGCTGCGTCGCGGATGCTCGTCGAAGGGTAGCTCGCGCTGACGAGGCCGATGTCGACGAGCAGCGCGAGCGGTCGTGCGAGGCTGGTCGCCGGGCGGCCCAGCCGGCCCGCGATCTCCGAGATCCGGTGGCAGCCCTGGCTGATGAGCGCGAGGATCGAGTGCGCCTGCGTCGTCTCGCTGAGCTCGTCGAGCAGCAGGCGCCGGGGTTCGGCGTGCAGGACTCCCAGCGGATCGAGCACGAGGTCGCGCTGCGCGGCCGCCAGCGTTTCTGTCCCGTGGGCGAGCTCCCAGTACCGCGGGTCTTCAGCGGCGCCTTGGGACGGATCCACCTCGCGGCGCTTTCGTGAGCCAGTGCGGGGCCGCGGTAGGGCCCGCCGCGGCGCTTTCGTGACCCACCGTCGCGGTCGCGCGGCCCGCCCTCGCCCGATGGGCTGGCTGGCGCCGCTGCGCCATGGCGAAGCGGCGGCGATGCACGGGATGCCGGAAGCGGTTTCACCGCAGGCTTCAGCCTAACGGTCCGTTCAGTATCAGACGGTCTCGCGATGTCGTTGTCGTATCGGGATGCTCGCGAAGCTCCATATCTACGCGTGGCGCCAGGCCTGAGTCGATCGCCGCGGTTGCTCGCGAGCACGCCGTTGTCGGTCCGCGGTGTTCAACCGCGCTCGGATCATCATCGACCACGCGAAGTGCGCGTGATTTCATACCCGCAGCAACGTCAAGCGCATCCCGCGCTCGGGGGCTGCACTCCGAGCGCTTCCCTTCGCCCCCGAGACCTTCGGACCTACTCGCGACCACCCAGACCGAGTTCGCTTGGGACGATCCCGCGTTGCCGCAGGCGATCCATACGCGAGCCACTGGGACTGCTCTCGCGTCGGCATGGACCGGTCTGGCCGTGCGCCGCCCAGCAGTAGCTCACCATTCTGTCGCGCCCGCGCCTGCTACCGGCGACCGAAAGGAATTTCGGGAGACGTGCCTCGCGACGTAGCCCGTGGATCCGTCGCTTGAACCGGGTTTACCTGTTCGATAAGCTGCCCTCGTGCTGCCGGGGAAGGTTAGCCGCCCGGGGCGCGAGACCCGCGGTCGAGACAGTGATCAGGCGATCGGTCCATCCGTTGGGAAGAAGACGCTCGTCGATCAGGTGCCGACCGTCAGCTCCGGGCCGAGGGTGTCGTCCGGCGACGCAGGTCCACCCGGAGCGGCGTCCGCTGATCTCCCGACGACCACTCCGGAGATGAGTCCGGAGGAACGCCCGGCGGACAACTCTACCGCCGGGAAGCGTCCTTCCAGCGGAACCTCGCGCCAGCGGTTCGACGATCGCGGAGCACAAGCTCCAGCATCGGTCGGCGACCTTTGGCAACGGGATGCGAACGGCGATGCAACGCTGGACGCCTCACCAGCTGGCGTTGCGCAAGGCCACGGCGAAGACGCTCGCGAGCCCAGGAATGCCGACGGGAACGGCGCGCATACCGAGAAGCATGACCAGGCGCGTCCCGCAGTGCGGACACGGTGTCCGAACTGCGGACTGAAGCCAGCCATGACAAAGTATCGACCTTACATCATGCCTCCCGACGCGCAACGACTCGACGATCTCGCAGCGACGCAGATCATCGCTGACGTTGAGGTGGCACACTGCTGGGAACTGGTACGGGTCGGCATTCAGACCCTCAAGCTCGGTACCGGAAACCTTGGCAAGCTCATCGGCCATCTTCGAGCCGGCAACGGCATGACGCTCGACGAGCTCACGATCGAGGTCGAGCCTCCGGGCTCCGATCGCATGCTTGTCGGGATCCTCGATGACCAGCGAACGTGCTCGGCGTCGAAGATGATCGACGAGCTGGAGCGTCTAACTGAACGCGAGGGCACGTCGAACGATGAGCGAGACCAGCCATGACCAAGTACGTGATGACTCCGGATGCGCAACGGCTCGACCAACTCGCCGCCACGCAGATCATCGGCGACGCGGAGGTGGCGCATTGCTGGGAGTTGGTGCGCCACGGTATCCAGATCGACTGGATCGGCACTGGCAATCTTGGCAAACTTATCGGTCATCTCCGGGCCGGCAACGGTATGACGCTTGATGAGCTCACGATCGAGGTTGAGCCGACTGGCTCAGATCGCGCGCTGGTGGCACTCCTTGACGATCAACGGTGGTGCTCGGCGCCGAAGCTGATCGACGAACTGGAGCGCTTGGCTGGCCGGGCAGGCGCGACGAACTCAGCCGATGGTCGACCGACCAGTGGCGGTGCACCAACAGGAACATCGGCTGGCCCCCGTGCAACCTCCCCCGAAGCCCCTGATCTGCTCGGGCTGCTCGCCGGGTTGCTCGGCACGACACCTGAGCGCCTCGCCGGTGATCCGACGGCATATCGAGCTCAGTTCGAGCGCGTGCGTGCTGCCGCGGTCCACTGGCGCGAGGTTATCTCCGATCCGCACAGTGATGCCGCCAATCGCAAATCGGCCGAGGCCGAGTTGCGCAGACTGCTCGTGGCAACCGGTGAGCATGCCGCGGCGAATGCGGTGGGCAGCGCCAGAGATCTCAACGACACGCTGCGAGTGCTCGGCGTGGATCCCGGCCAAATTGTGAGCGCTCTGCGCACGATTGCTGACTGGCTCGAGCAGCGAACTTCTGCCGCCGGTGCCGCGATCGACCGCATGATCGCCGCACTCGATAGTGCCACGGCGCCGTTTCTCGGTCGCCTGGCTGCAGCTGCCGCCGAGACCGAGCGGGAGCACCGCATTCGCGATTCCGCGCGTGCTGCGATCGCGTTCCGGATCAAACCTCCGCCTTCTGGCTGAGTGGAGGCCAATTCTTGCGATCACTTTGGCCACCTCCGGACTTGGCGAGCCGAAGGCGCAGGCTAGGCGCGCTCGAACAGGGCGGCGCCGCCCTGGCCGCCGCCGACGCACATGGTGACGACGCCGTAGCGGTGCTTGCGGCGCTGCATCTCGTAGGCGAGGGTGCCGACGAGGCGCGAGCCGGTCATGCCGAACGGGTGGCCGATGGCGATCGAGCCGCCGTTGGGGTTGAGGCGGTCCATGGGGATGCCGAGCTTGTCGCGGCAATATACGACCTGCGACGCGAACGCCTCGTTGAGCTCCCAGACGTTGATGTCGTCGACCTTGAGGCCGTGCTTCTTGAGCAGCTTGGGGACGGCGTAGACCGGGCCGATGCCCATCTCGTCGGGCTCGCAGCCGGAGACGGCGTAGCCGCGGAACACGAGCAGGGGCTCGGCGCCGACGGCCTTGGCGCGCTCGCGCGACATGACGAGGGTGGCGGACGCGCCGTCGGACAGCTGCGAGGAGTTGCCGGCGGTGACGCTGCCCTGGCCGCTCTTGGTGTCGAACACGGCGGGCAGCCTGGCGAGGCCCTCCAGCGTGGTGTCGGCGCGGTTGCACTCATCGGTCTCGACGAACGCGTCCTCCTCGCTGACCGGCTTGCCGGTCTTCTTGTCGAGGATCGCGCGGCGGACGTGGATCGGCGCGAGCTCGTCCTTGAGCCAGCCCTCGCGCTGGGCGCGCGCGATGCGCTGCTGGCTGGCCAGTGAGAGCTCGTCCTGGGCCGCGCGGGTGATGCCGTAGCGCTTGGCGACGACCTCGGCGGTGTCGCCCATCGCCATGTAGAGCGCCGGGTGGTGCTCGAGGATCCAGGGGTTGGGCGAGGTATCGCGCTCCATCAAGGTGATCGACTCGACACCGCCGCCGATGATCGCCTCGACGCCCTCGAGCATCACCATGTGCGCGGCCTGGGCGATCGCCTGCAGGCCCGAGTTGCAGAACCGGTTGACGGTGACGCCGGCGACGCTGGTCGGCAGGCCGGCGCGCAGCGCGGCGACGCGCGCGACGTTGTGGCCGGCGGAGCCGTGGGGCTGGCCGCAGCCGAGGACGACCTCCTCGACCTCCTTGGGATCGAGCCCGGGGACCTTGGCGATCGCATGGCGAATCGCATGCGCCGCCAGATCGTCCGGCCTTGTCATGTTGAACGAACCGCGGTGAGACTTGGCCAGGGGCGTACGTGAGCTGGCGACGATGACGGCTTCTCTCATGGGTGACCTCAGGTCGGGTTGGTCGGGTTTGCCGGGCTTGCCGGATTATCCTGATTGGGTAGATCATGGAACCCGCGGCCCTCGGCGGCCAGGCGGGCGAGCAGCGGGGCGGGCTTCCAGTGGTCGCCGAGCTGGGCGCGGTAGTCCTCGATGCGGCGGAGCACCGCCGGTAGCCCGATGGTGTCGGCGTAGAACATCGGCCCACCGCGGTGGCGCGGGAAGCCGAACCCGTAGCAGTAGATGACGTCGATGTCGCCGGCCCGCAGGGCGAAGCCGTCCTCGAGGACGCGCGCGCCTTCGTTGGCGAGCGCCGTGGTGGTGCGCGCCAGGATCTCGTCGTCGGTGATCGTCCGGCGCTTGACGCCGCGCCTCCTGGCCGCCGCGGCGGCGAGCTCGTCGATCAGCGGATCGGCCACGCGGTTGCGGCTGCCGGCCTCGTAGCGGTACCAGCCGACCCCGGTCTTCTGGCCGTAGCGGCCGAGCTCGAACAGCTTGTCGGGGACCTCCGACTGCGGCCCGTCGGCGCGGGTCTTGCCGAACGACGCCAGGTACTGGCGGATCCGCGTGCCGACGTCGATCCCGGCGATGTCCTGCATGCCGAACGGGCCGACCGGCATGCCGAACGCGGTGAGCACGCCGTCGATCTGCGGGACCGACGCGCCCTCTTCGAGCAGGAGGTAGGCCTCCCGCATGTAGTAGGCGAGCATGCGGTTGGCGACGAAGCCGAAGCAGTTGCCGACGACGGCGCCGACCTTGCCCAGCCGCTTGGCGAGCGCGACGGACGTCGCGATGGTCTCGATGGAGGTCTCGCGGCCGCGGACGATCTCGACGAGCTTCATCACGTTCGCGGGGCTGAAGAAGTGATGGCCGATGACCTGCGGCAGCCGGCCGCTGGTCGCGCCGAACTCGTCGAGGTCGAGCGTCGAGGTGTTCGACGCCAGGATGCAGCCGGGCCGCGTCACCCGGCCGAGCTCGGCAAACGTGGTCTTCTTGAGATCCATGTTCTCGAACACCGCCTCGACGACGATGTCGACGGTGTCGAACCCGTCGTAGGTGGTCGTCGGCCGGATCCGCGACATCAGCTTGGCGTAGGCCTCCTGGCCGAGCTTGCCCTTGGCCACCGAGGACTCGTAGTTCTTGCGGATCGTCGCCATGCCGCGCTCGACCGCCGCGGCGTCGACGTCCTTGAGGAGTACCGGGATGCCGGCGCCGGCGTAGGCCATGGCGATGCCGCCGCCCATCGTCCCGGCGCCGATCACCGCCGCCCGGTGGATCGCCGCCACCGGCGTGTCCTTGGGGACGTCCGGGACCTTGACGGCCTCGCGCTGGGCGAAGAACAGGTGGCGGAGCGCCTTGGATTCGGTCGACACCACGCAGGCCGCGAACAGCTCGCGCTCGCGCTGCGAGGCCTCGTCGAACGGCATCGTCACCGCGGCCTCGATGGCCTCGATCGCCGCCCTGGGCGCGCCGAGCCGGTGCTTCTGCGCACCGCGCGCTCGGGTGACCGCGGCGACCCCGGCCTCGGCATCGAGCGGCAGGTCGCGGGCCCGGCGGATCTGCCCGGCGGCCGCGCGCGCCCTGGCGAACGCGATCGCGCCGGCTGCCAGATCGCCATCGACGATATGATCGATGATCCCCGCGGCCAGCGCCCCGGGCGCGCCGAGCGGCTTGCCGTGGGTGCACATCTCGATCGCCAGCGCGGTGCCCGCCAGGCGAGGCAGGCGCTGGGTGCCGCCGGCGCCGGGGATGATGCCGAGCAGCACCTCGGGCTGCCCGACGCTGGCGTCCTTGGTGGCGACGCGAAAGTGGCAGGCCAGCGCCAGCTCGAGGCCACCGCCGAGCGCGTGGCCGTGGATCGCGGCGACCAGCGGCTTGGGCACGTCCTCGAGGCGCCTGAGCATCGCGTGCGAGCGGCCGACGCGCGCCAGTGCTTCGTCCCGCGTGCGCAGGGCCTGGAAGCCATGGATGTCGGCGCCGGCGACAAACGTCGAGCCGGCCCCGATGAGGACGATCGCCTGGACGGCCGGATCTGCCGCGGCCTTGCCAACCTCGTCGTCGATGGCCGCCCACACAACCGGGGTGAGCGCGTTGACCGGCGGGTTATCGATGGTCAGCACCGCCACGCCGTCGTGGCGCTGCGAATGGACGAGGTTCGGCATCTGGTCCTCCTTGCGTTCCCTCAGGGTCTCGGCGGTTCCAGGGTCATGAAGGTCGCGGTGCCGTGCGCGTAGAGCTTGTCGTTGGCGTCGACGATGCGTCCCTCGGCGGTGGCGAGCCGGCTACCGGTCTGGATCGCCGTGGCGATGCAACGGATCGTTCCAACATCGACCCGGATCGGGCGGAGGAGCGTGACCTTGAGGTCGATCGTGGCGTAGGACCGCCCCGGCCCCATCATCGTGTTGACCGCGGCCCCGAGCGCCGTATCGAGGAGGGTCGCGGCGAACCCGCCGTGGATGGTGCCGAGAGCATTGTAGAACGCCGGCAAGGGGTCGGCCTCGTACACCGTGCGACCCTCGGCAGCCTCGATGACGCGAATGCCCAGCAGCGATGCGAGCGGCGAACTCGGCAGCTCGCCCGCGATCATCCGGCGCAAGAACTCGAGCCCGTCGACCGTGCGCCGGACCTCCGTGAGAATTTCATGCTCATTCCCAGGCATGTTGATAAACTCCGCGCGTCTTATAACACGCACCGACGGAGACCCATGTCGCAGAAACCGCGTCCGGCCCAGGTGGGTCGGTTTCTCACCTCGAACGTCGGACCGGGCGACGTGTTCACGCGAGAGGATCTGACCGCCGAGCAGAAGCTGTTCGGCCAGACCGCCGCCGACTTCATGCGCCGCGAGGTGACTCCGGTCGCGCCCCGGCTCTACGAGCATGACTGGCAGCTCACCCGCGAGCTCCTGCGCAAGGCCGGCGCGCTCGATCTGCTCCGCCTGGAGATCCCCGAGGTCTACGGCGGCCTTGGCCTCGACAAGAGCAGCGCCGCGTACGTCGCCGAGCAGATCGGCATGAACCCGTCGTTCGGCAGCTCGATCGGCGCGCACACCGGCATCGGGACCATGCCGCTCCTGTATTTCGGCAACGCGGCGCAGAAGGCGAAGTACCTGCCGCGGCTGGCGAGCGGCGAGTTCGTCGGGGCCTACGCCTTGACCGAACCGGGTTCGGGGTCCGACGCGCTGGCCGCCAAGACGACCGCCGTGCTCACCGAGGACGGCCGGCACTACGTGCTGAACGGCCGCAAGATGTGGATCACCAACGGCGGGTTCGCCGATCTGTTCACCATCTTCGCCAAGGTCGACGGCACGAAGTTCACCGGCTTCCTCGTCGAGCGCGGCATGGGCGTGGTGAGCGGCGGCAACGAGGCCAAGCTCGGGCTCGATGGCTCGTCGACGTGCGAGCTCGTCCTCGACGACGTGCGCGTGCCGGTCGACAACGTGCTCGGCACGATCGGCGAGGGCCACAAGGTCGCGTTCAACACCCTGAACCTCGGGCGCGTCAAGCTCGGCTCGCGCAACCTGTCGTGCGCCAAGTTCGCGCTGGCCAACGCCGCGCAGTACGCGCGCGAGCGCAAGCAGTTCGGCAAGTCGATCGGCGAGTTCGGCCTCATCAAGCACAAGCTCGCCGAGATGTCGCTGCGCTGCTACGTCGGCGACGCGATGGTCTACCGCACCCTCGGCGACGTCGATCGCGCGCTCGCGACGGTCGATCCGGCCGACGGCAACAAGGTCCTCGAGACGATCGAGCAGTTCGCGGTCGAGTGCTCGATCAACAAGGTGGGGTCGAGCGAGATCCTGGCCTACGTCGTGGATGAAGCGCTCCAGGTCTACGGCGGCAACGGCTACTCGCGCGAGTTCCCGGCCGAGCGGCCCTACCGCGACGCCCGGATCACCCGGATCTACGAGGGCACCAACGAGATCAACCGGATGATCATCCCGACGCGGATCCTCCGGCAGGGCTCACCGGTCGAGGTGCCGGCCGCGGGCAGCGGCGAGCGCGGGATCCTCGCTGCCGCCAAGCGGCTCACGGTCACCATGCTCACCGGGGTCGCCGAGGCGTACGGCGACCGCGTCCGCGATCAGCAAGAGATCCTCGCCCACATCGCCGACGTGATCATCGACGGCTATGCCATCGAGAGCGCGCTGGCGCGCACCGAAAAGCTCGCCGCGGCGCACGACGACCGCGCCACCCTGGCCGGCGACATGACCTCGGTGTTCATCGGGGATGCCGCCGACCGGATCGTCCATGCCGCCAAGCAGGTCGCGAGCGCCCTCGGTGACCACGGCGCCGCCACCCGCGAGCGCCTCGCCCCGATCGCCGCCTACCCCGGGATCGATACGGTCGCCGCCCGCCGCCGGATCGCCGATGCCGTGCTCCAGGGTGGGCAACATCCCTTGTAGGTGGTCGCGGGTGTCCGTGAACGTGTGAGTCGCAGGGTTCGCACTGTGGGCGAAAGTTAGCGAAGCTCACCTGGACCTAGCTCGTCCTCGGATCGTCGCCCATGAGCCCAGCTGCTACGGTCGCAAGGTGCCTGATCCCGTCACGTACCACCTCGAGGACACGCTTGCCGTCATCCAGCTGGACGACGGCAAGGCCAACGCGCTGTCGCGAACGGTGATCGACGCGCTGATCGCCGCCCTGGCGCGCGCCGAGCAGGAAGCGAGCGCCGTCGTGCTCGCGGGGCGTGCCGAGCGGTTCTGCGCCGGGTTCGATCTGCGCGTCCTGGGCAGCGGCCGGGCCGCCGCCACCGAGCTCTTGCTCGCCGGATCGGACCTCTTGATCAAGCTCTACCGCGCGACGATCCCGCTCGTGATCGCGTGCACCGGCCACGCGCTGGCCGGCGGCGCGCTGATCGTGCTCACCGGCGATTACCGCGTCGGCGCCGCCGGGGAGTTCAAGATCGGCCTCAACGAGGCCGCGATCGGCATGCCGGTCCCGGTGCTCGCGATGGAGCTCGCGCGCGATCGGCTGCTGCCGACCGAGCTCGCGCACGCGACGCTCCACGGGAAGATCTACAACCCCGAACAAGCGGCCATCGCCGGCTACCTCGATGTCGTCGTGCCGGCCGATCAGGCGCTCGCGCGCGCGAAGCACGAGGCGATCCGGCTCGGCGCGCTGTCGCACAGGGCGTTTTGCGCCACGAAGGCGCGCCTGCGCGACCGGACCATCGAGTACATCGTCGCGAGGATGGACGGCGACATTCGCATGCTGCTCGAGCCGTCCTAGCACGCCGTGGCGCGAAAAGATCAGGCGGCAGGATGTGCTGATTCCGGGTTCGCCTGGACGCGCGCAGGCGCCACCGTGAGCCGGACGACCGCGACCACGAAGGCAATCGCGCCGGCGGCAAACACGGTGTCACCGATCACGCGCAGCCAGCGCAGCGTGTCCATGAGCGGCGTGTGCAGGAACTCGGCGCTGCGGGCGTACCAGTACCCGCGGTCGACCGCGGCCCAGGTCTGCAGCAAGCCGACCGGCAGCACGCTGAGTAGCACCATCGCTCCGAGGCCGAGGTTGATCGACCAGAACGCGGTCGCGAGCAGGCGATCGGGCCACACGAGGTTCGGGCGGAGCGACTTGACCGTGAACAGCACGAGCCCCATCCCGAGCATGCCGTAGACGCCGAACAGCGCGGTGTGGCCGTGGACCGGGGTCGTGTTGAGGCCCTGCATGTAGTACAGCGCGATCGGCGGGTTGATCATGAATCCGAACAGCCCCGCGCCGACCGCGTTCCAGAACGCGACCGCGATGAAGCAGTAGATCGGCCAGCGGTAGGAGCGCATCCAGGCCGTCGCGCGCGTGTGCCGCCAGTTGTCCCAGGCGTCGTGGCCGAGGAACATCAGCGGCACGACCTCGAGCGCGCTGAACACGGAGCCGAACGCCAGGGCGATCGTCGGCGTTCCGCTGAAGTACAGGTGGTGCAGCGTGCCGATCACGCCGCCGCCGAGGAAGATCGTCGCGGCGAGGATCGAGGCGCGTCCCGCCTGCGCCTTCTGCACGAGCCCGAGCCGGACGAACAGGAACGCGATGATCGTGGTCGCGAACACCTCGAAGAAGCCTTCGACCCACAGGTGGACGACCCACCATCGCCAGTACTCGGCGATCGCGAGGTTGGTGTGGCGGCCGGCGCCGAGCGCGGCGAAGTAGAAGCCCCCGATCGCGATCGTCGAGATCAACAGCATCACGAGCAGCGGCCGTTGCGCATCGCGGCGGCGCAACGCCGGCCCGAGCGCCCGCGCGACCAGGACGACCCACAGCACCAGGCCGATGAGCAGCGCGATCTGGAAGAACCGGCCGAGATCGATGTACTCGTAGCCGCTGTGGCCGAACCACCACACGGCGTCCGCGCCGAGGTTGCCGTGGACCGCGAGGAGCTCGCCGGCGAGCGAGCCGACCACCACGACGACGAGCGCGCCGAACAGCACGTTGACCAGGAGCTTCTGGCGGCGCGGCTCCGTGCCGACCGACGGGGCGATCGCGAGGCCGGCGGCGAGCCACGCCGTCGCGATCCAGAAGATGCCGAGCTGGACGTGCCAGGTCCGGACGACCGAATACGGCAGGATCTTCGCGAGCGGGATGCCGTAGAACGACGAACCCTCGACGCCATAGTGCGCCGTGATGATCCCGACCAGGAGCTGCAGCACGAACAGGCCGCACACGACCCAGAAGTACTTGACCGTCGCCAGCTGCGATGGCGTCGGCACCGTGCCGAGCATCGGGTCGCGGTCCGGCAGCGCCTCCGGCGGATGCTCCTTGCGGCGCGCCGCGTGCCAGAAGCCGAGCCCACCGATGCCGGCGAGCAAGACGAGGATGCTCACGCCGGTCCACACGATCGCATCGGAGGTCGGCCGGTTCTCGATCAGCGGCTCGTGCGGCCAGTTGCTCGTATAGGTGATCGACTCGCCGGGGCGTTCGGTCGCCGCCGCCCACGCCGACCAGAAGAAGAACGCCGCGAGCGCCTTGCCGCGCTCGGGTTCCACGACGGTCCCCTTCGGCAGCGCATACTCGTCGCGGCCGTCGGCGAACAGCTTCGTGTAGTACGCGATGTTGGCGGCGATCGCGCGGGCCCGGTCCGGTGAGACCGTGATCGTCCGTGCGGCCGCGTCGTAGGTGTTGGTCCGGTATTCGCGCGTCAAGCGCTCGCGCAGCGCGGCTTGCCGCTCGGGCGCCAGCTGGGCGTACCCCGATGCGCCTTCGTCCGCCGCCCAGGTATCGAGCACCGCGATCAGCTCGCGATGCAGCCAGTCCGCGGTCCAGTCGGGCGCGACGTACGCGCCGTGCCCCCAGATGGAGCCCAGCTCCATGCCGCCGAACGATCGCCAGACGTCCTGCCCGGCAGCGACATCGCCGGTATTGAACACGACCTGACCGTCTCGGCTCACCACCCGATCGGGGATCGGCGGAGCGCACTGGTAGATCCGCGATCCGACCAGGCCGAGCACGGTGAACGACAAGCCAAGAACAATGATGAGACCGATCCACAGGCGGCGCATGGGATTTGGGCTCTGCATGATGCGCACCAGCTGCGTCAGGCGCAGGACCTGCGAGCTCGCCGCGAATCTGCGCATGTTCTGCGCGACGTCGGGTGAGATGGTGCAAGACCTGCCGGCGTTGCACAAACGCCGTGCCGCCGGGAGCTCCTTTGACTGTCCTGATGGGGTGCGCGGATGTTCAACTACGTCAACACTGGAATCAGGAGACGCCGGGCTCATCCAGATCCGAGCATCGTACTCGCCAGGCGCACAGGGCTCGCGGACGCCTGACCTGGCGCGTGCCGAAGACGGCTAACTGTCAGGGTGGCGGCATAACTTCCCGACATGCAACAAGTGGTAGAGGTCGGCCGCAACCGGCCGTGTCCGTGTGGCAGCGGACGGAAGTTCAAGAAGTGTTGTCTCGACACTCACGTTGCGCCGTCGTTGGTGGTGTGACCGAGCTCGATGTGGCCGCCCTCGCCGACGACGCCATCGAGACGGGCGACTGGGCCGCCGTGGATCCATACGTCGATCGGGCGCTCAAGCTGTTCGTCCGCGGTGGCCCGCTTGAGCATGTGCGGTTTTGCGACGACCTTGGCAGCTTCCTCGGTCACGAGCTCGTGGACCTGACGAAGCTGTGTACGACCGGCTGGCTCCAATCGTTGCGATCTCGAGCTGGCCCACGTGCTCGATCGCTACAAGCTCCCGCTCGCTGAGCGGCCCGGCTTGCGGGTGGCGGTGCACCTGCTGCGGCGGTTCCGATCGTTGAGGAGCTGGCGAGGCTCCAGGTGGAGGAACGCGTGTCACCTCTCTTTCTCGATGATGACTTCGTTGTCAGCAGCGAGTGTCGGGAGAGTCGCTGGCGCGAAGAGACCGAGGCCGAAGTGCGCTCCGTAGCCAAGCGCGATCGGGCCCTGCACGGGTTGGTCAAACACCAGACGTGCTCCGAAGGCACGATCCGGCCCGCGATTCCCACCGCCGGTGAAACGCCTCCTACGAAACCCTGACCATTTCGCAAGATCGCCCACCTCGAAGATCTCGGTCGGAGTGACACCGAGAAGTTGGTCACAACCTCGACGAAGTTGATCGGCGATCGTGTCAATACGAACGCCGCGGACGGTTTTTGAGTGCCGCGTCGGAACGAACGGGGTGACACTTTCCCAGACGCGACTCTCGGCTAGTACAGGGGCCAGTACCTGTTGGATTCCACCGAAGTCGGCAGGTTGGCCGAGTCCGATGAGAATGAGCTCCAAGTCGTGGCCGCCTCGACCCCACAATCTCCGTAACCGCTGCAAGGCGACAACGTCTTGTTCAGCGAACCCAGCCCGTGCCGCAATGATGAGGTGATCGATGAAGCCACGGTTCGTTGGGGCCTCACTGGTCGAGATATACATTGCATGCCGGTGGTTCGAGCAGATCTCGCCATGCCCCGAGAATACCGGCCGTGCGTCACCGCTCACCTTCCTGGATTGGGACATCGCCGACCTGCGCAGCCGTTCACCGACGGCGAGTGCCTCATCAAGGTGCGGAAGCACGGCGGAGCGAATCGCGAAGCGGGCTACTGTCGGTAGTGTCGACTGCCCGCGTCCTGACCTGGAGATGACAGAGCGACGGAACGGTGGCCGGTCGAACACATATCGGACCAGACGTGTCCCTGGGACTCCGGACCATCCTTCCGTACGATATCTCTCGCTATCAAACGTGAGCACGTCCCACAACGTCCGAGGGATGCCTCGGCCCTTCTTGGGGCTGGGTTGATCCTTCGCCCATGCCGTCAATTCTTCGGCCGACGATACCGCCAGCAGTATGGTCGCTCCTGCCGCCTTCGTGCGTTCATCTGGCCAGCAATCCCATCGGTCGCCATCGACGTCGATCACACGGAGCTCGACCCATGATTCAGCGCGACCGACGTATGACACTCGACGACAGAGCCGCGTCAGCAGCATTCTTTCCTGCGTGCTGAGATCTGTCGGCCATGCCATGACCACGGGTTGCGGATCTTCGGCACCGCCTTCTACTGCCACGAACCCATCGAAGATCTTGGTCTTTGTGTTGTTGGTATCAGGCATGTAGTGGCGTGTGTGTGCGTCAACCGCAAGCGGAAGTCGATATCTCGGCAAGTCCCGGAGCTTTTCAAGCAGCGGTTCCACCTCGCTGATGGGAAGCTCTTCAGCGTACGCAGCGTTGACGAGTGCACGGAGGACGCGCCACGGCGACGGCGGCCACTCCGGAATACCCTCGTTGTGTGCGTGATGCCAACCGGTCCCATGAAAGCGACCGGCGAGAAACCGGAGTTCCAAGCCGATCACGACTTCGCCTTCTTTGCCTTCCCTTCTTTCGGCTTCTTGTCGGTGAACACCGTTATCGTCACTGGTGGCGAGGCGAAGTGCTTCTGCGCCGCCTGGACCAGTGCCGGCAGCGCAGCCGCCAGCTCGGTCAGGTCTGCGACCTGGACGTCGCTGGGCGCTTTCACCACGAGCGGGGAAGCCGCGAGGTCGCATGCGGTACGCAGGCGCAACCCTGTCGAGAGGAACTTCTGCACCTTGAACACGGCGAGCGCGAACAACAGGTGCTCCATCTCGGCACCAAGGCGATATCCGCGAAGTTGTTCGAGGTCGAGGTTGAAGTAAGCAGTGATGCGCTCGGCAAAGAACTCAGTGCGGTGGAAGGGAACGTTACCGAAGCCCTCCGCAGCAGTCTTGCCACCCTCCTCGTCCTTCGCTGCCTGGACCCGATCATTCTTCACGCCACCGGTATTCACCCGACCAACACCTGTTGCTTCGATGAAGCCCGACAGCGCGCGCGGAACACGAAGTACCCCGGCGATGCTTTCGAGAAAGACACCGTGGAGCAGGCAGCACACGTCGAAACGGGCGAGCGCCGCGATAAGCCGCGCGCGATCCATTGGCTTTTTCTCGTCATATGCGATCGCGGTCTTGAGATCCTTCTCGAAAAACTCAGTTCGTTCGATGTATGCCGAGTTCAGCCGATGCGCCTCCTGAATCGAAGTAGTTAGGAGCTCATTATCGCTATCGTTGACCCGGACGTAGGAGAGCCCCTGAAGCGGAGCGATGAGGTCGTTGGTAGCATCGTCCCAACATGCTGCTTCGAGCCGGTTGGCCACGCTTTGTGCCGATTCGACAAGCAATTGCTCCTTGCCGTTGGGCAGCATGTAGACGCCAGCCCCGACGTCGGGAAATCCTGTGGGTTGGAAACGTGTCCCCTGGATCGGAACGAGATCGGCTTGCAACAACAGGCGGGGCGAGAGCGGGAGATCGAACGTAGTCATGCTTGCTCCTGAGAGGATTCGGGGGCGGTACGGTCAGGCGTTTCGAGCATCGGGAGTACCATGCGCTCGATCGTTCGGCGTTGTTGTAGGGTGAGAGGGAAGGCGAGTGCAGCGGCGATGCGCCGCGTGCGCCAGTTGGGTTCGACGAGAGCCGTGATTGGGAGCGGGCGTGCGTTCGCGTTGAGTCGGCGAATGGCACGTTCGGTCGCGCCGACCGCGTCGCCAGCGCAGGCCCTGGCCAGGACCCCGGCGGTGCGGGGCAACACATCGTCTCCGAGTTGTCGATGGTGTACCAGAGATAGCACGGCGAACGACGCTGGTGGCAAGATGGTGTCGTTTGGGACGTCAGGTACTAGTTCGCCCTGGATCAGCACGAAGGCTCGCACCCAGCGCTCGATCAGCACGTCGTCTGTGGTGCTGTCGATAAAGTGAGCGATGTCGGTCAGAGAGCATCGCGTATGCGTCACGATCTCCTCTGCGTCTCGGTCTTGTTGCAACACCTCGATGTCTTCGCGGAGTAACAGTGCATGCAGGTTCTCGATGAGCGGCCGGTCTACGAAGACGAACCCAGCTTCGTTGCCACGGCCGAAACCACGGCCGGACTCGTCGAGAGGAACCAGCCGCCGGCGCATCCCAGGTCGTAGCGCCAAGGCTATAGCCAGTCGTTGTTCCACTGAGCCGTCACCGACCGCTGTCGCCCATGCCGATCGAAGTCGTGGCAGTGGGCTCAGGAATGCCTTGGCGGCAAACGTCAAGGACAGAGACAACGCGCGCTCGACTTCTCCGAGTTCGAGCAGCACCGGTCCGATGGCGCCGGTGTCGACGGCGTCGAACATCGCTTGTTCAAGACGCCGACGGGCGAGTGCAACGCGGGCTGGAGCATTCTTGCCCGAAGAACTGCGGCGGAACCGATCAAACCAGCTGTCGATCTCGTCGAGCAGACGAGCAGCGTGGACCTCTCGCATAGCGAATCGCCCGAGTGGCGTCGTGAAGTGGTTCTTGCCGTTGCGTTGTTGAATTGAAAAGCGAATAAACTCGGAAAGACCACGGTCGACGCCAAGGCTCGCAATGCTCCGAGCGAAATCGAGCCCGGTGGTAGCGATGCCTGAGCTTGTCTTCGCGCGCCCCTCTGCGAACAGCCGCCGAACACTACGAAAGGTTGACGGCATAAGCCAAAGAGGCAGCCAGAGTTCGTCGCCGTCTCCCTCTTCGCCTTCGGCCAGGCTCGGGGCGGGGACAGCGCGTGCATGAAAGGGGAATGCAAGGCTGCTGCCATCACCCAACTCGAGGCGTCGTGTTGCGGATCCCGCGAGTACCAGCGAGCCCTCGATCGCGAGGATGAAATCCCACGCATTCGAGCGTTCAGTCGACGCTGGCGCGAACTGTCCCATCGACCCCTTCCCAGCGGTACGGGCTGACTCGCCAAACAGCGACGGATGGAGGGTTTGAGATTCGCCCAGTACCACAAGGACTCGCTGCATGAAGTTGTTGCTGAAATCCTGTCGTCCGTCGTTGCCGCCACTTCCGAGAAGGGCGGGGTAGGTCGGATCGCGCTCGGTGAGGACCACAGTTGCATCGAGCCAGGCCAACGCTTCTTCTGAAGAATTGGCGCGAAGGTAACTCAGGAGCTTCGTCTTGGGCTCTCCCTTGTCAGGCGCGTCAACAAGGCCAAAAGTGCTGATCGCTTTCCGAGCCAGCGCAATGGTCGCGGCATAGCCGAGTAGGCGGGGATCGTTGCTCGTCTCAATGGCTCGTAGCGCCTCGTCGGAGGTGCTCGGCCAGAACCCGCTGCCGCTATTCCAAGGCGAGACCACCGGTGTCGGATGCCATTCCTCGCAAAAGAAACGAATAAGCGCGTCGTGATCGAGGGTGCTCTGCAAGACGAAACGCTCACCCCGCCAGAACCCGCGGGCATTCTTATCCTTCTGCTCGGCGACGAGCCGAAATACGCCGAGTGCCTTCAGATACGATCCAAGTGGTTCGGGGCGACAACCTTTCAGCTCGACATCGAAGGTCGGCAGGTCTGGTTGATCAGTCATCGTGTTCTCCTCCTATGGCCCCGATCTTCTTGGGAGCACGTTTCTGGCTGGCTCGCCAGTCGGCAACACGCACCAGCATCTCCAGGTACGCAAGCCTGAACGGCCCGGTCTCTTCGAGAAGGCGCAGCATGCGATCGGCCCACGACGAACCACGATCGCCGTCGCCGAGATCCATGTAGGCAAGGGATAGCGTTTGGGCAGGGACCACCACGCCCGCCCCGAGATCAACCGTCGGCAGCACGTCGCCATCGTGAATCCCGTGCGCGAAGCGCAGTCCTTCGGCCCCAGGTTCAGGCTCTTCGCCAGGACGTGCTCGCAGCGACAGTCGCACCTTCCCGTGGTGCGCGGCGACAATGAATCCACCGAGGTCAGAGCGTCCCTCTGCAAGCCACGCGAGCGCACTGGCTAGCTCGTGACGGAAGAAGCGACGTGGGTTTCGCGCGCGGTACTTACCGTCGCTCTTGGCCCACGGACCACCGTGCTTCCTTGGATCGTCTGCCGGCAGGTTTTCTGTCAACATCGTTTGAAACGCGGGATGAGCCTTGCCAGTGTCGTGCCAGCGCGCAGCTTCGATGAGGACGCTCTCATCAGTAAATGTAACCAGCGCCTTCAGTCGGTCGAGCAACGACTGCATCTCTAGAGCGGTGTCTTCGGCATGCATCTGCAACGTGATGTAGTCGGCGGCGCCATAAGAGAGTTGATCGGCGGCGTCGGAGTCAGGGGCGTCTCCTAAAGCTTCAAGAGGTACCGGCACATCGGTCTTGTCGCAGGTGAATCCGGTGTCCCCATCGTAACCGCCGACCAACACGTCAACGACAACAACGAGCCCTGGGAACAGTCGGTCGATCTCGGTCCACTTTCTTCGCAGGCTATCGAAGCGCCACACTTTGTGGTCCTTCGTGAGCTTGTTGAGTTCGTAGAACGGCACCGAACATAGCTCATCTTGCTGCAGGTCCGGAGCATCGTCTTCAGGTGGGCTCTTGCCAATGGTGCGCCAGGCCACTTGTACGTCGCGGTCGTCTGTGGCGCGGATATAGCGCGAGACGTCGATGTCATGGCCCGCAAGATCGGGCTCGGTATCGAACAACTCGAGAAGGTCTTTACAGCGCAAGACGGGCAGCGCCGGCTCTTCTGGGTCCTTGGCCACGCTTGCGAGCGAGTACGGGCTAACATCTTGAAGTAGGGTGAGGCGCGCACGCGCGGTGGTCAGAAGTGCTGGTTCATATGGAAGGCAGATATTTTCGTCAGTGGTATCTAGATCGATCCAGATCGCACGTGAGTCGTCGTGTTCGGCAGCCCGATTCAGTCGGCCGAAACGCTGCACTAATGAAGCCCAGGGTGCGAGTTCGGTAAACAAAGTCTTGGCTGAGATGTCGACACCGGCTTCGATGGCTTGGGTTGCAACCAACACGCCTCGGAAGGAACCGCTGAGTGCTGCATTCTGGATGCGGCGGCGGTCGCCAGGACGAAACCGGGAGTGAATCAATGCAACGGCCTCAATTCCCCCACCACGGATCAGCAGGTTCCGCAACTCCTGCGCACGGGCGACGCGGTTCACGACAACGAGGGTCAAGCTGCCCGGCACGTGTGCAGCCGCGATCTCCTCGGCCAGGGCTCCGAGTGTGCTTTTCTTACCACTGGTGGCGGATGTCTTGGTTAGTGTCTTTCTCGCATGCAAACGCTTCTGCAGTCCAGCCTCGGCAGCAATGAATGGCTGCTGCCTGTACTCGCGATGGACATCCACTGTCCGCAAGCGATCCGCAGCTAGCGTCGCCGTCATCCATACGGTCTTAGCCGAGCCCGCGACTTGCATTCGCTCGCGAAAAGCTTGTAGCTGAGCAGCCGTCGACGCACCAACTCCCATCAATTGCACTTCGTCCATTATCCAAGTGCAGTCATTGTGAAGGAGTGCGAAGTGTATGGGCCAGCGGTATCGACTCATCGCGTAGCCTCGCATGAGCGCTCGAGAAAGCAGTTGATCCTGAGTTCCGATCAGAATGCTGTCACGGTCCGGATGTTCTTCCCACGAGTCATCCACTGCTCCACCAAGGAGCAAGTGAATGCCAAGTTGGTCCGAGCTAAGCTGAAGTCGCTTGCGCCATGAATGAACAGCGCGTTCTGTCTGTTCTACAAGGGTTCGCATCGGCAAACAGAACACCAGCCGATGCCCGGCTTCTGCTCTCTGCTCCGGCGTTCCGTGCAGTCGTCTCCACAACCACCCAAGTACCGCAGTCGCCGTCTTCCCGGAGCCGGTAGGTGCCTCGAGCAGGTCCGGCAACAGCGGGGCCAAAGCAAACTCTCTTTGGAAACGATAGGGTAGTTGGCCGGTTCCGGCGCGAAAGAATTCATCAAACGTCAGCACGGGATCTCCATACTCATTCTCGTAGCGCCGCGATTGACACGATCTCGATTGTGTAGGCTTCGGTTGCCCGGCGATCGAGAGGCACAGGCCGCATTTTCTGGTGCTGGGAATCCCGATTGGGCGGCTCGATCATGTAACCATAGCTCACACCACTGTGTGTTCCACACAGCCGTCAAGCAACGCTTGCTGAACACTCGCAGGCCGACGATCACCGTACTCCTCGCCTGAGATCGATCCAAGCCTTGCGTCAACCCATTGATACCTCCTTGACGAACCCTTGGGGGGCGGATCCCGCCTTGAACTAGGCCGTGATGATCAATCCCTGCTCGGGTGTTCAGGATCGTAGGGAGCAACGGGACGCACCTGCTCGGGGTCATGGCCGGCATCGGCACGCTCGTGCCCATGGATGCCCACGCCCGGAGCGCCGGCGCTGCTTCACCACGGCTGTCATTTGCAGCCGACGGGATCGCTCGCGTGGAGACCGCGATGGAGCAGCGCGAGCCGATCGTGGCGGCGTTGCTCGCTCTGGATCGCGACGCGCGTGGTGCCGTCGCCTGTCATGGAGCAGCGCGAGCCGATCGTGGCGGCGTTGCTCGAGGGGCTCCACAGGATCAAGCCGTTCTACGATCGCGATCTCGGTGGCCAGGACCGGCCCTCCGACTTCACCCGGGGCAGCCTTCGCCGACCTGGCCCGCCGGGTCGACCGCGATGCACGCGTCGATGCTGGCGTCGCTGAGGTTGGGGCAGCCTTCGCCGACCTGGCCCGCCGGGTCGACCGCACCGGCGCCGACAAGGACTTCACGACCGAGCTCGGCCCAGGCCCTCGCGATCCCGGCGTTCTCGTTGTTGCCGGTGCTCCCGCGCGCAAGGCCGGTGGCGGTGTCCTCGCAGCGTACGGGCCGGCGGGTGACCTTCTCGTGGGCTACCCACGGCTCGACTCCGTGCCCAGCCACTGCCTCGCAGCGTACGGGCCGGCGGGTGACCTTCTCGTGGGGGCTCTGGGACGCTCTGGCGACGCTGGCCACCGCGCGCTCGCTGATCTAAAGGGCAAGCTGTCGTTCGCCCCGACCGAGGGGGCTCTGGTAGAACCGCGAAGGCAGCTTCGATCTAAATTGGCTAGCCATGCTGCGTAAGAGACGCCTTATTGAGAAGATAATCGATAAAGCCTTGGCCTGATTTTGCTCCCGAAGCTTAATCTGATCTTTAGTTCTGCGCTCCCGCTCCCGGCGCGCCGGCCTTGATCATATCTTCATGCGCCTGCTGCCAGGCGCATTATCATGCGGCAGCGTAATCCGGACTGCCGATAGTCGAGGCGTGTCTAGAGTGCCTGCGAGCCGGTGAAGGTCGCCTCGATTTCGAGCATCGCGCGCTGGGCCGTTGCAGCGAGCGTTTCTGGACATGCGGGTTCGCCGCGTGTCGAGGCGCCTGGTCACCACCACGTTTTCCGTCGGCGTTCGTCGGCGGCCCCATTGAAGTAAGGGGGCAGCTTCTGGCAAAGGTCTTCGCAGAAGCTTTGTCTTTCCGTCTACGAACGCCGGCGAGCTGTTGCAGCTTCGAGCCGTGTTGAGCATCGAGAGTGCACGCACGGGTCGAGCTCCCGCAGGCGAACGGGAGTGCAGCTTCGAGCAGGTTTGCACGAGCATGCTGCATTCGAGGTGCTACTGGGGTAATCGATCGCGACATTTCTTGTCAGCATCGAAGTGCACTGATATCCGGAGTGCTTGAGGCCAGTAAGGATCATTTCGATATCCGGCATCGCGCGCTGGGCGGAGGCGGTGCTTGCGCTCGAGGCGCGCGGACCGCTGCCGGCGCGCCTCGTGCTGGTGCCGAGCGAGTCGCACGCGCATGCGTTGCGGGTCGAGCTGACGGCACGGGCGCCGCAGGCGCTCGCCGGGACGCGGTTCTTCACCGCGGCGGCGGCGGCGCGCGCCGTCCTCGACAGCGCGGGGGTCGCCTACCGGATCGACGAGGAGGTGCGCCGGCCGCTGCGCCTCCGCAAGCTGTTCCGGGCGCGCCCGGTGCTCGCGACGTACCGCGGAGAGGATCTGCGCACGAGGGGATGGGAGGCCGCGTTCGCGGCGACCATCGCGCAGCTCGAGCAGGCGGCGCTTGGGCCCGACGATCTGGATCGGATCGGTGATCCGCGCGCTTCGGACCTCGCGGCGGTCTGGCGCGCGGTGGACGACGACGCGGGCCCGTCGTGGACCGTGCCGCGGCTGATGGTCCAGGCGCAGGGCGTGCTCGCGGACGCTCCCGGCGCGTGGCCATTCGAGGGCCCGGTGCTGGCCGCGGTGGATGTCAGCGTGGGCGCCGCGCACGCGCGGTTCTTGCAAGCGATTCCGGGGCTCACGCTCGGGGTCATCCCAGGGCGTCCGGTCCGGCAGCCGGCCGTCGAGCGCATGCGCGGCGTGTTCGGCGATGCCGCGGCGGAGCTCGTCGCATCGGCGGTCGAGGCGACGGCTGGTGGCGGGGAGCTCGGCGTGCTGGCGGAGCACCTGTTCGAGCCGCCCGAACGGCTGGCGGTACCGGAGCGCCGCCGCAGCCGCGGGCCCGATGGCAGCGTTTCGCTCGAGCTGCACGCCGGCGTGGATGAGGAGCTCGAGGCCGCCGCTCGCTGGGTCGCCGAGGAGGTCTTTCACCACCGGACGCCGCTGCAGGCCATCGCGATCCTCTTGCCGGCGGCCGATCCGCTGGCCGCGCTGGTGGCCGATCGCATCGAGGCGCTGCCCTGGCCCGAGGGCACGCGGCCGGTGTATCTCGCGTGCGGTCGTCCGGCGGTCGCCACGGCGGCGGGGGCGCGGCTCCTGGCCATCGTCCGCGCGCTGGTCGCGTACTTGCCGGCCCAGGCGATGGTCGAGGTCTTGCCGCGGCTGCGGCTGACCGGCCTCGACGGTCATCTCTCGCCGGGACGGGCCCGCGCGCTGGTGAGCAAGCTCGGCACGATCGGCGGGAGCGCGGCGCGGCCCCAGGACGCGCGGCGGTGGTGCGAGCGGCTCGGCAGGGTCGAGCTCGATGATCGGGCGCGCGGCGTGGTGCCGGCCGTCGAAGCGCTCGTGGCCGTGGTGACGGAGATGATCGGCGGGGCATCGCTGGGGCAGCTCTGGCAGGCGATCCGCGGGTTCGCGGCCGCGCACGTGCTCGCGCCGCGGGAGATGACGGCGATCCTGGCGCAGCTCGATGGCGAGGTGGGGGCGCTGGCCGATGACGGCGTGACCGCGAAGGTGATCGGCGCCGAAGCCGTCGAGCTCATCGAGGCGACGCTGGTCGGGATGCGGCTCGAGGACGGGCGCTACGGCGAGCCGGCGATCTACGTGGGCACGGTCACGAGCGCCGCGGGCTTGCCGTTCGCCGCGGTTCGCGTGCTCGGCCTCGCCGAGAGCGCCTTCCCCGGCACGCTGCGCGCGGACGCGATCTTGCCCGCGGAGCTGCGCCGCCGTCTCCCGGCGCACACGATGGCCAGCGACGACGACTTTGCGACCGCGCGGCTCCAGGCGCTCGACCAGGTCGTCCGCGGGGTCACGCACCGGCTGTGTATCTCGGCGCCGCGCACCGAGGTCGATGGCAGCGAGCGCGAACCGGCGGCGCTGTTCGTCGAGGTGGCCGCGGCGCTCGCGCGGCCGAACGCGCTCACGGGCGCGCGCCTGCGTGTGATTCCGACCGTGGCGGATCTCGAGCGGGACGCCTTTCGCGTCGCCCGTGCCGAGGTGGCCTCCCGGCGCGTGCATGCGCCGGTGACCCCCGCGTGCTGGCTCGACCTCGTAGGGCACGGCGGGCGGCTGCTGCCGAGCGTGTGGTCGCGGGCGGTCATCACGTCACCCGGCGCCGTGATGGAGCGCGCGGCCACGATGCATGGCCTCCTGGGCCCGTCTCCCCTGGCGATGTGCGCTCCGGGCGTCGAGGTGGCGCAGCCGTTGTCGGCGTCGGCGTTGCGCGTGCTGTTGACGTGCCCGCAGCGCTTCCTGCTCGAGCGCCTGCTGGGCTTCTGGCAGCGCCGCGAGGGTGGGGAGACCCACCGGATCGATCCGGCGTCGTACGGTGAGCTGTTTCACGCCGTGATCGAGGCGTTCGCGCGCACGCACGGCCTGGCGTTTGGCGCGCGCGAGCGCGATCTGGCGCACTGGCTCGCCGAGAGCGAGGGCATCGCCGGCGCAGCCTTCGAGGCCTTCCTGGAGGCGTACCCGTTGATCGGCGAGGGAGTCGTGGACCGCGAGCGCCGGAGGCTCGGCCGCGACGTTCGTACCTTCGTCGAGCACGACTGGGATGCCGGTCGCCCCCGCGCGTTCGTGGCGGCGGAGCGGGTGTTCGGCGAGGACCCCGCCATCGCCCTCTCCACGAGCGCCGGGCCCTTGTTCGTCACCGGCCGGATCGATCGGCTCGACGTCGAGGGCAACGTCACCGTGGTGCGCGATCTGAAGACGGGCCGCGCGCGGCCGCGCGAGCGTGAGCGGGTCGATGCCGACGTCACGCTCGATCTGCAGCTCGCGGTCTATGTCGCGGTCGTCGCGCAGCTCGCGACCGGGTGGGGGCTTCCCGCGGACGTCGCCGGCGCGTACGTGTATGTCGATCCGCTCGCCGCCGAGCGCGAGCGCGCATTTCGCGCCGACCCGGAGGCGCTGCGGGCGGCCGCGCAGCGCTGGTTCGATCTGGCGCGGTCGCTGATCCGCGATCACAGCTATGTCCGGACACCGGACGCGAACGATTGTCGGGTGTGCCCGTTCGCGGCGGTGTGCGGCGACGACGCGCATGCCGCGGTCGAGCAGCTGCGCGACGCGACGGGCGTGCTCGCCGCGTTCCGGGACCTCAAGGCATGAGGCTCCTCGACGACGACGACCGGCAGCGCGCCATCGCCGAGCGCGAGCGCAACGTCATCGTCGACGCGTCGGCGGGGACCGGCAAGACCAGCCTCGTGGTCGAGCGCCTCGTGGAGCTCGTCGCGCCGCGCGATGGCCGCGCCGCGATCCCGATCGACCGGCTCGCCGCGATCACGTTCACCCGCAAGGCCGCCGGCGAGCTCCGCGTGCGGACCCGGCAGCGCATCCTCGAGCAGCTCGCGACGCTACCGCCGGCTTCCCCCCGGGCCGCGCCGCTGCGACAGGCGCTGGGCGGCCTCGATACGGCGCAGATCGCGACGATCCATGGGTTCGCCGATCACCTGCTCCGCAAGTGGCCCGCCCAGGCGCGCCTCGACCCGCGCTACGAGCTCGACGACGACGACGCGCGGCTCACGGACGAATGCTTCCAGCTGCTCCTCCACGCCGCCGAGACCCGGACGCTCGGCGAGCTGGTGCGCGGAGCGGCGACCGCCGAACGCGCCGACGAGGCGACCGCGACGCTCCTCGACGCGCAGCGTGCGGGCCTGCGGCTGCGGTCGCAGGAGACCGAGCACTGGACCTACCACGGCCTGGACAACCTGGTGGCCGGGTTCGTGCTTCACCGCGACATCGCGGCGCCGGAGCCCGCCGCGGTCGCCTTCGAGCGCGCCGCGTTCGAGCGGTTCGCCGGCGAATACGCCCAGCTCGTCGATGGGCTGTCGCCCGACACGCGGGGTGGGCGGTGGCTGTGCGAGACCGCCGCGCGGCTCCGCACGCTGGCCGGCGAGCCCGATCCGGCGGTGATGTTTCGCGAGCTCGTCGAGCGGCTCGAGCGCGGCCCCCACGGCAAGGCGAGCGTCCCGCCCAGCAAGGCGCACGACTTCTCCGGTGACGATCGCGCGTGGAATGCCTGGAAGGCGTTCGATGGCGACGAGCGCAAGCAGCCGGTCCGCGCGCGGCCGCTGCGCGACGATCTGCTGGGGCCGCTGCGCCGGTGGCTGGCGATCCGGCTGGCTCGCCTGCGCCCCGTCGTGCTTGCTGTCTACGAGCTCGTCAAGGCGCGCCATCGGGTGGTCGATCACATCGATCTGCTGCTACGCCTGCGCGATCTACTGCGCGACGATCGGGCGATCCGCCGGTCCTGCCAGGCGTTGTTCGATCACCTGTTCGTCGACGAGTTTCAGGACACCGATCCGCTCCAGGCGGAGATCGTGGTGTTCCTGTGCGAACGCGGCGCCGAGGCCGCCACCTGGGACGCGGTGACGCTCGCGCCGGGCAGGCTCACCGTCGTCGGCGATCCGAAGCAGTCGATCTATCGGTTCCGCCGAGCCGACATCGCGACCTACCAGCGGGTGATCGAGATCATCGAGCGCTCGCCGCATCGCTCCGTACGCCTATCGTCATCGTTCCGCAGCGCGCCCGGCCTGGTTACGTGGTTGAACGGCCGGTTCGACGAGATCCTCGGCTCGTCCGCTCTGGGCGAGCGCTTCCACCGCGACACCGGCGAGGTGTTTCACCAGCCCCTGTCGAAGGGCCGGGCGTCGGGCGCGGATCCGACGGTGCACGTGGTCCCGATCGAGCTCCCGGAGGGCGCGATCGCCGCCCAGGTTCGGGCGCTCGAGGCCGAGGCGACGGCGCGCTACATCCGGTGGCTGGTGCACGGCGGTACGGCGCGGATCGTCGATCCCGTCACGAACGAGCGGCGTCCGATCGGCTACGGCGATATCGGCGTCCTGGCGATCGCGACGACCCACGTGCCGGTGCTGTTTGCGGCGTTCGATCGCGACGAGGTGCCCTACGCCGCGCGCGGCGGCTCGCTCTTCCTCGGTGATCCGATCCACCGGCGCTTCCTGCTCGGGCTGTGCGCGCTCGCCGATCGCGATGACGGCGTCGCGCTGGCGGCGCTGTTGCGTCCGCCGTTCTTCGCGATCGACCTGGGCGATCTGGCGCGCTCGCGTGACGGCGATCCCGAGGACCGCGCCGTACAGGCCCGCGCGATCGTGCGCGAGCTACGGCGGCGGCGCGGAGAGCGCGGCCCCGGTGCCACCGCGCGCGCGTTGCTCGAGGGCACCGGGATCGGCCGCACGATCGCGCTCGGCCCCAATGGCCCCCAGCGGCTGTGCGGCCTCCGCGAGCTGTGCTTCCAGATCGAGGCCCGCGCGCTCGCAGCGCAGCTCGACTTCGACGCGATCATGGAGCGGCTGCGCGGCTGGATCGATCACCCGCAGGCGCTCGACCGGCCGCATCCGGTCACCGGCGATGCGGTCCGGGTCATGACCATCCATCAGGCCAAGGGGCTCGAGTTTCCGGTGGTCGTGCTCTGGGATGGCCGGGCGTCGTGGAATGAGCGCGCGACCTACGACGCGTGGACCGTGGAGCGCGACGGGCGCGGGTGGGCGATGCGGCTCGATCTGCTGTCGTGGGAGGAGCCCGCCGGGCTCGAGATCGCGCGTCGTGAACGCCAGATGCGCGAAGCGGAGCGCAAGCGGCTCGTCTACGTCGCCGCGACCCGCGCGCGCGACGTCCTGGTCATCCCCCAGGTAGGAAAGCCCGACGACCGCTGGATCTTCGGTAGGCTCCTGGGCGCGACCCGCTCACCCACCGTGATCGAGCAGGCCGCTCACGCGCCCCAGCAGCACGCCGGCTGGTTCGCCGCGGCGGCGCCGGCGGCGGCCGTGCCGCCGAGCGAGGTCACGCAGCGCGACGTGGAGCTTGCTCGAACGTGGACCGAGCGGGCGATCGAAGCCTCGCAGCGGCGGCTGTTCCCGCGCGCGTTCAGGCACGCGGCCTCGCCGCGGCTCTTGTGGGGCAAGAAAGGTCGCTTCGGTACCGTGTTCGGCGAGACCGTGCACCTGGCGATCGGGCTCGCCCTGCAGGCCGGCAAGCTGCCCCAGGACGCGGTGACGAGCGCCGCCGCGCGCACCGCTCTCACGGCGCACCTATCCCAAGCGATCGAAGATGTCGTGCGAGCGCTCGCCGCCCTGCAGGCGCTCGGTGTCTCGCATCGCGAGGGCGTGTATCGCCTCGAATATCCGATCGCGGGGGTCGTGCCCGGTGGTGACCTGGTGGCCGGCTATATCGATCTGGTGGCCGCCCGCGCGGATGGCAGCATCGTGCTCGATTTCAAGACCGATGCTCCACCGGCGAGCGAGGACGAGATTCCGCAAGCCTACTTCGATCAAGTCCTCGGGTACGCGGGCGCACTCGAGCGTGCGCTGGGCACGGGGCCGATCCGCGCCGGGCTCTTGTTCACGGCCGATGGTGCTGTTCGCTGGTTGTCGCACGAACCCTCACCGCCTCACGTCAGGAGCCCATGACCGCACCACCTCGTGTTCCCGAGCTCGTTCCGGCACGCATGCTGAACGAGCACACGTACTGCCCGCGGCTCGCCTACCTGGAGTGGGTGCAGGGGGACTTCGCCGACAACGCCGATACGATCGATGGCCAGTTCCAGCATCGCAACGTCAATGTCGAGACCGGCAGCTTGCCCGACCCTGACAAGCCGGTGGAAGAGCGCTTGCACGCGCGCTCGGTGATGCTCTCGGCCCCGAGAGCTGGCCTGATCGCGAGGATGGATCTGATCGAGGCCGACGGAAGGCAGGTGACTCCCGTCGATTACAAGCGCGGGCGCGCGCCCGATATCGCCGAGCATGCGTGGGAGCCCGAGCGCGTGCAGCTGTGCGCCCAGGCGTTGATCCTCGAGGAGAATGGCTACGAAGTCGAGCGCGGCATCCTCTACTTCGTGAGCTCGAAGCAGCGAGTCGAAGTGCCGATCGACGAGGCGTTGCGCGCGCGCACGGTCGAGCTGCTTGCCGAGCTGCGCGCGACGGCCGCGCGGCCGGAGGCGCCACCGCCCCTGGTCGACAGCCCGAAGTGCCCGCGGTGTTCGCTCGTCGGGATCTGCCTGCCGGATGAGACCAACCTCCTGCGTGGCCTTCCGGATGGCGACCGCGTCCGCCGGCTCGTCCCCGCGCGCGACGATGCGCTGCCGCTCTACGTCCAGTCGCCCGGCGCCAAGATCGGGCGGTCCGGCGCCGAGCTGGTCGTCGAGACGCGCGATGGCGAGAAGCGCTCGGTCCGGATCAGCGATACCTCGCACGTCGCGCTGTTCGGCGCCGTCCAGATCTCGAGCCAGGCCGTTCAGGAGCTGTGCGATCACGGGATCTCGATCGCCTACCTGTCGTCGGGCGGTTGGTTCTACGGCATGACGCGCGGCATGGATCACAAGCACGTCGACCTCCGCCGCCGCCAGTTCGCCGCGGCCGCCAGCCCCGATCGTTCGCTGCAGCTCGCGCGCCGCCTCGTCGCCGTGAAGATCCGCAACTGCCGTACGATCATCCGGCGGAACGCGAGCGCGCTACCGGCGCGCAGCCTCGAGCGGCTGAAGGAGTTCGTCGCCAAGGCCGAGGCCGCGACGAGCCTCGAGTCCCTGCTGGGCATCGAGGGCACCGCGGCGCGCGTGTACTTCGAAGCGTACGGTGACATGCTCAGGCCGCCCCAGGACGAAGCCGCGCCGGCCGCGCTCACCTTCGATTTCGACGGCCGCAACCGGCGCCCGCCGCGAGATCCGGTCAACGCGCTGCTCTCGCTGGGCTATGCGCTGCTCAGCAAGGATCTCACCATCGCGTTGCAGGCGGTCGGCTTCGATCCCTACCTCGGCTTCTACCATCAGCCTCGCTACGGGCGCCCCGCGCTCGCGCTGGATGTCATGGAGGAGTTCCGGCCGCTCATCGTCGACTCGGTGGTCCTCTCGGCGATCAACACCGGCGCGATCAAGCTGCCCGACTTCCTCCGCCGGGGCGGGGCGGTGACGCTGACGCAAGCGGGCCGCGGCAAGTTCCTGCGTGCCTACGAGCGGCGCATGGACGAGGAGATCGCTCACCCCATCTTTCAGTATCGCATCAGCTACCGGCGCACGCTCGAAGTTCAGATCCGGCTGCTCGCGCGGTTCCTCACCGGCGAGATCGACGAGTACCCACCGTTCGCGACGAGGTGACCATGCGGAATCGATACATCGTCACCTACGACATCAGCGACGACGATCGTCGCAACCGCGTCTTCAAGACGCTGCGCGGCTGCGGCGACCACATCCAGTACTCGGTCTTCCGCTGCGATCTCTCGGACAGCGAGCGCATCAGAATGATCTCTGCGCTTCACCTCTTGATCGAGCACAAGGAAGATCAGATCCTCGTGATCGACCTTGGTCCCGCCGATGGCAGAGCCGCAACGTGCGTCAACGCCCTCGGCCGTCCGTACCTGGCATCAGAACGCACGGTTGTAGTGATTTGAGGTCCAAGGTGCTCCTTGACAACAGAATAGCCTACATCGGTACCCCGTTCGAGCGGTCGGGTGCGCCGCGAAGTCGGGACACCGCTCGAAGCAGCCAACCGCTGAAAAAGAGGCAGGTTCCCGTGGCCCACTCCATGCACTCCCGCCGGCCTATCAGGCATCAGTGAACGACTGCTCGCAAATAGCTCTGTAAGCTACTTGAATCAAAGGCTAATATCCCCATTTGCTATCCGTCGACTCCTGTCGGCGGCCCCATTGAAGCTGCGCGGTGTCGCGCTCCCTGTCTGCGCCCGTGCGCCTATCCGTCGACTCCTGTCGGCGGCCCCATTGAAGCAACCGTGATCTCTGGCTTGATCCAGCCACTCCAGTAACCTATCCGTCGACTCCTGTCGGCGGCCCCATTGAAGCAGCATCTCGAAGGCGACCACGACCACCGAGATGATCGCTATCCGTCGACTCCTGTCGGCGGCCCCATTGAAGCACCCACGACGGGCAGTTGCGCCCGGTCGTCAACCTCTATCCGTCGACTCCTGTCGGCGGCCCCATTGAAGCGAGATCTGCTCCATCTTGTCGTCCAGCTGGGCGATCCTATCCGTCGACTCCTGTCGGCGGCCCCATTGAAGCGAGCGTTCGACCGCACGCCGCGGCGCAAGCTGCGAAGGCCTATCCGTCGACTCCTGTCGGCGGCCCCATTGAAGCGTGTCGTCGGTGACCGACACGCACCGGTAGGTGGCCCTATCCGTCGACTCCTGTCGGCGGCCCCATTGAAGCAGAAGTACAACTGCACGCCGAGCGGCTGGACAACTGCTATCCGTCGACTCCTGTCGGCGGCCCCATTGAAGCGAGTCGTGCGGGCTGACCAGGTACGCGAGATTCGGCTATCCGTCGACTCCTGTCGGCGGCCCCATTGAAGCTACCCGCTAGCGCCGCGTGCTGAGGACGTCACGGCTCTATCCGTCGACTCCTGTCGGCGGCCCCATTGAAGCGACTGGGATGACACCATCCCTCCGACGTGCCTAACTTCTATCCGTCGACTCCTGTCGGCGGCCCCATTGAAGCGAGATCGGCGTAGCAGAACCGCCGGTCTGACGGATCCTATCCGTCGACTCCTGTCGGCGGCCCCATTGAAGCCGGGATCAGCACGATCACGCAGCCGCCTAGCGCATCTATCCGTCGACTCCTGTCGGCGGCCCCATTGAAGCGCCCAGACCGCACCTGGTGGCGCGAGCGCTGCGAACGCTATCCGTCGACTCCTGTCGGCGGCCCCATTGAAGCGGTGTCGAGTAC